>Ga0179593_1640075_pt1 | contig 22152 bp, 34 predicted proteins | sample CZODoug2_1_08_16_FD_185931 | JGI IMG/M metagenome (GOLD analysis project Ga0179593, IMG submission 185931) | Vadose zone soil fungal communities from Angelo Coast Range Reserve, California, USA - CZODoug2_1_08_16fungal (PacBio error correction) | ecosystem: Environmental > Terrestrial > Soil >...
AAAAAAAAGACGGACTCAACGAGGGAGGGGGGGGACAAAAAAAGGCGTCGTTAGAGAAAGCTTCAACTCGTGAAAAGGCGCGGGGGCTGACCATCGGCGCAGGGGGAGAGAAAAATTTCGAAGCCAAAAGAAAAAAAAAGAAAGAAGGCAGGGGACAATGGCCAAACGTGATCTCGCAGAAGGAGATTCAGCAAAAGCGAAAAAACCAAGCACGATCAAAGGGAGTCATGAAGCGGCTAACGGGTCGGAGGTCCGGGGGACTACTGATTGGAAGTTCGATCCGCCCGACCGAGGGGAGGTCCAGATTCATCCCCGCGTCGATACGCAGGGCTTAGAAAAAATAGAACCGATATCCTGCGCTTGAAAAAGGTTCAAACGGGGGGTCAGCCCCGCGCCGGGTCATCGGACCCGGGGGTCCTTTAAAATGCTGCAAAGGCAGGGGGCCAATCCCCCTCGCGGCGAATGACCGAGCGCAAATAAAAAAAAAAGGGAAAAATGCCAACAAAGAAAACTTTCGAAATCTCTAGACGAGGTGAAGCCCCGCGACGGGCGACAACAAAGTCAACCTCGGGACGCTGAATGGGCAACAAAAAAAGGCCAAAGGACGGTTGGGTGAAGGCGCGGTGACGACGGGCCGACAGGTCGTCCTGGGCCGTTCAGTGGGCCTGGAAAACACGGGGAAAAGAAGAACCCGAAAAAACCAATGCACGCGTGCGGAAGACGCTTGGCGGAAAAATGTGGGGTGTGGCCGGCGTAAGGGAAAAATCGGGGGGTTGAAACGGAAATGAGAACCCGCAAGCGAGCTCAAAGGAGGAGAAAAGAATCAAGGGGGAAAAAAAAAACCGAGCATTCAATCTGGAAAAAAGGCCCTGCTCGGGCCACTCGTTGACATCTTCGGCAGTAACACGCAGTTGTGACACGCTCCGCCTCGTATCCGGGCAGGGAAAAGGGAAAGGACAACTTAGGATAGAGAGAGGGAACATCTTCAAATATCTCGCTAACAAACACCGCGCCGTGAAAGGGGGAGTCCGCCTCCTGCGAAAAAACCCTAAAAATAGACAAGAAAGACGGAAAGAGTGTTACATTTTAGAGTGGGATATCGCGCGTCGACATGAATCGGGTGAAAGCTGTACGGCAGATGTGTGGGGCAATCCAATTCACCATAAAGAAACAAAAGAGGAACGGGAAAGGGACCGCAACAGCAGCGGGCGGCCCAAGACGCGCCTTCCGTACTTTCCCCGGCAAATAAAAAACCCACGAAGGAGAGGTGTCTGCCTGGGTCAAAGGAATCAAGAAAAAGTGAGTGATCAACATGGCTTTGATGAAAGAGAGAAAAGACCGAGGGCCACCGGCTTTCCAAAGAAAGTCACGAACAACCGCCAAAGGAAGGTAAAAGGAGGGGGAAAAAAAAAGACCATCACTAGCAGGAAGGAAAGAAGGAGGGATCTATCATGAACTGAATGGGGATTTAAGTAAAGTGTCTAGGTTCAAATAGAAAAAAAGGCCGAGAGGTGTGTAAAAATCCAGGGAAGGGGAAATTTGAGGAAATCTATTCCGCGAAGGAGGGGGCAAAAGAAAACCTGGACAGAAAGAAGCAGCAGCCCTTGGCCAAGGAGATTGGAAAAAACCCCGGGACTTAATCTCAATCCAGGGTCGCTGACAAAAGCAAGAATAGCGGGGGAGGGTGGAGGAACGGAAGGTACAGGCCGGTAACCACAAAAGGAGGAAAAACTCGACGGAACCCGGCGTTCACATAACCGAAGCCTAAACCAGAGGGGACTTCAAACGAAGAAACAGCATGGAGCTGAAAATCTGGCACGGGAGATAATGTTGAGAATGCCTCTTTGCTGGGCCTTTTAATTTGGAACGGCGTCCCAGTCCAGGGAGAAACAGAGAAGTCTCTATGACATATACATAAAGGGGGGGGAAAGGCGGGACCAAACAAAAGAGTGTCCCGAGTTGGGAGAAAAGGCAAAAAAAGGGAAGTCAGAGGAAAACCTCACAAGCAGCCGCGGTAGCCCCGAACAAAAAAAAAGGGAAGGGGCCCACTGGGTCCAGTAAGGAAGCGAAAAGATATGCTAGAAACAAAAAACCAGGTGCAAAAAAAGCGCTCCCACGTCAAGGAAAAGAAAAAAAAAAAGCAAGAAGGAAGACGGGGTCCCATTCAAGTTTCCCGAGAGTGGGCGTGGCCAAAAGCTCGATCGCGAAAAGGAGAAAAAGGGAAACGCGGGAAGGCCTCTTCTTGAGTCGGCAGACCATCAAGGCCAAGACCCGGAGAGGAGCGTGTGGGCAGGGTGGGCAACGTTCACAGGAGAGGGGCAGGGTGTGGAGGAGGGGGGTGGGGGAAAAAATTGAAGCGGAGTCGTTCTTTCCAATGGGCTGGAAGAAAGAAATGAAAAGAAGAAAAAAAATAAATCCAGTCGTCCTAGGGAAAAAAAAATAAAGCGTTTACGGAGCATCAGAAGACCAACTCCTTCAAAAATCGAAGCGGGTGGTTGCACAGGGAAAAAAAAAAAAAGGTGCGCCTGAATTCCCATAGCAGAAAAAAAAAGCACCGGGAACCAACCAGACGCGGTTTCACGCGCAGGGCAAGAGAGGGGTTTCAATAAGCACATGTGGGGGGGGGGGAACTCAAGCAAACGCTGAAACCGGGCCATCAACCACGCTTATACGCACGGTTGTGCAGGGGGAAGGCTGTCCTCGACCTGAGAAAGAAAGCAAAAAGGGCGCGAATGTAGGTGCACGAAAATGTTGGCACCAAGGAGTCATAGGGGTTCCGAGGTCAAGCTGGAAACCCAAGGCGCTGGAAATGGGGGGAAAAGAAAACTGTCTCATCATCTTTAACTTGGTCAAAAAGGGATTCAGGGGGGTGCTGTGTTATGCGGGGGAAAAAAAAAAGGATCTTTTTCGGGAAAAAAAGAAAAACTGGCCGAAAGCGAAGGCCGAAAGGGGGGCAGAGTCACGGAGGGAACACCAAGGATAACCATAGGCGAGGTTGTCCGTGGGTCCGGGGGGAAAAAAGGGGGAGTGACGTTCAAAGTTTAAATCCGGGTTTGATCCAAAAAACGTGGCGCAAAAAAAAGTAAAAGGAAATCAAATTGAAAAACTGTGGACTCCGCAGGTAGCAATTCTAGTCGCAGGTGGCGATAGTGGGGTTCTGCTGAGCTGTTTCCAATCCAAAAAAGGTGGGGAAAAAACCCTCGAACAGGGTCAAGATATCTGCAATGAAGAAACAAATCGTCGCTGTGTCAATGGGGAATCAGTCTAAAAATGAATCTGGAGAAACTGCCTGGACAAGGGTGCTGAAGTCAGGGAGCCGCCGGGGGGAGAAAAGTACAAAGTTGGCTCTTCAAGGGGGTAAATGTGACCGGCACAAAGATCACTCCGCAGTGGAAAGAAGAGCTAAATCCTGGAAAGAAGAGACCGGGCGTCCAAAGGCGCGAACAATCGGAGTGAGGGGTCATGGCAAGAGAATTCCGCAGGGGACTACGAACGTCCGGGTGCGGGGGGAGCGGGGCGGTGAGCACTCCGGAGGCGTCAAAGGCATCAAGAAAGAAACCCAAACAAACAGGAGCGAGCGACTGCGGGAAGGCGCTTTGCTGGACGGGGAAAAATCGGGAGTCGGGAGGGAGAACGAGGTAGGAGAATGACAGGTCGGGGGATCCGTCTCAATTCAGAAGTTCAAAAAACACCTGGTCAGTGACGACAACACGTGGGGGAGTCGTGGGGGTCGCCAAATCTCGAATGGGAAACTAAACGGTGGGACGAAGGTTTCTAGAGGGTCACAAAGCCTATCATTAGATAGGGTACTTAGTGGGGTCGAACTATAGACAGGGGGGGAAAAGGGCACTCGCATTTGGTCTAGGTGGGGGAAGGTGGGTGTTATGCGTTAGGATCAAAACAACAACACTGATTATTATTACTCACCGTCCATCTCAGGCTCGGCCAGAAAAAGGAAGCATATATAGCGGCCTAACTGCATCCCGAAATCATCTTCGTGCCTTTGGGGTGCCCGGGGAGAGGAACAGGCGTCCGTTCGGAAGGGAGGGGAGGAAAAGAGGGGACTCAAGGTTCACGGAGAAAACCGAAGAAAGACAGCCGTTGTCTCCGAAAGGTGGTCGTCCCCGACAGGAAAAGGAGGGACTGAACACTCCGGGATATAATCGGAAAAACTCTCAATCCGAACGAGGGGGGGACTAAATCCAGAAAATATTGGGACCCAAGAGCGCTCCGGGCAGGAAAAAGAATGAGCCTACGCGTACAACCCGAGAGGAGCCACGCACAGCGTCAGGGTCCGACCGACCCGGTCCGTAGCAAAAAGGAAGACTGGGATGAACCTGGAAAGGAGCGTTAAGAAGAGGGGGGAGGCCCAGGAGACCGGGGGGTTACGAGTTCATGTCCTGGGGGTGTCAAATGAGGATGTCGCAGACACAAGAAAGGGTAAGGGGCAAGTGGGTCCGGCTAACCAACGAAACCGCGCTCCTGATAGGCTCACTCTGAGCGGGGATCTGGGAAAACGATCGTGAAACGCCCCCGTCTCTCGGAAGGGGGAAGACATGGCGCGCGGTGGGGGAAAAAGGGCCCCGAGGGAAAGCGGCGTGAAAACGCTCCCCTGAGACGGGGCTCTAACGAGAAATACGAGTGCGCCCTGGTCGCCAGAAAAAGGGGAAAAACGTAAAAGAAACACCCGCGAACGAACAAGAAAAGAATTGAGGGGATCTTCGGGGCAAAGTAAAGGGGGAAGGGACACTAAAAGGGGCGGAGGTCTCAAACGGCCCAAAATCGAAGGGGGGAAAAAAGACGAAAAAGCCCCAGAAGAAACCTGGTTGAAAGGGCGAGCTCGCGCAGCTGGAAGGACCCTACAAAGAAAGAGAAAAAGGATGTTACCATACAAAAACGAAAAAAAAGCGAAATACCCCACCAGAAAGATGGCTGACTCCGCCCGGCCTAAAGGAGGCCGTAAAACCTACCGGCTCCCACACAAGGCCAGGCTTCGTGATGGCAGCGTTGCTTCCGGGCACCAAAAGACTGGGAGCTAGTTGGGGGGGGGGGGGTGGCGCGCAGGCCCACAATTGAGCGGAGCCGGAAAAAGGGCCAAAGAAAAAAATCTGGACTATGCCCCTCAGGAGAAGCAACCGCGTCGAGGAATGAGGAACTGAAAAAGCAACCGGTACGCGCCAGGATTTTGCGCTCGAGACCGTCCGCGGACAAAAGGGGAAAAGAACGGAAGGCGCAGAAAAGCAGAAACGTCCGAATTTCAAGCACCAGAGAAAAAGGGATAGAAAAAAAACCCCTCAGTAATTATGATCTCGAGGTTGGGCAAATAGACTAAGGAGGAGGTAAGGTTTAAAATGAAAATACGTACTTCCGACTGAGCAAAAACAACTCAACGAATTGGAAAAAAAACACAAACAAAAAGGGGGTAAAAAAATCCCCCCCCATGAAAAAACCGGTCCGGTCGCGCAAAATTTCTGGGATAAAAAGCGTTTGCCACAAGGGGAGGGTGAGCAGAATCAAAAGCGCAAACCATTCCCACTTGCCTGGTTCCCGCCGGTGTGGAGACAAAGCCGCAAGGCAACCAGTGCGAAGGGAGTCGAGAACAGACCCAGCCGCGGTTGAGCGCAAAATTGAAGCCTCGCCGAGTGCGTTCGCCCCCCCAAAGGACGAGCAGAAGACGGCAACGAGTCGGCGCGGATCCCTGGGAACAAAAGCTGCGATTCAAGTACAAGGGCTCGGCGATTCCGCCCCAAGCCCGAAAGTGAAGGGAGAGTCTCAAGTAGGAAGGGAATGAAACCAGCCTAGAGGAACGGGGGAAAACTGGGTCGAATTGGAAGCGTCAAGGTGTAAATTCAGGACCGGGTGGTTACAGCAAGCCCAAGTTGGCCAGGAGGCAGGGGGAGATTTCTTCAAAGGAAAAGGCCAGGTCATCTAGCCGCCGATGAATGAACGAAGACGCGCGGGGAGGAACCCGAGCCGATCATTGGGACTTTTCCATATCGACTTTGAACCCTCAGCGAAAGGGAAGTGCGAAGTACGAAGCCCGCCGACCTTCGGTCAGCGAGAATGGAAAACCGCCATCCCTCTAATGTCTTGGAAGAAGGGTCTTTTGGTGAAAGGGGGTGGGGCCAGGTCATCTCTTTAAAAAACAGGATTCGGGGGGGGAAGGTACAAGGAAATGGCGGTCCTCGACAGAAAAATAAAAGGGGACCCCGGCCGGAAGACTCGTATGGGGAACGTGAAAACCGAGTTTTCTAAAAAAGAAGGGCCGAGTTGACCTGCCCGGACTGGAGGAAGAGGAACCGCCGAGCTCCATCTCTCGCAACGATCAGGGGGCACTGACAGTGCAAGCAGCGGCAAGAGGCCCCGGGAAGGGCGCATTCTCCTTGCGGGGGAAAAGAGGACCTATCAAGGTGGGTCGCTCGCCCTATCTCTTCGCACGAATCATATAAGACTACTAGATTGATAAAGAAGGATATGCGACTGGTCATATAAAGAGCAAATACCGGTTGCGAGAGGAAACGGAAATTGCACACAAAAGAGATCTAAAAAAAAAATCTCCCCCCTCGCGTGGCACACCCCAAATTATCGTCGAGACAAGAGGAGGCTCGTCCTCGGTCGCAGCAATTTCCCAGTGAAAGAAAACGAAGTAACAACTTACGCTCGGGACAACACAAAAACAAAAGCTTCAAACCCCGCGGGCGTGAGCGATCCCCCGGAATGTGCAGGGGAACGAGCAAAAAATGAAGCAGGTCGTCCATTATCCAAAGGGAAGACAGGGGGCAGAAGAGACCACCGGACGTTCTTGACAACCTCAAAAAAAAAGAAAAAACCGAAACGAAAGTGAAGGGTGACCATCGATCGTACGAGACAGGAAAACGAGGGTAACACGGATCGAATATATCCTCTAGAGTGCGAGGAATCGACTAAATTATAATGTCGGGGAAGGGAGAAGAGCCGCTTTCTCCTTGGACGCCAGGCGAGGCAAGGGATAAGTTGGCCCGATGGGCAAAGATCCTGAGGGCAAAGCGCGGAGACAAAATGAAGCGAATGTGTTTCTTGAGTCATGGAAGCCGAAGGAAACGTGAGAAGCTAGCAGGGGACCTTTCAAAGACCTCGGGGGGGGGGAATCTGTCATTGACACAGAAAAGGAACCCGCGGTCGAGTGGGCAATCCGAGGTGCAAGATCGGCCCGCAGCCTGCGGTCGAGCCAAGCGGCCCCAACTGTTCGAAGGCCACTAGCTGGGGAGGGGAAGACCTGAAATTTCGTTGGCTGAAAAATCGGCGATTGCGGTTCTGCACAGACTGAACGCCCCAGTAAAATAAAAAGAATAAAGCTCCTGGGGACGCTGGCTGGAGTTCGACAAGTCCGCTGAATCGGACTGGAGAGCGGGGAGAGGGGAACAAAAAATGGTTCACGTAACTTCAATTTCAAAGCAAGGACAACACAAAAAAAAAGAGTCACTGGGCAGATGCTTCTAAACAAACGGAGATCCTCGGGGGAAAGAGAAATTCCGTGAGAGGCAACGACCGGACGAACCCCAGGGGTGCAGGAGAATGAAGTGGATGGCGGTGGCAAGAGCTGAGGAGGTAGGGGAGGGTCAAGTACCTGGCACGGGCATCTCTGGAAATTAGAACACTCACATCGCAGGAAAAAAGAGGGGTCAGGTTGTGGCGTTTGAGTGGACTGAAGGGGAGTCTTTGGGGGGGGAATGTGCGTGCCGGGTCGGGGATACTGTGTCTACTGGATGGAAGGTGGCAGGACCAGACGGAAAATCACAACTAGTGGCGTCCCAAAAGTCCTAGAGAGAGCGCATAGGGTTGATTTGTATTCCCTTGACTAACGGGGGGACGACCGATTCCTCGAGAAGCGGCTGACACAAAATGGGGTGAGGGAAGAACATGAAGGCCATGGGAAAGAATGAGGCGGTACAGGGGGATCCCGAGCATCTGAGCAGTATGGGGCTCTAAAGCGTGCAGAGCCCCCAAAAAGGGGTGTCAAGCAAGCAACCCCGGGCAGCGAGGGTCTCGAAGTGGCAGGGAAAGGCGGGTGCCGTGGATGATCCTGGGGGGAGTTCCACTCAGTGTGCGGGTCGCGGGGACGGGGCAAAACCGAAGCGGGAAAAATGGGAAAAAAAGGGGGGTTTAAGGGTGAGGTGCCGGCGCTGGGGTAGAATGGAAGTGCTCTATGGGGCTCAGGGAGGACCGTTCGAACAACAAAAAAAAAAAAAAAAAGAAAAAAACACCAAAAGATAAAAGAACAACCAACACAACAACAAACCACGAAAATAGGAAGATAAATTGGGTTCTTTTCGTCCCTTTTACTTTTTGTAGTCTACCCTTAGACAAGCATGCGTTTAGGATCCTGGGGGGGAGATGTTTTCCGATGTAGATTGTTAAAAAAAATTAGACTAGGCGAGGAGTGTAAAGTAGGAAATGAGATTCAGTGGAATGAGGTTTAGAGAGTTGGATAGGTAGGTTAGAAAGACTATGGGAGGCTGGGAGATACGAGAGTAGGGCGAGATAGAGATTGGGGGGTGGACTAGTAGGAAACGGAGGGAATATAAAAGAAAGAAGAGGGGCAAAGAAGGGGGTCAGGGAATAATGATGGAAAAATGAGGACGAAGAGAGCACGTAGGTGATGATTTGGGGAAGTGGAGCAGATAAAGATAGACGAGAACTTGGGGGGGTTATAAGAGTTTATGTGTTGATGGGGAAGAAGGGTGTGAAGGAAAAAAAGACGGGGGGGGGGTTGCTCAGGTAATGTGGGTGGAGGGTGCGATGGAGAGAGGTGGGTAGATGTGATAATGAGGATAGAATGAGAGAGTGGAAAGAAGAGAGTGGAGTAGATAAGCTCATGGTCGGGGGCCATAGCATTAAGGTACGGAAGGGAGGGTGGGATGGTAATGGGAAGGAATTGAGCGGGAGGAATAGGAAGGGTGGGACTGGGGGTAGAAGTATAAGGGGAGTGGAAGGGAGGTGCAAGTGAGGGCTGAGAACAAGGAAGGGAAGGCACGGGGAGGGGGAGAGTATATGGGGGCTGTAAGGACAACCCAGGCGTGAAGAACAGAAAGGGGGAGTATGGTAGAGACTTGTCGCGGAAAAGCAGCGAGAATAGGAATTTGAAGAGTGAAGACCGGTATAAGCATGGATATTGGGGGCTTGTGGAAGAGGAGAAACATGTGGGGGAAGGAGAAAAAGGGGAGAGAATGAGGATAAGTAAAAGGAAGGTGGTGAACCCGGAGGGACCTCGATATTAGGAGGAGAAAAGGAAGGGAAGGGGGGGGGGGAATAGTCGTAAACAAAAGTAAGAGGAGGTAGCCAAAGAAAAATGGGGGTGAAAGGGATACCTGGCCAGATAAAAGGACATTGAGAAAGAGGGTAACAGTTCAGGGACAGAAGGTGGTAAGTGGTGACGGGCTGAGAGAGAGGAGCTAAAAGTGGGTGCAAAGGGAGGGGAGAGAAAGGGAGATGGAAAGGACAGAAGAAAGAAGTTGGGAAAAGAATCAACTCAGGTTTCATGGGAAGTGGTAGGGAGAATGGGGACAGGTTCAATCGGTGGGGGGAGAGTGGCTTGGAGGTCGCAAGGAAGGGCAATAGTAGGGTATTGTTAAGAGTGTCGGCGGGACAAATAGAGTGGGCCGGAGAGATGGGAGGGGGGTGCTGTCGAGTGAGGGAGGGAGCGAAGGAGGGGAGGAGGAGGAGGAGCTGCTAGTACAAATGCCCAAGTGAATTACTTTTGGGATCGGGCAATGTGCGGGGGAAGGAGGGAGAGGGCTGGAGAGAGGGAAGGTAAATAGTTGATGGCTGAAAAGGCTGGGTTAAAAGGGGGAGGGCAGAATAGGGGGATAGCCGTTGGCACGGGGAAGGGGTGGGGACAAAAAAATCGAGGAGACAGAGGGTTAATGGGCCAGGAGGGGGTGTTGCGATGAGGTGGAAGCAAGGTAAAAAAGAGAAGGAGGAAGTCGAAGGGAACGATAGCATGAGAGGGAAGTGAGGACGCTACGAGTGAAGTTGAGGGTGGATTGGGACAGGCCTAATATGAGTAAAGGGGGAGCTAGAGGGATGGGGGTCAGGGATGAAATGTGGGGTGGAGGGAGAGGGGGCAAAGCACTCAGGAGTACGGTAGAAAACTAGGAAGGAGTGTGGAAGTTAAGAGTAACATGGAGGATGAAGGTGTGAGAAAGACAAGGAAGCAGACGGGGAAGGGAGTATATGGGGTCCTGTCAGGTGGGGGATAAGCAAACATGAGAGTAAAGATAATGGGGAGAGAAGAGGGAAGAGGTGGTGAAAAAAAAAAGGATGAGGGGGACTATGGTTAAATCAGGGAAGGGGAATGGGTCAGAAGGTGTGAAGGGCAGGCTATGGGAGATGGGTATAATGGAATACGAAAGCGAACAAGTATGGAAGAGTGGAAGAATCCTTATGAGAAAGAATAAATACAGGAAAGGCGGGCACGAATGGGACTGGGAATGGAGGGGAAACAAACTCCAGAGGAGAAGGTAAGGAGCTAAAGTCCAATAGGACCGCAGGGATATTTACGACTCCAAGGCAAAGAAAAAATCAATAAGAGGCGGGGGGAGGTGAGTGTTGGTCGGAGATAGGTAGGGGAATATGAGCGGGGGACGGGAGGGGGGAAGGGGGGGGCAATGAGAAAGGGAAAACGGCGGGGGAGTTTAAATAGGGAATAAGAATGGGGAAAGTATCAAGAGGGGTAAGTGAGAGAATTTAGAGGGGGGTAGGTAAGTCAGAGGGGTAGGTGGTTGGGAAAAGAAAAAGGTAAAAAGATTCTGTAGGGAAAAAGACGAGTAGGTAATGGGAATGTTATTCGGTAAGGGCTATAGGATCTGCGGGTTGAAGGAAGGGGTAAGTAGAGAGGAAAACAGGGTATAGCGAAATGGGAGGCATGTGGGGATCAGGGCAATACCAGCAAGGAAGGAATTAGACGTGGGTGGGTTGACATGATAGAAGACTAAAAAGAAATAAAGGGCTAGAGAAGAAGGGGAAGGATGAAAGCTGAGGTAAGTAGAAGACAAGAAATCGTGAAGGACGTGTTAGGGGAACGGTAGATCGGATGTGAAAATGATGAAGAGGAATAGCGGATGGAGTGAATTTGGAAGTATAGGTGAGGGGTGTTGGGGACCGATAAAATTGAAACTGCGCGGGGTAAGGTGGCTGGGGTGAGTTCGTTAGTGGGTAATGATAAAAATATTAAAAGAGGGGGGATTAATATAGGAATATGTAGGAGAGTATAAGCGTGAGTTATGTTGAGGGAGGGTTAGGAAGAATTAGGGGGGGGCGTATTAAACTGGTATTGTGGGTGAATGAAAGTGAAGAAAGTGGAGGATGCGAACCGGCCGTGGAAGGGAAAGAATCCGTGGTCAGGGGAAGCTCCTTAGGTTATATGGGGAATAGGAAAAAGGTGATAGAGGCAAGTAAAAAGTAGGATTGAAGGGAGGATCAGAAGGCGGGCAGGTAGAAAGGAAGTCGATGCCGGAGGGGGTGGCGTGGGATCTGTGAATAGAAAGAGGAATTTGAGGAAAGGAAGGAGGGATAGTGAGTGGAGTGAAGAGTTGAATGAGTAGTGGAGGGTGGGCTTAGGAGGGTGGGGTCGGGTACTGGAGTTAATGAGAGGGAGGGAAGGAGGGTGGTTAGAATGGAGAAGTGATGTGGATAGAGTTGGGAAGGGGAAGAGGGAGGCAATAAGAGTGAAAGTTGGTGTAGGAGGGACAGTGCGGTTGGGGGAATAGTAGGGAAAGGGGACAAGGGGTGAGTGTATGTAAAGGGGTGAGGGAGGCATCAGGAGAGGGGAAAAGGGTAGGCCAAACCAGAAGAGAATTCAGGGGGTGTGGGAAGCAGAACAGCCGGGCGGCCCGGGGAGTGGATGGAGGATAGGAGGTGAGAGGATTTAGGTGAGGGGGGGGAAATGCAGGAAGGAACTGTAAGGGGTTGGCGAGGGAGGAGAAGGAGTTGGGAAAGCGAAAGGAAAATGAAAGATCGGAGAGCGTGAAGGAGGTATATTGGGGGTTGGGGGGAGGTTATAAGAATAGGAAGGTGGTGAGTTGGAGAGGGGCGATGAGGGAGAAAAGGGAGAGCAGGAGTAAGGGGATTGGAGCTCGGTGAGAGTGGGTAGGAGGGAGAAATCGGGTGAAGAGGGTTAAAGATGGAGGGCCAGGGGGGGGGGAGGAGGACTAGAGTTCGAGTCTGTTGAGGGGGAGTGCGGGAAGTGTGGTGGATAGGAAGAGGGAAATCGCTGAGAAGGGGGGAGGGGGAGAGTTGGGGGAGAGAGGTGGTGAGAGAGAGATAGCAGAGCGGGGGTAAGGTGAGGCAAGTGAAAGGTGAAAATGAGGGAAGTATGGAACATAGGGAGACAGAGGTGGAGGGGGGAATTTGGTAGCGGGGTGGGTAGTAGGGTTAGCGCTAGGAGGCCTGGGACTTAAGGAGAGTAGGGGGAGAAAAAAAGAAAGAGGGGACAAAAAAGAAAGGAAGGGAGGGGAGGAGGAAGGCGGGGGGGGAAAGAATATAACGAGGGCGATAGATCCCCTACGGGCGCGAGGACGGGGAGTGAGCGCAAGGTTGGGTCGTAAGGGGGGTGAAAAGGGAGGGGTGAATGGGCGTTGAAAAGGGTGGGAAGGGGTGATAAATGACTTTACACCATAGGAGTCTTAGGAAATGGGGGTGTTGTAGAGGTGTTGGTCCGGTGTTGGGGGAGGGGGAGTTAAGGAGATTAAGTAACAAGTGGGCTTGGAGTAATAAGGCAGGCTTGTTTATAAAGAGGAATGAGAGTGAATCGAGGCATGAGAGAGGATTGGGGAACGGAGAACTGGAGGAGGGCGAAAGGCTTGACGAGGGAAGAGAGAAGCGTCTAGAAGTAATCACGCGGCGTGGCGTGACAATGGATTCGAGAGGTCCGGGGGCCAGGGGGCAAAGGAGACCGGTGAAAAGAAAGATTAAAGTTCGTGCACAGGAGAGGGGCGCCGGTGTGGGAGATATGTGGGGGGTGTTACACCGGTCTGCTCGGGTATTTAATTAAAGGGGGGGGGAGGCGACCCTGGATTGTCCCAATTTACGGAAACGCGGAGGCCTTGACACGAGAGAGTCGTCAGCAAGCCTGTGAAGGTGCAGGAGCATAGGGTGTCCCGGGGCTCCCAAGGAAAGGTGAGAAAGGTCAGTTACTATTCCAACCGTAAGGGGGGCGGTGATACTGAAGAATGGGAACGCAGTGGGGGGGGGGGGAGCTTCCTGTAAGCGTTGAAGGAAGAGAGCGTGTTCTGAACCCGAAGCCAGAAAAAGGTTGGTTTGAGGAGGTTTTCAACAGACAAGGAAGTCAAATTGCACGGGAACACTTTGGGGCCAGGACGTTCGCCATCCGGGTGAAGAGTGTATCTAACTATCATTGGGGTGCATTTGGACCCCCTAAAGAGAAATCCGACTCGTAAGCTCTCCAACCAGGGGGGGGGGGTAACGAGGTTTAGCTGTAGATTCTGAGATCACAGGGAATTGTCGAGAAAATATACAAAGGGTCTAAAATGCAACTGAGGGAGGAAGCACATACACTTGGGAATGTAAACAAAAAGGCGGTCAGAGAAGGACAAGGGAAACGGATCCAGCTGGCAATGATTGCCCTGGTTGCCGAGTAGGAACGGGGAATGCTGAATCGGGACTCTTCGGGGGGGAATGAACTGGTCCATCAGGGGAAACCACGACAGTGGGGATATGGGGAGGGGAGGACTGAGACGAACACAACAAGGGGAGGGGTAGACAACAGATATCTTTAGAAGCCTACTGGGAAAACGAGCACGGACTTAAGGAGCGTAGGGTCCCGCAAAAGAAGAAACTAAGAAGACATCTGCGGGGTGCACACGGGTCAGAAAAGGGGAGGAAACAGGTACTTCTAGAAGATTTCACTTTCGAGGAACACGAAACGCTAGACATGCAGGGGGCGCCAACTAAAACCATTTGTGGGGGGGGGGAAAAAAGGGTTAACTTGTACTAGAGAGGTGGTGAGCGACCTAGATCAATCCAGGGACCCAGGAAGGGGAACCCGTGTACACCCAGCCGGAGTTCTCGAAAGAAAGGTAGAGTAGGTCAGCGCGAATGCCAAAGACGGAAAAGATCAACACGAGAGAAAACAAAGATCAACCGCACCGTTGTCGTTGTACTGAGGGGAAGGAATCGGGGGGGAAACTCAGAATCTTTTTCTAGTTCCTGAACGCAGGGAAGTCTCCTCAGGGACGATACGTCGGGGACGGAGGTAAAGTCGGATGGGGGGGGTCGCCTGACCAGGACCTTTGGTGGGGGAGATGGTCCTTTGGATGCAACTAGAAGGGCGAACTTGGCTACGGCCACACATGAGTAAGCTACACGACGCGGGGGGAAAAAGATTCATGGAAAAAAGGGAAAAAAAAAAAACGCAAGACGTCTCCTGGGGACTTTAAAAATCAGAGCCGCCCAACGGATGTGCCAGAATGCAAAACACGATCGCACCACGCCAGTCAGGTGCCTCAGGGGCAAAAAAAAAGGAAGACAGGGGGGGAAAGCAAAAACCGTTCCTCGGGAAGAGGGGAGGGGGACCCGATACGGAACGTAAACGTCCCGACGGAAAAAAACCTTCGAAGGGACTATCTGCTCAGGGGCACCCCGCCAAAAAAGAAAAGACACCCACAGGCAGGGGATGAGCGTCGAGCATAGCCGGAAGGAAAAAAAGGATCGTGAAAGACAGGCACCCACTAGGTTTAATCAGAGGAAAGACGATTCGGACGATGGGAGAAAAGAATCCAACACCGATGGGGACCAAACAAGCAGAAGGGACCTAACAGCTTCCTGGTGCTCGAAGCCGTTCCTCAGTGGGGGCACCAAACTAGGAGGAACATTCCAAGAGTAAAAAAAACGTGGAAAGCAAAGAGTGGGAGGCCTGGCTCATAGGTTGGATCCAGAGCAACCAGTTGGGTGCTCTTGGGAAAACTTGGTTCGCGGGACAATTGCAGGAGGAACGGCGGTGCCGCGGACGGGGGGGCAACGAGGGAAAAATTTCAGTGTCGCCAATCCGAAAGATTCACTTATGAAGGACCAGAGGCCCGGCAAGGAAGACCTTCTGAAAAGGGTCTAGGGATGAGGTTCCGCGAATTGGAAAGAAAAAGCACGCCGCAGATAGCGAAGACCAGAGAAAACCCAAATCAATAAAACGAAGGGGAGGAAAGAGGAAGAGTTCTTTATTGGGGCACGGAGAAAGGAAAGGCACGAAAGGACCGAAATACGTCCGGGAAAATCTGAAAAAAGGAAAAGTCAACGAGGAAAGCAGTAAGAAAAATGGACACTCTTAATTTGAAGCAAAAATTTGGCCGGGAAACGGAGGGGGAAACCCGGGGAGAGCATCGACGCATAGAGGAAGAAACGGGCCGCGGGTGTTGGGGGTCTGAATAAGGTTCAAAAAAGTGGACAGGAGGGGTACGTCGCAGAACAGAGGGGAAACACGCGGTGGAGCAACGCAAAGGAAAGAGAGGCCGAGTTCGCACCAGACACACAAGACGCCCGGAAAAAAAAAGAAAAAAAAGAGAGTGCTCTCTAGGCAGGAAAGAAGGAGGCCCGAGGGCACTGACGGGTAGACAGGTCCCCCATCGAAAACTCATGGGGGACTTGAGGGTGGGAGGATCAAGTCTAAATAATGGGATAAAAGAAAAAGACCGCTCTGAGGCGGGGCGAAAAGGAGAAGGAAAGCGGGGGGTTCTCAGCCGGTTGCCCAGCTGTGACTAATTCTTTCTGTCCAAACGAGGGGGGGAATAGAGAAGATCCGTGAACGAAAAAGGAGTGCTCACAGGGGGCGGTACCCCTCGAAAAACCAGAACTTTTCCATCAGAGAGGAAATCCACGACGTGTAAGGGCAACGGAGGAATCAACCCGCTGGAAAGGGATAAGGGTCTTGATGGTCCATAAAACCAAAAGAATTAGGATGGTGGGGCGAAGGCTTGGGTGGAAAAAGAAACGGAGACTGCCCTAGGGCTGGGGGCTGGAAAAAATGGGAGGGGGACGGTCGAAAGACTGGTAGGAAGGGGGCAGAAGTTGAAGAAGAGGGGGAAGGAGAACTATCCACCAGGTGTGGGGGAAAAGGAAGTCAGCTTCGGGTGACCAAAGCTGGGGGGGGAAATGATTGAGACTGCCGACGCAGTAAGCATCAAATCGGGGGGGGGAGGAAGATAGGGGGGTTGGAAGATAGAAAAGCGGGAGGGGAAAAGTGGACTGGGGGCTCTCACGCGGACTTCTTCTTGCAGATTTCGTGGACGAAACAAGGTCTTAAAAGAGGAAGGTTTTTCGAAGTCTGGAAGAGAGGTCAGATCCATCTCAGAAAACTATACAGAGTCTCGTGATAGGGACCCTAGGAGGGATCTCGGAAATGAGCGAGAACTAACATGCGGCTTGTGTGAAGAGTTCGCCCACTTGGACAGAGGACAAAGCGAGCGCACTGACCCGGCCCTCTTGCAAGTGAAAAAGGATCCTGGATTTGGCAAAAATGAAAGCGGGGCCGGGCGTAAAAGGATGATAGAAAGGGGTCAAAGCAATCATTCCCGTAAGGGGTTCCAAGTCCGCGAGGGCCCTCTAAGCGCAGGTCGGTGGTACATTCGTGCTCGTCTATGTGGCCATGGTGGGTGGGGGGGGCCTCAAGATGTTTTAGATCAACCGAGGGAGAATGGTTCAGGGTGGACTGCGAGCCAACAAAGAACAATAAGGGCGGGTCCCCGAAAACAAAGGGGAAAAAGCCTGGAAAGGTTATACCTCGGTGGACAACCTGTCATTAAGTGGTTTAGTGTGTGGTGATGAGGGTCGTCAACCGCAAAGCCGATCAAAGGAGGGATGGTGTGGGTGTGGCAAGCAGAGAACGCTCATCTTCCTGTGGCCGTAGGTGAAGGAGACCGTAATAGGGTCAGGGGGCCCATCGGGTAAAGTTCCGAGAAGCCGGGTTACTGGGGCGATATGGACGGTTGACTGATGGGTGGGGACTGATTTTTTCACTGTCTAAAGAGAAAGGGACGAAAGGGGAAAGACACGAGTCATCATCGATGAGAATTCTGGTTACGCAAGGAAAAAAGTGGGACCCGCCTGTAAATCAGGAAGAAGGCGGGTCATTCCAAGCAAAGGCGGAAAAAAACGGTGGGAAGCGCCACAACGGCTCGACACAAAGCCTAGGTATCGGTGGGGGCGGACATGTACTTCGTCCCGTACTACATTGCCAAAAAGGAAGGAGGGATCATAGATCTGCCTGGGGCAGATGGATCTTAAGGAACCCATATGACCGGGGGATGTTCCATGAAGGTAACGAGGACAGAGAGGAAAAGCGAAAGACGGCTTTCTTTAAGGGAAAATGGAGGGGGCGGACTAGCCTCGCCTGATATTAATACCCGTGTGGGCGCTGTCGGTCGGAAATGGAGCTCAGTCAGAGCCGTGGCGAGGGGGGGGGGGGGGACTAAAATTATCGGAATCGAGTACGCGAGAAGTGGTAAAGGACCTAAAAAAAAGCATGGGAAACCGGAGTGGGGTCCTTCACGAAAGCCAAAATTGAGGTATCCAATGGAGAATGGGCTAGTTAACTACAGTAGAGGCCCTACGATGGGTGTGGTGACAAAAAGGGGGCTGGACCCTGTTAGTGCTGCGTCATACATGGGAAAGCTGAAGGTTGGCCACGATTAATCAAGTGAACACCCACTTTTTTTCAGCCAGAACGTACCGGAACTTTCAACAATGACTGGGGGAAAAAACGACTTTTGGAGGTTGAGCGAAAAATAAAAGGATTGTGGTGGGGAACGAACTTACCTTATCAGGAAAACATTCGTCCACGAGGCCACCTAAAGGGGCGGCTCCCCATTGCTAACCTGCGGGCAAGGAGGGTGTTTCTCAGTCGGGGCCGGCGCAGGGGATATAGGGGGACAAGAGATGGGGGGGTCAGGGTTCTTCAATGGAAAGTCGGTCATCGAGGGCCGGGGGAATGCGAACCTCCTTCCTACAAAAAGGGAGAGACTTGCAATATTTAGTCTTCTTGAGAAAGGGTTGAGATCCTTCTCGCCGAAAGTACGAAGGCTTGGGAACCTGGCCCTGAAAAAAGGAAGTTTCTGGCCCTAGAAAAGGATCGCCAGGGGATACAGGCTCAATTCAAAGGGGGGCACAAAATGTCGAATCGGTAGAAACCATGTTGGGTAATGGCGAGACGGGGCGCGGATTTGGGGAAAGAACCAACCTAACTGCTGGGCGCGTGGGGGATTGCTGCTGGTTGGGTTCTCGGACAAGGAAACAAGACCTTTTGCTGCGAGGAAAACCTGCGAAGAATGGGTCAGGGCAGGCCGCGTAGGGGGAGAAGGCAAGCTTGATGACTCGGATAGAAAGGATGAACTCAGGCGTCGGGAATGCCTACAATCTGAGGGTGACACAATTGGGGTAGACTTGAATGGAGGAGGAAAGAGATCTTATCGTTGTGGCGAGACTCTGAAGTTAAAAAAAATAGGAACTTCTTGGTGTCAGTAGAACCGGCGTTTCACCTAGACGAGTAAAATGGGGGGGGCAGGGTTGCTAGGGTCGGTCGTTTTTGAGGACGGGAAGACACCGGGCGACAGGCGTGCACCTTTAGGTAATTTTCAACATCGGTGCGGCCGGGTACGGCTCAGAAGGGGTGGAGAAGACGTTTGGTTCCGAAAGAAACAGGGGGCAACTCGCAACCTTGCGCTGCCTGCAGGGGACGCGTTTTCAACCACAAGGGGACCAGGGGGGGGAAGATCCCTTTAGAGGGGGACTGGGCATGGGGGGGGAAAGGTCGCAGCTTAAAGAGATGAGTTTCATGGAGATCTGGGGTAAGGAGGGGGGGGAAAAGGTGGGAGGAAGGTGTCAAGGGGTGAGTCGTGAAAAGAAAAGAAAGGAGGTTGGGGGGAATACGTACAAGTTAAGGGGGACAGAAAAACAACAATCCGAAAGGGGGAAGAGAGACCGGTAGTGACTGCCGGCGGTGCTGGGAATTTTCGCGCCCGACGAAGGAAATATTTGTTCATTCCAGCCGCGCCGGGCATGGGATACTAAAACTTAACCTTCAGAAAGTCCCAGGGAGGGGAATCAGCGTGGCTTCATCCGTAAATCGGGTCAGATGTCTCCTGAGCTATCCTATTATTTCCCTTTCGGGGAGGTGAGACTGCACCACCTGGTGTGGGGACCGAGGGACAAGATCGTCTGCTGGCTATTTAAGCTATAGAGGAAGGTGTGCACTCAATCCATGCCTGCTGCAAGAACCAGTGATCCATGTGAATTGCATACCAACACTGTGTTCCCCAATGAAAAAGCACTGAGAAATTAAAGAGTCGTTTGGACCGACCGAGTATATTCCTCACTGGTGGCTAAAAAGTAAAGACTTGAAGGAAGTGGGGGGGTCCAGGGAAGTCTTAACAAGAAAAGGAGGAGTCGGTTCGACTGGCGGGAATATGAAAGGACCAAAGTGATTGGCCTCGAGACTATGGAAGGGGCAGGGGGATCGATCAAAAAAAAAAAAAGGAAGGGGTAATTAAAATAGAGAAAGGGAAGGAAAAACTGCAGCTCCATTAAGCTTTGGAGAGTATAGGTCGAAGCCTCTGCCGACCCTCTGCTTGGGGGGATCAGTCTCAGGAAGGGGGAGGGAAACTTAGTTAGAGCATATTTACTCGGGAACAAAGAAGAAACAAAAGGGGGGGGATCTAAGAGTACGAGAAAGGAAAGACCGAGCGTGCAAGAATGGTAGGATGTCCACGACACGGGAGAGACCAACGGGATAAAAAAGGGTCCAACAAACACTAGGAATTTGCGCACGTCCCCAACTCGGGAAAAGCTGTGAGGGCACGGTAAAATCGAGAGGGGAAGTGTGGGGGGTACACGCAAGGGGAGCACCTCTCACGACACCGGAGGTAGAAACTGAAAAACAAAACAGGCAGGCCAGCTTGGATAAACCTACCAAAGTGGAGAGAGGGGTACTGACGAACAGACCAGAGGGGGCGCCTCCAGTAAAGCGTTTCCCATGGTGTGTGTGTTCGGCGGAAGCTCACAAGTGAGAAGAAAAGGGGACGGTTGACTTTTCGGACACGAGGGACGTCGGGAAATTGGCGAAAGGTTCAGAAAGCGGACGTCGGGAAGAACGATTCAAAAGTGACCCGCCCGGAGGAAGGGATATGGTAAATCTAAAGAAAAGGGACCACGAGGGGGGAGGGTGGGTCCCAGAAAGACCGCGAAAAAACTGGGCCACGGCCGCACCGCGGGCCAAAAAAAAAAACGGAAAGGCAGGTCCGACCGTACTCAGTTCATCCCTTTGCCGTGGCGAAAGAACCTGTCCGCAAATACAAAAAGACAACCAGGGCGGGGGGATCCAGACTCCGGGTCCAAAGGGCAGAGACAAATCCGTCCTTCCGCGAGGGGCAGACGCCGCAATCAAAGAGGGGGGGGAAACGAAGACAAAGACCAACCAGAGCAAATTCGGTGAGATTGCGAAAAGACTCCGCGAAGCGCAAACAAGGAAACAAGAGCATAGATGACCCATGCCAGCAGCACAATGGTGGACCTAAAGAAGACGGACCCTACCTACCTGCAGGGGGACAGAAAGACCGTCCAGCGACCGAAACTTCCCGCCGAGGTTATTGGGACTGGGGCGCACGGCCTCCCAAAAACGCACTAAAGTGTTGAAAGAACAGATGAGGGCAGGATGAGAAACAGTCGAGTGGGAGGGGCCCCGCCGCGCCCAAATGGGACTTTACCTAAAGTCACCAGGGGTTACGCACATTCAACAAGACGGGGAAAAAAGGAAGTCCGCGGGAAGGAAGGGTATCGCAAAAGCGTATTTAGTCGCAAAAAAAGGGGAACGAGCCCGGGAGGGTCCGGGGCAGGGACCGGAATGGCGGTGGCGGAAGCAGAAAAAGAACAAAAAAGCGATACCAAGAAACAAACATAAGAAGGGGAAGAAAAAGACAAGGAACCACAAACAAGAAAATAGTAAAAGTGAAAAAAGGGCCGATAACGAAGGAGCTTGAAGGGAAAAAAACTGAAAAAAGAAAATTACGTGCGAACGAAAAGCTGCTTCACGAAAGAAAAAGAAAAGAGGGGAAAACGTGACGCCGTTCACAACGGGAAAAACAAGAAAGGGGGAGGGCGAAACACGAGCGAACTTGGGGAAAAAAAGGCTGCCGCAGCCAGGTCAAATCGGATCGGAATGGGGGGGGGCTACCATCCCGCCGCAGAAGCAAAGTAAACGCGCCCCTGCAGGACACACACGCGGGGGGGGGGGGGGGGGGGTGAGAAAAGCAATGGCCGGCTGGAATCCGACCAGGGGGGGTCCGGACACGCAAACATTACACCTCTGAACCCAGAACAAAGAAAAAAGGCGAGGGTCACGAATCAAAAAGGAGGGGAGCGCGGGCTGAGGGATCCAAAAAAGGGGGGGGGTTAAGATACGTCCCGGACCGAAAAGAAGTCGGGAAAGGTGTCCCAGAAAATCCTAAACCGGAAAAATGCCTGCTACCTAGAAAACCGTCAGGGGAGGGGGTGAATCGAAAAGGGCTTCACAGGGAAAGGGGTCATCCGAAAGTTGGGGGGGCGAGGGAATCTTACGACGGCAGGGGACAAGGGAAAAAGAGGAAGGAAGCAAGCGCTCGTTGCGCACTCAGGGAAAAAGTTCAAGACTCAGTTCGTGAAAAAACTCGGACAGGGAAAAAGGGAGGCGGACGTTGGATCCGAAACCGCCTCGGGACACAGCGATAAGGCACCCAAGTGCCCCGCTGGAATTGGTGGGGCTTGGATGGTACCGGATCGGGGTGCAAAGAGGGTCATGCCCGGGCGAAGGGGGTGGGGTCTTTAAGTAAATAGGGGGGGCTGTGGGAACTCCTTACAGATTTAAAAAAAAGGAGGGGAAACCGACAAGTGACGCGGATGGGGAGGGGGGAAGCTCATTTGCGCCTGGCGTGCGATGGTCCTCTGTGACCGGAAAAGAAAGGGGGGAAAAGTGGGGGAAGAACCTCATCCTAGCAGACAATGAGAGGGGGTGGGGAAAAGTAAAAAAAATCAGTCGCGAGGGGAGAGAGAGATTCTCTGCTCTGTGCAACACTAGTCCTAAAGAAGAAAAGGGAAGAAAGCAGGGGGTGTCGCTTAAGCCTGAAAAGACAAGAAGGG
>Ga0179593_1604412_pt1 | contig 22150 bp, 17 predicted proteins | sample CZODoug2_1_08_16_FD_185931 | JGI IMG/M metagenome (GOLD analysis project Ga0179593, IMG submission 185931) | Vadose zone soil fungal communities from Angelo Coast Range Reserve, California, USA - CZODoug2_1_08_16fungal (PacBio error correction) | ecosystem: Environmental > Terrestrial > Soil >...
GTCCCAGGGAGGGGGCTTGGAGGGGGAAACCGCTGGCCGGGGTGAAGCGGTGTGAAAGGCTGAGATCAAGGGAACCTCTGGGCCTGGCACGCAAGAGCAAACCTCGCTAAAAAGAACTGGAAGGGCACAAAGGGGAGGGGAGACCCCAGTGTTTCCGCAAATCTCAAGGAAGCGTCTCAGTGGATTCCTCTAATGGGGGGATTTAAAGCGGGGCAATGCGGCCCCGGGATTAAGAAAAAGAAGAATAATTATTGGGCTAATAACAATGTTGGGAACCCAAAAATAAAATGCAAAATTGACATCTGAAGACGGTTCGGAGAAAAGATACCCAAAGTTAAAAAAGCAATTGATATCTCCAGGAGGGGGGGGGATTATCACGGCCGGTGGCGGGGAGGGGGGGGAGCAACGTCCCGGCTCTAGCTAAGTGCTCAGTGAAAAAAAGTAAAGAGGAAAAAAAAAAAAAAATGGAAACGCCTGGATCGAAAACAGGAAAAAAAGAATAAGGCCCAATATCGTATGAGTCAGAGCACACAAAATAGAAAAAAAGGGCTAAAAAAAAGAATTGAGGGGAGGAAGTCCTCGTTCCAATACTGGTGGTATTACGCACAATCATCAGTAAAATTGCGACCGAGTATCCTGCTAATTAGCTGCCAGAGTCGCAACCCTGAAAAAAAAGAGTTGTAGATTAAGAGTCCCTCCGGGGCTATGATCTGCGGGCGGCACAAAAAAATCTGCAGAATGGGCCGCTCCAGGAGAGACTGGAGCACGTTAGAGGCAAAAGCGACAAAATAAGAAGCGGCTTCATAATCAGTTCAATCAATGTTTAGGGGGAGGCCAGGGAGGAAGGGGATACAAGAGGCTGATGAGAAGCGCGGCACTGGCACGTGAAGGGATAAGAAGTTGAAAAATTGCGCTGAATCTGGAGCTAAAGAGACAAAGTTAGACAATCACGTGCAGCCAACCAAAAGACGCCGAGTACTGAAAGGGGTGCATTTTCCACCTGCTTTATTTGAACCTCCCCCAAAAAAGCAAGGGGAAAGGACGCTACCGGAAAGAGGAAAACGTTGGGAAAACAAGTCTGAATATGGATTGGGGGGAAGGAAGACAACGTTCAGTGAACTGTCCAGAAAAAAAAACAAAGGCACTTTTCTTCTGGCAGAGGGGGACATAGCAAAAGGGATGGTCAGCTTTGAACCACATAATCATCCGGCTTCAGGGGTCACTGGTAGCAGAGAGATCCCCTCTGTTCTTCCAGACTAGGGAAGGATGAGGTTGGGGGAGGGCGCAGAGGAAAACAGTCCACCAGTCGACTTCAGACGAAAATGGGAAGAGAAGCAGGAAGGACTTACGTCCACAGCCGGGAAAGAAATCTCTGCCAAGGCGTCAGAAAGCAAAAACGGGGAGGACCTAAAGGGGAACATCCCGAGAGAAGAGTGGGGGGGGAAAGGGAAAAGCCCGTGCGGTGCAAACTGGAAAAAGACTTCTAACAGGCAAAAAAGTCCGCGTGAGCTCATCTTCTCGACCTCCAGGGGAAGAAGAGCCAGAAGGGGAAGATAAGAAGGAAAATAACTAAAAAATCCGACGAGTACAAGAGGTAGCTGAGGTAATGATAAAAAGAGGAACGAAAGTATGTACGACAGTCGATATATTTCCCAGAGGGGGGAGAGAATCGCCGGCGCGGAAGGAATCCGGTGCAATGGGAAAAGGGTGGGGAGGAAAAGGGGTGAGTATGACCGAAATCGTATGACACCTACGCAAGCGAAAAAAAAGGTTGGAAAGAACAAGATCTGATGTCAGATCGAGGATCGTCTATCCCGATTATAATTTCTGACAAAGAAGGGGAAGACAGAGGAAAAGTCCAAAAAAAGATTTAGTCAACCAACGCCCAGCGATGCAGAAACACCTGAATGAAAAGGAGCTGAAAGGAAGAGAGAACAAAAATCTACAACACACGGAGGAAAAGAGAAATATAGCTCGGACCTTGCAGATCTCAAATGACGGACAGGAAAAGAGAAGGTGTCAAGAAATCTTCCGGGCAAGGAATCTCCATGGGAAAGACAGTGGTCCGCGTGTTCAAGTATTTGGGAGAAGAAGTTACTCAAAGTAAAATATGCTGCTCTCGAGCGCAATCGGCTAAACATCAATGGAAACCGGGGAGTCTGAAAGAAGGTTGAGTGCATCTTTTCGATATCGAAATTCAACGAAAAGGAGACCCAGGACAAGACGTGAGAAAAAGATCGCTTGTAGACAATTTTTCTCGACGGACTTTATCAGAGGAGGAGGGAGAGAAAGGGGAGAAAAGTTCACGAAGACATCTTTGCCCGAGGCGTCTTCTGAAGCGGACCATCATCACACGCTTGATTGTTTCTTCTGCGAAGGAGTTCAAAGGAGGCAAAATCCGCTGGCGAAAAAGAACATCGGGGAAAGGGGGTCGATCACGTAAGGAAAAAGTCCAAAAAAAGGAAGGCGGGGGCTCCAACTCTCAAGCAAATGGCGCCTGATGTTCCTTTTCAGGTCTGCGTAAAAGAGACGCTGATTCCTGGTACTGTTTATTTCTTCCCGTGGGTGGGGACAGTCCGAGGGCAAGCGTGGTGGAACACGGCTCTATTGAAAGGCAGCTAAAAGGGGGGAGAGAGGAAAAAAAGTCCAAAAAAAACCTCGGGAATCCTGGACAATATCACAGTCGTACACGGATAAATAAAAAAAAGTAAAGAAACCAAAAGCCAGCTGAAACAAGAAACTGGGGTTTTCCTTCTGACAGACGAACACAGTCTGAAGCACTACGGTCAATAAAGAAGGGACCCACCAGACTCATCTTTGAGCACCGACGAGGAATGAACAGGGGAAGGCGGCAACCCCACTGGATATTCAAAACGTTGAAAAGAACTTGGAGGGGGGGACATTGAAAAAATAGCGAAGAGGCTGGCGGGCCTGAAGGGATGGGAAAAGGGAAGGACAAAGGTATCGCTGAACTAAAGCGTGGGGACGGAACAGGAAGGACCAACGAGGACTAAAGTCAGAAGAACCAAAGGAACTTATGTGCAATCGAAGGGAGAGGGACAACAGACTCCGCATTTCGTAAAGGCGACCTCGTTTCAAGAAATCTTATCCCCTGAAAGGAAAAGGGGGGGGGAGGGGAAAAAGTCTAAAACGTGGAAAAAAGAACGTCAGGGAGGAAATAGGTCTAAAAAAGCGCCTGACAGGTTATATCTCCGTTAGCGTGCGGTCCGAGAGAGGGATTGCAAGAAAAAATAATAGGAATTCAGCCAAATCGGCATCTGAAGCAGTAATGCACAAAGCTCGAGCTCCTTTTTCTAACTATGAACATGACGAAGAGCTTGTAAGAGGCAAGGAAAAGTCGGGTCTAACCTGAGAGCAGCGGCAACTAGAAGGGTCAGTGGAGCCGTAGCACTGGGGACCTAATCGTACTGGGTCTTGACTGAATATAAACGCTGGGGGGTGTGAAAAAAAACATCATAGGCTAAGCTACTGCAAACAAAAAATCCAATAATTCAGTCTATCAGGAAGACCAGCGAAGGGAAGAGGCCAAAAAAGGCAGAAATTCGAGAAACTGAGGGGAAAGACGGCAGAAGAGAGGGCGCGGGGGATGTGGAGCATAGGAATCTCTTGCTCTCCTTAAGCTGAAAAGGAAAATGGGGAAAAAAAATGGCTTCAGTAAACGAATCTTCTTATGGTTAGTAGGACGGGGGAACCACCAAGGACGTACATGCAGCACTAATAATGAACATTTACTACAAAAGAGGCCCGCCTAAAGAATGGGGGGAGAAGAAAAGGACGGGAGCGGGTTCATGGTTCTTAGATACTGACGGAAAAAAGCGAGAGAGGCTTGAAAGGAGCAGAAAGAGACAGCGCTGAAGTCAAATAGAAACCAGAAGTGACCTACCCAGAAAAACTCAATTCCAGACGAGAAAAAAGGAAAAAAAGGAATAAGAAAAGACTCTCCGAGGCGGGTGATGGGTTAGGACGGACCGGGAGGAGGGTTAGGCTGGCGGCAAGAAAAACGGGATCTCTAGGCTGCGCAGAAGAAGAGCAAAACAAGAGAACCAGGAAAAAAGACCAAGTGATAGCCATTCTTGAGAAGACGTGAGGTATCAGAGTCTGTCTCAGGTTAGTCAGTTGGTCGAAACTGAGTCACAGAAAAAAGTTAGGTTATTGGAACGGACGAACACGAACCATAAAGAAGGGGGGAAAGGAAAGAACAATGGGGAAAACAGACCCTGACAAGGCGGCCGAGGCCGCGTTAGGCGCCCCTCGAAAAAAAAAACTAAAGCCCATAAAAAAGATTATCGCATTTCTTTCAGCCGGGAGAAGATTAGGAGGCACAAATGCTTCCTTGCGAAACTCTAATTGAGCATTGGTTTAGGACGTAAGGGTGTAATAAAAGATTCGAAGAAAAAAAGGAAAACGAGCGTGGATGAGAGCATAGAAACCAAAGTGAGAGGAGAAAGAGGAAAGCGGTCCAGACTGAATTGACACCAGCAAAACGGTACGAGCAGCAAAGGGCCCAGGAAAATAAAAGAGGAGACATCTTCGAAAAGCCTGGGCTCCGTGACGAGGAGCGCGTGGAAAAAAGCGGGGATTTCGGACAAGGCACTGCACCAAAGCCCATAAGAGACTGCACGGAAATGAATAGGCGACGTTATAGAGCGACGCGGGCCTACGCGGCGGGGGGGAGAAGGCGGGGGGGGGGGAGTTCGTCCACCCGTTTCATTCAAGGAAAAGACTATTGATGCCTAATCGAGAATCGAAACGGCGTCAAAGAAGGTAGGATGGGAAAGACCCCAGCGGGTGGGAAGATTAGGAAAACTGGCTCAGCGAACAGCATTTTTCCTCTCCTCGGGCCAAATGCAAAAAGTACTGGCAAGGAAGGGAGATCCCTTCTGGGAACAATCAAGATCCATGCAAAGAAGACCGCTAGAAAGAGAGGACTAAGGAAAACGTTCTGGCCAACGTACAAAAGACTCCATGGTTTCAGGAATTCCAAATTCAGTTATAGAGAGGGGGCTCAAAGAGAAAAAAACTTTGGGGGGGGGACCGGATGAAAACAGAAAGCAGAAGTGGTGATGGTTCTTACCAGAAGAGGCGTCGAGGTTTTCCGTTGTAGGGTCTTTGTTTGGCAAGTGAAGTCGGGAAAAAATAGATGAACCAACATCATACGGGGGGGGGCAGGTTACGATGGGAAATCCAAAGAGAAAGAGGAGTGGCTTGGCACGCAGACTTAACTGTGGTTCCTGCGGCACAGCCGTGAAGAAGAGGGAAAACGGAAAAAGAAAACTGAGAGAGAGAAAAGAACACCCCGAGGAGATGACGATTGGAATACACTGACTGGATGAGAAGGAGAAAATTCGGGAATACAACCAGCAGGCAAAAACGCTGACTCCTCTGAGCGACTGGGGTCATCATAAAAGCACATGAGGTCGGGAAAAATGAGTTTCGCGGAAAAAGAGAAAATAGGAAGAGGTACACAGGGAAACGCGAGAGATCAGCATCTGAAAAGACAAAGTATCAGACGTCAGGTAACGGGAAAACAGAGAAGAAAAAATAAGCGAAGATGCCGCTTCTGAATGCATAGGAGGGAAGTTGGAGAGCGCATCGGGGCCCCTACAAGCATCACCGGAAGATCAATACACACTCCCAGGGTGACAATTTGATTCTTGAAGGAGGTAAGGAAAGCATCGAACCAGGAGGTCTATAGATGATCAAACGTTCTTCGCCACACTACCTCTAAACAAAGGAGAAAGAGTTAAAAAGAAAGACCTAAAAAGGAAAGCGATTCAAAGTAATCACACCTACTGATTCAGTGCGTACTTGGTGCATGTTGAAAAAAAAAACCAGTTCAGGGAGAAAAAAACGGGGCCAGGAGAAAGGAACGAGGGGGGTAGTGTTGGAGGGAGGGGGGGAAGGGGCGTCTGAAAAGTTCTCCAGCTTCGTTGAGACAGCATGATACTCTGTTAGAGGAGCAAGCAAAAAGGGCAAGATGGGCTAAAAAAGACCTGGAAAAAAGCTTTACTTGAAGAGCATCAAGGGAATTGCGCAGTTGAATTGAGCTGACGACGGAGGGAATCGCAAAACATGCAACTAGGGAGGCAAAGGGGGGCAAGGACATGTCGGCAGACGAAGTAGAATCGGTGTTCCAAATGTCAAGTAGAAATGTCACTTCGGGAGGGAAAAGGAATAGGGAGATGTAAACGGGGCCCCTCTGCTTATTCCTGTCGACTTTAGATGGGAAGAAGCACCAAAGAAAAGCCTCGTGAAGGCCATGGACGAGGGGAGAGCTCAGAAAATAAAAAGGGGAGTCGGAAAAGGGGCGCCCTAAAGGTTCGAGCACGCCTTGGAACAGAACTCAACTATAAATGCTTATCAAAGGGGAGAACAACTCTAATCAAAGGAAAAAGGTCGGAACCTCGCGCTTATTTCCGTGTCCAGCGCAGGACAGTTCAGGCTGCATCTGAGGAAAGCGCGGCACAGAAGAAGGGAAGAAGTGAAAGAAAAAAAAAGTACATGCAACGAGAAATACACTAGAGGGGTTGGGGGGAGAAGGAAACTGGAAATTCTCAATGAAGGGGACACAGCTTCACCGAGAAACTTCCGACCGGAATTCTCCGGGTATCCAAAGACCTTAAAGGAGTATTGTCGCCGCACTACACCGTCTAAACCTAAAAAGGGAAAAGAACCGACTTGGACAGCCGACAGAGTTTCAACATACACTGTAACTTTTTCTTCCTGAAACAATGGACGTTGGCAAGCAAACAGTAAAGCAATAAAAAAGAAATGATGAGTGTAGCAGATACGTGGGAGAGGCGGAGCCAGAGACCAGCCCAGGTCTGCAGTAAAACGTGGGGTCGCGTGCGAGAAGACAGGACACTGGATCCCATTGGTCAGGGAGAGCCAAGTCCAAAAGAACAAAGGAAGGGAGATCCGAGGAACTGGAGTCCAAGACAACATCTCCGTGGCAGAAACGTCGGAGCAGTGAGTCAAAGGCGAAAAGGGAGAAATGGGTGTGCAAGGCAACTGAGGAGAACCGGACTTGGAGAGAGAGTGGTGAAGAGGTCTGTCATCCCCTTATCGCAGGGAAATCAAGGGGAAGACTTGCAGGAGAGTCGGGGGGAGTTTCCGCAGATGTCGACACAAAATCAAGAAGAGGGAAGACACGACGTAGAAACCCGAAAGAGGCCAGGTAGAAAAACGATGCACATTCGAGGTCACGCTAACGCGGGGGCGGGGGGAGAGGAAAGGGCGAGCGCTACAAGGGCTCGTGTAAAGAAATTTTTACCTAGGGGGCCTTCAAGCATCAATCGAAAGACGGACACTTCAGGAATAGGAACGGGGGGCTCAGCGCTTTTGATGGGCCCTTGGGGGATCTAAAATCTGGAGGGAGAAACTTCAAAGGGGGGGTGAGACCATCACTTCGGGATCGGAGGAGGAAGGAAAAGCCGTTAAGCCATCTAATACTTCAGGCAAAGGCTAGAGACGTCCCAATATTGCTAATTTAAGGCACTAGGAATAAAATTAAAGTCCCAGGCTTGGATCTTGGGTTTACTCATAAGCTCAAAAAAGAGGATTGGCCTAGGAATGTTTGGGTTGGAATGGGGATTTGTGATTGACCGCAAAAATTCGGTTAAAGGCTTGGGGCACCACCGGAACCTACCCCGCTAGTAAATAATAAAAGCAAAAGGAGAGACTCAAAAAAGGAAAAAAAAACATACCGAACATAGACCGGGATATACGGCATCAAAAAGCTGGGTGATTTGCGGTGGACACTCCGGCGTACGGGGTCGCGCGGGTTTCTCTAAGAACTAGTATCGGCTACTTGCGCTGGGCATTCAACAGTTCAACCCTCGCGTCCCCGGCGGTACTTTAAAACGGGACGCACAGTCGCGGGAATTAGCGCTTCTCTCACAAAAACTGGTGTATCCAGAGAGGAAGCCTCTCGGAAAAGTCGGGTGGAAGGGTATTCCTCTGACTTTCCGCGGTACGCATTGGGGGCGCAAGTACAGCTCTCACGAATGTGCCTAAAAAAACGATACACCAAGCCGAGGCAAGGGGAAATCTTGCCAAGAACAAACGGAGAAGACTAGCGTAAGTTGCAAAATCGGAGGGGTAACATGGGCTATTAGACGGCTTCACCTCTTTTCAAATAGAAGGGGGTATTGACTATTTCTATAACTGCAGCGGTCGTTCTGGCGTTGGGAAACCACTCCACCCGCCCCAGACGCGATCTGATGGGTCTCCGGCCCCTTTGGGGCGATTGCAAACCATCCATCCTGCCAAATAACGTCTGCTCTTCACGGCCATAATGCGGGTCTGGGAGAACCCGCTAAAATCCCACGCTAACATGTTCCTGTGCGATGAGCTCGGCCTGACGGGGCCCAACCTGTGGCCTTCATCACGACTGAAGGGGGGAGGACGCCTAGGATGCCAACTAGAGAAGGAAAAGGGAGAATTGAAGGAAAGAGCGGGTCCTGCTCTACGCTCACAGGAGCTGAGAATTTCTGCCTAGAACAGTGAGAAGACACCCAAGGTCTGAAAGGATGGAAGCAAAGGCAACACTCAAGCTGGTATGGTCAGAATAAACAAACAAAATCAAGGGCTCCCGGAAAGTGCAAAGTTAATGATTACTTACGCGTCCCAGGAGGTTGAAACAGAGAGCGTAGCGAAGAACAAAAACCGCGGTAATCCGAAGTAGCTTGCATCGCAAAAATAAGAGCAGGGGGACTTCCTGCGGGGGAAATTGAAAGCATTCGGGAGCTTGAGGGCGAATCCGACCAGAGGCTTCGCCCTGCACGCCCCTTGGGAGAGATTCTCAGTGAGAACGTGGGTTTCCCTCCCGAGAGAAAAGAAATTCGAGCAGGGGGAGTGTTCGTCAGCACAGGGTTCAATTCACATACTAGGAGTAAAGGAAGGGAGACTGCGAAGGTTAGAACGGACCATTCAGGAAAAAGAAGGTCCCTGGAGGAGCTAAGGCTGGATTTGCCGCTACATACACTTCCTGACACACCATGGAGGGACAGGAGACGCCGAGAGACCGAAAACTGGCCGCCGGGTGCTGTTCCGAAGAGTGAAAAGGCTCACTCGAAGCGATCCGGCGGGAAAGAGAATGGCCAACGAAAACGGGGGGAAAACGTCAAGAGAAATGGGACCGGAGGTCTAACAGATGTCGGCGAGAAAGACTGAGGTTCAACTTTTTGTGCGAAAGGGTCTTAAATGGGGGGGGCGGGACTGGGGGAGGAAGGGACAGAGACGCGGAGGCAGGTGGACGCTTGGTGGAAAACTGTACGAGAGGAGAAAAATGGACCGGGAAGGCCAGGAGCCCATCTCCTTGGGAAACGTGAGCGGGACCGGAAAAGAGGGAACACAGGGGTCTCATCGAGAGTGTGCCGTCGGAAAATAGGCACGTCACGGGAAAAGCCACAGCGACCAATAGGACCAAGAATTAAAAAAGCATCTTCCGACGCAAATCAAAATAATTCAAGGGTCAGTAGGGTTGTAGAAACAATGGTCAAAAGGGCCAGTGTTCGGGGTAGTTGAAGAGGGCGTCGAAGCGCAGGGGCGAGTGCAAACCATAGATTCCTCTGCGGCAACTAAGTCCTTCGGGGTGACATAAATCAAAAAGAAGTCTGTAAATGGTTAAGGGATAATAATTTATTATTGCCACAATAAACCCCAAAAAAAAGCTGTAAAAGAAGTCGCCAAATCCGGATAAAAATACAATCTTCACTAACAAGGAAAGAAGAAACAAGATAAAATTCGGGCGAATCGTGAGGCATCCGTCTCTTATTTACTGGAAGGGAAGGACGGAAGAATGAAAGATTGAGCTTGGAAATGTGTGTCGAAAGAGACAGAGCATAAAGAAACAAATACTGAGCTCAATACCGGACATGACGGGAGGCCACAAGCTTAGCAGGTGAAGGGAGTCGGGGGAGTAGAGCAACATATTATCAGCCTTCGCCAAAAAAGGATTTGGACCGAATTATGAGATTCCAGAATCACGAGAAGAAAAGCAGCGAGGGAAGGACACACCGTACTTATCAAAGGCTTGCAATCTTTAGTGATTTGCGCAGGGGAGAGGACTCGAAAAAACCAAATAAGAGAGTCTCGAAAAAAAGACCGAAGAATACCCAGGGGTCACTGTCATCTTCTCTTTTCGTTCGTGAGTTGAGTTCCTCATAAAATGAATACTCATGGGAACTCAGGGGGGGGCATAGGGGGGGCCTAGAATCCTGTGAGCTCGATCCCTAAAGACTAAAAAAGCTGACTCAAGGAGAAAAATTAAGGAGCAGGAGAAGCGGAAGGACATTGGGGCAATTTTTGCGAGCAGTCCTGTCTTGTAGGACGAAACCTAAAGGCTCGGGGGATAAACTCAAGAGGGGTTGAAAAATGACAAAAATCGTCATAACTCAAGTAGGAAAAGGTGCAAACCAAGCCTGGGGGAGAGGTGGGAGCCGCATTGTCCGTTAGCAGATTTGCTGTACCTCGACTGTTGCGAGAACCATCTAACCCTCGGGGGGGCTGGCTGTCGCTTTGGGGGGGGTGAGTTGCGCCTACTGAAAAAATCCGAGCGGGAGTGAGGGGAATGCAGAAAGGGTGAAAAAAGGGAGACAGCGGAAGCAGGGTTTGCAGAGAAGACAGGCTAATAAACTAAGACAAAGAACCGGGGAAGTCTAAGCAAAAGAAAACACATCGCGCACGGGATGTGCCTTTTGAAAATTTGCGTCTGCAGCATCAGAGTTGAAGGGCCTCAGAGGTGATTATGGGCTGGGAACAGGAAAGTTGCCGGCTGCATCTGCTGAAGGACAGTCATAGACGGAATGGGAGAGGGACGTTAACATCCTCTCTCATGCAAGGGAGTAGGGGCGGAGAAGGCAATATCGATAAGGAACGATCAAGGGAAATTAAAATCTGAAAAGAAAAGAAGGGACTGGTAGGCTCCCACCTCCGAAGGAGACATGGAGAACGGTCAGAAAAAGTACGGAACCTCCTGGCTTCTTTGTAGCCCCCTACCCGTGACAGACTTAAAAGGTAGGTCCAAAAGCAGAATCGTGGGGCGTTCGGGGAAGAGCAGGGCTTCAAAAAAAGAAAGGAGAGGGCCAGGCGGTGGATGGTCCACATCCAGTAGTTAGGTAACCAGATTACTAAGGAGGGAAAGGCAGATGGTGGGGGCTTGAGGAAAGTGATAGAAAAAGGAGGGGCTACTCGTAATTCTCCAGCAGCCCCGAAAACGAACCAATCAGGCGCTTAGGTAGACTCCACTGCTCCGCCGCTCTCACGTGCAATACAAGCTTCTAAAAGGGACTACTGTCCCCGGTGGGGGTCCAGACACGAACTAGGCACCCGGAGGGAAAGAAGGGGAAGCCGCCGTCGAACAGATAACGGCGAGAAGATTAGGGCAAGGAGATCTGGTGTAGTTCCTCCTAGCGCAGATGAGAATATGAAGATTCCACGACTTCAAAATCGGCAAACTAATTGGAAAGGTGGATAAGCACAGGAGATGCCTTACTCCAATAACTTTGGCCGGGGGAATCTCAGACTACAGGAGGACGGGGGTTCACTTCCCGATGGTACAGGTCCGGCATCATCAAAAAGAGCCGGAAATGACTGGGGTGACATCTAGACTCATACCCTTAGTTTGGGGTTAATCGGAGTTCTCCGGGGGGGGGACTAAAAAACCTTCAGAAAAGCGTAGGAGACAGGCCGAAGCAAGAAATAAGCCGGACCACGCGGCTTGGCTAGAACTGGGGGAGAGATCATCGGGAAGTTGAACCATGCTAAAGCCTGGACAGAGAAAGGCCAGGAACGGATTGTCCTTGGCGACTGCGTTTGGCAAGGGGGTCGAAAAATATCTTCTGGTCCAGCGGAGGGAGTTTAAAAAAAAAGACACTACCCGAAAGGGGGGACATCAGCAAAACAGTAGAGATCAACCTGAAGAGCGAGACCATCGAGAGAGCAGCACCTATAAGTGTAGCAAAGAATAACGTTTTTGTCTATCGAACTTAAGAGGGGGGAGGAGGGGTGCTCTTATGGCAGAAAGATATCCGTAAAGATGACCTGCACGGAGAAAAACGAAACTGTCCTAGACCACCCTCCTCAACGCAAAGTGAAGAGGGTAAGATTACATCGAACACAAAAAAGGAGTAGGATAGAAGCGAGGACTTCCGAAGGATTGCTTCTGTTTATTACAGCTTACCTAGTAAAGCTTGTTGGGGGGACAGGGAGGGGAATCACGGAGCGCTGCTGACAAGATCAAACCCACGCCCTCTCTACAATAATCAGCCAGAGGGGACTCAAAGAAAACGCTTGGAATTGTTAGGAGATCTGGGGGGAGGATAAGGATTGAGAGTTTTATTCTCGGCTTGGAGAATATTGCTACCGAAAGGGCGGGCCTCAATGTATGGAAAAGAGAGGAACAAGAAAGGGAGGTGGACGAAGAGGTGGCAAGTGACAAACCGCAGTCCAACAATGAAAAGGCGTAAAAGGGCGAAAGTTCAATCCAAAGCGAGAGCCATGGTAAAGCAGACGCGGGATGCGGGGCAGGATAATTTCCCGTATTCCAGAAAAAAGGCGTACCCACAGATCTCCGAGAAGTTAGTTGGAAAGGTGTATTTACTATAACCTGTGGTAATGAAACTCAAGAGCAATAAATAACGCACATAGAGTTGTATGAAAAAAAAAAAAAAGAAAGATGCAAAAAAGGCCGGGGCGGACCGTCCAAGGGTAATGAGCCTCGTCCACTACTGAGGAAAACCAAAAAGTCATAAAGCGCATTCGAGCAACCAAAAATCGTAACAAGAGAGCGGAAAAAAGGGGACAAAAAGACACGTCGTTACTATTTCCCGCTAAAAAGAAGAAGGGTCGAAGTCTCGCGACATAACGTCAACGCCAAACAATAGCGTCCTCTACTCTCACTAGATATCGATCAACGGATGTGAAAAGTGGTTGAATCCAGGAGAGGAGAGTTTGTCAAAAAAGGGAGGGTTGCTGCAGGCCAAGTCATGGGAGTTGGGATCGAAGAATCAAGAAAGGAAAAAGGCGTCAAAGAAGTACTAGAAAGGGATTAAAAAAGGGCAGGAAATAACTTTAATCTGATGCCGCAGAACGGCCGCGAGAAGTCCGTCAAAAACCAATGCATTCTAATCGATACAAGGCTTGAAGTCCAAAAAAATGATGTGAAAAGCCCACAAAATATCCAGGCAGCTGCGCCCGTCTTCAATGGCCTGGAAAATTGGCTTCAGGGAAAAAAAGGACTTACATATCCATGATTCAAAGTCTAAAAAGATGGGTCAGGAGAATCAAATAATAAGTATTTTCGTGGACTTGATAGGGCTACCTCGAAGAGGTTTCCGGGATTCCACGAAATCAGCAGAGTGAAGTGGGGAGGAAAGACGGTAAGATGGTGAGGACTATAGATTGAGACCGCGGGGGGACGATGGGATTGAAAAGAGGGTGTAGGGAGAGGTGATGAAAGAAAACGGCCACACAGGCTTACAAAGACGAGGTGCCTTGAATGGCACCAGAATGCTAAGAACTGTGCGAAAATAGAAGAAAGGCGAACGGGGAAAGGTAATCAGGTCGGAGGGGGAAGACAGTAGGAACATCACGTAGACTAGCTGGCGGGTTCATGACAAAATGTTGGGTATTGGGACCTAAGGCTGGACTGTCGGAGGGTCGAGCAACACCAGCCGGCTTACGCCAGCGAAAAAAAACAAGAATAAGCGGGATGTGGACTATAATGTGCCAAATACGAGAAAAACAGCCCATCCAGCGCAAAATGGTAGCGGGAAAAAAGGAAGAAAAGAACAGGAAATCAGACACTGAGAACAACACAGACAAATGAGTCACCACGATCGAGCCCAGAGTAGGAGGACTCACGCTGCCTGGAACAATGCAGTTCGCAATGGTGAGGGGAGACGACCGGCCAGTACAAAAAGGGGGAGGCGCAACACACCAATTTAAAAGTACATTTATGGATCCGGATTACTCTCAAATCATACATAGACTGGTACGAGATAAATAGGTAAGAATGTTCTCAACAACACTACCGAAAGAGTAATGCAAGGGGAATTATTCCCCCATCACACTAAAGAGAGGGAACTTAACGTCAAATACTTATACACTAGATGCATGAATGGAATTCAATTTCGCGATCACTCTAATGGGAGAAGTTAGAGAACCTTTACTAGACTATTGATGGAACTCAACTGGGAGTGTGTCTTTAAGGAAGCGCCTAGGGGGGGGGTCCGAGCGTTGAAGCATAGAAATCAGGAATAGGCAGCAGGGGTGAAAAGGGTTGGGGAAATCACTCTGAATCACTGTCTCTGACTCGTCAAATACACTGAATGAACGAGTTATCGTCAGAAAAGGCGTTGGAAGGAACTTGATCGGTCCTTGTGGGGAAGGGGGGGGGGCGTCTTAGACTGAGAAAGTGAGAACGTAACAAACATCATCGGGCAAGGGGAAGTACCAGACCAGAGTCAGGCTTACGAAATTAGATTAAGCAGGGGTAGCGTCTTTCCGTTTTGTGTCGGCAAGTTATTCTCGACGGAGTGCTCTCTACCATGAACTTCTTTTTCCCGCTTATTAGTCTTGTATAGAAGTAAGCGAACTAGGGCTTCTGCGTCACCCCTCCGTTACTGTAGTTCTAGGAACTGCAAGCGCATATAGCCTGGGAGTATGACGGATGGTTTGGTCTAAAATAAAAGTGTATTCACTCCTTCTAGCCGACAGTCACCATCTGAAGGGAATCGAAAAGAGCAATGAGGGGAAAAGGTTCCAAAAAACGGTGAGAGGATTCCGTTCCGCCGCGAAAGCTGCAAGCTGCGTTCCAAGAAAAGCAACAGGAGAGGGAACTTGAAAGGGGGCGATGGTACAGGAACAGAATCAAAACCTCATATTTGACAATAAAAGAAGGATCGGAGAAGCGACGTCAACAGCGAGAGGAGTCAAGACGAGGAGAAAATCTGTCGCTAAAAAAAAAAAAACACCACGAGGAAGCGAACGTACAGCATAACACCATTTCCCGGCCGAACGAAAACAGGTCACAAAACTGAAAAGGGATGAAAAGGCAAACACTGGATATTCAGATCGGTTTCAAGAAAATGAGGAGAGGCAAGAAAGCAGATGCGGCCGGGACGGGAGGGGGGAATTTTCAAATCAAAAACGCCCAGGGAAAAAGCTACGTGAGTGGCGCACATGCAGCGGGGGTTTTTTGAAGGAACGTGGAGTACTAAGAAAACCTTAAAGACAAAGAAGGGTTCTGGCGAAAGCGCATGGAGGAGCAACAGCGCCGGTTCATACGCACGCAGTATCGTACGAAGGAAGCGAGTTGACCCCCGGGGAGGTCCCCCGGGACAAAGCTGGGGAACCTTAACTCTAGATACTCCCTTTAAACGCTCCAAGCAGGCCGAAGGGGATAGGAAGATCGACTTTATCAGGTAAAAAAACTCGAAAGAAGTTTGAAAAAATGGCGGACATATCACGGCGCAAGACGCTAGCAAACGAGGCCTACACTATGCTATGTTTTACTAAGAGCATAGAAAGGAAGGCAGGTGAGTTATCATTGGGAAGATATAACCGGGGGTGGGGTGTCAACATATCGGGAACCTGGAAGAAAACCTCATCACGGGAATTCAGAAGGAAGAGAGGAGGGGGTGGCTCTTGTGACAAGGGAGTGGAGGCTTATAACCAGCAGGGAAGAGGGCCGAACCAAAAGGGTGGCTAAAAAACCGTAGCCATGAGCGTCCAGAGAAGCCGAAACCCTCGAAGAGGGAGAACAAAGAGCAAGGAAAGGTTCTATTACCTTTCAGAAATGGGGGCTGGAACAGGAGAGGAAGCTGGAAGGGATACGGATTTTATCATTAAAGACCAACGGTCGAGGAAAAAGAAGGTTCGTTGCTTGACGGAGGGGGGGGCAACATCTCCAGGGTTCATTATGCCCCAGGGGCGGTCCTTCGGTTTGGCTTGGGTCATACGCTTTCCCCCGGCGGAACGTAGGGTCCGTGTGTCACTGGCATAAAAGAAATAGGGGAACTTAGGAAGCAAAACTTAAAGACCATTCGATAGATATCAGAAAAGCCGTGAGAATGGAAACTTTTGTAGTTCTATTCCAAAATAGGCTTGCATTTTACTCTCTGGGTTGTCTAAAACGGGACTCAAACCTTTCAGGGCACAACAAAGACACTTCTACCTCTCTGCAACCATGTCGGGACGACAACTCACGGGGTGCACGAACTGAGAGATTATCGGCTCAGGAGTATTAAGCGTAATCTCGGAATCTTCAGTTCTTTTTTTTTATTAGGGGAAAGAGGTTGGAAAAACCCCCTTTGGAACGGGGAGAAGGTGCCTCATTGGGCTGGGGCAATCGAATGTCTTCCATCATAAAAGAACCCCCTCTGAAGAAAGGGGAATAGCGAAACCAATGGAACTGGGAGTTCGTCGGCAGTGGAGGTTATCAGCGAGAGGAGAGGTGTTGATACGGTGCATTCTATGCTTCATACTTCCAAGGAAGGGGGGAGGAGATTCACAATAAGGGGAACTTAAGACGGGGGAAACGTTGCAAAAAAGGAACCCAATATGAACCTGAGAGCGTGCTTAGGTCTCCCTGAAAACGGGAAGCATGCGGTAGTAAACATATAGGTAGGGTGACAAAAATTAGACAAAGGGACTCCGTCTTCAGGGGTCTGACTCTGGGGAGAAGCCAGACATTGGCAAGGTGAGAGAAGAAAAAAAGGGGTTTAAGTAGAAAAGCCGAGGAGTTGTCAAAAGAAAAGGAAGGCCCAACATCGTTGTATGAGTCAAAAGATCACCCAAAGGGAATGAGGGGACGGTCAAGGAAAAGAGTTGAAACAAAAAAAACATGTAAAAAGGGTCGAAAATAATGCTTAAAACAAAAGAGTCGAATGAGCAAAAACAAAAAAGGGGAATCGCCTCGCGGAGAATTCACGACGGCTTGCGGCGGATGAGACAGCGAAGCTGCGAAAAGAAGATGTGCCGGCCCGCTAAAGTCTCATATCTCTACAAAGAAGTTATGGCGGGTACCGCGTTTGGGGACTCCTCCCCAGTCTTAATAAGGGGGGGGATGCGGGTCACCCGTCATGAAAAGGATACGATTGGGGATAAGATACGAAAAAGCTATGAACGGGATAGGTTTACTAGACGCATTCAGAAAGTGGGAAGCCGAAAACAAATGTGGGGGGGGGGGGGGGGGGACGGGGATACATCAACCGTACAAGACATGAAAGAGAACAGGAGATGTGCATCCTTGTGCTGTTATCTGTGGGGGCATCACATGCACCGCCAGCTCCGCTATCCATACTGATAGAGGGGGAAACTAAAGGTTCTGGCCACGGCGTATATCAGGGGAGTTGGAGGGGTTACACGATTCGCGGGCGAAGACAACTTAGGAGTAAAAGGGGGGGGTCTCGGAAAGGGCGGAATATCAGAAAGTGGGGTGATGTTAGTTTCAGTCCAAGAGTTAACCTACTTGTGCCGCGGGTGAGGGGGGGGGTACAGATGGGATCCAAGAACTGGCAGGAAAAAAAGAAAAGAGTTCCCGTGAACGCCCATCTCCAGGGTGGGGAAGGGAGGATGTAAAAATCTGCCACCAGTCTTGAATTCTCCCACGTGAGCAAACTGGGGAGCCACAGCCGTAAAAAATCTCAACCCCAAAAAAAGGGCTTAATCAGAGCGAGGCTAAGGAACAGCCCGGCTAATAGTTTCGGAGGTTGGAGGAGAAAAAACCTTTTATCGTTGAATCGAAGAGGATTCAATTGATGAAAACTCAATCCTCTTACGCTTCTAGATCAATCAGGAGGCATAACAAAGAGAAATTTGAAAATCGGAGAATGGTCGGATGTAAAAGCCTCAGCCAGGGGATGAAGGCCTACTTCACTAAAAGGTCTTAATACAGACAGTCGAAAAACCAAAGGAATTCACGTATTGATGCCGTTGATTGCCCATCCATCATTTCGTTGCGGGCTAAAGACAAAAAGTTCGCGAGGGGCGCGGTAGCGGCAATCGCGAACACTTTCATGACGCAGGGTCTCCTAAAATATCAGCGAGTATATACGGAAGACTAGAGCATAAAGGAAGAGGAGGGAAACAACTACAGAGAGCATGGGGAAGAAGGTCGGAACGTGAGGTCCCTCCCTCACGAAAAAAAATCGCTGCCTAGATAAAACTGAGGATCGATCAACCAAGAGGGGGATGAAATAGATAATCACAGGACCTCCTCAGCTCAGGGTATTACCCCCTGGGAGGGTAAGGAGGGGTGTAAGAAAACTCGTGGAGGGGGAAAAAAGACACTCGAGGAAGCCAATCATGTGGGAAATAGTGGGAAACGTAAAGGGAAATCTTTATCTCGATCCGCTATCGATCTGACCTCGCGAGAGGGAAAAGTCCTCATGTCATGACGTGTGATGTCGGGAGGGGGAGTGACTTGGTGCGGGCGAAAGACTAAAAAACAAGAGGGACCTGCGACCGCTTCGGATCCTCAATCGAACGATTGATATAAGAAAAATTTGGATTTCCAAGCATTTTGCATCAGGGGGGAAGGGTTACTGGGGGTCCTCCAGATCTTTGTCCCGCTGGGAGGCTGTATTCTGAGGTTCGACCTTCATGAAGTCCGCGAGGATGTTTCTAAAAAACCGGGGGGAAGGGGGATCCAAGGAGCCGCTCGGAAGCCATCGCAAAAGTGCTAACAGCAAGTATAGCAAGCATTCTGGAACAAAGATACAGGGGACATTGGAAAAGGAGCAAGCTAGGGATGGATGTTCCTTTTGGATAGTCTGAAGCTCATTTTCAGGAGAGATGGAACCGGCTGAACGAAGAGGAAGGCTGTGCAGGTTCTTTCCAAGACCGTCAACAGTCCTAAAAATAGGAGAAAAGACTGGGACCCGGACAAAAAAAAAGAAAAACACCTCTATTGTCATCCTCACAATATCGCTTAGGAAAGAGGGAAGAGAGTCTTATCGGCACTCCGACGGGAGATCCTCAAACGAAAGACAAAAGGGGGTCTCTATGTCGCCGCACTAGACTATTCCGGTTACAAAATGGATTCGGGACCCTACAGAGGGGGGGGAAAAACACAAAGACAAGGGACTTGGGACTACCCACGCGAGAGGGGGTTTAGTTTCGTGCAACTTCGCAGAGATTCCAGGAAAAAGAGGAAAACTTGCAGAGGGGAGCATCCACAGAAAACGTCCAGGCTGAGTACTGGATCAGATCAGGTGGAACGTGTATGTACGGCCAACAGATGGTCTCGAAAGACAAGACGAAGGAAAAAAGAATGTACGAAAGCCTTTGCGAGGACGAAAGAGATCGAAAGAGGGAGACAAAGCCCGGGTGTGCGCCACGAAGGGAGGAGCATGGAGAGCCTAGGGTAACAAAGAAAGGTCCGGTAGAAACACGTCAGTGATACGGGAGGAGGGAGGCCGCTATCTGGAGTTGAAATCAGAGGAAGGGGGCCGCCAGCCGCGCAAGCCAAAGGGGGAAACTCTTCACGCGACCATGGTGAAAAGAAAAAAACTGAAAAAAGAGACTTACGAAATCGTCGGGGATGTTTATCGCGCTGAAGGAAAGTGCAGTGGTACACAGCGATTCAGGGTACCCTGGAAGCATAAGTAGAGGTAATGAACGTAGGCAAGGGGAATCTTCTGGGTGCATTAAAAGGAGATTGCGCTTGGAGTGACCCATCATGACAGCACGTCGTAAAGGGGAAGTCAACTTCGAGAGGAAGCACTTCGGAAATCCTGGAGGAGCCCGACCGGCGACCACGAATCACTGGGAAGGGAGGACCCCAGCAAGGAAAAAAAATGAAAGGGAGTGAAATGTGTCGCGGGGAAGAGGGGAGCGGGACGCCCGGCTCGCAGTGGAAGGGCGGACTGTTTGCAAATGACACAGTTGGATCGTGCCCCCATCTTTCGTAGGGGGAGACAACCTGAGGACCCCAGGAGGGAGACCCGCATAATTACAACAGTAAGAGGCATAAAGGCGCTATACCATCACAGAGAGCAGAAGAGGTGGACTTGGGACAACTCAGGGGGAATTCTAGGTAGTCACTCGCTTCGCATAAAGATCCCTGCGGCGGCAAGCAGCAAAATGGAAAGTCAGCAAAAAAAACAAAGAAGGGGACTACTTCGAGAGTATATCAGATCACACCAAAAGAGAAGGAGGGAAAGGAAAAGCAGCCGTCGAAGTTCGGTGGAATTGTGGGATAGAAAAAAAGTGAAGTTGAGGAGGGGGGAATGGCGGCAATCGCACGGAAAGCTCTCTAAAAAAGAAGAAAGCTACCAAAAAAAGCTCATAGACTCTCCAAGAAAATATCGTAGGGATATCTACTTGGATGGTAGGAAAGGAGTGCAGGTGAAGTCCTCTATGGATTAATTAGGAATGGACTTCTCATTTAGGTGAAGGTTGGGGGAAAGCGAACGAAACTGAAGATGAGGGGGGGTACTGACGGGGGGGGTCCACCGGTACATGCCGAGGGAGGGGATTCACGTGCGTTTGCTCACCCTTTAGAAAGGACAAGCCCAGAAGGCCGATGAATTCAAAAGGGCTTTCATAAAAGGGTCCAGTAGCAAAGGCGAAAAGGAGGGGGGGGGGGAGGACTAAATGCGTGCCTGATACCTGAATTGCGTGCAGTAAAAACGGGGGAGGCATACGAAATATGAATATTGGGGGAAATCAAAAAAGAAAAAGGTTTAAGAAAAGAAAAAAATAAGACCGCCATTCCCGTCTGCAGGATGGATGAATCGGGGGGAATTTTAACAAAACTTGGAACTATCTCAAGGGGGGAACCCCAGAGATTAAGTACCGGGATAGTATCTTCTTCATCGTTCACCCTGACTAGGAGAGGCAACGCAGAATGACCGCGCGACTTTCGCCGTACAGGACGCGAATATCACCCCGAGGAGGGCCCTGACACGAACCGTAGATATCGAGAAACTTTCCGGCTGACGATGCTGAACAAGGATGGGGGACTCCAGGGAGTAAGGGAAGAAATTCAGGAAGTTGAGGAGGGTGGAAACCTAATCACGGGGATACTATTGAGGCGTCGAGAGACGAAGAAGAACGGAAGGTACTGAAAACCAATGAGGGACAGTATTGAATTGCGGAAAATCGCAGAGGTCCCATGTTGTGCCGCCAATGAAAACACCAGCGCACGCGCAAAAGTAGGGGGCGAGGGTCTTGGCAGAAAAGATTGGAAAAGAAAAGGCTCGTCGCCGCATCGGCTCCGCTAAAGTTCTCTACTGGCCCAACGGGAAAAGATACCAGGAAGTTAAAAAAGGTCATAGGGGGAGGTCGTCTGTCTAAAAGAAAAGTTCCTCGGAAGAGCCGGTCTTGGCACATAGTCATTCAGTCGGGGGTGATGGTGTCGGAAAAGAAAAAAAAAAAAAACGCTGCGTGGCGATGGTGAAAGATTTTGCAGCGAGAGAAATGGGGAAAAAAGGGGAAGATATGGGGCCAGGATGCCGCCAAAATCCTATGGAGGGGAAGGAGGAGTCAACCACCATCCGGAGAAAACGACTTGTGCCGGTCTTGTCACAACACGAAACCTGGAGGGCCAACAGAAGGGGGAGCACAATTAAACTGAAGAGGCAAATCCGACATAACAGAAGGACGATGGTGGAATCCAAGGATCCTGCCGTGGCTTCTGGGGACTCGAGGAAAGTGGGAGAGGGAGCAAACCACCGTCTTCCAGGTCTGATCTCCTAACGCGCGACTCCTTGCGGGAAAGCGTCGAAGGGGGGACGAAATCTGTATGAATAAAAAAGAAAAGCCTCAGAGCGGACAAGATTTATAAACCTAAGAGGGGAGACCTGCTGATACATACAGTCGAGACAAATAAGTCAGGGAGAAGTGTAAAATGTGATCCAAAGGTCCTTGACATGGGGAAATTGCGTTTTACTAGGAAGGCTCCAGGTCCAAGGGGGAGATTATTCACCGACGGCAAGCTCCAGAGAACAATTTGAAACATAGAAGAAAAAAACGAATGGCATCGAATGCGCGGATACATAGGAAAAAGGGGTTCCAACTCAAAAAAAAAAAGAGATAAAAACTGAAAAGAGGACCCTCGACGCCCACGAGCGATGAAAAACTAACACAATGATCAAGTGGCTCATAGGGCAAGGAGCGC
>Ga0179593_1601024_pt1 | contig 22149 bp, 26 predicted proteins | sample CZODoug2_1_08_16_FD_185931 | JGI IMG/M metagenome (GOLD analysis project Ga0179593, IMG submission 185931) | Vadose zone soil fungal communities from Angelo Coast Range Reserve, California, USA - CZODoug2_1_08_16fungal (PacBio error correction) | ecosystem: Environmental > Terrestrial > Soil >...
GGGGGAGGGTACCTTGCCCTCACGGCTACGGGGAAGGAAGAAACGGTGCCTTTTTCGATTTAACCAGGTCTGGAAACGCTCAGTCGCAGAAAGAAAGGGCCTAGGCCAATCTTACACCCGGAAAAGAGGAAGGGGAAGAGAGTGCCTGCACCTAGGCACATGATCTCTACTTCTAGTTGTAGACGCGAGGAGACGGAGGCATCGTAATTTCAATTAACTTTCACGGGAAGAGAAGAGAAGAAGGTCTATGACTATTGGGAAGGGAAAATCGACTACCTTCAAGTGAGGAAAAAGCAAGGATTGGAAGGTCTCCTAAAAAAAGAAAAAAAAAGTGCGTCGATACCGAAAGGGGGAGAACTCTTCCCATAATCCCGTCGAGAACCTTATTCGGGGGAGGAGGGTGGGGGGAAGTGACCGAATACGTATTTAACAAAGGGTAGGGAGGAAGAGGAATTCCCTCAATTCTGATTGGGGGGGGGGATACATTCTACGTAAAGAGAAATTGGGAAGGGGGGGAGCCCGTTATGTGCGCGAGGAGAGAGAGGGAAATCGAGTTCTAATGGCGGAAAAAAAAAGGCAGTCCATGTTTGTGAAGAACGCTGGGCGAAAATCGATCTTCATTACCATATAACGAAGGAAAGAGAAGCTCTCTAAGTTCGCTTGAAGAAGGGTGTGTTTCTCAAACTTCCGGGCCCGTTGGACTAAGTCTCGAGCCCATACTTCAATTTGGGGAAAAAGGGATCCTCATCGCAATTGAAAATAGCAATCAACCCTTCCTATACGTAAGTGAAGGGCTCACATTGACAGAAAAAAAGGGGGGGGTGGTCATAGAACCAGGGAAAATTTGCACTGGAAGGGAAAACATCTCTCAGTTTCGCCCGGGGATATCGGGGGTATACTCTCCTGGGGGGTTTGAAGAAGAAGATTCCGTGGAAGGGAAAATTTGCCCTCGGCAAGACAGGACTCCTATAATGGCAGCAGGGGGCACGGCTATGCTGAAGGTCCGAAAAGCGGACGAAAGCAAACGCAGAAGCAAAATTAGTCAAGTAGGGAAAGAGGGGACACGGGCGAGTTTCACCGGAAATTCACAGAGCGCGCATATAGAGGGAAGGAAGAAGAAGGACCGATAGGCCGGGCTGGATGAACAAAAAGGTCTCTTGTGGCAAACGTGGCATTGAAGACTAGGGGGGGGAGTCATGGAAGGAAAAACAAGCTGACCGCCGCCGATGGGGAAGGAAAGGGAAAAAAGCCGCAAACCAAAGGAGCCTTGCGCAATGACGGGTTAAAGGGAAGAAGATCACGGCATCGTCTCGTGAAGAAGAAGTGAAAAAGGGAGGGAAGGTCATGACCTCTTTGGGGGGGGAAAAGGGTGGGGCGCCAAAATCGCTCGATGGGAAGGTGTGAAAAAAGACAAATTCCAGAGCCTTGGCAGATGTCGCGAAAAAAAAGAGGGACGCCCCGGTTATCCCCTGCAACGGTCCCTCTATTATTTTGTGATCAAGAAGGCTCTCAACAACAAAAACGGGAAAAGGGATGCGCAACCATCATTAGCGGACGGAAAAAGGAGACTCCCCTTGACCCTTCGCTACAGATGAAAAGTCGGGAACACCGGATCGATTTTTGGCGAAAAAGAAGAAAAGCGGTCATTACTGAACCGCGGACGAGAGGATGTCGGCCGAACGATGCCGGAGAAAAAGAAAAGGACACTCATGTAACCCGCACGAGACAATGGCGTAAAGAAGAGGGGAAGATCCTTCTGGGTGCGGTAGGAAAAAGCCCAGTCTTCTGGCGTCATATTGGGGGGATCCAGACCTTGTCATGAACTGCGCCTCAGTCAAGAAAGGGCCCAAGAAAAAAGTTTTGGCGGTGAAAAGAAGCTCTGTCAGGAAAATCCTCTCGCAAACAGGGGTCACCCAGGAAAAAGGCCCTCGTCGACCGCGAAGGGGACGCCTAAGTGGGCGTTGCTCGCTAGAGGATTTCGGAACTCGCAAGCACAAGGGGAACTGCCTGCAGGATTAAGGAGCAGTGGGGGAAAGAAGCGCCTTCTCAAACTGCAAAACCCCCCCCAACCCCCCAAAAAAAGCCCCCCCCCCAGAAGGGGAATTTCGTCCCGTTTGAAAAAGGGGGCCACATATGCGATATACATCGGGTCGACTGAGGGAAAAAAAAAGAAAGGAAAATTCGTAGGTTTTGTCTCCTGGTTTCGCTTCCCAAAGGGGAGCCTTGTCGGTCAATGAACATTTCCAGCCGACGTATAGGGGAAGGGGGGGAATAGTCGACTCAATGAGCGGGGGCGCGTGGTTGTGTTGACGTATATTTCTCGGAGCAGGGAAATGCTCGGAAAAGATGCCGGATCGTTTGAAAAACGCCTTCCTCTCGAAAAAAAAGGAGAACTTCGGCGCGCGAGATGTGGTCTGGTCGCTTAAGAAAAAGGAGAAGGGGTCGCCCTCGAAGCGGTCGGCCAACACATGAAAGGGCTTTCGATCAACTGTGCGAGATTGCCGCCTTGCCACGGATCCCTGAAAAGGGGAGCCAAGCATCTCCCAATTTCGCGTAGGAAAGAAAAAAGTTGGAACCAAATCTCGGAACTATTGAAAATAACTCCGGGGGGAAAAATGGTGTCAATACGTCTCGGCCAATGCAAGAAGAACCTTAAAAGGGGAGCGAACTTCATCACTCATCGGGGACTTATAGGGGGGAAGGAGTCGGTTATCGACTCAATCGACGGAGTGGGGAAGGGGAATTCCATCCTTCTTCTTCCCCGAAGAAGAAGTATTCTGAGAGTAGTTGCAAAGGGGATTTCCGGAAAAAAAGAAGAGGAAGAGTGAACGTTCCTTGAAATTAAGGCGCCTCCGTCTCCACCCGGATGCAGATACATTCATACCGTCAAGAGGAGAGAAAATACCACGATCAGGTTCGCCTAGGGTGCAGGAGGAGAAGGAGAGGGGGATCTTGTTGTTCACCTCTGCCATTTCATGCTGGATGTGGCGGCGCGAAGGAAAGAAAAAGGGGAACAGAACCAAGCACCGTCGCCGGTCAGCTTGACCAAGAAAAAAAAGAACTGCTCCAACGCTATCGAAAAGAGATTAAAAATATATATATGAGTCGAGGGCTGTCCCGAAAAAAGAGGAAGGCTGGTCAAGCTGACCTGGCGACGGTGCATGGGAAAAAGAAGCCCGACATTGCGCTCAGCGCCGCCAGAGAGACGAGGCCATCGTTACTCCCCGGTGGTTTCCTTCTCTGGGACCTGCACCGGGAAGGAAAGGAGGTGGACGATCTCTCCTTCGACGGAATGAAAAGCGTTTGTGATACGAGGCGCCAGAAAGGGGTTTGTCATCACTTTCACATGCTCTGCGGGCAGGAGAAAAAGAGACTTTGGGCAACATGGGGGAGAAAATATCGCACTACCCATTTCAAGTTAGGCGTTTCAGTGGAACCGACTGGAAGGGACTCCAAAAACCACTCCGTCCGATTGCGTCGGGAAGAGGGGGGAAGCTCGCCTTGCCCTCGATTCCGTGTTGGCCCGTTCGAGAACCTGAAGGAGGAGGGGGGGGGGTAGTCGACGCATTGGGGAAGAAGGGACCACATGGGGGAAAAAGAAGGGGAACAAAAAAAAAAAAAAATAGCCCGCAATTCGGGAAAAGGACATGGCGGCACCAGAACCGAAATTGGAAAGGAGGGCTTGGAGCAGGGAGGGGATCGTGCGCACGGGAAGGAGATTGGCGGCAGGTGAAGAAAAGCCGCAAAGGGGAGGGGGGGCCACCTCTCGAGGGCGAACCTAGGGAAAAAGGAAAAGACCATCGCCGAAATGAAGGGAAAGGGGGGGGGAGAACGCTTGTGGTTTCGCAAACGTCCGGAAAAGGTGGTGTAACGACATTTCGAAGACTCAACTTTTGAACAACCCAAAAAAAAGAAGTGAGGGTTTCGAACGGGCCGAAAAAACTATACGTCGGCTCGGGAAAAGTGACCGCCAGCTCGCTTTGGGGAAGAGAACCAGACGAAAAAAAAAAGGGATGCCGCGGGGAAGAAGTCCGCCCCGAATGGTTATAGAGGAGAGAGGTTATACGCGCCTGTTTGCATCGCAAAGGAAACGGGCGGCCGGATAGAAGGCATTGCCAAAAAAAAATGCGCCGAGGAAATTTTCACGGCTGTTCTGGGATTTCAAAAAAAAAAAGAACTACCGAAGACAACGGGGAAGAAAAACTTATTCTCCTGAAACGAGGCACGGGCGCAGTTCAGGGGTGAAGGAAGAAAAAAGATCACTCGTAAGGACTTTCTTTGGAAGCGAAAAAGTGGGGGTGGCACACTCTGGACCGGGGGGGAGATTCTCTCTTCATTGAAAGGAGACCATCCCATCGAACCGCAAAAAAAAAAAAGGGGGGATTGCCCTACCAGAAAAAGGGCTCTACTCACTAGTTTACGGCATTCTCGTGGCGGGTAAAGAGAAAGCCTCTCCGCAGGAAAAGGGATTGAGTAAGCGGTTCCGTCAGGAAAAAAAGATCGTGGTCTCCAAAAAAGCGCTGAGGACGTGTTGTTAAAAAAAAAAAAGTCAGAGCGTGTCCTCTGTCTCGAAGGGTACGGGAAAAAACAGGAAGCCCCTGCAAAGGGGGGACTCATCTCCCCAACAAAGAGGAGGATTGAAGAGAGGGGGGAAAAAGGGGGGCGTTGCAGGTCTCACTTCGACCATCCCCGTGACCCAGAAAAAAGAAAAGTCTCTTCTTTTGCGTCAGAAATCGAGCGATTTTGTGCGGAACACCGAGGATCGATTGACGCCAAAAAGAGAAAGAAAAAAAAGAGCAAACTCGGCGTCCTAGACGAGGCCGGGAAGGAGAGGTCCTCAGGTAAACCAGAAGTAACATTTCCGTCCGAATGGCTGGTTGAGGGGAAGGAAAGAACGCCCCAGTCGGCTGGAGGGAAGGAGGGGGGGAGGGGGGGCTCGCCAACATCCTCCTTGCAGAGGATTCACTTCAAGGTCAAAAGTGTGAAAAAAAAAAACGTTTGCGCGGTCAGCCAGACCCGCAAAGAAAAGGGATTCTATATCTCGCTCCCACGGAAAAGAACCTCTTCCCTGGCCAGGCGACCCGTCATTTGCGATAAAAAAGAAGGGAGGCTTTGAGAGTGCATCTTGGAGGAAATCGAAAGAAAGAAAGAGGAACATGCCTGCCATTTGTAGGCGTCAGGGGGGGGGGAGTCAATCGTCCTTAATACTCCTGCAGCCAAATCGCATGTGCAGGGGAAGAGTAGAACCTATCGCCACAATATGCGAGGGGGAAAAGGGAGATATAGCGACCCGCGCAGGGTCTTATTTTTTCGCCCTTCTCTTAAAAAAAGAAAGGAACGTCAATTTGAGCCCCAACATGCCAAGAAAAAAAGGGGGGATTGCAATGGCCCGTTCGGGAAAAAGGGGTGTGTTTTTCAGTGAAGGGAAGGGCTAGAAAAGGGAAAGGCTCGTACAAAGGCCGGATCGTTTGGAAAGGAGACCAAGCGTCAATCGAACTACGAGCGCGGCGGAAGAAAGGAAAAAGCTGGTCCTGAAGCTCGAACACGTAAAGGGAGGAAAAGCCCTCGAGAGCCCACACATGACTGGTTGAGGGGAAATGTGGCCGCCAATCAACTCGAGGGAGGAAAGGGGAGCACGCTCCCTTCGACAAAAGCATCCCAATTTCGCGTAAGGCGCCTGTCCTGTGGGAAAAGGAGGGCTATGACGATAATCCAGGGATCTTTCGGGGGAATATTCTTCGGCAAGAAAAGGCTCCAGCTCTCCGCTCGGTTCGGGGAACGGCAGCAGAAAGGAGACGAGGCGGGCCTCATTCTGGAGTTATCTGACTCATCGAAAAAAAGGGGGGCGGGTAACCTTCCAATCCGAGACTTTAAGAAGGAACGCTAAACAATGGAAGGGGAAGGAAATTGAGCACTAGTCTCCCAAGCACTAGGAATTAGAAAGAGGGGGAACATGTTTTTTTTATGGAAATTAGATTCACGACGGGCGCCTCCGTAGAAAGTCATACCGTCGACCGTCTATATCGTCAACATAAACGAGGAGAAGGACTTAACACAATGCTCTTTTACGGGGGGGCATCTCCATTTCCGGCGGGAGATGGCGGCGCTGAGAGAGAGAAAAAGAAAAGCCCGTCGCCCTTTCCGCTTGACGCCTCGCCAGGAAAGGAGAAAGGATCATCTCTCTCAACAACAACAACAGGAATCGTCTGGATGCCTTACTTTACCCACGAGGACGGCTGGGAAGGAGGATTGGTCAGATTTCACAATGCGGTCGATGAAAGAAGAAGCGAATTCCAGCAGGCCAGAAACCCGATGAACTCGTGCATGGGGTCCGGAGGATAAGAAGAGACATGATCGTTTATGGTGAACGAGATCCCAGGAGGGTGTAGCCGCTCTGTTGAACGGACATCGTAATTTCAAGGACGTTCAATATAAGGCGGGCCGGAGAAAAGAGGGGCGGGGCAACCTATGCTCAAGAAGAAAAAAAGGCATTTTTTAGCTGTGCAAGACGGATTGGCATGAGACCAGAAGAGAACCGTCCGATTGCTTCTATACCGACCAAGCTCGCTCTTCCCGATAAGCCCGGACGTTCGAGAAACCTGAGCGGCATGGAGCAGGGGTGAGAAGGAAGGAAGGTGCCGAAGACGTATTTCCCACATTGTCGAAAGCCAGAAAAAGGAAACAATTCGCAGCTTTGTGTTGAAGGCGCGAAATTGGGATATGCTGGGCCCGGGGGACGTGCGCAGGCCCTGCAATCGAGTGGCCGGAATGGGAGAAGCCTCACCTTCAGTCCATGTGTGGGAGGGAGGTCTACACATCGACGAAGGGGGGGGAACAAGTACGCAGGACAATCGTCGCCGGGGGAGGGTCTCTTTACTGCTTTGAGAAAAAAAAAAGATCCGGCATCCTGGTTGGGGCGAGCAGGGAAGAAGAAAGGCCGCTCGTACCTTTTTCCAAAACCAGAAAAGGGTTCGAACTGGCCTTAGGACAGAAAGATACTTCGTCTCTTGCATGGTGATCACAGTGGAAAGAAAGCAGCGGCTTGGTGTGTGGAAGAGAACAAAAAAAGTGTCACTGTAATCGAGGAAGGACGACCAAGGTTATAGCGCAGAGGGAAAACGACCTTTTTCACTTCGCCATGACGATAAGAAGGGAGGGACCGGATAGAAGGCTATGTCCCTCGAAAAGACTATCACATGGCTTCATGTTGAGGCTAGCTGGAAAGGGGGAAGAAAATCTACGAAGAGCAAACGCAGCGGCTTCAGAAAAGAAAGATCGCAATTAAGGGTCTACGATGCGGGAGGGGTTTCACCCAGAAGTTTCATCGTGGCGCAGAGAGGGCTCACTCGTCCTGACCGGGGATGGCTGGAACCTGCAAAGGTTTTCTTGTGGGGACCTGGACCTTGGCAGTGAAGACGAAGGGGGTGCAGGATGATTGGTTGGCGGAAATCCCAATCTGGACCTCCAGCCGCTGGGGAGAAGAAAACCGCAAACCAGACACGATAGAAGACGCACTAGGTTTGAGAAAAGACCCTTGCGGGTTACCTGAGTGAACGAGAAAATCCGAAAAGTCTAGCGGCCACGAGGGGGGGGCCGTCATGACCTCTTGGTCAGAGGGGGGGGGCGCCAAAACTCTCCGGTGAATGTTAAAGAAGTCAGATGCCTTGGCAGGGGGTCACTGTTATTTGTCCCGGGGCAAACTTCAACGCGTTAGTGCGCATCTATAAAAAAAGGGGAGAAAGATAGATCGCGAAGAGATCTTTCCGTTGCAGGGAAAAAACATCCCCGTAAACTTAAGACCAGATGCCAATGCTCTGAAAGGGGAAAAGAGCTTTTTTTCGGAAAACCGGACAAAGGTTTTGCGCCCACAGGAGGGGGGACCCAAAAGCGGTCCATGAAAACTGTAAAAAGGATTTACTCAAATCCCGGAGGGAAAAGAAGGACGGAGAGGCTGTGTGCGTCCGGGGAACCCGGAAAGAAAGAAATAGTGCAGTCTCTATCCGGGCTGGGGGCAATCCCCGCGCCCAGCAGGGGGGATGGGCTCGCCAACATCCTCCTTTTCGGAAAACGCGCCCTCGTCCTGAAGGAAAGGAAGGGGAGACAACAAGAACCGTTTTCGCGGGAAAAAAAAGCTCGGTCGGACGAGACGCGCAACGATGAAGTCCCCAGGAACCTCCGAAAGGGGAAAAAAAGAGCGACCCTTGATAGGAATATTGGGCTGGGGACTCTTCTTAGATTGCAGAGGGAGGGTAAATCTCCAAATAAGAGGAAAGGCCATGTATAGCTCGGCTCATTTGGGGGGAGAGATCTCCGAAAGACTTTAAAAAGAGCGATAACCTATAGGGGAAAAGAGGGGGGGGTACGACTGATAGATCCCTACCCGCGCATGAAAATTCTTAGGGGGGGAGGCCCACCCAAATCGAGGTCGGGAAGAAGGAGAGGACAAGGAGCCGACTTATAGGCGGGGGGAGGCCCGTTCGAACTCACTTGCGAAGGGGGCAAGTTGACGGTATCGGGCGAGAAAAAGGGGAAATGACGTAGAAAAGACCTGGGCCGTCGGTTTTCGCACCCGAAAAGGGAAAGAGAAAGCGAAGTCTGATCGCGAGAGGGTCCGAATCTCGGAACACAGGGGAGAGGTCGCACGAGGGGGAGAGAAAAAGGACTGCCGTGGAGTCTGTAAGAAAAACAGAAAAAGATTTCCTGCCTTGCTCACGCGAAGGAAGCACAACTTCTCCCATTTCCGATGAGGCAGCGCCTGTCAGGGAAAAAAAGAAAAGAGGGGAGTATGACGAGTAACTCCTGGACTTCTACATGTGGTCAAGAAAAAGGCCGTCTACGAATACTCCAGGGAGAAAAAGAAAGCGAACGTCAGCACGTCAATCATTGGGGGGAACGCGAGCGGGAAAAGAAGAAGGGAGAGGGGAACCAAATAGACGAGTTGTTTTCGCTGGCGGGGGGAAAAAAAAAGTCCACTGAAATCTAAACATGAAAGAGATTATTTAGGTACCTAGGTGGGTCAAACCAGTCCTCTAAGGGGGAGAGGAAAAGCGGCATCGGGAACGTTCCTTGCAATGACGATGAAGGAAAGAAAAAGAAACCGAGCGGCTACATTCATACCGTCAAGAAAAGATCAGTCGCCTAGGTTGCTAAAATGCGCGTGTCCTCAGGGGGGAAAAAGGAGGCAATGCCTGCTTGACTTCTGATGGCGGCGCTGGAAAGGAACTCGCCATTCACTCGTCGCCGTTCAGAGGGGAAACAAAGACAGGCTCATACTCTATAGCTAGAAACAAAAGAAAAAGGAAGGGGGGAGGAGAGAGGATGGAGCGTCTGGGAGCCGGTAACTGCTGGCCCGCCCCGGAAGAAAGAAGGGGCCTTTTTCGAGTTCCCAAGGGGAGGGGGAAAGAGAATTCTCATCCTTCTGAAAAAAAAAAAGGGAGAGAACAAAACGCTCATTGTTTTCCGTATACGGGGGGGGGGGGAAGAGTGTATGGTGACTATCCAGAAAGCGAAGGGAGAAAGAAGAGGGTTGGAGCGAAAGAAAAAAGGTAATTTCAAGGTAACGTTCCGGCAAAAGCAAGGCCACAGCCAAAAAGGAAACTAGTGCGCAGAATATCTAACTACCCATGGGAAGACTTGTAAGCCGCCGGATTGGGGGGAAAGCCGCGACCACCACAGAGATTGCGGTCGAGACAAAGGGGCCAGCTGTGCCGCTAGAAGAAAAAAAAAAGCGATTGGCCTGTTCTGCCGTTAAGGGGATGGAGCGGCGGTATTTCGTCGAAAGGGAAGGGAAGGGGAAAAAAAAAACAGGTCCGAAGATCCTGCTTTACTCGTCATAAAAGGAGGAAGCTTTGTGTTCAAAGACCGGCCGCGCGCAGGAGCTTGGCGCAAAACGGTTCTGAAGAGGGATCGGAAAAGGAAAGAGAGGGGCGATGTTGCTGCACGTTTAAAGAAGGAATGTTGTGGGCCGAAAAAGAGAAATCGGGACGACGTGGGCAGGGAAAGGGGGGAAAGGACAAGATAACACCCTCACGTCCCTCGTCAAGAAGAATTGTGAAAAGGGGAGAAGATACGCTTTGTTGGAGACCACGATCGCAGGAGGAAAAGGGGGGGGAAGCAAGGCCGAGCCATATCTTCAACTTTGCTAAAAAACAAAAGGCCTTATGCATCAACAAAGAGGCTCTTGGCATGTTGGGCTCCACGGGGACGCGAAAAAGGAAAAAAAAAGGGGTGGAAGAGAACCATGCGACAAGGGAAAAATGGAATTTCTGCTTTGTCTGGTGATAGAGAACACGAAGGGGGAGATCGCATATGTGGCGATGGGAGAGGGACTGTTTCAACGTCAGAAAAAAAGGGCTGCCGGGGATAGGCTATTTGGAAAAAAAAAACAAACTACTGCGCCTACAAGACATTTTTCACGGCTATGAGGGGAAGAAAATAGCTGCCCTCTAAGAAGAGAACGCGTCGTCTAAGCCAAGTGAAATTAATTCCAGAGCGAAGGTTTCACCTGGGGACTTCATAGGTAGACTCACGCGCCTGGGGCCGGGAGGGGAAGGGGGAAAAAAGGGGATGGGGGGAATCACTCTGGACACGTGGCAGTGAAAGGAATTGGTCAAGGAGGATGTGGGGACATCTGACCGGTCCAAGATGGGCTGCGGGGGGGGAGTGGAACGACCAGGCAACCAACGGATCTCAAGCACTAGTTACTGAAAAGGGCGCCTTTCCTGGGTTACCTGAGTGGAAAACACCAGCCTCTCCGGAAGAGGGAGAAGGGAGGGAGTAGGCGGTTCCGTCATTACCGCGGGGGGGGAGAGGTTTTCTCCAAAATCGGGAGGGCCCCTAAACGCAAAGGAGGGGAAGGGAAAGCGGTCTCGAAGGTTCACTGGGATGGACTTGATCCCGGCACAAGCGCTATGATGGGGGGGAGAAGAGAAAAACAACAACGGAGAGCTTCCCCTCGATAGATGCGCAACAAAAGGGGCATTTTTCTCACTGGGGAGATTACGCCTTGCTAAAACAGATGCCAAGGGAAAGGGGAGTCGCTTTCGGGGGGAACGATTTTTTGCTGCCTCACCGGTAGGGAAACAAGCGTTCAGGGGACGAACGGAAGCATCACGGGGAGAGAAGAATCGGAGAGGCGTTTTTGCTCGTTAAAACTTCAAGGCTAATTGCGGGCGTCGAGAAAAACCGGAGGAGGGGGAATCACATAAGCCCATTCTGCTGGCGGTCAGATTGGGGGAAGCCAACACCTCCATGGGGGGGAACACCCTCGTCTAATCTGCAAAGGGGAATTGCTGGGCCACAAGAAAATCATCCATCCCGGAGGGAGGGAAGACGCGTTATTCGATAGTAAACGATGAAGTCACCCAGGGAAAAAGAGAAAAAAAGAGACGGCGACACTGGATTCATTGCGACTAAAAAAAAGAAGTTTGCTCTTCGTAAGGGCCTCAGGGGAGTACAGCATAGCCGTGAAAAACATGCCATGTGAGAAGAGGAGGGGAGGCAATCGCCTCTCTCGTCGGCACCACGGCAGAAAAAGCGTATAACCTATCGCCACATATGCAAGCATGCGGTGGGAGATAGCCGCGACACAAAGGAAGAAGGGGGTCCGTCCTTTTTTCTGCCCCCCAAACCCAAATCGAGCCTGGTCGGTGCGAAAAAACATTGAAACAACATGCCAAGAGCCCGAAGGGGGGGAAAAAAAAAAAAGGAGGGGAAGCCCGTTCAAAAAAGGGCGCTTGGGTGTGGTTTATCGAGCCTTGAGGAATGCTCAGTACCAAAGGGACCGGATCGTTTGGCAGAAAAAAAAAAAAGGGGAGAAAGCGTCAAGCGAACTTCGAGCGCTTGCGACTATGTCGTCGCGTTTATCTGGAAAAAAAGAAAGTCGCGAGGTCGCCTCGGAAGGAACGGACGTTGAGGTGCTGTCGATCAAGGAAGGAACAATCGCACTCGATTGACGGGAAGAAAAAAGGGAAAAAAAAGAGACATAATCGGGAGCCAAGCATTCTCGTCCAATTTCGGCTTATGTCAAGGGACAAAAAGCTCGAATTGCGGCGATGAGAACCGCCCGGGATCTGAGAAAGGGGGAAGAAAAAAGAGACCAAGGCCGTCGCTCAATCCCTGCTCCAAGAAAAAAAAAAGCACGGCAATCGAGGGCTTAGCGGGGAAAAAAAAATAAAAAGCGGATGGCGATCAGCGTCGTTATCGAGCAGGAAAAAGGAGTGGTGGTCGCTGGGCGGGGAGAGAAGCAGAGGATCCACTGACGCTAACACTGAAGGGGCGGGGGGAAGAAGGTTTCTCATTCCTCTAATGTGGGAGGGCCCGCAGCGTTCATCGGACGGATTGCAATTACGAGGGGAAAAAAGGAGAAGACCGGCTCCAACCTCTTCTTCTACATTCATAAAATCACTCATCACACGATCAGGTCGCAAGGGAAAAAAATGCGCGTTGTCCGAAAGGGGCCCCGATGGGGGGGAAAACCTCTGGAAGAGCGATTGCGGCGCTGAGCGGAGAAAGGGAAGAGAAAGGCATCCGCGGCGGTCATGCTTGACCAAGAGAGCTCCAACGCTCAGTCTCCTCAAAAAAAGGGGGAAAATCAGCTATATGTGCGTCTGGAGACTGTATGCTTTCCTCCACGGCTGCTTCTTGGAAAAAAAAGGGGGGGCTATTTCCCAAGTTTCGTCTCTATTCTCGCAAAGAAGACAAGACAGGCCATGGCCGAGGCAAACTTAAAACGCTCTAGTACACCGCATGGGAAGGGAAAGAACCAAGAGAAAGCGACCTTATCGGGATGGTGACGAGAGGGGGCAAGTCTCGGGTGGGGGAGCCGGCTGCCTCGTAATGGGGGGAACTTCACGATGACGAGAGAAAAGGATAGGCAATGACAGAAATGACTTTGGCAACATAGGGAAGAAGGAAACATTCAGTTGTTTATCTGAGGGGGGGGGGGAAGGTCTCCAATCCGCGACCAACAAACGCCGTCGATTAAAAAAAAAAAAGGAAGTGTGCGCTCGCTCTTCAAAAAAACGAGAGTGCCGTGCATAAGTGAGAGAACCTGAGCTGGCGATCTGGAGGGGGGGGGGGGGGGGGGGGCAAGGATCGAGGAGGTCTAAGATCCGGAGTTAGTAGGAGAAAAGAAAGGAGCCTTTGTGTTCAAATTACAGGCGCGCGCAGGGGGGGACTTTCCTCCCTTTATGGGAAGGAGGTGCGCAGGCCGGAGAGGGGGGAGGAGTGGAGGCACAGTTGATCGACAGCCTCAACGATCGCGACCGCTTTAGAAAAAGGACGACGTGTTCGGTAGGGGGAAAGGACTCAGAATGAAAAGAAAGATCGCTCGAATTGGGGAAGAAGTGAGAAAGACTCGTGGGTGAAACGGGGGTGTACGAGCATTTCCTCAGCTCGAACACTATACGTCAACGGGAAAAAAGGGAAAGCGCGATTGAGTTCGAGAAAGAACCCTGGTCCTATAGCTTCGGAGAGTCTCAGGACGAAAAAACGATGGGGGGGTGGGAAGAAGGCAGAAAAAAAACGTGGAATGCGCGTTAGGCTCTATCAGGGAAAAAAAGGGAGATCGCATCTGTGGCGCTAGGAGCCTGTTTCATCAACAAGGCGTGGCTCCAAAAAAAGGCGATTTCTCCGAAAAAAGCGGACCGACCCTATCACATGGCAGGGCTGGAGCACGGTATGCTGGCGATGGGAATAGACGAAGAGCAAACGCAGGAGAGAAAGGAAAAGTCGGCAATGAATCCAGGGTCGACGGAAAAAAAGGAGATGTTTCACCTGGGGGGGGCGCGAGATATCGCCGCCACGTCGTCAGGAAAGAGGAGGGACCGCGCAAACGGTTGAGACTCTGGAGCCCTTGGCAGGAAAAAGGGACTTCATTGGCATTGATTGAGGGCGAGCCATCCAAAGAAGGAAAAGAAGAAAGCGGGAGGGCCCTTTAATTCAACGCAGACGGGACTCCATGGGGGAGCCTTGTGGGACAAGGAGGGAATGACGAGAAGGAGAAGCATCGTCTCGGGAGAGAAGTGAAATTGATTAAGCTTGCCCGTTCCTTCGAAACGGGGGGGGAAGAGAGGAAATGGCAGGCCAAAAATCGCTCGATGTAAGACGCAAAGTAGAGCCTTTGGCATCTGTCGGGGGGGGTCCGCCGGACAGAGATCCCGCTATGATGGTTGCGAGTAAAGAAAGAAAGACACCTATTAGTAGGAAAGAGAGAGAGGAAAGTGCATTTGGCTCACGGAGAAAACCGCAACAAACCTCACCGGGAAAAAGGAGAGGGAAGAAAAAAGGAGATGAAGGGAGGGCGCTTCGGGACACCGGACAGAAGGGAGGCTGTAGGCGATTGACCAAAGGAGGACGAAATCACTTCGTCGAAACCGGAGACGAGAGAGGCGGGTTTCTCGTTCAAAGAGAAAAGGGAAGGAGAAATGGGCGTAACTAGTGTGTCGTCGAATCCGTCGAAAAGAGAACCACGCTGCCGCAGCGCTGGGGAAACTCCACCTGCTCAGAAATAAGCGAGAAAGAGGAGAGGGGGGCAAGAGTGCTGTCCACAGAACCGTTGTGAAAAAGCCCGGCCTCTCGGAAAGGAGGCGATATCTAGAGAAAAAAAAAGGTCACCCAGGTGATCCCATGCCGAGGAAAAGAAAAAACGGATTCATGGGGCTACTAATTGGGAAGGGGAGTTTGGCTCTTCGTAGAGAGGGTGCGGAAATCGCAAAAGCAAAGGGAAGGAAAATGTGAAGAGGTCTTCTGCGCAGTTGGGAGGGGGGGAATCCGTTCAGCCAAAAGGGAGAATTTGAAACAGGCCGTATAACCATATCGCAAAGTATGCGTATATAACCAGGAAAAAGAAAAAACCCGAAATGACAGTGCCAATTCGAGGTTGTAGGAAAAAGGGGACCCAAAGCGGCCTGGTCGGAGAAAAGACAGAACGTATAGGCGGGTGCGAAGGAAAACACTTCGTCGCTTGCGCTGTGGGGGGGGGGGAAGGGAATGGGTCGAGCCTTGAGGGAATGCTCGTACACACAACCGGGAGGAAAAAAGAGAGGGAGACACACACGCGTAGAATCAAGCGAACTTGAGGCGCGGAGAAAGGGAGGGTCTGGTCCTGAATGAGGACACGTCGTCTAGGTCGAAAAGGGAAAAAAAAGGAAAGTTTATGAGGGGGAATGTGCCAAATCGCGCTCTTGTCCTTCCTTTCGCACGCGGGTTCCTCACGCCTCCCGGAGACTCTCCCCTTTCGCGTATGGAGCCTGTCTCTTGGACACACTCGAATTGGCGGGCCTAGAGCCGGGATCTTCGAAATGTGGGGAGAAGGGGGCAATGCCGTCGCGAAAAAAAAAAGCTCAGGAAGCGCAGACAAGGGAGGAAAGGCAATCTATTGGCTGGGAAAAAGTCGCTCTCTTCATAAGTCGACGCAATCGAAGGGGAGTGGTCGCTGGGAGGGGGGGAGAAAAGCGGAAACTTAAACCTAAAGGGGAAAAATCGATATTCTTGAGAAAATGAAAGCCTGCTAATGTGGGGAAGGGGGGACCGCAGCGTCATCTTGAACGTTCCTGGAAAAAAAAAGCCGCTGGGAAGGGATCCAACCGACGGCTATACATTCATACCGGGGAAGAGAAGGGGCACCATCTCAGAGGGAATCCTATGAGAGCGGAACACAATCGCGTGTACAGAAAAAAGGCCCGATTGGCCCGCTTCCATGATGTTCGATTGAGAATGTTCGCATCGAAAGTCACTTGTGGAAAAGAAAAAGGCAGCCTTCGGGAGGGGTCAGCTTGACCAGAACCGTGGCGGGCCCGTACAGGAGATACAGGGGCTCAAGAAAACAACGGATGCGGAGGAAAAAAAAAAAGAGAGCGTCTTTGTCCTGTAATGAAAAGCGGCTGCTGGTCAATCGGAGATTGGTCGATTTTAAAAAGGGGAAGGGGAAAAAGGACGATGCACTCCTTCATCGAATCAGCCGGTCCAATCGTGAAAAAAAGGACACTCGCATTTTTTCCCGGGAGGAGAAAAATTGTCTGACCTGAGGAAAGATCTACGTCGACGGTATGAAGGTAGTCGTTGGAGAAGTAGTCCGGCGGCCAGAGGAAGACGTTAAAGATGCCGCTGCGGACAGGGAAAAAAAGTCGAGACTTGGGCAACTAGTGAAAAGAAGGACAGGTTTTAAATCTGGAAGTCCGCCGGGAGGGATACGAGACACACACTTAAAGACCGCTGATAGGGGGCCCGATAAGCCCTCGCGTGGGAGTGGCTGAAAAAGGGGAACGATCTGAGCAGTTTTTATTTCGTCGACGAAACGTATTGCCCACCTTGGAAAGGCATAGCCGCGCAATCGGCGTGGGGGGGGAAAATGAGCGGCTACAGACGCGAAAGGGGATTGTCGAAAGGGGTGGAACGAAGTTAGGCGGGGACGAAAAAAAGGGGGGGGGCGATGGGCGGCACGTTCTCGACAGGAAAAGGGGGGCCTACTCCGGAAGGGGCGACCTCAACGAGGTTCTAGCTTCATAAAAGATAAGCAGGAAAAATGCTCTCGAGTGGAAGGGAGAATAGCGCGTGGGCTCAAACGATACAGGGAAAAAGGGGGGTACGATCATTTCGCTCAAAAGGGAGCTGCCTATACGTCAAAAGGGGAGAAACCCACGCGAGACGAAGTGAGTTCTAAGGGCCCGGGGAAAAACTTCCTATACGGGAAGGAATTTTGAAAGGGACCGACGCTCGCTTTGGGGGGGGAAAGGAGAAAAAGACGAATTGGCACTGGGGCTCTAATCAGTCGCCCAAAGTGCAAGAGGGGGGAGGGGGTACGCGAAGGGGAATCGCCATGACTATGCCGGGAAGATTGGCCCTCGGCAACACACGACGCCTAGAAGGGAAAGACAAGGATATGCTGGAAAAAAGCTGCCCTCCTCGAAAAAGAAAAGTAGCGTCAATGAATCCAGGTTCAGAGTCACGGTCGAGGTTGAAAAAAGAAAGGGAAAGGAGAGAAGAATATCTCCTCACAAAAAGGAGATGCCTGTCTTTCTGACCGTGGCAGCACTCGGCTGCAAAGGGCAGTTACTCGAGTGCAGGAAAAAAAAGGGAAGAGGGTGGTCTATTCCATCCCATCGGAGGGCGGCGGGAGGGAAGCACGAAGATAGACGCCCTATTTAAAAGAAAGAAAAAGGGGAGGTTTCCCGCACCGGGAAAAAACGCGAAGGCATCCTCAGGACAAGTTATTGAGTAAGGGAAAAAAGGGAATGAAAGCTGGGGGACACAGGCGGTGGGTCGGCCAAAAAGAGTCGTCAGATGTCGGGGGAAAGAAAAGAAGAAAAGTCCTATTGGCATCATGTGAACAGGATTGGGAAAGGCCGTTAGCAAAGGGAAAAAGGAAGGGGGTTGCGCATCTCTCTCAACACAAAAAAAGAGAGATATTCTCAACAAGGAGGGCATTTCCATCGACATACGAAAGAAATTAAGGGAATGATTTCCAAGGAAAAAAGTCTTCGGCTTTCTGGGAAAAAAGGACATCGAGGCGATTTTTGGGCGCCCAAGGGAGATTGACCCAAAGCTTCGAAGCTTACTCAAACGTCGTCGGCAAGAAAGGGAAGGACGTTGTGTCTCGGACTCATGTACCCCGGAAAATGCGATAGTGCGGGAGGGAAGGAAGGGGGGGGACGGTAGGGTCCATCCCCGCTCCCAAAAGGTTCAGATTGGGATGGCTCGCAAAAAAGGGGAAAGAGCGCCTCGTTTCATGAAAGCATAGTTCTGAAAAGAAAAAAAGGGGGCAGCGTTCAGAAATCGGTCAGGACGCGTGAGGCAAAAAAACGATGAAGTCACCCAGTGAAATCTCCCGAAGGAGGAGACACCTTTCTTTCATGGGGGCTGAGCCGAGAGGATTCGTAGGGCAGCTTGGGAGGGAAAAAGATATCCTTAAATTCCATTTGGGCGTGAGGAAAGGGGGGGGCAGGGGTCAATCGCCTTCTCTCCGCAGGGCCATGGCACTTTGAAACAGAAGGAAAACATAGCGAATAACCATTCAGGATGTATAAGACAAGAGAAGGAAAGTTTCCAATTCTTAGGGAGGGGTCGCTTCCGCCTTTTTAAAAGCCTCCAACCTAAACAAAGGACGTCTATGGCCGGGTGGAAGGGGAGACCCTTTCGAACGAAAATCGTCGAGAGGGGGGGGGGGGCAAAGTTGACGGATAGGTCGGGAGAAGGAATGCGCAGGGAAGAAAAAAAGCTTCCGTGATCGTGGAAAAAAAATCTCTTCTCGAAAGAACGTGAGCGCGGCGGAAAAAGGGGGGGAAAGGGGATGGTCCTGAAGGCTCGAAATGTCGGCCTAGCGGCCCACAAGGCTTGAAAAAGGAAAGGTGGGTGCGGGGGAAGGACTCCAATAGGGGGCCGGCCTTGTGATCATCTCCCTTGAGAAGAAAAGGGCAAAGCCTTCTCCAATTGGGGAAAAAAAAACTGTCCTTTGACGAAGGGGGGGGCTATGACTATTAGCGCTTATGCGGAGAAGGGGAAGAAAGCTTCGGCAATGCCGTCGGGAGAGAGCCGCAGAATCTCCGCTCAAAGGGAAGAGGCAATCGAGGCTGCTTTAATCGCGAGGAGGAAAAAGGGAGGTTAGCGACGAAAAGGGGTGTGGGGGGGGGAGGGGTATACAGCCATCCGGAGAGGATAAAGAGGTGAATTGTTCTTTCTAGAGGAGTCACTATTGGGGCCCCACGAATGTGGCGGAAAAAAAAAAAACGGAAGAGTGAACGTTCTCTTTAAATGATATGCCGAAAGGGAGGTGCTACATCATAAGGGGAAGGTAGAATCGTAAACCACCCGATAGAAACTAGGTGCAGTACGATAGGAGAAGAAAGAGAAAGGGGGGGACCAGATTGGCCCGCCATGCCTGCTGAACGCTGAGCGGCATCGACCGAAAGTCGAAAGGCCCGTCGCCGCTTGACCATCCGTACCGAAGGGAGGGGGGAAAGAGAAAAGAAGACTCTCATCTCTCTCAAAGGAACAAGAGAGAGATGAGGTCGTCAGAAAACGGCGGACGGCTGGCAGAGGAAGGGGCGACGTGCCGGGGAAAAGGGAGGTCTATTCTCTCAGCGCCGACAAGGGAGCGAGGCCAATCGGGACCAACCCGAGGAAAAAAGGGGGCAGGACACCGAGTCGACCATTGGTGCTATCTCTACGGGAGAAAGGGGAAGGGTAGAAGGGGGGAAAGAGAGGACAGCCGGCGGCATCGTAATTTCAAAAAAGGCGGCCGGCTCAAGGTTCAAAGGGGGGCTAACCTAGTGGCGCTAAGGAAACGACCCTTTCAAGGGTGAAGGGAAAGGGAAGGTGACTCAGGGAAGGTCCTCAACCACTAACATCTACGCACCACGAAGCAGAGGAGTCTATACGTTTTTGGGTGGAATTTCCATCTAAAGGTCTCTGGAGGAAGGAAATCTATTGTCCTGAGGGGAATTAGTGCGTCTATCTTGAGGAAAGTGCGTCTACGAAAAAAAGGGAAGAAGTATTTACCACATGTCGTAAGATCCAGAGACCTCAATTCGAGCTTTGGAAAAAGGACGGCAGCGCCAAATAAGGAAATTGGTAGAGGGAGGGGAGGAAAGGGGTGGGTGGCGCTAAGGCCGGAAAGGGTCGATGGTGAAAAACCGTTGATCGACAGAAGAGAAGAAAAAAGGGGGTGGTGCCGAAAAAGTCGATCTCCCTCGACGGAGGAGGCTTCAGGACCATGATAAAGAAATCGTCGCAAAGAGATAAAGGGAGCTGACTCTTGTATAAGAGACAAAATCGGATCAAAAAAATTTCCTCAAGGCGGCCTAGGATCAAACTTTGGAGAGACAACCCCATGGGGGGGACAGCGCTAAGTGAGGGTAAAAAAAGGCAACCCGGGCTGGTAACGTCGGGAGGGAGGGGGGGGGGGGGTCTCACATTGACCGAAACGAAAAAAGCTTTGGGGGGGGGAACCAGGGCTAAAAAAAACTACGATTGGCACGGGGGAGGCTCGGAGAGAATCATTCTCCCGATGAGGATAGTGGGCGATAGGTTATACGCAGCTGTTTCAAAAAACAAAAAGGAACTAGGCAAGTTTTTCTGCAAAAGGGGGACCTCGCCGCAACGAGACGAGGAGGGAGGAGGGGGACACTTCTAAATGCTGTGAGAGGGAAGGGAGAGAAAACTCAGCGTCTCATCCACTTGAAGGGGAATCAAGGGGTCGAAGATAGGTCTTTTTCACCTGGGTGAAAGGAAGAAAAAGAAGATCCTCCGCGCGTAAGAACGAGAGGCAAAGGGCTTGACGCCGCAGTTCTTGTTGGGAAAAAACCGGGGCCAGTGGAGACTAGGCGGCTCGGAGGGAGCCATCCCAATCTTACAAAAAAGGGGATTTCCCTACCTCAACCAGAAGATAGGACTCACTAGTTACGCCTTGCGCCTTGAATTGGCCTGAGTTGAAACGAGGAAAAAAGTCCTCTCCTGCAGAGCGTCTCTGCCGACGAGGGGGAAGTAAGTACGCGGGGGGGTCATCGCTACCAGAGAGGGAAGAGAGAGATTTCTCTGTGTAAAAAGTCAGAGCCTGGCAAGGGGGGAAAGGGGATGGTACGGCCGTAGCAAAGTCACCGTCCCGAGGCGCATAAACGGAGGATGATGAAAGGAAAGAGATGCGCAACAAGAGGGGGGGAAAAAGGGGGCAGTTTTTTAAGCCCAGAGACAGCTACAGATGAATGCTCTGACCGGGGAGTCGCTTCGGTTTAACACCTGACAGAGGTTGGCGCCCCGATCTGGGGAAGAGGTCATGACGGAACGATTTCAATCACTTCGGGAGGAAAGGGAGAGGCGGGGGTTGGGTCTTCGTAAAGAGGTAACGCCGCAAAAGAAAAAAAAGTGGCGGATCCGTCTGGTTGCCGGGGGGGAAACTCGCACAGCTGCATGGGAGAAAAGACCAACTCCTCCTTGCAAGAGGAACTGCCAGTGTCAAGAAGAGGCCAACAAGACCGTTGGGGGAAAGAGGGAGAAGAAAAGAATCGTCTGTCATGACGCCGTATTGAAAAACTCCGGTGAAACCTCGCCCTTGTCCGAGGAGGGAGACTAAGTGGGCGTAAACGCTGGTGGGGGGGATCTTCGTTATAGGGGAAAGGGAAAAAAGAAGAGAATTAAACATGTCCTGCCATGTAAAGGCGAAAGGGCGGCCCACCAAGCAATCGCCTTCGTCTACGGGAAAAAAGACAGGGAATTGCGACGTTGAAACAGGCGCGTATAAAATATAACCATAGGAACCGCCATTCCAGTGCTACGGTTGTCGCCTGGGGCAGGGAAAAAAAAAGGAGAGAATGTTCGGTCAATGTGAGAAGAACTATAGGCATGGTTGATGGGAAGTTCTACGAACAAGGAGCGCTTGCAGGGGGGGGGGGGGGGGGGGGACAAGTTGACTTATATTGCTCGAGACTTATGAAGAAAAGGCTGCGGATCTTTGAAACACACGCTGAATCTGGAAAGGAAAGCGGGGAGCTTCGACTATTTCCTGCTTTGTCCTTCAGGCTCGAAACCAAAAGAGTCGGCCCACACAGGAGAAGTTTGAGTCTGTCGATAAAACAGGTGCCGCCAAACCGCACTCTCAGAAAAGAAGAGGCGAACGGTCGCCAATTGAAAAGGGGAATCCTGTGAAGGGGGGACTGGCTATGAAGAAAAAGGAGCTTCGAAAATGTTTTCAATACGGAGGGAGGAAGCGACTAAATACCCTGCTAAAAAAAGTCAGGTTCTCGAACGCAAAGGAATGACAGGCTTATCGGGGATCTGACCGACCTCAGGCGGTCGGGGGAGACGAAGAGGGTTGTAGGCTGTCGGGAGATCCAATCCACTTTCCACTTCACGAGGACCGTTCGTATATCTTAGCATCTGTGCCCAAGTCCTCGAATGTGGGAATGGGAAAAAATCAGCGGCATCGTGAACGTGGGCGCGTCCTGGCGCCGAAAAAGAAGACATACAGGCGAAAAGATACGTCATCCCCAAAAAGCCCAGGTGAGGGAAGGCCGATACGGAAAATGCTCGTGAATAGGGGTGGGGAGGATTGGGAAGAGGCCATGGCCTGCTGGAATTCAAAAGGGAATCGACCGCACTTGGGAACGAGAAAGCACGGTGACCGCCTAAATCAAGGGGCCCGTTATCGGAGAAAAG
>Ga0179593_1563318_pt1 | contig 22147 bp, 32 predicted proteins | sample CZODoug2_1_08_16_FD_185931 | JGI IMG/M metagenome (GOLD analysis project Ga0179593, IMG submission 185931) | Vadose zone soil fungal communities from Angelo Coast Range Reserve, California, USA - CZODoug2_1_08_16fungal (PacBio error correction) | ecosystem: Environmental > Terrestrial > Soil >...
GAGATAGTAGGAAAGATGGCGTGGGGGGGAAACAGTTAGCAAACCTGAACGTCTCGTTAATCTGTACAGGTAATCATGGGAGAAAAAAGTAATTTGATAAGCCACAGGGGAAGCGACTTTTAAAATGAGATATACTCAGCGGAAGGTCGATAAAAGGGACCCTCAAAAAGCCTATCGGAGGGAGTAGGGAGACTTGGGGAAGGTACGGCATGTTATTTTGAAGGGCGGTAGAAAAAAGGGAAAAACGGGTGGTCACCGAAAGGTCTACAAAGAATCTTGAAAAACATTCCATCCCGGGTTATTTAGAACCTCCTAGAGGGCCTATTTGTGCTTGCTTTGGAGACACGAGCAGCACCGCGTAATGTCCATGGGGACCAAAGAGAAGGACTCGAAGTTTGGAGGCGACGGGCGAAACAGCTTGGGAAAAAAGGGCGGATGAGCGTTGACTGCAAGGCAAGGGTCACTCGGAAGAAAACTCCGAACAGGACGACAGGGAAGCCCAAACTCGGGGGGGAAAGGAGGAATGGGCATATACTTCTCACGTCTCGAGGGTCATAACCAGCCCAAATGGCCGCGAAAGGAACAACACAGGGCAGATACCAAATAAAGAAAGTGGCAACGGGCTGCAACGTTAGTGAGGAGAAATCGTCCACAAAAAACGGTCAAAGGCATCCTCCTCAGTCCGCCCAGAACGGGTGGCACAGGGGGTACCTTTTCCTGGGAGCGAGCCGGGCCCGTATAAGTGACGACCGTTGCCAGCACGTCAGATAAAAAGCGACTGATGGGGGAAATCGGTATCGTCCTGCGGGGAAAGGTGGGTGAATCGAGATCAGGGAAAGGGACGGCCTCGGGCAGTGTGAAAAGGGTTCGAAAAAAAAAAAGAGGACTGGTGGGAGACTAGTTATCGACCAAAAACATCGGCGGGAATCAAGGGCGTTCGGGGTGAGAAAAAGTTGCTAATTTGGGAAGTCGAATGTGGGGGGCTTAGGGAGGAGTGGAACCCGTTGCTCAAAAGCTTGGAAAAAAAACAAGGAAATGTGAAACGAAATACTAAAAGGGGGGGGAGGTGGGGGGAAGGACCGCAGGTGGGGGTGGGAGCGGTGAAATATGGGCCGGAAGAAAAACGCGTCTATCTATAGCGTTGAGGGGGGGAGGGACCATAAATTGGGGAGCAAATAAAATAAAACCTCTCAAGGTGCCGTGAGTAATGGGCCAAAGGGATCATTCGGTGCAGATCCACCCGGGAAAGCCAGAAAAGGAGATCAAAACTCCCCCAATTCAACTTCAGGAAAAGGGAAATGCGCCCTTCGCGGAAAACAATCATCTGTCGAATAAAAAACTCGACCAAAAAAAGAAAGAGCCATCGGGGGGGCTGAGAAGTTAAAAAAGAAAATTTGTGAGAGGAAGCAAGACCAAGCGAGTAAAAATTCTCGAAGCCGCACATGAAAAAGCGAGAGCCAGCACAACTAACTAATGACGATATCCAAGCCCTACAAAGGAGAGGGGTTGACAAGCCAAGTGAGACCAGGGCTATGAAAGACTCTTGGCAAAAAGGCCGAGAAAACCGCAAAAACCGTATCTTGGGGAAAAAATATCAATCAGAAATAGATGAAGAGATCTAAAGGAAGGAGGGAATAAAAGCAGGAAGAGTTAGTGGGGGGAGCCGTAATCGGAGAAACAGTACTCAATCAGAGAGGAAAGGACCAACCGAGCCGAAGATGATTGGAATAAGGTCAAAACCCTATGGCCAAGAAGGGGCCGAAAGTGGAAGGGCGAATCGAATGGGCTCGAGAAGGGGACAGCCTGTATGTAAAGGAGAGGTCCCCAGGACCGTCCTTGCTGAAACCCGACAAAAAGGAACTTTCAGAACCAAATGGTGAAGAAGGCGCACATGAATCTGAGGCGAAGTATGTGCAAAAAAAGACACGGGGCACTCGGAGGGAGCTCAGGGATGATGTAGTCAAGAAAACTTATAGGAGAAGGCCCAGGAAGGCGACGCAGTGTCTCCAGCCTACAGTGAGACCGACAGGTCGCTGAAGGTGGAAGGTGCGGAAATTTCCCGGAAGTGAATTTCTAAGGTCTTCCTGGGGGATTGCTTCAATGAGTAGATGGATGGCCGGAAGCATGCAGAATATTCAAATAAAATACAGGCAGACCCAAGAAGGGGAGCTTCGGAAAAGAGAAAGCTTATTCGGGAAAACTCCCCACAATGGCGGAAAAGGACGAGGGGGGGGTTCGGGTCAAGTTGGAACGGCGATGGAACGAGGAGTGCTTGAAGATGCAGGAAACCTGACTGAGGAAGGCGGAGACGAGAGTCTATCAACCTATTGATCCTAAAGAATCGGGACTTCGAACAGTCGAGACGTCCTCTAGGAAACCTTGGAGGAATGTTTTGGAGGGGGGGGGGTTGAAAAGGCAAGGGTTTGGGGCATCAGAAAAATTCAAGAGGAGGTTTTTTTCAGGGGGAGACAATTGGAGCATAAGGAAGAATAAGACGAGGAGGGAAAGGACATACAGAAGGACGACAAAAAGAAAAAATACGAACTAGAGGTCAGGGTGGCGTCGAGAAACTAAGCGATTCAGAGGGGCCGAAGAGAATCCATTTGCATCGTGATTGTTGGAGGGAAATTGTTATCATAGAGGGGGGGGGGCCGAAAGGTCAGGATGAAAAAAAAAAAAGTGTAGGCTGGGACGAAAGGGAGTCGACCGAGGGGAAAATGTCAAGGGGCCAGTTTGGGAAGTGTCGTGGGGGGGGAGAGTATTCTTCGGGGAAAGATACCAGGGAAGTGGACCCATAACGTGCACTGAAGTGCTAGGGGTGAACAGGGAGTAACAACAGTACAGATTCTCCCGCGCTCAAAAAGGGAAAAAAAATAATTACACGTCCGAAGGAAGGGACCCCTCGGGAAGGTCGTGGAACAGGTTAAGTACCAAAGGAGATGACTCTGGGGGCTCGAGGTACTAGAAGGAAAGGCAAGAGGGCCGACAAGAGGGAAATAAATGTAGGGGGAAAGAAACTAAGAATGGGTAAATATATTTGTACTCAACACAGCTAAAACTAAAGGGCTACTAAAGGGGGGGGGGGACCCTAAGGTCATATAGAGGGTTTGGCAAGAAATCAGGCCGAAAATGGCCACAAAAGGAAAAAGCGAAGGAAGGGCTGAGGGGAAATGACCTCGAAGAACTAAAGAGAACTTCAGGTGTGGAACCTGTTTAAAAAAAATGTCAAAGAATCTGCACCAGAACTGGATCACGCCACTGGGGGTGTTGAACGAGGGGGGCGAAAGAAACAGACCGACTTTAAAAAAGCGGGGGGCCTGGGGGTTCAGAGAGAAAGAAGAACGTGGGGTGGTCAAACTTTTCAAGACCGGCGCCGTTTTGGGGAAAGCCTTGCGGGTTGTGACGTCGCAACATCATTTGCATCCAACCTTGAAGGGTAAACGGCAAATTGTGGGTTGAGAGGCAAAGAAAACTGCGCTGGTAAAAATCTCAATGGCAATTTCCGGGGACAACTTTGGGGGATAGGAGAAGCTCAAGGTAGGTACGAAGCTGATGGGTGCGAAATTTAGCTAGGAGCAAAAAAAATCATCATGAATATGACACAATCCTCCTCTAGGTCCTGACTTTCGGCATGGGGGTTTGGGGACTTCTGAGGAAAACATAAAGTACATGACTTAGTACAAGGGAACAGACTGGAAGCTTTAAGCCTCAGGAGGGGCATAAAGGGGAAAGTCTGGGGTCATTTTGGGAGAAAAACGGGGGAAGGGCTCGAAATGGCGGGACGTTAGGAGGAAAAGAAACTGGGCAGCAACTGGGGGGAAGAAAAAAGGTTGAGGGTCCGGCCTACTTTACGTAAACATCCGAAAAAAAAACTCTCAAGTCCTGGCCACAGGAAAAACCCTTCTGGCTAAAACAAATTCCGGGCCGATTTGAGGTCAAAACTAATGGGGGAAGACGCGGAGGAAAAAACTAGGGCTAGGCGGTGACATTTTTCTTGCGAAAAAGAGGTCAAATCTCCTGCGCCGTGGCTAAGAAAATAGAGAAACCATTTAAACAATGGAAGGGGAAGCTGCTATTTGACCATCATAGAAGCTAAGAGATTTGACTTTAAAAAAAAAAATCGGATCAAAGGGGGGATATATAGAACAGGAGACGTGGGAGTTTTTATCTCCGGATGAGGTGGATCAAGGTGGTGTCCTGAAGAGGTTCCAAACAGGGAGAGGGACTCAAAGGAAGAGGCCACATGCGGGAGGAGAAACAAGCAGACGTGGTTTGTCTACATAAAAAAACCGAGAGACGGGGAGATCTACTAAAAAAAAAAACAACATTAAAGGAGAAGGATAACTGTTGTTGCAATGGAACAAGGAGAGGAAGGAGGGATATAAGGTTTCAAAAAAAAGGGGGGAGAAAGGCTGGCGCGCTCATGCGGGGGGACCACCTCTCGAGGGGAATGGGGGTTAGGCCGAGATATTACCAAAGTCCAACGAAGGAGGGAACCGGAACGGAAGAAAGATATCATAGCGCTGTCCAGCACTCTTCTGGGGAGCGGAGAACATACTTTGAGGGGGCTGAATATTTACGGGGACAAATGTTGCCACCACCTTTGGGTGAAGACTTGAAGGGGAACAAAGGGGGGTGGGTACACAAAAATCATGATCTGTCTAAAAAAGCGGGGAAAAAATTGGAGCCTGAAGGGGGGAAGAAAAAAAGGCCCAATGCATGGGCTCTTTTAAGGGGGGAAACTAGGAGAAACAAAAGGACGTGGAGGGTTTTGCGAACATGAAAGAAGGAGTGCATCGGAAGAATACCGCAAATGGGGGTTCGCTCAAGAAACAGGGAAAAACTAAAGAAGGACCCCAGCAAATCACAGAGGAAAAGCCGGATCGTATGCAATTCCCATAATCCAAGAGGGATAAGGAAGAAGGTGTATGAATCAGTGGAAACGGGTTTGGAATATCACCGAACCTAGGGGGGGGAAGAAGGGACGGAAAGCTCTTCAGAAGGGGACGATAATGAAGGGGGGGTTCCATTCCATGAAGAGAAACTGCAAATACAAGAAAAAGGAAAAAGATGCTGGGAGGGGGGAGCGTCAAAAGCTCGGCATCCTTTAATTGATCAGATGACTGGGGAAAAGGAACTCTCAAAGCGGGGAAGGAATGAAAGAAGGGGGGTCTAAACATATAAAGTTGAGCTTGGTCTTGAGAAAAGGCGGTTGCTGGTCGGAAACAAGAGGAAGAGACCTGGTTAAAAAGGCTGAAGGGAAAGAAGGAAACGGTAGTACAGCGAAGCGGTGGCCGATTTCACCGGAACAAAAAAATTTGGGGAGGAAAATCTCAGGACAAAGCCAAACGAAAGAGGGGGGTCACTGAGGCGGAAAAACCTAAAAAAAAGGGGAAAAGAAAAAAGGGCCGGGTCGGGAGAGGGTAATAATCTTTTGCGTGGGCTATTTCTTAGGAAAAAAAGTCGGAAAGAAAGGAAAGACTCAGTGAGGGTTGGCAAAGGTGAGAGAGAACCAAACGAGCCAAAGAAAGAAGGAATGTCCTGAGGGTACCCTTCAGGGGGGAAAAATCCTGAAAAAAAAATCTCCTGGGGGGAAAAAGGGATAGGCGGAGAAAAGAGAAAATAGAGTAAGTTGAGTTAGGCAGGATTATAAACCCAGTCAATTGAGGAGGTCACTATAAGTCGTGTAAGTTGGGGGTGAGGTCCTTTGGAGGTTTGGGTGTACAGGTCATGGTGGGCCTAGGGGGGGGAATCATGTGTCAAAACCATGGAAAGGCCACAACTAATCTCGGGGGGTGGACGGCGTAACATGGGGAGGAGGGGAAGCAACTTCATCGCTGTTGAGACGTCAAGCGTCTACTAAATTGCCAGCTCGGTGGGACGACATTCGCACAACCGAGGTCCTTCAGAGGACCGGAGGGGAGTTCGTATCAAACTGTCGGGTCCGATGGGAAATCAGAATTAAGAAAAAACAAATAACAAAAAAGTGTGTGCTCTGCCGAAAAAGGGGAAGGGCAAAAGTAGGGAAGGGGCAACCGAAAGAAAGAGCCCGCAACAATCGCATTGGGTCTTCCTCTAAAAAGTTGCCTTTAGGAGGGACGAGAAAAGGAAAGGGTTACCTGGGGAAAAAAAAAACTCATAATTGTGCAGAGAAAAGACCATCGGGAAACTAAAGAGAAAAATCAGAAAAGAAGCCCGGAGAAAAGGAGAAGAGCTTCGAAGAGGAAAGAAAAAGTAGACGGGAGCAACGAGGCAGAAATGCCTAAGAAGAGACCCAAAGAAAGGGGGGACGAAAACTCAACCAATGAGTACATAGTCGAAAACTGCAATATTAGCAAGGATCCAGTATCTGAAAATAGACGCCGCGCAGGCCTGGGAGTAGTCCAAGAAAGAAAACTAGGGGGAGTACTTTCCACAAAAACACAAAGCATGGCGCAATCTTAGGGACCAAGAAGAGGTGGGGAAATGCGGCAGGAAATTAAGTTGAGAATTCAAAGGGTAGTAATACATACTCGTTGAAACCTGAAGAAGGAAAGATGGGTCACCATCAAAGAGGCTTTCGCAGGTAGGACTCTTATAAGAGAAAAAATCGGGAAAAATATGTAACAGCAAGAGGGAAAAGAGGTCCGGAGCCAAGAATAGCTGGACAAAAAAGGGGGGGAAAAAATAGTGCTGGGATGGTAAAAACTACTCGTAATCGCAACAACAACAGAAGGGAGGGAAGATATCTCAGTAGGCGACTTCCAAGGCTCAGAAAATCACTAACGGGGAGGGGATTGGGAAGGCACAATACGGCCATCTTTCACAGGGGGAGGGGTTGGAGGGGGTTTAAAGAAAAAAAAAAGGTCTTCTGGAGAAGGTCCTGAGGTGGGAAGTGAAAAAAAAATTGAGTGACTAGCGCCCTAATTTACGGGAGGCTTACGGAGAAAGGGAAAGACAGGGGGCTTCAAAATCACTAAAGAGGCTGTAGTAAGAAGTTGAACTCGACGGGGGGCAGTTGTACCTGAAAAAGAGGGAAACGTTGCGAAGTTGGGGGAAAAAAAGGGAAACTTGTCTTGGGAGAGGTCTCGGAAAAGGAGACAAACCTCATTGCGCTTCGAAAAAATCTATCATGTAGGGGGGTCACCTGTTTGGGGGGAAGGAGAAAAACGCGACGAGTGGGGGTCTCGGCGAACGGATGTTAGAAACGGAGTTGGGGGGGGGGGGGAGTCCTCGGGGAAGGGGGCTGGGGAGGCCCGTCAGACGCAAGGAAGGTTGATCTGTGGGATTCCCGATCAGGGCTCTGCCGAAGGGGGAGAAAAAGAGAGAAATTCGCTAATCCAGGGAAAGGGAATGTTTTTGATCGGGAAAGAGAAAAAAAAGGGGGGTCATTAGAGTATTGCCGACACTAAAGAGGGTCGCGCGTTGAGGGTCGCGGGATATGGGGAAGGGAATGAAGGGAAAAATTTGGGGGAATGAAGCTCAAAAGGGGGGTTGGGGCTGTGTAGAGGAATTTAGAAGGTCTGTGATGGAAAGAAATCTTAGGAAAATGGTCACTCAAAAAGCGACCGGGGACAGCCGGGGGGGATAGGGTGAGAACACAGCGTATGTTCATCATTCGAGGGGGGAGTCCAGCCACTGTAAAGCGTCCAGGTGTCCGACACTCACTGGAGGTTCCGCAACGCTTGCCTGGGAAAAAGGTACAAAGGCTCACAGAAGAAAAAACGCTGGTGAACATTCTTGTCCACGGAGTGAGAGCCCGAAACAAAAACACGGAGAAAACGAAGAAAAGGATGGGGGTTGCCACCCGTAAAGGCGGGGAGCTTTAGTTGGGAAACTCTCAGAGGGAATGAAAAACCCTATAGCTTACAAAAACGGGTGTCCTGCGGATTTACAGGAAGGGACTAGGGCTTAAAAAACCAAAGAGGAATGCCAGGGGGGATGGCGTGGGGAAAGCCCAAAAAAATGAAAAGCAACTTAAAAAAAATTGAAGAAGAAATTAAAAGGAGAGTGGTACCGGGACATCAATCCCAGGGGGACCAGAAAAAGGGGGGGGGTGTAGGCAGGAGTGAGACAAACAAAAAAAGCCTTATACTGAGGGGGGGGGAAAGGAAGAAAAAAAGGAGTGAAAAAATTGGGGGGGGGATAAAAAGGGACAAAAGAAGGAAAATGGAGCAACAACATTGGCTTCGGTCGTGGCATGTGGACAGGGAGTTTCAAGATGAAATAACGGGAACTCCAAGGGGAGGCCTCAAAAAGATTAGGTGCGCCGTGGTTAGATGAAGTTCAAAAAAATTAGGGGGGAGGGTACCTTCGCAGAAATCTATGGAACAAGAGGGCAGAAAGGGCTGAGGGGGACCAAGACAGGAGTCATCGGTGGGAATGTAGAGAGTATTGGCAAGAGAATATCTTAAGGATAGGGTCAGGGGGGGGGTTAATGGACGGAGAGAGGAATAGCAGGAACGTCAATAGGACCTATAAGGGGGGAAAAGATTTGGTAAGAAGAGGATGACGCGGGAGGAGTTATCGAATACCTTGGGAAAAAGCCTTCGGCGGGGCTGAGTGAAAGGGGGATAATGGTAGGTTGGGCGACCCTGTTCGTATGTCCTCTTATCGGGGAAAGCTTGGGAGGGACTCGCAAGAACACGCTCCAAGTAAGAAGGGGACGAAACGACTGAAACGCAAAGTCCCATAAAGGGGGGTTTTGGAAAAATGGAGCGCAAGGACCATCAGAAGAGTCGATGAAGGAAAGGTTGGCTGGGTGCAAAAGAAGTGAAAAGGAAAGGGGTAGGCAAAGAGAAAGACCAAAGACAAACAAGAAACTTGCCAAATCATACTCTGCCTAAGGGGGAAGAGGCCGAGATCCAGGGGGGGTAGTGAAAAGAGAGTATTCTGAGATCCAAGCGGGGGTTGGAAGCCTGAGGAAGCAATTCCTTATTGAAAAACCAAAAGAAAAAAAAGGCGCTCAAGCGAGACAGTCCTAGAAAAGATCGGATGGAGCTGCAGAACCCTGCTCAGAAGACAAAAAACACAAAGTATCTTGGTTGCAGAAAAAGCGAGAAAGGGGGGTAAACTGGAGAAAATGAAGTTCTCGTGTAATGCAGAGCCGCCATGGCCTTTTGAAAGAGGGGGAGGCACGTTCTGGAAGCCGGGAAAAACGGAACGTTCTGGAACACTTCGGCAGAAAGATTCATGGTCATAGCCATCACGCTGAAAGGAAGATCACGATCACATCCAGGTCATATGAAAGGCGAAGGATGGGAATGTTGGAAGGATTGGTGGTACACCGGAAAGAGGGAGTAAAAAAAAAATCAGCAAAGAGTTTGGGACCTTAAAGGACTAACTATGTGAGCGCAGACTCGGTGGGAGGTAAGAAATGGGGACAAAGACCACAGACTTCCCGGATGTGGGGAACTTTTCAAGCATGGATTGCACAGGAAGGGTGGTTAACAGAAAAAAAGACTCCATAAAGGGAAAAAGCTCGAAAACACCTTGGAAAAAACCAAGTTGGAGTTACAAGAGACCCCTCCGAAAACGACATGGCGGGAGGAGCAGGAAGTAGGAACCGCGCATCCGCGAAATTTGCAAAGGAAAGGTGGTAGGGAGGGGAACGTTTGTGAGGGGGGACTGAGACCCCACTTACCTTATTAACGTTAAGCCTCTATTAGGCCGTGTTGCAAAAGGAAGGACAGGTGCTCCGACTAAAACTCTGAAAGCTCAAAAGGAAGATTGGGATAAAGTGGCGGGAGGGGGGACAAAGAAAGGAGGAACGGGATGCGCAAGCCTCACCTCTAAGATATTGATCCATCCGGGAAAAGAAAAAAAGAAAAAAGGATCGTGGGGCCGGAGGGGGTTGTATCTACGCAGGGCCGTTTTTTTTTGGAACGGGACCGGGAAAAAACCTGCCCTCGGAAAAGAAAAGAGAACTTTGGGAAAAGAAAAAGGGAGAAAGAAAGGAAAAAAATTTTGGAGAACCAAATTGGGGAGGAGCTCTCTCAAGAAAAAGCTTTTTCAATTCGGGTGGCTGCAGTCAGCTCGCACCACACTCCGCCCCAGGGAACGTGTCAACTGCGGGGGCTGGCGGTAAAAAGCTCATTTTGGGAGTTTGGAAAATCTTGAAAGAAAAAGATGTCTCAGGGGGGGCGCATGAAAAAGGGGGAGCAGAGAAACATGTCACACCCAGAACGCGGTTCGTAAGGGGTGGCGTGAAGATCCAGGAAGTTGCCGGATAGAGCTCAAATCGGTCCAAAGTGCACTCGAAAATGAGTTTTAGGGCAACTCAGGAAGGGCTACGCACAAAACAGTGACGGAGGGGAAATCTAAGGGGTTGAGGGGGAGGGAGTTTTCAAAATGTGGGGGTTGCCGAAAAATGCATCCAAAAGGGGGTGGAAAAGTAGTAAAAATCTGGGAAGGGACATGGGAGACCGTTCCGTTAAAGTCCACCTTTGGAAAGAGGGAGTGAGGAGGTGAGGAAAGAATCCTCAGGGAAGTAGGGAATTTTAACCTTTGGGTTCACGGGGGGGGGACGTGCCCGAAAAATAAAAGAAGAAATCACCGTCAGGGGGGAAAAAAACCCCACGCAAAAAGGGACGCGCAGACCCGGAGGGCCTCAGAAAGAGAAGGGGGGGTCAATAAAAAAAACACCAAAGGACGAAGTGGTATAAAGAAAAGTTACCTAACATGGTGAAACGATCAAAACATTCAAGAAGGAACTGGAGAAAAAAGAAGCAGAGCCACACAAACGCAAAGAACATATAGTAAAGCCCCTCTGAAAGGACAATTAGATGCAGGGACCTATCGTTGGCAGAAGAAATCCTGAGAACCGCAGACTGTGGCAAACTCATCACAGTGCAAGAAAGAAAGGGAAGTACAATGGTCAAAAAAAGGGAATGAAAAGTTGTGCAAACTACTCTAGAGGCGACATTACGAAAAAAGCCTCAGGGGGAAGGGAAAAACTCAAAATTGAAGGCTAATGGAAAAAGGAAAAACAAGTACGCGGGAAGAGGGAGGAAGCAAGAGGGAAGAGGCTATGGAAGTCCTGAGAAAAACGGGGACTTAAGGAGAGCTCTTGGGCAAGAAAGTGAGCCAAGACAAGGCCTGTAGGAAAACTGAGGAAAAAATCCCTGCCGAAGAGGAGACCACACTATAACAAAAACTAAGAGAAGGTTCTGGGAAAAGATCCATCTCAAAAAAGATAGAAAATCCTAACACTAATCGAACCTCGGAGGGCTTGAACTTTTGGACAGAAGAAAAAATCCAAAACCCAAAACCATAGAAAAGAAGCTCCAACCAATGGGTATGCCCAGAAGCACGACTATTCTTTCTGAAAGGAAAGCGAGGGGGGAAGAGCTGCATGAAAAGGGGTCCCTCAGGTTATCTGGTCATACCACTCTTAGGATTATGTTACCCCGGAAAAGGGTCCTTGTCCGGAACGCTGCCTGAAAAGGGAAAATTCGAGCTAAAAGCTTAAGGCCGTCCAGCAAAGCTGAGGGGCCCTCGTGCTAGGGGGGTTTAACTAAAGGAAACCAGAACATCGGAAGGAATGGGAAAAGGACTTGGGGGACTTCATCGAGAAAAAAAAGGAACAACAGATCCTTCCCTAAAATTGGCAAGCTAAAAACTTCAAATGTTCCAAAGGGGGTCTTCTGGTTTGGCTGGGGTTTTCCAGTCCCATCCGGAATTATTCGGGTAGGGCGGCGTATGTCTGGTGGGGGAAAAGCGTTAGGGGGGTTTTTGGGAAAAAGAAAAGAGACTGGAAATTTTGACCAAGGTATATACTTCAGTAGGATGTGTATTAAGTAGGCGCTTTCCGAGCTCATAGAAGAGAGATTCAAATTGGAGGCTCCATAAATCAATGTGTTGTATCGTTTAACGGATGCCCCATGTGTTTTGAAAGGAGGGAAAACTACTCACTCGGGAGAGGGGGGATCTTTAAAAGAAGAGAGATAGTGGTGGAGGGGGGCACTTCCTGTGTCTTCATTCAGGGGGAAAATTGGGGGGGAGGAGAGCGGCTAAGGGGCCCTACTCGTAAACCATACACTTTACGCTGAAAAGATTGTAGAAGGGAGAACACCTCAGAGGGAAGAAAAGCTCGATGAGAAAGGCAGATCAATTTTCAAACCGGGAGGGACACCAGGGTTCAAAAAAGAGTAGCCGAAAGGGGAGGACAAATGGGGGAATCGTAACCGCCAGGATAATAAAGCGAAAAAGAAAAAGAACTGAACACCAGAATGAGGTAGAGGGTGCCGAAAACACCGGGTAAGGGCGAAAAAAACTTGGGGAAAAAAGACCTAGGAGAAAAGGCCGATTGAAGCTATCACAAAGATGCACAAGTCCCTGAAGGGAACCAAGGGAGAAAAAAGTTCTTGGACGTAGGGAGGACCTAGAAGGGAGAAATGGAAGAAGACGAAAAAAGAAGAAAAGTCAAAAGAAAAAAAGGAGAGGCTCTCAACGCGCCCCCGTTTGCCCAAAAACTGGGGGAGGGTGTCCTCTTTTAAAAGGAAGAACACGAAAGTACGGGGTCAGCACAAATGGGGGGGAAAACGGTGGAAATCATTCGGAACGTCATGCAAGAGAAGGGGGGGGGAGGGGGAATGGGAAGAGGCAGGGGGTGAGTGAAACCCGGCAGACCAAAACCGCCCAAAAAATCGTTCGTAAAAATAAGCGATCTGGGAACCCAACTTTTTATATGGAAAAAGTAAAAAGGAAGGCAGACTACGAAAAAAAAAAAGTATAAAGAAATTGTTCAAAAAAAACGCCAGGACCGCCTAGGGAAGTCGAAAAGCATGGGGGGGGGAAGGTCTGATACGCAATATCGGAGAGGATTCACTGGCAAGGGGAAAAAAGTAAGGGATTGACAGGAGAAGTAGAGGCACGTTACACGAAACCTATACAAACAAGAGGTTCGCGGGGGGAAGGGGCGGATAAAAAAAAACCGAGACATCGAAAGTGAGTTTACAGCAGCGTGGACGGGTGTCGCGAACAAAGGTGGAAGGGGAAAGCTAATGAAAAGAATCACCAACCGGGAAGAACAAACAACTGAACAATATCCCTCCTTTGGGGGAAGGAAGCAAGAAAAAAGAGTGGCAGGTCAACAAAGGGGTACCAGCCACTGTAGGCGCAACCGAGAAATTCTGCGCGCAGGAAGTTTGGGAGGGGAAAAAGCAAAGTCCAAGTGTGAGGAACACGGGGCAACCAGTGGGGTGCAACCCAGAGGGGGGGTTGGAGTCGTGGAAGGGGGGAAAAAGAACTAAAGTCGGAAAGCGGGGGAGCAGCAGCGTTGGGCTTTAGAGGCCCACGAAAAGATGGGATCTGAGAGAAGAAAATACGGTGAGGGGGGAGAACAAATTCAAGGTTTGGCCTCCAAATCGAAAAAAAAAAATCTCATGGACAGAGGGAAACGAGAGGTCGGCAAGGAAAGTCCAGAAGGAGGACCTAAAAAAACGAACTTGTTACAAATACAAAACCCCGAAAGCAAGAGATCAAAAAAAAAAACTGTGGGGGGCAGAGGAATCTCTGCCGCCCTGGAAAAACTTTAAAACTAAGGGGGGGACCGATTGCTGCCATTGGGAAAAGGAAAAGACCATGGCCTAACTTCCTTTGGGGGAAGGAATTGATCGGGTGAAACAATCCAGAACGAGGCCTGCATCGAAAGGATAAAGAAAAAATAGAGAGAAAGGACAGCAAGTCGAAGATCTCCAAGAAGGGTTTGCGGTTGACTGTCCATTGGTGTCAAAAAGGGTGCCCCGGGAAAAAGGAAAAAAAGGATTCAAAGGCAAAGGGGATTGCAAGTAAGCCAACCCTAGGTCGCGAAATGAAGGGGCCGGAAAAAGATGGTCGGAAAAAATTGGGAGTCGTCCCATAGGTGGGGTAGGATTAGGGGGCTGACCAGGAAGGGGAAGGGGAAAAAGGGGGTCAAGGGGAAAAACCCCAAAGGAAAAACCACAGGCAAAAACTGGGGAAGTTCGAAAGGACCAATCACGAGAACCACACAGGAAAGATCTCCTGGCAGGGGGAAAAAAGGTATTCGAGACTAAAAAGAAGAGCTCAAGGGTGGGGGGATTGCCAAAGGAAGGGGGGAAGGGGCGGCGAAGAGGTCAAGTTAAAAACAAGGGGTGGGGGAGGAGGGGATAACTGAAGACACTTGCACGTGGTTAAAAAAGACGCGGGGAAAAAAAGCCAAAAGAACATTAAGATAAAAAGGCTCTATGAATGTTCGGTCTAGATACTGGGATTTGGGAATAGAAAGAGGGAAATCGGGGGATCCCGGAAACAACTATGGAGAAGAAAATAATTTGAGTCCTAGAAGTATGAGGCTTTCTCCTAAAGATTGTGGCTGGGGGGTGGAAACGGGATGGAAAAATCATGCAGAAGAAGGTTTGAAAAAGACGGGGACCCTTCAAAGAGGGAATAAACACTTTAGATTGCGACCGACCGGAGGAAGGGGGGTGGAAAAGGGGGTAAAGGGGAAAAAGCCCCGAAAAAAAATGAAACCCAGCTGTGCTCGGGTGAATAAATTCTGCTCAACAACATCAACCAGTGGAAGAGTCCGGTCGAGAGGGGGGGACTTGGAGAAACATTTTGGTGGGGGCTATTTTCGGGGAGGCAGAAGGAGGAAGGTAAGCGTCGGGGGGCGGGAGGAGGGATGAAAAAAAAAAAAAGGGTAGGATTTTGAGGGTGCCCGAGACGGTTGAGTGAAAAGAAAGATCAAAGGGAAGAAAAAAAAGCTCTCTGGGTGAGCTTTCTAGGGGAGGGTAACAGTCAGACCAGCAAGGAAAGGGAAAAGGGGCAAGCAGGTTATTGGCTGGAATTCTTGGGATTTCAAAAAAAAGAAAGTACAAGAAGACCCGAGGTTTCTATGGGGGGGGGACTCTGACAACATAAGCCCCAGAGAAACAGAAAAAAGGGTTCGGCAAAGGGGAGGTGGTTGCGGCATCTTTAGGAAAAAAGAGATGGGGGGGGGGGTGGGGAGAAGAAGAAAAAAACAATTGTCGAGCACAGGGAGAAAGATGTCTCGATCAGAACCCCTGAAGAAATCCTCTGAAAAAAAAAAACCGAAATTTGGCGGGCGGAAAGAAAACATAATAAGTCAAACCAGAAAGGTGCAACGGGGTCTCGGGAAAAAGAGGAGCTACACAAAAACGGGGAAGCAAAGGACGGTGGGGAGAGTAGTGAATCGGCCCTAGGAAAAAAAAGGGGAACCCCATTGAAGAGGTTGTCTCCGATCCAAAAGCCGGGGGGGAGGGAAAATCTGGGGAACAGCTTAGTGGAAAAACGAACACAGAGCCCTTCAAAAATAAGGCTACTGAAGGAATCATGCAGCCCGAGGAAAGGGAAGCTATACGAAAAAAGTTCGGTACGAGGAACAGGGGTCATAAGGAGAATAACGAAGGAAACCAAAAGAAGGCTGCCGAGATGTCCGAGAAGAAACAAAGGAGTGAATGGAAAATCGGAAAGGATCATGGCCGGGAGGGAGATCAGCTATCGCAAGAGAGAAGGGCCACCCGGAAAAAAGAAACCGTTCCTAGGGGCAGGAAAAAGCAAGAAAGTCCTTAAATTTCTGAAAACCTAATCAGAAGGCTGTGAAGAGGAAGGTCTCTGCGAGTTGGAAAAGAAATTCTCTCGGAAAAGAAAAACCTCCTTCCAGGAGAGCAGGCCAAGGATTCAAAACATGACTTGAAGGAATAAAAGTCAGGACGGGGCAGAAATATGCCCAGCCGAGGCTTTACATCGAGATAAATCCCTTCATAACTCTTTCCAATAAAAGGCATCTAAGGATAAAGGCCGCAAGGACTGAGATCCTCAAACCGACAAAGTAGGAGATATCTCCGTGAAAAAGGGGACCCATGATGAAAAAGAAATTTCAAAAAGCTGAAAAGAAAAAACGCCTCAAAAAAAATTCCCTGATTTAAGAGGATGGTCGCCTGGGAAAAAAAAGAAAGGAAAAGGGGAAAAAGGGCGGTCCATTCCTGGGAACTCAAAGGCGTCGAATGGAAGACGTACTTTTGAAAGACTAGCGAAGGAAACTCCAGGAAGGGCGGAAAACCTCCGGGGGGGGACAGTTTTTAAGTTGTACCGCGGCCGCGTGGGGCTGAATTGAAAAGAAAAAAGGAGTTGGAGGGAAAAAAATTCGCGGGAAGGAAAGGGACTTAAATCTGGGAGCCCGCCAGCTACGACCTCGGGAAGATGACTTCACTTGGGGGGGGGGCGGGGGGGGAAAAACATCTCGGATAGGGGAGTGGTAAGAAAAGGTCGAAGGGGGGTGTTTGATCAAGCTCGCCTCTAATGAAGGGAGAGAAGGAAGGCGGGCAAGGGAAGATTCGATGAGGCCTGGGGGAAAGCGTCTGAAAGGCAGCAGTTGCGGGTAACCCCTTGTCATCTGGGGGGTGATCACGTGAAGGGAAGGACATTTGGAATTGAAGAAACCTTCACGGGAGTCTCGGAAAAAAAAGGGGTCGACGAGAGGGGCCCAGGGATGGCCCGCATGTTGAAAACAGGGAGAGGGCGCAGGGGAGTTTTTCGTTGGGGGAAGTTGGAAGGGGAGTACGGGTGAGGAGCTAAACTGAAGAACTTTGACCGGGAAAATCCATCGACCGTAACGCAAGTTTACAGGGAAGTGGGACCGAAAAGTCCTCATTCAAGGGAAGGCGAAAGAACAAGTAACAGATAAATTAGACGCCGCGCAGGTGGGGAAGGTGCGAAAAAGGAAAAAGGTCCGGGAAAAAAACCTTGGGAATTCTGAGCAACCTCGTGGGGGCCCACATTGTACCTTAAGGACGGGAAAGCCAAAAGAGAAAATAACAATGGAAGGGAAAAACGGGATCCTGAATAACTACAGATGTGCCCCCACACACTAGGACATTGCGACCACCAGTTTGAAAAGATCGGGGAAAAAAACCCGTATCAGAAGGGCGTCTGAACGCAACACGCCAGGGACTCACGAAGCACCCACAAAAATCCGGATAGGGAAGCTCGAAGACACAATCCGGCACTTTAAGAAAAAATGGGAGCCAGGGAAAGCAAAAAAACAAACACAAAGGTGGGTGTAGGGGTGGATTGGGATGTGTGATGTCTGGGGTGGGGTGGGGGGGTTAAAGAGGGTTAGAAGAGGGCTGGGGTTTTGGGGGGGGAGGGGGTGGGCGGAGCAGGGAATATGGGTAAAGGGGGGACGTTCAAGGGGGAGGAATTGAGGGGGGGTGGGGGAAGTGGTGGAAAGCCAGGCTCCAACTGGGGGAGGTGTTGATAGGTCATTAAAAGACATCAGGATGGGGGAAAAAACTGTGGGGGTGATAGTGAAGACGCGTTGTCGTCATGCACCGGATAGGAGGGTTTACTGGGGGGAAGGACAGAAGGAAGGGGAAAAAAAGTCAGGAAAGAAGCCCAAGGGTCTTCAAAAAAAAAATCAAACGCGTCAATAATTAGGGGGGAGGAAAAAAAAAATGGGGGTGATGCAAGAGGCGAGGGGCGGGGATATGCCTCTGAAAGACCAAAGGAAGTCGACAGTAGAAAAAGCCAGTCAACCGAGTCCAAGGGGAAGATCCCTGCCTGTTCCCGGAGAAGGGGAAGGGGGCGCAAAAAAAGAACCAAGAAGGAAAAGAAAACTTCAGAGAAACGTTAAGACCACGCTGGCTCAGGGGGGAGAGAAGAAAAACGGGGAAAAGAAACTGTCGATATCGAAGGACGCTTGAGGGGCTCCTTGAAGAAGAAAAGGAAAAGGAAAGAAATAGTGAACTGAAAAGGGGCTCGTTGAATAAGAAGGAGAAACTGAAAAAAAAACCAGGGAGGGGGGGCCGAAGATGTAGCTCCACAAAACCCGAAGAGAAAAGAGCCCGAGGGGTAAGATACCGGAGAGCTGCAAGGAATCCTTGGGTCTTTGGGAGGATTCCAGCTAACCAGAATGACATAAATTCCCATTGAGGGAAAGGGGGGTGGGGGGGGTCAAAGAAAAATGAGAAAAAGGAAGACTAGTTTGTACAGAGCATTGATGGCAAACACACAATGCCTGTGTGGAAAAGGACTAAGATTTGAAAAAAAAAAAGAAATCCGGCAACGGAAGGTGTGCTATCGGAAAAGAGGAGGAAGGGGCTGGCCAGGATGAAGGAGGACGCATGCAGTCAGGAGGGGGGGGGTTTGGAGAGGTCAGAAGAGGGGGAGGTCAAAAACCGCACCCCCCCAAAAAAACGAAAGGTGGACATGAACGTCAGAAAGGAACAATCAGAAGAAGGCCGAGGAAGTGCGAATTAGGACTAAAAAAACCAGGCTCATAGAGAAAAAACAAGGATAGGAAATTCGAAGTGGTTTGGGAGCCATCAACTAGGGGGGCCTGGACAAGACTGCATGTTGAAAAATTAAGAGAATGCAAAAAAAAAAAAAACTCTTGGAGTTTGTGTTGAAAACATTCTTAAACTCAAAATCACCGAAGAAAGAAGAGGGCTCAGCAAAAGAAGGGTAAAGAGAGCTGAACGCCTAGAAGAAAGGAGGGATTAAAGGAGGGGGTAAATAATATCAGAAAAAAGGGAATTGGGTGCACCCCAAGGGGGGAAGGAAAAAAAATGGACAAAAAAAATTGGGGGGCCGAGAATCCGCAAAAGATACTTGATGAGGTATGGTCTCAGGGCTGGTCTATGGGGAAAGGGTGATCAATAGAGAACTTGAAAAAATTGTTAGAGAAAGTATTTGCAGGGGCACGGGATTGTGTTGCTGCCAGTCACAAAAACAGCGCATAGGAAGCGGAAGAGACATCCAGAAAATTTTCAAAAGTCCACACCTAGCCCCAATGATGAAAAGATCTCCTGGAAAAAAGAAAAAAAAAAAAGGGGAAAAAGGATAGAAAAAAAAAAATCCTCGGAACAACACAACATATACTTGGTATAGGTATTAGAGAAGGGAAAGGTGGGATAAGGGGGGGGGGGATACGAAGGGTGAAGGTCCCTTACGTTCCAAAAAGATGAATGAGCTATTGGATGGGACAGGGGGGACCTGTCATAGAGTCGACAGTGAAATGCAGTACGACGGGAGGTGACCAGGCTACTAGGGAAGGAGAAGTTTGAAGGGGAAAGAGGAATCAGAAAAACTCTGACAAAGAGACAGTGGGTAACATGTCCCCCTCAACAAAAATTTTGGCACTGAAAATAATAGGTCTCCTTGGGGGGACGGGACTTTAAACGAAGAAAGGTTTCAAAAAAGGGTGCGAAGAGAAGGAGTCCCGGGGAAAAAAATAGGGGAAAGGGGCACGACCTTCAATAAAGAGGGTGATATGGAAAGGTAAAGAGAGGCTTAGTGGAAGACTCAGTTGATAACAAAAAAGTTGTGGACAAAAACGATCAAGACGAGGCATGGGAAAACCGATGTCAGCGGGCAAAGGCGAGAGGTATGCCTCAAAACAGACCACCCCCCCCTGCACGGGAGATGACGGGGAAATTGTTGGCGTTCAATAAGTTTGGGGGGGGGGGGCTAAGTTTGACTAATTTAGAAAAACGGGCAGCGCAGTGTGTGTGGGTGAGAAGGGGTCACACCACTAAAACAGCCATAATAAAAGAGGAAGGCAGGGCCGGGGGAGAGTAGAAAAGGGGTGCATTCGGATCGACTTAAGGGGGTGATCTAAAGAGCCGGGGGGGAGCTGAGAGAAAGGTCAAGGAGAATACTTTTTGGGTCCGGAATTGCTATTGGGGAGCAAAGGGGAAGAGTGGAAAAAATGGGGGGGGAGGTCGGGGATTAATTTGCACGATGTGAGATAACTGGGGGACTAAGGCACAGGAAACAGGAATCCAGCCAAAGAGGTGTAGGTCGGAGCTTTTTGGCTAGCTGAACGAGAAAAAAAAAAAAAAAGGGTGGGTTGTAGAAAACACCTCAGGCAAGGACACGTCACGTACAAGTATGATGGAGGGAAAAACATCAAAGAGTCTGAAAAAGGGGGGGCTCAAAGAGATCAAGGAAAAAGAAAAGAAATACACAGAAAACGGGTTCTCTCCACCTTCTGATGGGAAAAAATCTCGGACTGAGGAGAAAACCTCTAAAAAGGAGAACAACGGGGAACAACAAGAACATTAATTTTTACGAACCCTCAGTTAAAAAAGTTAAAACAGGAGTCGTTCACCGATCAAAACATTCACAGTTTACCTTTATGGTCAAGGACCAAAGGAATCAAACTAAGAAACCTCAGGGGAAAAAAGGTCCCTAATAGTCAAGGGTAGGGCAAGGGATAGACGGCCAAATTCAGGGCCTGACCAAGATCTCCGGTCTCAAAAAAAAGAGGCCTCCGAAGCGAGGAAAAGAATTGACCTATTCCGATGGCCAAAAACACAACAGCAAAAACAGAAGATGAAGGAAAGATCGTAGGGAAATCTGAGGTAGGGGGAAAAGGGGGCGCGAAAAACTACGCCCACATACGCAAGCAGGCAAGCAGTCAAAAGCCAAAACAGGGGGGCGTAATGACCAAAAAGAGGAAGAGGGGGACCAAATAAAAAAAAAGTTGGGGGACGGAAATAGTCCAGAAAACGTCCATACGGGTAGCGGGGAAAAATTATCAGGAAAAAAACCAAGGGAGGGGGCGAAAAAAGCGTTGGGACCAGTCAGCCACCCTCCACAATTGCTTGGAAAATCCGGGAGGAAAGAAGCTCATCAGGCTCTCGGAAAAAGACCAGGGAGGTATTAGGGAGTTTGGCCACGGGCCGGAGAAAAAACAAACAAAAAACTTAGGAGGATAGAGTCGCCGCCCGGGAGCCAGCCACAAAGTTGGGAGATCAGTAGGAAAGTATGGAATGAAGGGAGCAAGGGGACTTGAGTAGGTGAAGCCAGGGGGTTGAAAAGACTGGAAAAAAGGGTCGGAAAAGGAGATTGGGACCGAGGGGTGCGCGGCTTAGCAAAAAGGCGGCGTCGGCAAAAAAAACCAGCTGATACCAGCTGCTGGAAACAAAACCCCAAAAACCCCCGGGGGAGGAAGACCGGCAAGGGCATGAAAAAAAACTCGGACCAAAAAGTTAGAGACGGCCGGCTTGCAGGCGTCTACAGAAAGGAAAGCAACCTAGTAAAAGGAACAAAGGCAGGAGGGATAGAAAAATCTTGAAAAGGGGGGTATGGGGGCAGGAGTGGAAAGGGGAAATCGAAGTCTAAAGATTCATCTGCAAAGAGAGCTGGAAAAAATCTTCGAAGAGCTCCCTGAGGGAAAGCTGGTTCATAGAAATCGAGAGTTGGGCCGGGGAAGGGAGGGTTTCTGAGAGGCGAAAAGATTCAAGAAGTCTCAAGGAATCGTGGGACAATGTGAGGAAAGTAGGTAGGGCCGGGGAAAGAAGAAAAAGAGTCCGAAAATGGAAAGGGGAAGGTAGATTTCTTCGAAAGGGTTGAAAAAAAAAGCCTTAGGGGAAAAATGTATAAGCTCAGGGAGCGAGAGTCAAAGACTTTGACCTGGGCCAGAGAAAATTTACGGAAAAAGGGTTTGAAACCCAAAGAAAGGATCTGACGAGAGCAACCACTATAGGGTCCAAGAAAAAATGTGGAATGTGAGAACGCGGAAAGGGGTACCTGGGAAATTGAGGGGGGGCCAAACGAGTCCGTCGGATCGAACCACCAAAAGGTACCAACAATAAAGGGAACAAAGAGGCAAGAAGAGAATCTAAAAAGGAAAAATTTATTACTATAGGGGGGGCAGGACACAAAAAGAAGACGAGAAGTAAAGAAAAAAACATCCGAGATTCTGCAAGAATTTGTGGATAAGGAACCGGCAAAAAAAAAAGGGCCACGAAGTCCAATTTCAAGGGAGGGATGGTCTTTGTGAACCAACAAAGGAAGGGCAAAGAGCCCTTGGGGTATACATTAAAGTACCGCCAGAAAACACCAAAAAAAGGCCCATCCAAAAGGGCGATGGTTAAGTGGACCAAAACACAATCATTGGAAGGGGCTATGGCCTCCCGGGAAGTAATAGAAAAGGGACAATAACTGAAGCAAAAAATTTTAGGGAAAAAGATGTGAAAAAAAAAAAGGCAGGGTAAACGGCCTAAAAAGGGCTGGAGTAAAGAGCCCACCAAGAAACGTGGGGGGAGGATAGAGAGATTGCCCCGGGTGGCAGGGGGGGTTACCAAAGAGTCTGAGATATTGCCGGCGCGACGACGCACTTAGAAGAAATGGGAAAAAAGAGCCGAAGCCGGAAAAAGGGGGTGAAAATGAGAGACAA
>Ga0179593_1598695_pt1 | contig 22147 bp, 24 predicted proteins | sample CZODoug2_1_08_16_FD_185931 | JGI IMG/M metagenome (GOLD analysis project Ga0179593, IMG submission 185931) | Vadose zone soil fungal communities from Angelo Coast Range Reserve, California, USA - CZODoug2_1_08_16fungal (PacBio error correction) | ecosystem: Environmental > Terrestrial > Soil >...
GCATCATTACAAGAGGGCACCATGGTCACAGCCCGCCAAAACCCAGCGAAGAACACGCCAGGATCAAGGGGGAGTCCATGGTCTTTTTTCTCAAGAGGCTCATTACACTGGGCAGATCAATTTTAATCAAGGGGGAGAAGGGCCACTTTGAGTAGACTCTTACGTACGGAGAGCATCAGGATCACCAGAAAGGGGAACGAGGTCTGGGAGCACTCTAGAGGAAACCGAACGTGTTCCGGGGCTTCCGCGAGAACAGGAGAAAGGCTGGAAAAACCGCCCTGTCAAGTTTGCGGGGCTTGATACTGGGGCAGGCTTCGCGTGGGGCAGGAGAGAATTGAATTGGAGGAAAGGGTCAAAGCTGCGGAGGGACCTAAAGAAGACAGCTTAAAAAAAAGGTGTTGAAAAAATCCCGCCACATGGAACAGTGGAGAAATTGGTAGAAAAGGGGGGAAAAAAAAAGTCGGTCGGATGGCTTAGCCCCACCTTTTGGAAAAGGAAGGCCGAGGTTCCCATCCCGGTGGCCTACGTGACCGGAGCCCGAAAGGAAGAAAGAAAAGGAGAGAATGCACACTGCTGAAAAATGTAGTGTTCTATCCCATCTTTGCAGGACTCCCCTGCAGGCTCCTCTCACCACCTTGATATACTAATTTGAGGATCATGGACCACTATCCGGAGGGCTCTCCCTAGATAATTTCATCATTTTCAATCTAAGGGGGGAGGGGGGAAGGAGGGAGGAACTGTTCAAAAGGGAATCACATCGAAAATCGGGACCTGGGTCGGTCACGAAAACCTGAGGGGCTAAACAAGAGACATGTTGCACAAAGACTAAACATTTCCAACAAATTTTTGGGGAAACAGAGCTGTGTTAAGGTTAAAAAAATTTCCGAGCATAGTCAGCACAATGCAAGAGCACCACGGCCGGGACACGGGAAACAAAGAAAGAAGAGTGACCCGTATCAATCCCAATAAAGGCAGCTATTTATAGGACCGTCGGCGTGCGGACAACGTGGGAAGTATCGGGTATAGGAAAGTCTCCCAAGCTCAAAAAGGGAAGGCAGGAGTTGATCTGAGGGACTCCGCGAATCAAGTATGAAGTAGCAGTGGGGACGTTGGAACAGTTTCTAAGAAATTCACGGGCTCGAAGGGCCAAAAGGACGTCGGTACTTAGGGAAAGGGGTCGGCCCCCACGTCATAAAAAAAAAAAAAAGAGGGTACTGGGGCGCTGCCCTCTTCTCTAAGGGTGGGAGGTTCCAAAGTTGCTTGACTGTAATGAGGGGTCTCTTCGGATTAAAAAGAAAAGATTTCCAACAGGGGTTGGATGCACGGAAGGGGGATTCTGGGTGAAAATTGTCAAGAAAGAAAAAATCGGTGTGTGTTCCTCTCTTGATGGGGGGCTAAAGGGGTTGAAAAAGGAGACAATGTTCAACTCTCTACTCGCTGGGGAAAAAAGGAAGGTCAAAAACTGGCCGGGTCGGAAAGAAAAGGGGATTCGTTCTTTCTGCACGGAGGAAGATTGGAAAGGTCCAACCTTAGAAGGGAGGTGATTGCGGACAGCAGCCGGACAGAGATGTCAACTATGATCAAAGTCGTGTGTTAAAAATGTGAAGGAAAGACTCACTCTTAAAAAAAGAAGGGTAAGATTCATAATAAATAGGATTATCCTCCAGAGGAGGCGGTGATGTTATTCTATTTGGCTGGGAAGGAGAGTCAGGATCCGTTGAAAAGAAGAGCATGCAGCTGGGGTGTTTTCAGGGAAGCTGGCCAGATCCTTCTCTGTTCTTCGGGGCGATGAAATGGGGACTGTAGGGAGATTGAGGGGAGAAAGACCTCGCCCTAAGTGAAGGGGGAAGGGGAGCCAACTCGGAATTTTATCGGGGGAATCAAAAGAAAAGGGGACGTGGCTCCAAAAGGAAAAAAAGGGGGGGAGTGTTTTCAAAATTAAGAGGGAGGAGGTCATTCTTTGTAAGACTGCGTGACTGCATTGGAATGGACAGCGTGCCGTCAACCTGGGGGGGTCAACCCTAAGTCGACTGCGTCAAAAAGAAAAGGACGTCAGTCCTGCCCAACCACGGCTTTGCGAAAAGACCGAAGTCTGTAGAGGTCGAGAGGAGTGGCCAGGAACGGTGTGGAGACTCCGAGGGGCACCGGTTGCGCAGGGGTGGGGAAAGAAAAGGGAGAAAAAACGACCGGGGAAAAAATTGTCATATTCAGAAAAAAAGAAGCGGAAAGAAAAGGCGCTCGCTCATTAAAGGAGTAGGCCCAAAGTACATCTACAAAAGTTAAACCATGGGAGAAGACTTAGACGGTGACGTGGGGTCATAGCGTTGAGATGGGACGCGATCCAGAGGAAAGAAATAAATCAGGTCAGACTTAACAAATCGCTCGAAAAACTGCGGGCGCAACAAGAAAAGACACCGGTCAAAAAAGGGAAAAAAGCGGAGGACCTTTCGACAGAGAGGGTGATAGATAAACTTCGTTGGACTGGAGATTCCTGACGGACACGAGGGGCAGCCGGACTCTCTCAGAGATAAGAAAGGAGGTCCGAAAAACTCGTTCCCGAGGGGGGGAAATGCAGCAAAGGTCGGACAGGAACCTACGAAGAAGAGGGGAAAAGTCAAGCAAGCCTTTCGCAGGTTCTCCACTCTGGGAAAGAAATGAGGGGAGGTAAGTGGGCTTAAAAAGGAATTGAAGAGAGATTGTGGAGGGAAGACTGACGACCAGGGATTATGACGAAAGTTCTGAAGAGAACGGAGGACCCCCGATCGAAACCCTAAAAAAAAAAAGAGACCCATGCTTTTGCAAAGGGGGCTTAAGGGGTAATGCAACAAGGCGTAAGAGTAAAGTGCGCCTCGCGCGCTGAGGAAGCACGATGAAAGATTTAACTGCACTAGGGAGGAGGCCTTTTCTTGTCCCCCTCAAAAAAAAAAAAAACGAGGAAGCGGAAAAGCTCAAAAGTAGACCTAAAAACGAGGTAAGGAAAGCCGCTCCGCCGATCAGAGAATCTCGTGTTTTCCAGACCGAAGAGGAGTTAAACAAGTTCTTTTTAAAACACGAAAAAAAGAGCATTGCAGAGGCCTTTACCTTCATCAACGGGAAAGAAAAAAATAAAGAAGAACACCGCTTCGGGAAACACTCAAGCCTCCGTCGCGAACAGAACTCGTGCAATCTAGATGGGTGGCGCCACCCTTGCAAAAAAGAAAAGGGGGGTGGGGAGAGTATCTCATTAGACCGTGCGAAATCTTAAAGAACACGGAACCATAGCTCTAACCAGAAAAAAGGGGGAAGTACAAGGGGGGAAAGCGGACAGAATAACCAAAGGGAGGGAAGATGGGGGCGATCCACTTGGAAGAAATCGTAGAGCATTACTATTTACATAGGAGAACATCACCCAAAAAAAGGGCCGCTAAAAGAAAAAGGAGGTATGAAAGCAAGGACTTCCGACACCCGCCTCATAGGATGAACTCTAAATGGGGCCCGATAACAGGGAAAAACCCCCACTATGCTGAAACACGCATCAGACGAAGGGGGACCGTGATACTAGGAAAAGGAAATGATCCGGGGGTCTTCAATGGTAAAAAAATCTTAAGAAGAGTCCAACCAATTAATTCGAGAAGAGGCAAGAGAAGGGGACATCTTTAAAGGAGATCACTAGGGAAGGGAAATTGATCAAAGTCGAAGAGACCCGCCACATACAACATCTATTACCACAAAAGAGAGAAATCAAATGCCACGGGCCCCTAAAGAACCAGGAAAAAAAGAAAAAAGAAGGGACTTCAGGGGGAAAGGGGGGAATCCTGCGACCAAGGAGGGAATACTGGAAGCACTTGTGGTAACAAGATCAAATCAGCCCGGAAGCGAAAAGGAACATCAAACTTGTGGGGGCCGCTTTCCTTTTTCGAATGAAAAACCACGAAAAAGTTTCCATTCCGAAATTCCATGGAAAAGCCGGAGTTATAAAAGGGGGGAAACGGTAACCAAAACTCCTTAAACTCAGCGGGGGGGGCTAATCCTCGAAGAGAAAAAGGGGACGGAGGTCTTTCGTGGGGTGCAACCCCTGGGAGGGGCTCTCGGACTTCGAAGGACCAACTAAGTCAGGGGTGTCGGTCGTAGAAGGTCTCATCGTCGCGGGAACATGAGGAAAATGAGTAGAGGAGGAAGGGGGACGACGCCCTGATGCGCGGGAGAAACCTGGGTAAAACATGGTGAGGGGGCCCCGCCATGTGGGATGGAAATTGTGTCTTCAAACATTGGTCCTTAGAGTGCCTGGAACCGTGGGGGGGCCTCGCAGGGGCCCATCATGAAACTTTCCAGAAAGTACGTAAAGAGGGACGGCCCGCAGGAGTTCAATTGGGGGTAAGGTAAGAGCTCAGGGCTGGGGGGCCGGATGCTTCTATCACAGGGGGGGAAGAAAAAGTATTGAATCATATTCACAAACCCCCCACAACAGTCGATCAACACAAACAACGATAGAGTGGCGGGGGGTCTAAGGGTTTCTGAAAAGGGAACCAGAATCTCGTCGCAATAACGGGTCAGCCTTTGCTCTATAGAGAGAACGGGGGCGGGGGTCAGGACTCGGGCACTCACCAGGACAGGGGGGGACCTGAAACTTCTAGAAAAAAAGGAGGGGGGCTACCGTACATCTAGGAAAATGGGAAAAAAGGGCGAAGAGTTCCAACTTATGGCGGGGATCACCGACGCCTTTTTAAGGGGGGGCGGCTCTAAGGGTCCCACAGCCTTGAAGGAAAAAGAAATTCGTCTCCATGCGATGCCTGAGGGACCCGTTCACGCCAGAAAAAAAACTTTAAAGGGAGCTTACCAAGGAAGACCGATTGAAAACGTCCCAAGGGGGGTCGGAGGGGTAACTGGGCAAGAAGGAAAGCGACCTCCTCACTGACAGCGGTCGGGTCTACCCCAAAAAGAAGAGTAGTCCGGGAATTCGGGATGCATGGATCAACTCATATTCACATTTGCGAGGAGAAAAGAGACAGTCTTCTTTAAGACCCGGGAAACTCAAGGCTTTCAGGCCGTAAAGGGTGGCTTCGGAGTTTTCACATGGCGGAGGGAAGGGGGGACTGCCGTTTCAGATCGGTCAGACTTTCTCGACCTACTCAAGGGGGAAGAGGCCGGGGGAGTCTTTGTTTTTTGAAGGGAGACGGAGGGGGTGGTGTGGGTTCTGGGGTCTGCTCCACGCGCGGTGGAGGTGAAGCAGACAAATCATTTCGTGTTCAAAACCTCGGCCTGAATACTAAGGACACGCATACTTCGCAGGGGATGCCTTTAAAGTGCATGGGGGACGTGAGCTGATATTCTACTAGGGGAAAACGTTCACCTAATCCCAGTAAGAAGAGGGTGGCGGGACATCACTCGGGACACGAAGAGGAAGAAATGGTCGTCAGCCTCGTTTGGGTGGCCGTTCTGTAAGAAGACGGAAGGCCTCGTCCATCCGGTGCTCAGCAGCGGGGGAGGGGGAAACGCCCAAAATCGAGGGCAATGGAATCACGAGAAGGTTAATTAAAAAAGAGGTGGTAAGGGGGACGAAAATGCTCAAAAGGGACGTTAGAGGGAACCCACGAAAGGAAGAGGGGGGTACTTCGGACGCTGCCCTGATCCTTCGGCGGGCGGGGAACAGCGAGGGGACTGGGTCCTTTTCGGCCGAGGAGGGACGCAAAAAAATTCCTGCTCCTAAAAAAGAAAAAAACAGCATGCGGGCGTTCATTTTGTCTCCAAAAGAGGTAAGCGGGAAAGGAATGGTCGGAGGGCTGGCCGCAATGAAAGGGGGCGGAGTGTTTCAAAGGGGGAGGAAAGGGGAGAGCAGGATGACTCTTTCCTGTCAAAGGGCTTGGAAAGAGAAGGAAAAACAAGTGGTGTTATCGGGGACACCCCTCGAGGACGTTTCCGCTCGCTCGATCAGGGAAAAAGCCAAAATCTCGGGAAAGTCACCCGAAAGAGCAAAAAAACGGAACAAAGGGGGAGGGGGGCAAAGTGCTCTCGCCTTCCTCAGGCCGGTGGGCCGGGGAGTAGAAAGGCAAACGACGAGGGGGGAAAGAGGCATCGACCGCGACGGGGGAAAGACAAACGGCAGTGGTATGAACGAAAAGAAAAGTGGAATTCGGGGCCAACGGAGCTCCTAAAAAGGGAAGCCTGGCCATCCGCCTCTAAAACACGGCAAATGTTCGGGAGGAATAGGCGTGGAAGGCTGCTGCGGCCGAAGTTTGGAAGCAACTCAACGATTTTCACAAGGAAAGGAGAAAAAGCGCATAGGTGACCTGAGTGACTTTTGGGGTCCAGAAAAGAAAATAAGAGTCAAACAAATTGTCAGGGAAAGAGGAAAACCTGTCGAAAGATAGCGGCGAAAGAGACAAAAGAACTTCTGTGGGTTCCTGAGGGTCAACAATAAGGCACGCTTCTTCCGTCTCGCTAAAAAAAAAAAGGGAAGGGGGGGTGATAAAAGATAAGAAGAAACAGCCTCTTAAAAACCTGAAGGAGGAGGGCCGCCTTCTTAAATTAGACACGAGAGCAATTAGGTCCGCGCTCTTTCGCCATTGAGAACGCTCTTTATAATTCTTTCGGGGGGGAGGGTGGAACCAGTCCCCTGTCCGGGAGAAGAGGGGTCGACTGTCGAAGGGGAAAAAGGGGGGAGGGGGAGACTTCGTTCTCTCAAACTTCGCGAGGAAAAAAAAAGACATCGACGTGTCTTATGCCGCCATGGGGGAAAGGGGGGAAGGAGAAATTTTTGACCCTAATTCCAAATTCTGAAACGGGGGGCGCGCGTCGCGCGATGCAAAAAAAAGGCCGAAAAGCTTTCACTTCTCTGAGTCGTGAAGGGAGTTCTAGAAAACACCGCCGTAAGGGAGAACGGGACCCAACGTCTCAAGAACAAAAAGGTCGACCTCAACCGCGGTTGCTTCGCACAACGCATGTGCCAAATACTCTTAAGGAAGGACGGCGGAATGCATCGAGAAAGACCGGTGAACAAGGATCAAAAACAAACTGCGATTTTACGGCCCGGGAAAGGAAGGCCACCGGCTCTTCATCATATCGACATCGGAGACTGGAATTCAGGGGAAAAAGGGGACCTCGGTATCTCTTAAGGGATCTGTCACCAGTACTCATGTCGTAAAAACCGATTGTGTGCTCCACCCGAGAAACGGCATTCGTTTAGTGGAGAGATGCTCAGTAACTTCACGGGGAAAAAAAGGGAAATGGGGACTCAGAAAAAGGAAATGGAATAGCGAGCGACCTCCAAGCCTAATTATTCCATGCCGGACAAGAACACAGTCATTCCAGGGATGGGGAAAAATCCACTTCTGGCTCGGAAGAAAAAAGAAAAAGGGAGTACACAAAACGAAAATCAGCACAAGGGAGAAAGGAAGCAAGTGGACACTTGATACGGTCGCTTCAGACTTCAAAGGGAAAAATCCTGGACAACCTGGATGGCCAGAATGATCACGACAGCCACACACGAGCCTAAACAGGACTTACAGACTAGTCAAGGGGGGGAACCGAAAAACTCCATTATCGGGGGGCTATGGAACGGTAAGCGTCGTCCTTCTAAAAAAAATAATGAACAGTAATGGGAGCCACAGGGAAAGTACTGGCCGCTTTTTCCCAGGGAAAAAAAGACACGAGTAATTTAAAAGTGTACAACGGGAAAAAGAAAGAGACGGAGGCATCATCATCGTAACCCAAAAATGGGGTACATACCCCACATACGCCCAGCCTAGCAAAGAAAGGAGAAAGAAATTCCTGAACAATAAAAGAGCAAGAACCTTCACAACCTTGCAGATTATTAGGGAAAAGGAATCAGCGAAACTCAGAAAAGGGAGTTTTGGAAAGGGCGAGCCACGCGCCACGAAGACAGCGCGACATCGAAGGGAAAAGAAAATGGAACTGTGCTGCTTTCCTTTTGCTAAAAAAGCAGAAAGTCCCGCAAGGCCTTGAAAGAAGTCCTGAAATCCTTGGGGGGGTTGAACGTTAAGGAACACCGATAAGAAGACTGATTCTGTATTGACAGTCACATCATCATAAGGAAAAACTGAATGCGAAGTCGTTTATATTGTCAAAGGAGAAAAAGCCCTTTTACATCTGAGGCAGAGGAAGTCAGGGAGAAATAAGCTGACTAAAAGAATGTTTTTTCGTGAGGGGTGGATCAGAAGAGGGACAGGGTTCATGCTATTCGTCTCTTGCAATAAAGGAAATCTTAAAGAACGTGCAACTAGTAAAACAGCAGGGTGACTTTGGAAGAAAATATCAGTTTTCACTTTGATCAACATGGGGTAAGGGAAATTCTGGGACAGGGATGTCTGACCGTTTGGGGAGGCCGCCAGGCAGGGAAAAAGAAAGGAAACCGGACTCGGCGCCGCCGCAAGGCGTGGGTTCAGGAAGAAGGGAATAGACACACTGCTTACAGAGCGCAGAAAGGAAACTGGCAAAAGTCGTGCAACTTCTCTCCTCTCTCAACACAAAGGGGGGGAAGGGGGAAGGGAGGATGACGGGAAAAAGGAGACTTAGGAAAAAATGGCCGTGAAACGCCAGGAGGACCGATGGGTGAAGGGAGGAAGTGGGAGGGCTAAGTCGGAAAAGGGGGGCTAACTGGCTGGGCCTTAAAGTCGTCGATCGACAAAAGAATAAGCCATCCTTCCATCGATCAGGGGGGAATGCAATGGCTCCACGTTCAAAACGGAGAGAAATCAGAGACTTGTAGTTTAAACGTGGCGCAGCAGGCGTCGAGAAGAAGAGCCCAAGGGCGTCGCGCACCCGAAAAAGCTCCGGACCCAACTCAAAGAAAAGGGCAAACGTACCTCATTTATCGGAGTCGCGTAGCCCAAAACCGGGATATGGGGAGGACTGTGCCACTCCAAAAAAAGGGGAAAGGACCTGACATGAGGGTGAAATGCAAAAGAAAAGCAAGTCATCCTACATTGTAGGGAAAGGTGACTCACTCAGAGTCAAAATGGGGGATCTCCTGGCGCGGAAAAGAGAGGAGTTCTTTGGGTCTTACACTCAAGAGTGGAAAACCAATGATTGGAATCTGCCCGCACTCTTCTGTAGGAGTGGGCAAAGGGGGAGTCCTCTTTACACGAGGGACGCTCGTTCGCTGCTAGGTTGGGAAAAGAAGAAGAGGAATGGTGTTATTACGGGAGGGGAGCGGGGGGGTTATTGGCCGACTGACGCTTCGGGGGGGGCGCTCGTCGGGTGGCCTGGGAAAAGACAGCTTGTTCAGTCTGGGAAATGATCCAATTTCGGGAACCCACCAGGGTCTCCCTTGAAAGAATGTCCACTCGGGGAGGGGAAAAAGGCTTTCCTTTTTCACGTCTTTTCGGGGGGTCGGCGCTCGGGGGGGAAAAAGGGGTCATTGAGCTGAAGGGAAACGGGATGGGAGGGGCGGACATCCACGTCAGAGAGAAGGGACAGTGTGCGGCGGGGTGGGTGGCCTTTCTGGGAAGGAATCTCGGGCTCTAGCCAGAAAGGGCGCAGGAGGTCGGGGGAGAAACCGGCGAATCATAGATTCGCCGAGGAGCAAGGGGGGGGTGTTCTTCGAGTGGAGTCCTTTACCGTCGGCGGGGAAAAAAAAGAAACTTTTAGCCCAACCATAGGAAAGAAAGCTCTTTCCTCGGGAAGGAATCCGAGGCTGGGCGGAGGATCCGAGTACCTTTCCGGTCTCTCCGCAAAACGAAGGGGAGAAGACCTCATCATACTTTTTCAAGGGGCGGAAAAATAGGTACTGGGCTACAGGGGGAAATTAGTCGTGCCATAGGACGCGGAAGTAATAAGTTAGAGTAGAGGGGAGGGTTTCAAGGATTCGCTAAAAAGAGAAGAGTCCTGACGAGGCCGAAACTGAGAAGGGAAGACGTGGTCCCTACCTGGAGAGGGTGTTCCTCTCTCTCTCTAGTCCTGAAATCGGGAGGGGCGAACCCGCCGTGGGGCGGACATGAACCCGGCGCGGGGGGGGAAAAAAGTTGGCGAGATCCTTAAGAGTTTTCGGGTTAGAGCGGGGGATCGAAAGAAAGGGAGGAAAAAAGGGAAAGAGAAAAACGAGGTTCCGATTTTCATCTTCATCGACGCGGCTCGTTCCGCGAAAGCTGACCAGTGTACGACGACGCCTTTAAAGGGCGGGGGGCAAAGGATCCTAAAAAAGGGGGGGTGGGAAAAAATTCGACGAAAGGGAAAACGGCGCTGTTCTTTGGGGAGAAAAGAGACCGCGACCGATTCCCGAAGTCTGGGGAAAAACTCCCAGAAAGGATGGGAAGGGTCGCATCGCCATCAAGAAGGAGACCTTTGGGAAGAAAAACGTCCAGCAAAAGGAAGAGGGGACAGCAAATAGCGACCCCTGAACTAAAGAGGCTGATCCTCGCGCCGTAGAAAACCCGCTGGGGAAAGGGGAAGGAAAGGCGACGGACTTCCACTTCCGTTCAATCAGAAGGGCGCGAAGAAAAAACAAATATTATGAGAAAAGAGTAGAGAAAAAAGGGGCAGAATGCCCTTCTTTCAGCACAAAAAGGGGGAAAAAAAACGACTTTGATCTCTCTAGTGAACGCCCAGAGGTGGCGCCGGGTCGCCAAGATTAAGAAAAGGGGGGGAAAAAGGTGTAGTCCGTTTTTGGCGGAAAAAGTCGGCTTTGGGGGTCGACGCTTGCACCTTGAAATAGGGGGTTATGAACTACCTTCGCCGCCACAAGGAAAAAATCGAAACCACTCAAAAGAGGACCAGGGGAGGACCGATCTTTCCAGAGGGGACGTGCCCGAATTCCACGTCGTGTCAGAGAGGCGAAAGCCCTCTCGACCAGAAGAGGTTACTCGCTGAGTTTCCGTAAAAGGGGATTTGATTCGTCCCCACATGCAGAAGGGGGGGAAAAGGGAAAAAACCACGAGGAGGGATATCTCCACCTTCAACGGCCAACCAGACAGGGAACATTCGCGCAGGGGAGAAGCGTTCGGTGTCGCACAAGGGGAGGGGGGGGTTACACCCCGGAAAAAGAATCTATCTTAAAGGGGGAGAAGTTACAAGGATCACAAAGAGGCTAAGGTTGACTTGCCTGCTTCAAAGGACCCTGACACCTTGCTTCATCGCCGAAAAAAAGCGCGCGACTCCTTCGAACCAAGAAAAGCTCGTAAGGGGGATCAGCTTCTATCGTCCCGAGAAAAAAAGAGGATAAGACCACCGTATTTTTGGGGGGAGGGAAAAAAACTGCACTGGCTGTGCGGCGTTTATTCACAGGAACGAGAGGCCAAAACTCAGCAGAACAGGAAAAAAAAAGTATACGCAAATCAAAGAAAAGAAGAAGGTCCAGGTCCATAGGAACCAGAAAACAGCTGCATGGCGATTTTTGCGATCCAGGGGGGAGTTATCCGATGAGGATCAACTCGCACAGATAAAACCACCATCGACGAAAAACAAAAAAAAGGACTCCGATAAAAACGCTTTCGAGGGACGTGGTTTCTGACTGGGGTCAAAAAAAGGAGGGGGGCAATGTCGAACGCGAATCGTCAAAGGAATAACGAAACAGGAACGCCAAAAAAAAAAGAAGGAACGACGGAAGACCCAGGTGATGTCATCGTGGGGCTTCACTTGGACGAGAAAAAAAAGGAAGAAGTCGCGAGAAAAGAACAGCATGAAAAACGCTCCACGGCCCTCAAGGGAGGCTGGGGGAAAGGAAAAAAAGGCGATCATCTCGAAGCAGGGTGGAAATAAAGGGACATCAGCATCGCACAAAGGGAGGGGGGGAAAAAAAACAGACCAATCCTAGTAACAAACCCGGTATCAGAAGCCGCAATAAACCAGATCATGCGCCGGAAAAAGACATGATGGGGAGTGAGAGCAAGATCCCAAAAAAGTAAAGAGACGTGTTTACATCTACGAACCTGAAAAAGCAAGAAAGCCACCTGAAAAAGGGGGGGGCTTTCAGCTCCATTAACAGCACTTTGCGGAAAGAAAGGGGGAAGGTTGCTCTAAGAAATATCAGAGGGACTTGCCATGCATAATAGGGAGGTCCAGGGTTATAACCTGGAAATGGGGGGGACCCAGGCGAAAAGGGGGAAGACTGCTGTAGGACTCGGAGCAAAAGAAATCAACTCCTGGTAGGGAAAAAAGTCGTTGGACGGGACTCTTAATGGCCCGTGAAGGAAAGGAGACCGTAATGAGAAAAGGAAGACCTGCTCAATTTTTGGGCGTGATAAAGGGGATACGTTCAGGCTACGGGGGAGGAACGTCGGCAGGTTCTACGAGAACCAGCTGCCGCACGTGCAAACTCAGGAGGTGAAAAAAGGTCCTCCATCAGTGGGAAGGATCCCTTGTGGGGAAAGGGGGTCACTTTTCCCTCGGGGAGGATTTCTGTAGCCCGCGGGTTGGAGGGGAAATTCATCCATCACCGGGGAAAGGGATGGTGATGCCACGCTCCAGAGAGGAGGGGTTCAGGCAACATATATAGGGGATATTGCAAAGCTTAGCAGGGGCAACGGTAACCCAGAGAGGGGAAGAGAGCCTCACCCAGTAAGTATCTATAAAAAAAAACAACTGGAGGGAAAAAAAAAGGGATATCGGGAGGATCTTATTACTAAAAAGGGTAGCAAGAGCCTTTAGCTCTGGGGGGAGTCTAAGGGGGAGCCTTCGGCTGAAAAAGGAGAAGACTGACAAGACACTTTCAGGGGGGGGGGGAATGGGATAGAGGAAGGGCAGAAAATTCTTTTCGAAAGAAGGAAGACAACGTCAACGATCCATTTGGGAGGGAACATACCTTTAGCAAGGGACACGGTGGAGAGGGGCATTCGTTCCATTTGAGGAAGGTCAAAGGAATGAAAAGCTCCGCAGTGACAAACGGGAGACAAAGACCGAACAACTTGAGGCGGGGACTTGGACTCTATTTAGAAAAGGAAAGGGAAGGGCGGCACTCTGAACAACAGTCAGGGAAAGTGTGCCCTCGAAACCACGGAAGGGTCACTGGAGGCAATTTTGAGACGCGTTCCCTCAGCAAAAGAGGACGAGCTTGGCGTGTAGGTTAAGGACCCCTCCGTAGGGGAAAAGTAGTCTCGACGGGAAAGGACGGGAAGTGAAATTTTCATGAAAGATGGCCCGCTCCACTCTGGGGAAAAAAAGGGGGGAAACAAACGCAGTCAGGAGGGTTTTCTGAGGAGGAGTCAGAATTGGAAACAGAGGAAGGGGGGCCGCTTCTCTTCTTCTTTGCTCCAACTACGAGGGGGGGGGATAAAGGGTACTCGTGGTGGTGAGTTGGCCGGCCTGAAGAGAAGGTGGTGTGTGCCAGGGCCTTGTGTCCTCAGAAAAGCTCGCCTTATAAGGGGGGGGGGGTCACCGTCCCTTAGACGAACAGGCATTGACGTGGGCAGTGCCCCTTAGAAAAAATGCCTGTTATGGGGTCTTGGGTTCTAAAAGGGGAGAAAACGATTTGTCACTTGCAAAGGGAACCACGAGCATTTTGGGGAAAAAGGAAACACACAAGAGCACTAGATGTCCGGGGACAGAGTGTTGTGGTTAGGGTTAAAATCTCTGCAGGGAAAGGTAGGGGCCATGCCGGGAGCAGCGGAAGGGAAGGCTGACCCAAAAAGCATCGAGTGTCAATCGCCCTCTGACGGTTGCTGAGCGGTGGTGGAAGGGAGAGTCTGATCTACGACTCAGAAGGGGGGGAAAGAGCAACCAGACTGCATGCGCAGGACGGCGTCCAGTTGAATCTTCGAAGGCGGCTGTGAAAGTTCCTGCGGATAGGAGGGACGCCGACGTTCTGAGAAGAAAGAGAAAAAAAAACGGCGTAAGGGTGGAGAAAAGAAGGGACTGAAAAGGGGAGTCGGGCCTACGCCGCTCGAAAACGGAGGGGGGGGGGGGGAAGAACGCGCGTTCGGAATGATACGCTGGTGCTGAGAAGGAAAAGCCGTCAAATGCGAAGTGGTGGTGTCAGGAAAGTCTCGGCCGTTGAAGGGGGGGGGAGAGGATCGCCTGCCCCACTCCGCTCTTCAGGCGACACAGCCAGAAGGAGGAAAGATGAACCTTGGACCAAGGGGGGGGACTCGCCTTCCTCTTGATTGCGGAAGGGGAGGGAAGCTCAAAAAGAAAGAGAGCGCCGTGGAAATGGGGAGAAAGAGGGAAAATCTCTTTCAAGCTAAGAGAGGGGAGCGACGAAAAACTTGGGGGGTGGGGAACCGGGTCAAGGAATCTACGCCTTGAAGTCCGCCCGCCGGTCTTGGGAGGGGGGGGGGGGGGGGGGAGGGCTGAAGGTGTCGCTGCCTGTCTGGAGAAGTCTAGCCAAGAAGAGTGCGTTAAAGCAAATCAAAGACAGCTGACCTCTCCCAAAGGAAAGAAGAAGGGGAAAAAGCCTAGTTCAAAGCCGTGGAGTACCTGGAGAGAGGGATAAGCAATCGCTCAAATCAAAAAAGAGGGACTGTCCGGGTCGTTCCGACTTCACTCCGGGGACACTCGTGCAAGAGAAAACAACGGAGGTTGAAGAGAAGATCCGTCATCCTCTTTCCCGGGTGACGAAAAAAAAAAAAAGAAGCACTACGTTTACGGAGGAAGGACCCTCTGTGAGAAAAAGGGGGAGAAACGAGAAGAAGGCGTTGAAAGAGGGGGAGGGAAAAAGGGGCCTATGGCCTGCGATTTTTGGAACGATTCGACATTTAAAAAATGGGAAGGGGGGAAGGGGAGGGGAACGAAGTACGGCTCGACAGGGAAGAGAAAAAGATCGAACCCTAAAACTCAGGAGGAGGGAGAGGCAAAAGGATGTCAAATTTGATAGAGAGTGGCCCAGGTCCACGGCTTCGTCGTACAGCCGCGTCAGGCGTGAACGAGCGCTTCTCGTCAAGGTACCTCGTACACGCGAGTCGGGAGGGTCGGGAACGACCCCCGAAAAAGAAAAAGCGGAAGGCCAGCGAAAATCGAGCCGCGCCTGGAAGACTACTCTCGAAAGCTGGGTCTTCTCACAGAAGGAGAAGAAAGTGCCAGGCCATAAAGCTAGAGAAAAAAGAAAGGAGGAAGAAAAAAATTGTTTAAAGGAGAAAACAAAGTTTAAGGGGGAAAATCCGAAAAAACTCATCACCTGCAGCGGAGAGAGGGGAAAAGACGCTCGGGCTTGAGGGAAAATAGAAGAGAAGGGATCTATCGTCCCTCTCCAGAAAAGAGGAGGAGCCAGTAAGCGAGTGTTGTCTCCACCGGCCCACGGCCTGTGCTTTTCTGGGAAGGGGGGATTCTGAACCCTAATCGCCCCATTAAACGGGAAAACCAGCAGCAGCCAGTAATGGGGAAACTGTCAACTGAAGGGGGAAGTATTTGTTTCTATCCAAAGGGGGGAAGGGGGATTAATGTCCTATCTCTTTTCATTAAAGACGATCTAATAACAAAAAAAAAAACCAGGAACTCTTCTATTACAAGCTCTTCAGGAAGGGTCGGCTACATCAGAACGCTTAGACCTGTGAAAGCTAATGAAAAAAGGTTACTAAACATGAACGGACACAATTAAGCCCATCTCTCTGGAAGGGTGTTCGCCCATAAGAAGGAGCGCGTAAGGGGATTGAAAAGTCTATAAAAGGGGACCAGTTAACATTAATCGGGGACCAACAGAAGAGCTTGGGTAGTCACAAGGCGACAGCGGGTCCCTTTCCTGGTGAACGAAAGGGGGGGGAGGGGAATCAGCAACCTCCGCGAGCTTTCAGAAAGACCCAGCCGGGGAACAAAACCAACGGTCAGTCCGTCCTCCATAAACCAGGGAAGCAGAGAAACAAAAGACCATCAGATAGGGATGTGAGAAGAAGAGAGAAAAACGATACTGTAAAAGGGAAAAAAAGTTCGAAATGTTTCACCACGCCAACACCATCTCGCTGGAAGAAGACAGGACATCAAGAAAGGGGGCCAAAATACTGAGGGGGGCTCTGAAAAGGAAGAAAATCCTTTCCTAGAAGGTGAACCTGATGAAACAGGTAACTTTCCGAAGAAAGAGCCTGGAAGACCTGCCAGTAGGCGCGGAGAAGGAAATTATGGAAAGGAGGGGTCGTGTCAGAGTGCAAAAGAGAAGACAAAGCCCGGTTTGGAAAGGGGAGTACGCGGACACCGAGGACGGTACAACGAAAAGAAAGGGGTTTTCGGAGGATAGGGAAAAAGCGGGAAAGGGCATAGAGGGTCAATGCATGGCGACGCCCCTGCGCCAAGGACAAAAAAAAGCTAAAAAACCGGGGATGTTTGAGCCCCGATAAAAAGGGGGAACAGGGGGCACATTGTGCTGAAAAACAGGGGAAAACTAAGGATTTCTGGCCGGGTTAGAGAACCCGTAGCATTTAAGCCAGGAAAAAGGCCATCGGATGTCCCGAAGGAGAAGCAAGGAATCAGGGAAAGGGAGAGGAAGGAGTCTGTTGAGCGTGGGGGGAAAGTGGAACGATCCAAAAAAAGGTCGTTGTAGAGATCCTGCCCGGCAGATCAAAAAAAAAACCTTGATTATTAAAGAAGGAGAATGGCGTCTCGCTGACACGAAGGGCTGTGGAAAGCGAAAGTCAGCCGGGGATCTATGTTAGGAGAAGTAAATTGTCTGAAATTGAGAGCACTAAAGGGACCCTGGATGGGCCCTTCTCGGCCGCATCGACACGCCTGCAAGTCACCTTACAGAGAGGAAAGGTTGCAACACAGGAAAGTCAACAAATTATTCCAAAGGCACTCTGTTTCAGTCAGGGGAACTGTCGCCAGGGCTAGCGGCCGGGCCGCACTCAAGGAAGGTAGCATGCCTAGCGGCTACGTGACAGACAAAAAAAAAGGTTGACGGGGGAGGAGGGACGGTAGTTATCCCGGGAGAGGAAAGCCCCCAGGGAGGGGAAAGGTATCCGAGCTGTGACCGCGAGAAACTCACACGACACAATGTGCTACTGGAGGGACTAGGGAGGAAGAGAAGACAGAGTAACGAGGAAGCATTGGCGGGGAACGTGGGCCGGGAAAGACTTAGTCACATGGTCTAGACTGCAAGCGTCGAGGGATTGATGTCGAGCCAAGGAGCCTGCCAATTGCTGTGGAAGGAGGAGGGAAAAAACTCGCGGAGGTGGCGGCGCGGGGGGGGAGGAGGATGACACTCATGAAGGGAATCAGCTCTTGCTTCGGGCTCCCAGAGGAAAGGGTGTCGGGGCCCCGCTTGATCCGGGTTTTTATGGGCCGAAGAAGAGGGAAAAGGGGGGGGTGTTTCCGAGGCTGGTTCCTGGGTCTGCGAGCAGGGGGGACGTCTGAGGAGGAGATCGTGGAAACGCCTGATCAGAAGCCCTCTTGCATGAAAAAGCCATCATTCTTGCCGTGGCGCGAAAAAATTACTTTTAGGGGAGGGGGGAGACGATTAGAGACTTGGGAACCGAGGGGGGGGGGTGGAAAACATCGGGCACGAGGGGGGAAGAGACTGGCGAGAATCGTGTTGTTGACGTTAGGTGTTAATAAGAAAAAGAGGAAACTGAGGCATTCCAGGGCTCAGAGGCACGAGAACACTCCGATATGCTGGGGGGAAGTCTCCTATTCGTCTTTTATGGGGGAGAGGGGGGGGTAGCTCAACGGGACCGACGGATCAACGATCACGGACCTTGAGCGAAAAAAAAAAGAAAAAGGATGAGATGTTGTTCTGTGGACTTGGGGGGGAATAGGACTTGGGAAATTTCTCGAGAGAAGGGGGGAAGTTGCGCTTGTCGCCGACGTTGTTTTACAAATAAGAGAAAGGAAACAAATTCGGACTGGGAGGGGGCTCCCTTTACTGGGGGAAGAGAAGAGGTCTGGGAAGGGAGGCCAAATCAATCCTCGAATTTTTCAAGGCTGCGACTGGGGGTCGATCGGAAGGAAGTCTGTGCTTTGCATGGTCAGGGGGGGAGGGGTAGTTCCCCCGGCAGAGGGGGGGAGACTTGGGGGTAACCCTACATTAACTCTCCGAGAAGAAATCGATCAAGCTTCCCCCACCGTAGTGAGGGATAAAAAAAGACTTATATCGGCTCAATGAAGAGAGGGGGAAAGTAAGGTGAAGGGGGAAATGATCATTACTCCTTTTCCTTGTGTAGCTTGGGGAAATTCTAATAATTGAAGTTTTCCTCTTAATAGGAATCAGGACTCTTTACTAGAGAAGGTAAAAACCTAAAAGAGGGCGGGGGGAAAAACTACTCAAAAGGGAAAAAGGGAGGAAAACGCAAAGGACGAGCTGTTCGTGGGTTCGGCGCTGGACGGGAGGAAGGGTCAGCCCATCAACTATGTTCAGGAAAAGCCGTCTAACACATCTCATGGGACCTGCAAAGGGTGGAAGAAAAGAAGATCAAAACAATTAGGTCAACGCCTTCCCAGAGAGAAAAGGAGAAAAAGCTGGGAATCCTCGAGAGATAGTCGGGGCCTACTGGCGTACCTTAAAGAGCCAACTAGCAAACAAACGGGGGGAGGGAGGGGAAGAGGGAAAAAGCAGCTTTCCAATCTTAATCTGCACTAGTCGGAAGAAACTGGATCTGAAGAAGGGAAAAAGCGGCGCGTCGGCCATTGTCCACGCTTGAAGGGGTTGCGTTGGTATTGAAAGCGGGGAAGAGGGAAAAAAACGAATTTTTTTCGAAAGAAAGTAAAACTTGGGTGTGATGGACAAGGGCCGAGTCTAACCACCAAAGACAAATTCTCTGGCGGAAGGGGGAAGGAAAAAGGGGAAAGTGGGTCATGTACTGGACCCACAGTCGAAAAGCGGAGCGGAACGAGCCGCGCAATGAAAACCTGCTGCCATCGTGAAAAGAGGCGATTTCTTTCGCTTTGATGGAAGAAAAAAACGCCGAACCGGCCCACGAGAAGGAGAAAAAAAAGGGAGACGACCGGAAGGAGAAGAATAGGGGATCCGTCCGAGAGGAGTGTTTTCAGAGAAGAGGAATCATTATAGGTGGGGGAAGAAAAGTCAAAAAAACCACTGCGAATTGACGGCAACGACCTAATGCAAAAGGAAAAGAAAATTCAGCTCTAACACCCGCAGAAGGAGTACCCTCCTCCTCTCTCGAAGGGCCCACTCATAACCGTCGATCAACAGGAAGGGGGGGGGGGGGAGGACCCTGCAGACCGCTGTGGAGAAGAAAGCTTCTTAAGAGAGAAAAGAAAGTTTCTATCACTAGACGATAAGATATTCAGAGAAGCCAGAAGAACCAAAGAAGGCATCACGGAGGGGGGGAAAAATAAACGTAGACTGTCTCGTCGGAGGGAAGAGGAATACAAAAAGAAAAAGGTAAGACTCTTCTATGAAAAATGAGAGCTCTTTTTGACTCGAGAACCCTTCGAGGGGGAAACCAGGGAGGCCTCGAAGACCGAGATGACAAGGGAAAAAAAACAAACAAAGGAAGGAGTCCGTACATCTCGCGGTATGTCCCCTCAAAAAACTACATTATCGTTGGCTTCAGGGGGATGGAGAAATCGCCTCCGGGCAAGGGAAAGACGAAAAGGAACAGGAGGCGATAAAACTTCACGCCGCTAATGAATCTAAAGAAGAAGCGATTTGCCGGGTTACAAGATTAAAAAGGGGAAAAAAAACAGAGCTTTAATCATAAACAAGACAGAACTAGAACAGGAGGATCGGCAGAAAAAGAAAAAAAAGAAACGCGCCCGGAATAAAAACAAGGCAAGAGGTAGGGAGGTTAAAGAAGCCAAATCAAACCGCTGGAAAGCTTTTATCTACCATGGGGAAAAACTCCTCCACATCGGAAAAAAGGGAAGAAAAATAAGCCTTGAGGAGGCCAACTTGTGTGCTCGACAAATAGGAACAGAGAAAGGGACCTAGAAGTCCAGGGGTCCGGGGAGGGTATAAACTTTACACAACGGGGGGGGGGGGGGGGTTGAACCCGCCAATGATAAAAAAAAAAGATGGCCTGGACTCGAAGAAAGAAAGAAAATAAAAAGATCGAATTTCCTTTTCTGAGTGGGGGCACGAGTCGGGATACCCGGGGGTGTGTCCCGCTTTTCACGGACGGAAAGGGAGGCCGGGGTACGCAAAGCCCTTTAATTTTTGGAGGGAATATGTGAAAGAAAAGAGGCGGGGCGACTTAAATTGATCAAGCTGGGAGACATGGGGGACTCCCTCTAGACCCTTTCAACCTCTAAAACAGAGGGATGGGAGCCGCAAAAGGGGGTAACTTTGAAAAAAGGGGAGGAGACCCTTCTATTGTACGGATGGGAGGAGCCCATTGAAGAGCAGGCCCCAAGGGGACTTTCCTCGGAATTTACGCCCGCAAGGCTTTTCGGAAAAGAAAAGGGGACAAACTGCTATTAAGCCGGCGAGCACGATGAGTCGAGAAGAAAAACCTTCTCGATCAAAAAAACGAAGGAGGAGGTATATATGAATTTTTATGAGTCACGACGGGGTCTAAATCTCTCCAGTTGGGAGAGGAGTATATTTTCTTAATACAAACTCAAAACTTGGGAAAAAACACTCGTCTTAAGGGCCTGGAAACCTGACATAGAAAAGAGGGGAGAAAATCAATACATAGAGTAAAAAGAACAATGGCTCAACGTTCCAAATGGAGTAAAAAGAAAATCCGCATGTGGTTAAAAAGGGTGCACAGAAAAAAAAGGGGGGACGCCAAAGCCTTGTCCAGAAAATCCTTACGCAGGGCGAGGCTCTTGACCGTATCACAAAAAACTGAAAGGTTGTCTTACGCTAGGTGGTATCTGAAGTAACGCGAGCACCGCGGCCCAACCCTTTGGGGAGAGTTAACTCAAGAAACTCCCTTCCACTTTCAGAAGGGAGAAGAGGGAGCTCGCGTCCCTACAGTCTGTCGCTGAAAGGGGGAAAAGTAGTTTCTACTCCATGGAGTCTCGCTGTTAATTCTTCTACTTCTCGGAGGGCCCAGAACACTTGGGGAAAAAGACATCCCGAGAAAGGGGGAGGAAAAATCAGCTTAAGGCGCTAATGGTGGCGAGGGGTGGTTGTCATGGAAAAGAAAGTTCAAGCGGTTCTCTTTCTAAGAGAAGACTACTCAAATGGGACTGGGTTGGGGTAAACTTTCTCTTTCTCTGGTTTTGAAACTTATACCGTCGTGGTGTTGTCCTACAAAAAACAACACCGGCTGGGCGGGTATGATCAAAAAGGTTTCGCTGCTGCGGCTTTCAGTTTTGCCCGCCAGCGTGGCGACTTGCCAAAGAGAGAGAATACTGTCCTGGCCTGTCTGATGAGGGTCGGGCGCCTCGGGGCGAGAGTTTCAAAACACACAGGGAATCCCACTATCATTGGAGTGTAGGGGGGAAAAGGAACGTGCATTAAGTCTGCCAGTGAGTAAAGGGTGTTCCATGTTAGGAAATCGTGTCCAGCTGGCTTCCATACCCTGGGAATAACATCTATTGTCTTTGGATGAGAAAAGGAAAAAGAGGGTAATCGGCTTTGGAATCGCCGATGCTGTGGATTCTAGGGGGGGAAGGGAATTAGAGCTTAGCGAAGAGGAGCTCAGTGAGGGAATGCAGGCTTTTGTTGAGGACCGGGATCCTTCACTGGGAGGGGAAGGGAAAAATGACCGGGTCCGTGAGGCGCTTCGGGGCAAGGTGAAGGAGACCATAGAAAGAAAAGGAAGCCCACATCGGTATCGGGGATCTACACGGGAGAAGGATCTAAGGGCAATTCCTATGGTGAGGGAAGCGCTGCGTTGAGGAAGGGAAGCCGGTTCAGTAGGTCCTGGCGCGGAGGAGGGTTTGAGAGGGGTAAAACAGTCTCGCTGCCGTTCCTCGATCATCATGTCCTGGAAAATCCTGAGAATTCGTTCAGACAAAAGGAAAAGAACTTCATGAAAGGAGGAGGGAGGGGGGGAGGTCCGTTTGCTCGCCTTCATCTGTGAGGGAGGAGGGGCTGCAAATAAAGGAGAAGAAAGAGAAGTAAAGAGGGTAATCTGCAGAGGACTGCGAGCGGAGACGAGGACCTTTACTACTACTCGGGGGAGTCGGGGCCAACTTAACATCTACTCCCAAGTAAAAAGGGCGCTAAGACCGCCGACCGAGTGGGGGGGGCTTCTTCGGGTAGAAAGGGAGAAGCAGAGGTCCATCCCATAAAATTCAAGCAGCGTAGAAAAATCAGGGAATAATTCACTGGAAAAAGGATAACAAACCGATTTCAACCTGGTAAAAAGGGAAAAGGAGCAGCTGAGATCACTCTAGCTAAGGAGGGGCGTTCAACAGGGAAGGGAAAAAGAAGGAGCGGCTGGAG
>Ga0179593_1418672_pt1 | contig 22145 bp, 16 predicted proteins | sample CZODoug2_1_08_16_FD_185931 | JGI IMG/M metagenome (GOLD analysis project Ga0179593, IMG submission 185931) | Vadose zone soil fungal communities from Angelo Coast Range Reserve, California, USA - CZODoug2_1_08_16fungal (PacBio error correction) | ecosystem: Environmental > Terrestrial > Soil >...
TTGGGTCATAGGACAGAGGGGGGTGCAAGGGTCGGGAGTAAAGTAACCCGAATCTGGGAGTTGGAAAACGTGTCACAATCAACCTGACCCGGGACGGACAGACACCCTGAGGACCGCTTCGAAACGTTCCGGGGGGAGAGAATGAGACGGCGAAAAGGGGGAAAAAAAAAGCCAGGGATTTGCGGAACCGGAAATGGATGCTAGTGTGGAACTAGCGTTTGGAGGGACCGGACCCATCGTCGCAAGGGGTCTCAAGTGTCTCATCTCGTTAATCTGGTATTGGTGCGTGTCGCGCATGAGAGGGTCCAAGAGGGACGGGGAGGAGAGACGAAAACACCAGTAGTTGACTTTAGCAGCAACACGTACGAGAAGGACACATCGGTCAATTTCAAGGGACCATCGGGAATGTAACAGAAATAGCGGCCACGCCCCTGAAACGACGGCGGTGCAAAAGAAAATACGGGGAAGCGCCGGCGTGACTCACCAGAAAGGAAAACGCCATCGGACACGAAATACGAAGTCTAGGGCAAATGACACCTTTTCTGAAAGCGTAACGGGATGGCGATCCGATGGCTAAGGAAACGGACGGACGGGACGCAAGCGGGCCAGCGCACCCTTGACCTGAAAAACGGTGGTAACCACAACGAAAGGGAGAAGCTAAACGACAGAGCAAACACAAATAACTGACACAGGAAAAAAGCGCTCAACGCTCGAGAACCCGGCCAGACCAAAAAATAAACATCTTTTCCCCCTACGGTCCGGGGACGATTAGACTAGACACAAAAAAACGCGGACGTCGGCACTGAGGGGTGGGAATAGCTCTCTAGCGGGAAGAAGCGAACAGGTTTTACACACAAAAAGTATCCTGGGGGTGGGACAAACGGGTAGCGACCGAAAAAAGGATTTGCAGGAGGGTGTGGAGGACCCGCGCCGCAACCAATAAATGTGGAACCAACCTCTTTAAGGAGGCACCGTTACACACTGAGGAAAACAACGGGCCTGATAGGAAAAGACATGAGGAAATCACCGATGACCACAAGAGAGGGGCAGGTGAGGTACGCTTTTAAAAATTGGACTAAGGTACAGCGGGAGTCCGTCCAGAAACTGACAATGCTGATGTATAATTGGCAGAAAAGGTGGGGATAACGCGAAGAAGATTTAACGCGTCAAAAGTAAAAAGAACACATAAGGTAGGCTTTCTTTGGGGGCGGGCATCTGAATCGGATGAAATCGGATGTCCAAAGGAATGGGAACTTAGCCGAGAGAGGCAATCGAATCAAGGGGTAGGACGAAGATACACAAGAAGCAACGATAGTGGCACGGAAGGGTGACATGGCGTGACCATCGGTACTGTAATAATTCGCGAGACCACGGGCACGGAAAACCACCCTCAAAATAGGGAGCAAAACAGAAGCGGTAGGTGGGGAGGGGGTAGTGTCCAGGGGGACTAGCCGCATCACGAATAGACGAATCACAGACATGGGTTTAAAAGACTAAAGATGTAGGCTGTTACCCGTAGCTGGATTTAAAACGGGGGAACGACGATGGAAGTGAAAGCGTGGATAAACAAAAGGGCTCATGCGAGTCGTTGTTGACAACACGATCAGCGAGGGATGGCCCTAAAAATACATTAAAGCCGCACGATGAAATGGAAAATAAAAGGAGGCAGCGACAGTTGGGAAATAAGGCAATAAAGCGAAATGCCGGGGGGAGCGTAAGGACTGGCGGATGGTGATTCACGTAATCTGAATAGTCGTTCGACTAAAGAGCCGTTGGCTGTGTGTGCTTCATGGGAAAGCGAGTAAACACGGAGCACCACGGCACCGCGTGTACCGAACAGGAAGGGGGAGAAACGCCGAACCCCCAAAGCAAAGAAGGTCTCAAGCCGTAAGAACATGAGAAGAACCGGAGACAACGCGGTTGGGGAGGTGCCCGCGACAGAGAAGGGAGAACATCTGCAAATAATACCATGAAAACACTAACCAACAGGATAAAAGAACACAGAAAGGAGGGCACACAATAGGCTTTCAATGGCGAAGACTGCATTCTCGCAGGTCAGTGCCAGGGAGTTCAACTAAAAGCCGCACGATTGGAAAAAGCAGCCTTGCAACGGGCGGACCTGTCAGAGTTTGAAAAATAAAGAAGGCAGGTGGCGTGACGTTGGGGTGGAACAGTCTACGGAAAGAGTACGATGACGAAAGGAAGAACATACACAGGGTCCAAAATGGGTAGAAGGGTGTACGTCGGGATAAAGACATAGTTTGAACACGTCATGACTAGAAGTCTTCGGTGGGTGCCGAACCACACACTCAGTGACAACACGGAGTGCAAAGGAAATAGGTAAATCAGTTAGACAGTCTGAAAAGAGGAGAGGAAAGATTGTGAAAAACAGTGAGCACTCAAGGGGGAGCGACGCGCTGCAAGTGTCGTAGAAATGATTACGCGTCGAAGGGGAACTACGGACAGAAAAAAAACGGTGGGGGCAACTGGTAACGCTTATAGGTTAGAACGTTCCTGTGACGATGTTTGAAACGCATTTATCCCGTAAGAGGGGATCTAGCGTTGTCGGTTAAAAAGATGTTATCGGAGGGGAAGCGCGACAGGGGCCACCATGGTCGCACAGGCACAAGACCATGTTGTTATCAGGGGGGCTCGAAAATGCCGTCACAATGGCATCAATTATCCTGTAAGGGGGGTTCCTGTCCAAAAACAAACACGGGAAGAGGTGAGAACGAACCTTAGAGCAAAGGCCTAAATGACGCCGTTGAAGCTGGGTAAATCGTGTGTCCGGACGGTCCGCGGCTTATGGTAGCAAAACCCGGAGAACGAGGGGACGAGGACACATACGGTGCCAGTGGGTGGCACCCACGAAACACGAGGTGGGAAAATAGTAACTACCTAGCTCTCAACACCGCTTGATAGATAAGATGGGAAAAGTAAAAGTTAAGACGAAATCGCCCATGAGATAAGCTCGAAGTAGGGGGTTACCAGAAATAAAGTCACAGTGACGTTAGGGGAATCGGATACTGACGCTAGAAACTGGTCGTCTGCCAGCGATGCAGTGGCGACTGGGGGGAAAAAAATTATAGTGATTATGAACATTCAGTCAGAACGTGACTGGCAAAGAACAGGCCCCAAAATTACAGACTACATCTACGGAAAAAAACACAAACGTAGACTGAGAAAGTAGATAGAAGGTTCAGGCGGGAAAGGGGGGAAGCTGTACTTCCTCGAAAACCGGAAAGACGATCAAATGGAACCTCAAAACGAGGACCGACTGGTCTACATCCGTCATACCCGGGAACCATTTTAAGCAGATAAGAGACAATGTAAGGGGCACTGTCAAATATACACTAACTATGGGACTATGGCAAAAAAAGGCCACGTTTAATAAAAAACTTCAGAACCGTGTTCTATGGGGATTTCTCTGCCTGTCTACTAAAATCGGTAAACAAACGTGGTGAGAACATGAGACAATGTCAATGCGGGGACGGGGATGTCCGGAAAGGCACTAACTTGAATAGGAGTTAAAAGCACGAAAAAAAAACTGTTACTAAAGTTCGGGATATTCGGAAAAAGCATGGACAGAAGGTGAAAAAATGAGGCCGTGCGTACCGTTCTCACACGAAGCTTACTGGAACTAAAACTCTCATTAAGGGTTCACGGCTGATAAAGATGAAAACTGGTTTCGGACTCATACACATCACAGTTACTCGCCGCAAGAAAAAAAAAAAAAATAACATAAAATAACTAAAAATAAAAAAACAGAATAATAAAAAAAACAATTCAATACCCGAATCAACCGTCGGCGTCCTCTACCCCAACTACCCTATCTCGTCATGCAGTGAATCATGGAACATACGTCACCGAGTACCCCAAAAATCTGAGAATCGCAGTGTACCGTCAGTTCCATCGCGGACCGTGACATATTACTGAAAAGGGAGGTATATCGATACCGGCCTGGAAAAAACGTGGGATATAACTACGCGAAAGATTTCTGCTCTTGCTTCAAGGACACCCGGCCTGCAAAAGCGCAGCGCTAGAACGTATACAATCAAAGAAGAAACGGGACAGCCATAAACGTTCGAGGAGGGGAGAACCTCAAAAACGGGGACCTACCAGACCGTGCTGTACGGGGGGGGGTGCAGTGAGCGCAACGGGACTCGGGGGTCTAATGTATTACATCAAGTCTGAGAGTCAAAACGTGGAAAACTCCAACCTGGGAGGCGGGAAATAATATACGGAGGGTTCGGGCCCGAGATAGGAGAGCAGTGTCCATCCTGGAACGGCGAAACTATACCGCAGCAAGAGGCGCACTGTGCACAGCATTCAGGGTATAGGGGAAAAAGCCTTGGGGATCTGCGGCGCTGGGGGGGAGCAGGGGGAAGGCTCATGGTTTAGGGGAGCCGGCAGTAACCGGGTCGCCATCCGGGTTAACGCTAACAATACGGGGGAGCCGGTCCGAGCAGAGAGGAGGTCTCTGTCGTCGAACTGAGAAAGCGGGCGATGGAGGAGGCGATCGCACGGGGATGGAAAAAAATCGAAAACGGGAAATTTGGGCATTGGGACCCGACGGACAGAAAACTTCGAAACACCTGCACGGCCAAAACGGGAAGGAAAGGCCTACCTGAAACGCAGCGAACGAAATAGAACGTGAGCAGAAAAAAACGCCGGACACCAGATCTGCCTTCGGGCGTACACACAAGACGCGGGGGGCTCAGGTCCCCGTGCTCCACGCGTGGACGAGACTAAGTTCATGAAAAGTAAGAAAAGACGGGAGAGGAACTAAAAGGGGTGAAAAACTCTCCTGCAGGGGGGGGGAGTTTCGACGACAATGTCGAAGACCGACCTTCCCGTCAAGTCGCAGAGATGTGTAATAACCATGTAACAAAATGACGAGATGGTCTGACAATTAGGGAGTGTAGATATCTGGGGGGGCTCAAAGTGGACAGTGAACATACTCAACACAACATTGCAGACGAGGTTGCTCACGGGGCAGAGGGTCTGGTTTGGAGGAGCGGGAGTGAAAGATGTCACGAGGGGGAAACTCATACATGCCCCCATGAGTATCCGTCCGGCAAGCGACAAAGTTCAAATATGGAAAGGGGATGTCCGAACGGAGGGGTAAGAGCTCGTCAGTTCCCATCTCGAATGGAACGAAGGATGTTTCAACGACGTAAACGGCCAAAAAAGGAAATTACTCCGGCTGGGTAGTGTGTCCCCAAGCACTCACCAATCAAATGGACAAACAGCTCAGTGGGGAACAAATAAATCAGTAATGGTAAAAACAATCGATAAATTGGAAGGAAGGGACGGGACCCTGGCTGGGAAACGGCATCGAAACAGGTTCAACGAATAACTGTCAATAAAAACACTAGTCGACGAAAAAAATTGCGAGAGGGGGGGAGAGTCACTGGGAATGTAAGTCCGGAGCAAGGCACGGGAAACTGTTTGATTAATCAGTGAAAAGGTGCAAGATGGTGTGGGGCGGGCGGCGACTAAGGCCAAAAGCCACAATGTGGGAAAAGGTCAAAGCATGGAGGACCTCCTCAGTGCGCGCCGTGGACACCCAGGAGGAGGCGCAACACTTGTCCTAACGTTAAGCAGATCAGCTCATGCGTGGGCCCCCCGAAGACAATCCGCGAGAAGTTTAATAAAAACGGACGCGTGGGGGGAAAAACGAGGGGACCCGTTGGTACGCGGGGTTGACAGCAGGGAGTGAGTACATGCCCGTTGGTAAAATTGCATTTTGTGGCGTCGCGGAGGGGGAGGGGATGTCATGTAAAAATAAAATCATCGGGGGGGGGCCGGAATGACCGGCGAAGTGGAAACTAACACGACATATGTCGCCGACTGGTGATCCAAACATGGATGCTCGGGAAAGGGGTGGTAATTGCGAGAGGCGCACGGTGAGTGAACAAAAATTCCTCAGAACTGGAGAGGGTCATCTCGTTTTAAGCCGCAAAAACCGTTGGGGGGGCGGGCAGCTATTGCCGACTGGGGCCTGCTCGCCCGTGGGTGGTCGCTTGGGGTCTCTCTGCGTTCGGTGGTACTACCGCACGCGTATATGGACCGGGCGGGCCTAAGGGAAGGCGGCACGAACAGAGGCGGCGATCGAGTCATTACAAGCGAAAGAAATGACATTGAGAATTGTTTTCAAAGGGCACCGGTCATCAAGAGGTTCCAACGCTAATCCTGTACACCGCCAAAAAAACACGGCGTAAGCGGAAGCGAAAAGTCTTACAAAACTCAAAGACCCATAGGAGGGACAGAATTTGTGTAAACTAACGGAGGAAGGGGAAGGGGGAAGTTCCAAAACGAGCTCGGTCTTTATAGAATTGTGGTAGGGAAAAAAAAGCGCAAAAAAAGAAGAGAGAGAAAAACAAAAAAACCTAGAGAGGAAAAGAATTAGATTGTTGGGAGGAAGGAAACAGATCGAAAAGTCTATAAAAGGAAAACGAAACAGGGTACCGCACCCGCCAGAACAGTAGAAAAGGAATGAAGCCGCGTGAGTGTTAAGACTCAAAGCGCGAAAGGGGGAAGGGATGACTGTCGAGTTGAAACGTTTGGATAGAGTTGGGAGGAACGTCAAAAAAAATTCTCCAAACTTCGAATTGGCCAAAAAGGCGGAGCTATAGACTCAGTGTATGACGGCACGGGCAGCGCGGAAGAAAGCTGTCATGCGGGACTCAGAAGAAAAGAGGCCTGTAGCGATCACAGGAGAAAAAGGGAAAACGGTCAGGGGCACTTTCATCTTCACGGAAAACATGCAAAAAAATCCAAAACGTTAGGGCCACGAACCGAGGTGCCCTCAAAAAAAAGAAAAAAGACTCCGCCCAAAAGGGTAGAACAGGAGTAAACACAATAGACAAAGAGGAGGCAGAGAAAGTTCTTCAATCAAAAAGCATGCTGATTCAGGGTTTAGCGATTCCGAGTCAAAGAACAACCTAAAAACGAAGAAGAAAAATCGGGGAAAAACCATGCACTGGGAAAAGGATAGAAGCCGGAGGAACAGCAAGCACACCAGGCTAGTGTGAAACTGGGAATGGGAGAAACTTACTCTCACTCTTCCGATGGGGGGGGGAAGTGCCTTCTGAGGAGACGGGGCGAAAGGTTGCGAAGGATCCTGTTTACCTACGAAAGTGATACATAGGGGGTTGATGAAAAGTCTCACGCCAAAGAATGGTTAAGCTATTTGAAAGGGGGGAGAAACTTTATCAGAATTACAGCGAAAGTCAGAGAATACATGATGCATTTACTAAGGACGAAAGGTGCTTTGATGCTTTTGAAGAACAGGGGGTGGTCAAAGCGAAAGAAAGAGACGGTATGCCGTCAAAGAAAGGGCGATTGAGGGGAATCAATGGGGGGAACATGCGCTTTACGCGCGAAGTCTGACTAGACAATAAAACGACGGGTCTTTGAGTTTTTTGGGGCAGGTAGAAGAGGCGTAAAATAACGTGAACCGGACGGTAGGGAACGGGCCCATCAGGGGTTCAAAATAAAAACCAAGAAACGCTAATGAGTGGTTCGCGCGAGATCGCAGGGCGCAAAACTCATTAAAATCTTCGCGGAATAATTGCATAACGAGCCAAAAAAAAGTACTGGAGAAGGGAGCACCATCCTCGAAATAGGGGGGGGTGCCTACAAGGGCGAACACCACCGGGCAGAGACGAAAAAGGACGAACTTGAGAATCTAACGGGGATGAGCCGAGTGCGTGGACATGAGAATGATCGAACTAACTTGATCTTGGTGTCGAACCATCTCTGCGGTAAAGTTGGAGGAAGCGTAGGGGGCCAACAATGCTAAAAAGCGAGGAACGAAGGGAGCGAGTGGTGTGAACAGCGATATGCAAAAAGGTGGGGAAGGGGAGGTGTGGAGTGCAGGGGATATAAAGATGCCGCTCGGGATATTCTAAGGAGCAACGGGGGCCGGTCGTCACGAGGGTGCGCGGGAAAAGGCCAACAGGACCCGCGGAGGCGGCGAGTCGCCAAGCAACAAAGAAAAGGCGGTGGGTCGAAAGATATCGAGAGAGCGGACGAGCTCTCATGCAAGGTACCAGGAGGGAGGAAAATCGGGCCTCAAGGAAAAAAGGGGGAAGCAGCGAATCTAAAAAGAAGCAAAAAGTTCAGGCTAGCAGCAGGGCGGCAGGAGGGAGCAATTTGAGTGCTCAAAAAAAAACTTATGGGCTCTCTACCAAAAAAGAAGTCCAAAAAACGAAAAGGGTGAAGAATAATGTTATCAGGGGGGGAGACCTGGCTAGTGAAGACAAGTCACCAGAAAACTCTGGAAATATAGAAAAAGAAACAGGTGGAACTTCTGAGGGGGCGAGGAAGCTAAGGCCGTGTGGCGCTATACTAGGGTCTGAGGTTGGGCAAGAAAGACGCTGAGACGTTCTGGCAGGCGCCGTGAGACGAAGCGGCAACAGAGGGCACGAAAAGGAGTGTCAGGGACAACGAGGTCAGATAAGAAGAAAAGAAATCGTTAGGTCATGCGATGGCACCTGAAGAATCGTTTGGGATAGGTGAGGGGGAGGATCTGTGCTAGTCCATGAGGGACTCTTGCGGAGCTTAAATGGTCGTAGCGCCGAAGATCATGGCAGACTGGAAGGGAAAAAGAATGCACGAAGAAACACCTGTTTTTGCCTCGACCGCAAATTTCAAAGGAGGGTGTCCAGAAAACGGTATGGGAGAACGACCCCCCGGACATAAGGGGGGGGGCATCAAAAACTGCAATGTCCGGGAAACGAGCAGGGGCAGGCCCCTTACCCATCGCATTTTTGGGCATGCCGACGAAGACCAAAAAAAACTTTCTCTAATAGCTCACCGAGGAACGAGCAAGGTAACAAAAGGCCGTAGGAAAAAAAAAAAAACTCGCCTGCCTTAAGGGGTTTTTACACTCTAGCAGGCGCAAAAGTCCCTTGGATGGATGGCACGGAGAAGCCAGCAGTTTAAAAGAAGGAAACGCCGATGAACCGGAGGGCGGAGGGGCTGGTATTTAGATCGTGCGGTCCCTCGTCGCGGGTTGAAGATATTCTGAAATTGAAGAAGCGCACCAGGGGTAAGAAGCCGACTCCACCCAAAACGGAAGGAGGGAAAAACTAAGATTCAATTTGCAAGGGGGGGGAGCACCTTCCGAAAGGAAGCGAAGCGGGAAACAGTCTGGAGGAAAAAATGATCTAAAAGACCAGTAGAAAGCTCAACCGGCATCGGTCGAAGAAAAATGGAGGGACGTCTCCTTTCACGAATCCAATATGAAAGACCAGCGTGAAAACCAGAAAAAAGAAAGTCAGTATGAAGGGAAAAGGTCTCGGACTTTGGAAAAACTATGGATCAAGAGGGGAGCGAACGATAAAAAGGGGCACAAATAGGGAGGCGAACTCTGACTGCACTACTTCGTAAACAGGTCAATGGGGGACATCAAACTGCCCTAGTGGAGGCAGAAGAGAGGCCTGACGATGAAAAAAAGGACCAGCGTGGAGTTCGAAATACCTTTGACTTGGGGGAAAACCACGATCATTCAAATCAGGCGGAAAACCAAGGAAAAACTTTAATTCTCAAAGCGGCAAAGGGGGGGGAGTCGCTCGAAAAAGAGGAGTCAGAGGACGCGAACCCTCCAGTCAACCCTATCCTCATAAAAACATCAATGGCCACAAGTCCGAAGGACCGCACCAACTCGTCGAGAAAAAAATAGCTGTGAACGCAAGGGGAAGCGCATGAAAAGACTCTTGCAGGAGGAGAGGGAAAAAAAGCGTCACAATTTATCCAAGCTATCGGAAAAAGAATGTGAAAAAAAAGTCAACGGCAGCCATGACTAAGCGCGCCCGAGAGAGTAGAAAAATCCCCAAAACAGGGGACAACATTCAGCGACAAAAGCTGGATGACGAGCTCACCGACGGGCGACCTTACCTTGCAAGGGAAAATGTGCTGATCGCTCGTCGGTCTGGCTCACATCGAAGGGCAACGGAGTCCAAAAAAGAAAACGTACTGGTGGAGAAAGAAAGAGGACTGTGAGTAAAAAACTAGGAGACAAGCAAAGCTCACTGCTCCGCATCGGAAAAAAAAAAAAAGGTGGTCAGACTGTCGTCGCTTTCCGGCTGCGCTCTGTGGGAAATAAGCTACCATTGAGGCAAGCTGGGAAAGCTACGCTCATATCACGAACTCGCGATCGATTAGCTGTGCTAAAGATCCTTAGAGTTGTTTGCTTCTCGCGGCCTGCTTCAAACAGGATTGTCATTTTCGGAATACAGAGGAAGGACACGGCCAACTCCGCTATCGGGGCTGGCAGAGCACTACAAAAGCAGAACCAAACGCCTGACAACTCAACAGGAAATAAAAAAAAGCAGCATCCTCGACTTGCGACCTCGCTGGCGCGTGGAGGAGAATACGCAGGATAGTAAAAAAACGGCATGATGAGGGTGAGAAAACCCGCCACGTAATCGCATCAAAACGGGGAACATATGTCCCTAAGGAAAGACGCCGCGAAAAGTTCATTGAATTCTATTCCGTGAACGAGTTAATGGAAACATTTCGTGAAAAAAAAAGAGTTCAATTGGTGACCCTGGCGCATGGTGGGGGGTTTGGGTTAGGAGGTATAAAATTCGAAGGCCGATGGGACAACGATCCTCGAAAATGAATGATACGAGCGCGCATATCAGCGTCGGGGAAAGAACAGGATGAAGTGAAGGAGCGTGCCGGACTCAACTAAGCCGGCCGCGATTGACCGAAATTAAAAATGCAAATAAAACGGAAGACGTTTGCTTGGTCAGTAAGATAAGAGTAAGCAATCTTTAAACCCAATAAAGGAATGAAAAAAGCTGCCAGTGACGAAGGAGCAATTTCGCAAGGATCAAAAAGGAAAATGCAAAAAGACCGGCAAAAAAAAAGGAAACTGAGCAGGGGGGGGACGATATGCAGGGGACAGACCGCATATGGTCACACGTGGTTGGTAAACGGGGAGAAGGTGGTTGGCGTTCACCTGTTGAAAAATCCAAACCGGGCGATCCATGAATTCTCGGACGTAAGCGCCTGAACACGGAAGTATGAAACCTTTCAAATAAGATAAGCAACGTCGTCTCGGCGGACACAACTCGGAGGGAGGAAGCGCGTGAGAAAAGACCGTTGGAAATCGCTGGTGTTCTGAGGGGACGGACTGCTTTCGAAGGGGCAAACATTGCCTGGGGGCGTCGAGGGATGCGTTGTCGGTAAAGCGCAGACGAACGAAAATTCGTCATCAAAATCCTTTGATCGCGCCAATTAAATCGAATAAATAGGTTGTTAGTTCAGGGGAAGCGCCATGTGATGGGGGCATGCGGTGGATCGCCTACTTAGAAAGAAGTGCGGGGACCGGAAAGGGGGGGGGCGGTCACAGGATAAAACAGAGGGAAGAAGGCCCGGCGCAAGAAACGTTGTCAGAGCTTAACGGGTAGCAAATCTAACGCCGTCGTCGGGGGAAGTCCGCCTTGGACAAAAAAGGGCCTCGAAGATCAAACGCTAAAAATAAAACTCTCAACAGGGGGGAACCATTGGGTGGTCGACTTTGGCCAGGGTCAAAAGAGAAACTCGAGTTCCCAACCTGAAGCAGAAGAAGTCCCTCACGGGCGCTGATCGCCAGAGTGAGAAAAACAAACCTCAAAAAAAGGTGAGCAATGGCAGGGAAGGGTCAAAAAGTCGGGTCTTTCTCAAATGGCAGCTGTTTAACTCAAAAACAAAAAATCAAAAAGAGCGAGCACAACACCAACGGCTGAGTCTTTTTTCGTCAAAGTCAAAACAGTCGGAAAGAAAACTAAGCGGTGGATGGGAACGACCGAAAACCGCCGGGGAGACCAGGATTCAACGCCGGATAAGTGCTTGGAATACATCTGTATGGTACGGAGAGTACCGTGGAGAGAAAAAAAATAAGTGGGGGGGACTAGGCGTTGAGGACACCCGTTGACAAAGTCGACCCAATTCTAAGAATAAGGGACCAGGATCCATTATACGTCGACTTCTCGCAGAGAAAGTGCCGCATGGAAAACTTACTCACTACGCAGGTTTCCGGGGTATAAAAAGCACTAACGCAGAGAGAAAAACTTTTGCTCCTTTGAAGCTGGAAGAAAAGAGGCTGCCCTTCACTGGCGGCCCGAACACAAGTGAAAGGCGCCAAAGCCAGTAACCCTCATCAAAGGAGCTTGGGCTGCCTTCCTGAAGAAAAATCTGACAAGATGCAAAGGCTTTGAGAAGAAAGGGTGCCCATGCCTTATTAAGATATTCGCGCGTCGCAACCTCTCGTGACCATCAACGAAAAGTGGGCGGGAACAATGCAATTGCCAAAGAGAAAAAAAAAAACAATCCTAAAGAGCCCATCGATTGTAAAAGGTCTGCTGCTGAAGCATTGAAGAGTGGATACGAAAACCGAGGGGTGGGAATGAGGCGCGAATAGTCTTCTAAGGTGGGGGAAAAGAATCCGGTGAACGGAACTACTTGGAAAAAATAATTATTTGGGGGCAGATACTGTTGGGGAATGGCGAACAAGAAAAAGGGGAAGCTCTTGAGTGGTGATAAAAAGGGAAAAAAGGGAAATCGTGAAGGACGGCAACAGGGATGGCGGCAGTGACGTCCTATTATTCTGCGCGGTGACATTGATTACCGGGAGCGAATGGGCGACCTGGGGAGGGGGGAAAGTGGAAATGTCTATGTTAGAGATGAATCCCTGGTGGTTGAAACATTCTCTGAAAGATAATTCTCTACTGGAAAATCAAGAGAATCGTTCTTGGGGGAAAACTTCATATTGAGAGAGCCCGTCTATGTATTGGATAAAAAAGCCAGGGAAGAAAGAGACGCGCATATTACAGATATTCTTCAATTGGTTTAAGTAGCTTACCAAGAGGGTTCGGAGATTTCAAAGAAGTCCAAAAAACCAATCGCAAAACAGGAATGTCAAACAAAAAAAAAATCCAAACAAAGGGTGGGTTTCAACGCAGGTACCATCAACTTCTAAGGAGCGAGAAAGGAGAGAGGACCGACTGGGCGGAAGGCGATTTTCAATTAGGACATACAAAAAGTGAAAAAACGATATGAGTTTCGAAACCTCAGATGCGCGGGGGGTCAGTTGCGATCACGTAGGACATTGAGCAAGGGGGGAGCACGAGAGGAGACGATTTTGGTGTGACAGTGGCGATATGCAAAAAGGTAGAGTTTGGGGATGGCCGGGGATTCAGGGAAAAGGACCGCTCAAAGGGAAGGCCGGGAAGGGGGTCGGCGGTTACGGGAAAAATGCCAAAAAAGCACCGGGTCTGGGGGGCAAAGAAACGATCTCCTAAACCCCATGCAAGGGCTATGTGAAATATAAGGAGCCGAGGACCGGGGGGGGGGAAAGGGAGATGCAGGTAGGGACATGAGGGGGGAGAAAAAAGGGCGGGGACACATTCACAAAACCTAGCGCAGGAGCAAAAGCTCCTCAGAGAAAACAAAAGGCTTGCAAGGGAACACGGCGCAGTGCGCATTGGAGGAAAGTAGCGTAAGCCGCACGGGGGGGAAACGCGCCTTCGCTTCTAACAGGAAAATGGAGAGTTGGACTAAAGGTTGGGGAACGAGTATGAATGTCAGAACAGACAAAAATGGCGATCAAAAGCAAAGCACTGGGAAAGCTCCATATTGGCGTCGAAAACGAAGACACGGGTGGGCTGATTATCTTTAAGTAACTTGGGGCCGAATACGCTTGAGTATGAGATTTAGTCATGAGCCGTAGAAAAGGAGATAAACAGGGAACTTAAAAGCTTGATCAATGGTGAACACAGGAAAGATAGGGGAGAAAAGCAAGAGTGCGGACTCAGGCTGGGGAATGTACAAGAGCCGGAAAAATGTTAGATAGAGTGCGGACGGGGGGGGGAAACGGGGGGGGCCAGTTTCCGTCTCGTCGGGGGGGGGACGGAGGGGAGGGGCAGATTCTCTTGGGCGACATTAACCCTTTTCAGAAAGGTGCATAAAACAAAAAGGGATGCCGAGAAAAGGGAAGAAACTTTCCTGAGAGGTGGAGGTCCGAACGGGTAGGGAAAGACACAAGACGGGGCAAAGCCTGGGAGAAATCTTCCCTGCGGTCAGAGGGACGAAAAACCGCTAGGACAGGGGGTGCAGGTACCAACAAAGGGGCCGAGCCCGGGACACGCCCGCTTTTGGTAAATCTCCTAAGCCAAAAAACGGGGATAATCATGAAAACAAAGGCCTAGAAATCGCCGAACGAGGATTCAGGGGTTTTCAAAAAAAAAGGCAAAAAAAAAAATAATGGGAGGGGGGCACGGATAAGAAAAAAGGGGTCTGATCCAAGGCACCGGGGCGAGGGTGGGAAAAGATGTATAGGGAAGATCCTAGGTGCGGGGAAGAGACTGGAAGGGAGGGACTAGGTAACTACCAGGTTAAATAAGCTATATAACAACCCAAAGGTTTAAGGAAAAATAAGGACAAGTGCTGGGGAAAACCTGGGGCGACTTCTTCCGATCAAAAAATGAAAAAAAGCGACGAAAGGAACAGCCTGATGTTCTAACGAGCGCCAATAGAGGAGGGATGGAAAAGGGGGGAGGCCTTGGAAAACAAAAACGGACCCGACCAGGGACAAGCGTAAAAAAATGAAAAAAGCGCGTGTGCGGCTCTCTGTCAAATGCCTTTTGGGTTGACACTAAAATGAACGGCACTCGGTGGAAATCGCCAAACGTTGAAAAGGGGGAGTCGTACGGCGAAAAATACTGTCTGGGGCATGGCCTGCACCAAGTCCTCGTTCGTCAGAATAGGAAGCATGACGATGGGCCCCAGATGACGGCGGGCGTTACTCCAAAAGTTTCTGGGTCCCCCACCTCATTTAGAAGAAACGTCTTGAAAAGGAGGGCAAAATGGTCTTCTCAGCAGCGCCCAGGGGAAAAGTAGAGAAGAAAAATAGACGGCCTCGAAAACAGACGAAAAGAGAAAAGAGAAATCATGGCAACGAGCAGACCAGTAACCCGCAAAAAAGATATCAAAAAATTTTCCCCGTGTAAGCGCATGAAACCAAAGCGGGAGGGGGGCCTGAAAAAACGCTCCTGGGGAACCCTTATCAAAGCTCGATCGAGTGGCTCCGAAGAACGCCAGGTGCTAAAGCTGCATCACACCATGTCGCACAGCAGACTTCCAGATCAAAAATAGAGACAAAAGAAGGCTTAAGACTAGCTACACCCTGTGCGCCCGGACCGTTCTGCTGTGTGGGGAGCTCTACAGAGGAACGAAAATGGTCTTCATAAGAGCCTGTTCAAACGTAGATCTCAACCGACGGTTCGCCGGAAAAAAAGGGAGCATAGGCATCCGTTCAGTGGGAGAGCAGAAAAAAGGAGAAAAAAAAAGGCGCCACAGCTAAGCCGAAAAAGCATTTGGATCGTGCTCCTGGGACCGCTGGGAGCATAGGGGAAGCAGGAAAGAAGATTGGCGCCCAGGCCCGCTACTAAAGAGGAGAGGAGAAGGGAAATATGAAAAGTTGTAGCTTTCTGAAACCTGCCCTGGGTGGTGGGAGGATCGACTCCGTCGAGCGACGAAGTGGCAGTTTTGTCACCGAACGACAGAAAGCACTCACGCCTGAAAGAGAGATACAAGCGAAAAGCACCACAGGAACAAGCGCGAAAACGCATCTGCAGCTTGGGGGAAAAAAAATCACTGAAAGAGCCTCTTTCTACCGCGTCGTGAAATGGTGGCAATCACTACGAGTCGCACTGACAAACAGCGGGAGGCACCAGACCACGGGGAAATAAACTTCAAGTGAAAACGTCCTATTAGAAAAAGCATCAGATGGTCGATTCAAGGATTCAGGAGTCAAGATGCTTTTCTCCTGTCTTAAAAACCACTCTTTCGGGATTTGAGAAGGGGTTCCAGGGGGGAGCCCGCATGGGTGGGGGGGCTTCGGTGAACAAAACAATTCTCGAGAGGTTCCTCTCAGACCACCAAAAATTAAGATCACCGACGACATATTCGCGTAGAGCCCCTAGGGTCCTCGCGCAGGCGGGGAACCATCATCATGGAACGTAAAAAAGACATTTCAAAAGAGCACGAAGCAAAAAAGAAGTAGAAAATTCAAGACTGATTGTCACAGGAGAGCGATAGAGCGACAGAACGGGGCATTCCAAAGTCGGATGCCATCAAAGCGCCAGTGCAAACTTAAACTGTCTGAAATTCCCCCCAGAGAAAAGGAATCCCAGCATAAGAGGGGAGGAAGGAAGTATTGGCGATAAGAAGGGGTAGTAAAACGAGCTATGGTGCACGAGGGGAACCCTTAAAACAAGAGGGGAAAAAGGAGGTTGGTAGGGCGACTTTGTCATAAACAAAGTGGAGAAAATCCTGTAAACGGGGGAAAAAAAGTATCGCGAAATTTCCGCCTAGAAGCTAATGCGGGACCACCCCTCTAAGACGTAAAAAAGAAAATGGGAAAAAAAAGGACAGTGTTGACTCGGCTGGGGGGAGAGGGGCGGCTCTGTCGAAGGCCAAATTGGATGGGGAGTCGTGTAAAGGGCTGGGCAAATGTAAAGAGAGAAACAGCGATAGGTCTTATCGAAAAGAAATGAAAAAAGGATGATCGCACAGAACATGAAGATTAGCAGAGGTGATTAGCGGACGAAGGGGGTGGACGGCGGGGGGTCAACCAGAGAAGAAACGACACGCGGTTGTAAGGGCCCGGGGCGGCAGATAGTTCACTGTTACGTTATTCCCGGCTGACCTGCCGTTGGGAAGAAGCGGACTGGGGAGGCTTGGCCTGGTAAAGTTAAACGCGTCAGAAACTTGGAAAAAGAAACGTCCTCGCTCATGAAAGGGAGGAACACGCAAGCTACGGTGAAAAGGTATCAGTTCGCCCGTACCAGAAAACACGACTGTTCCAACTCCTGAACCAAACAAACACGTTGAGCGAAGCAAAAGGGTATTAAAAAACTCACCTCTCTTCAAAAAAAGTGGCTCCTGTCGAGAGTGAGTGAAACGCTTCGGCGTCAAGTGAGATAAGTTGTAACGTTCACACTAGAAGGAAGAAAAAAAACAAAGAGAAGTAGATAATGTGGTTGCGGAGAAAAAAATCTCCCCATTCGCTAAAAGAAAAAGGTGGGGGACCTCAAGATACGACGGAGCCACCGAGGGCCCAGACCGGAGGTAGGGGGAGACGGCGATGAAGAAACGTGATGGAATGGGATTCAGCGTGGGGAATCAGATCGCTGTTTTGGACCGGTCGAAAAAACAACCCGGCTAAGGGGAAAATCGGGAGAGGAGGAGGGATTAGAGTCGATCGGCGGCCGTGAAGGAGGGAATCGACGGAAGGTCAACTTTAAAATACGAACGCAGAAGGACAAAGGGCAAGTTCGGAAGGGGAATCTGGAAAGGAAAAAAAGAAGGATAGCTGCGCAGGAAAAAAGGGGCAAACGACCCCGGAAAAAGGCAGGCAACCAAGGCCGCCATAAAAAACTTCGGAGACAATTGAATAGTCCTGTCAAATGAGAAAAGGACCAAAGTTCAGGCTTATGGGATAAGAAGATGGAAGCAAGCGAAAGGGGGGAAAAAAACCAACCGAATTACGCCCAAAAGTTCCAGGTGAATCGACTCTCCTCTACACGAGCAAAAGCCAAGGCAAAGGGAAAAGTCTTGAGAATCGGGGTCAGGAAAAAAGGAAGGTCAGATTGGGGGAAGTCATGACATATGCTGGAGCGGGAGGAAATGTGGGAATAAGACGTTGACTACGAAAAAACGAGCAGGAAGGTCTGGGGGGGTGAAAAGCGCCCGGAAAAAAAAGGGTACCCTCTGGAGTAAACGGGACAAGGACTCTAAGTACATTCAGGCGTCATAAGAAAGGGGAGAAGAGAAGCGGTGCAAAGGGAAAGTAATCACAGCGAATTGGCTGCACATCATTCATAACGCAGGGGGGGATTTCCTCCGAATGGGTTAACCTGCACTGCTGAGAGAGTCTGACTGACAAATCACGAAGGATAATTAACTGGGGGTGACCATTAGAATCCTTTGAATCACCAGAGCAATGCGATGAATGGGAGACTCCGGGACGAAAACTAAAGCAGACGAGCAGTAGGTGGCGACGAGAGATGGAAAAATGGAGGGGGGAAAATTATATGAGCGGAGAATTGCAGAAGGAAAACATAAGACCCAACCGGTTAAATCAAAAACCATCCCGAGAGGGGTGGTTTTTTAAATGCCGGAAGAAATAAAACACGAAAAGTAGGAATCCTATGTAGAAACATCGACCTTGTGCTGATCAAGATTGGCACTTAGGAAGGGGGTTGAACTTTGACGCGATGAGGGCCGGTGGAGAAAAAAAGGCGCGGGGTTGAAGGCAGAAGCGAGGGGGGAACATAAAGCCATCAGGTATGAGACACGAAGGCAGCGATTTGTGGTGAAACATCTATAACAGAAAGATTGCGGCCGGGTTGGTGGGGGGAGGAGGTGATAGTGGAGAGTGGGCCCCTATAGCTAGAAGTGGTGAGTGTCGGCCGAGGGGTAGGACGAGGGAACAAAAATTGACCTGAAAAATTAAATGGACGAGGACTCCAGAAACACCAGGATAGGGTAGAAGAATCGAATCTGGTCTGACGAGGAAAACCGAGTGCTTAGAGTCCATTATTTAGACATCGGAAAGCGAGCGTTCGACACCGAGAGAAGCGCCAAAAAAATGGTCAAAAGAGTGAAGTCGCGCATCATGCAAGAAGAGTGCGCCGGGGCGTAATCTCCGACTCCTCAAGATTTCCAAATCGAAGGCGGTCGAACCTGAAAGCGGTGTGCAGTGGGAGGAGGGGTAACAGGAAGGGAGCCAAACCAAAGACTCTTCAGTAAAAAACCAGCAGCACGGGCCGTCAGGGAAACGGGTTGATAAGGTCGACCGTGGGGATAGGAGCTTAAGTCCAGTTCTTTGGCAAATTCAACGCGGAGTTGTCTCTTTACATAGGCTCGAGACGGGCGAAACATAAGCGAGATTGATACGAGCGAGACGAGGCGGATTGACGGGGGGGAATGCAAGGGGAAAAAAAAAAAATTCACCGGGTTTGGCGGGAAAGAATGGGAGGAGGGTTGAGGGGGAACATTAGTGAACGAAAAGTGAAACTCTTGACGGACACTGGGACGGGTTCGGTGAAAACTCCTCTGAGGGGATGACCTACGTTCCCATGGAGGGGATCTGCCGATAAGAACATTGGGGGGGAAAACGATGAAAATCCCTGGAAGTAAAGAGGGGGTTTTCCTAAAAGGTGGTAACTACTACACGAATGGAAAGGGGGGAAATAGTCCTAGACTTTCCTATGTGACAAAAACGAGAAAGTTGCATGAGAACATATCTATTAGGTGCAGCCAAACGCCTCCAAAGTGGGGGAAAAAGGGCGCTATTCTCACCGATGTTCCGAGAAAGAGGTGAACCAAAGAACGAAAAAAGAGTCCGAACAAAGTCCTGTTGGACGAGGGAAAAAGACCTGATAGGCACGAGAAATGACCAGGGTGAAATACGCCGAGAGGGGGCAGTGGGACGTGTGTTCGGCAAAGGTCCTAGGCAATGGTGACGAGAAGGGAATAGGCAGCGATACGAATCATAGAGAACAACAACAAGGGGAGGGAAAGGATAAGATAGGGACAAAAAATGCTCAAATAAATAAGACCCTCGTCAACCGCCGAAAGAACGGACCTTCTCAAAAATACTCGAAAGAGCAAAGGGATCGGAAAAAACTTAGCAGATAGGAACTACATCAAAGGCGACAACGGTAAAACCCTTATAGGGAGTCAAAACGCGATTTCATCGTCATTGGTTTCAAAAACTAAGAGAAAGAGGTAGCCTAAGACGTCGGAGGAGAGGCACATTAATATGTCCTTGACCAGCCCCTGTCCTCGTCGTAGAAGGGGACTGGCATAAATGAAAAAATCTGCCTTCAGGGTAGTTCTAAAAAAAAAAACCAGGAAAGGGACAGGACAAAATCAGACGGGTAAAGGGGCAAAAAATGTTCTTAGGGGAACAAAAAAAAATTAAGGGGTCCTCAAGAAAAAAATCGAGAAATCAAGAGGGCGCCTCTAAAACTCCGTCCAAGACAACAAAGTTAATCAAAGTCAAACATAGGAACCATACCGAAAAAAAAGGATTCTCAGCCAACCTTGAAAAGAAATGGCAAAAGGCAAGACCAAAACTCTGTCAAAGCTCAAAGCTCCGGGGGGCACCCTTGAGTAACAAAAGAGACACTCTACGCTCGAAGGGTCCTAAGCAAAAGTGAAAATACACATACGATGAACCGAACAGGGGAGGGCCAAAAATCCAGAAATAGAACAAACGGCTTCGGGGAGGACTCACCAGGGTGGAGGGCGGGGGCGACCGGAAAGACTGAGGTGAAAAACGAACGGGGACCTGATTCATCATCGCCTTTCAGGAAGCGCCAACAGTTATGATCAGCCCTGAACGGTTAGCACCTGCCATTGACTAGAAAACATCCTTGCGTGCGAGCGGGAGAAAAGCAAGGACGCCACTGACAAAGAAGGCTACTCGGCTTTTGTCCGTCTGAGGGCAGGGACGGAGGGGGGACAGCTAGGTGGGTGAAAGAATCCGGTAGAAAATCCTGGCAAGCTAAACATCTGGCTGCTTTAAGGTCGCTGCTAATGGATTTTAGCTAGAAGGGGCCTCTCGTTGGGGGCGCGCCGGACTCGTCGCCGCATGGGGGGGTCGGGGGAACCGCCGCCTACTAATCTTCCTACACGTCCAAAGGGGCCTTAAAAATCGCTCGGGCAGCGAAAGAAATGCACAGGAAAAAAAGAAAACTCCAAGGTCTTCGAGTAAAAATCGCAATGCGCCTCCGGGCGAATGTATGAAATAACACGGGGGGATCACGCTGAAAAGGCGGGCATAAAGGAGGTTTGGGGAGGACACCCGCCACTCCTAGGAAGGAAAACGGTGAAAGATATGTACAAAGAAAATCGCCTCACAGGGTTTGAGAAGGAGAAAAGGATTCTATCAAGGAGAAGTTTGATGGTCGCCAGGGAAAGTAAACAACCACCATAGGGGGGAATGGATTTGGGGGTCTAACCAAGGCTCGTTGGTTGTTTTTGGGATCGGTAGCAATGGAGAAAGGCCGATGACAGTCCCAAGTGAAAAAAAAACTGCGAGAAGGCACGAGTCTTCTCTAAATTCAGTAAAGCTCGGAATTTCCCAGGAATAGCCGCCGGCGATTTAAAAGGGAAAAGGAAACGTAACAAAAACGATCAAGGAGGGAGGGTAAGGCGACGCTCTCGACGAAACGCCCAATCAGGATTCCACAGACCAACCGCAATCGACATGTCTACGGGCGCGGAGAAATGCTGGAAGATCGAAAACCTGATCAAAGCCAGCAAAGGGGGGAAACGTGCAAGAAGTCTTCACTGCAGAGTGAGTGGGATATCTGAAGTGAGAAATATGGCACACGGTGGATTCCAACAAGTTAAGGAGGAAAAAGTTGGAAAAGAATTGTCAAGAAAGATAACAGCAACTGGTTCCGAGGAAAAAAAGCCGGTAAAAAGATATAGGGAAAAACCGAAAAACCGATCAATACCGATAGCCGGGGGGGAAAATGCGGCCACCTCAGTCCGCTCTGAAGTGATCACCCGGACAGGGGGCGACTCGAGTTTTTTGAGATTTTACTCTTGTCTCGAGGTGTCCATTGAAGTGGGGGGAGGATCTGCGTGGGTTTTTCGGGAAGAAAACTGAGAATCTACTGAGGATCAAGCCTGGAATGGGGAAGACTGAGAAATCTTCAAAAAAGAGGGGTATGGCAGAGGCGCAGGTAGGGGAAAGGGGAGAGGGTGTCCTCAAAGCCGAGGGAACGAAGGGAAAAACTTGGGGAAAAAGAATTCATGACTTTTAGTGCAAAGCGCCCTGCCGTTGTCCTAGAGAGTTCTTTAGGCCGAGGCCGGGTCGTCTAGTCACTAGGGAACGGCACTCGTCCGCACGCATAGAGTCAAGACAACGAGAAAGAGGAAAACGATGACCATTGAGCATTGGGGGAAGGGACCGTCTCACCTAGGAAAAAAAAACAAGGGCCTCCCGAACGGGCAAAAAGCGCCGGGACAGGGGGTCACTTCCCCAAACCGGAGAGGAGATCAAACTTCAGGCGAGGAGGGAAAGATCGGGTCTACTCGAATGGGTCAGCAGGTTTTCGTAAGAAAGG
>Ga0179593_1258208_pt1 | contig 22141 bp, 27 predicted proteins | sample CZODoug2_1_08_16_FD_185931 | JGI IMG/M metagenome (GOLD analysis project Ga0179593, IMG submission 185931) | Vadose zone soil fungal communities from Angelo Coast Range Reserve, California, USA - CZODoug2_1_08_16fungal (PacBio error correction) | ecosystem: Environmental > Terrestrial > Soil >...
GACGGGGCAGAGGAAGGGGGGATTGGTGGTCATAAAGCAGCATTCTCGTGTTCATGAAGGTGAAATGAAAAAAACCTACAAATGCCCGGGGGTAAACCCTCCTGGTGAGAGAAAAAAAGGAGGGGGAAAGGCAAGTGATTTTAAAAGCCGGTCAGAGGGGAGAAAGCAAAAAAGCTCCAATGCGGCCAATCAAATGGGGTTTAAAGAAATAAAAAAAAAAGGAAGGCGAGGTGAGGTAGTAGGGCTCGGGGGAAAAACACCAAAAACAACAAAAAAAAGGAAACATCGTCGCTGCTGCTTCTGGAATAAAAAATGAGGGGGAGGCTGTCGGACTCCAAGCGGAAAGACGGGAGTAAGGAAAGGCTCTCCGGAAGGAAAAGATAACAGGGAAAACCAACGGGTGAAAACTAAAATCAGAAACTGGGGAGGAGACACTCATTAGTTGGGGATTCTGGAGGGGACGGTTTATTGCAAAACTGGCCAACAAGGGAATAAAAACTACACCCTGGTCTTTAGACAAAAAGGGAATTCACCAATAAAAGGATCCGACAGCCTCCCATCACCTTTGGGGGTAAGGATGATGTCGCTTCGGAGGGAAAGAACCGTCAGAAGTTGCCGCTTATAGGAAAAAATCACATTCGGAAAACAACCAACAAACAAAACTGGGAGTAAACACAATTTGAGGACATCGTTCTTTACAGTATGACAAAAAGAACTCCTTGTAGGTAGGGGAACAAATCGTTTTAAAAGGAAAAAATTGAAAAACTCGGTTGGCACGGAGTAAAATGGGTTCCGGGACTAGTAAGAAAAGCCATGCACATCAGGCTCAACAAAAACCTAAGGGGAGGGGGAAAGGTGAGGAAAATTTGTAGGAGGCAAAGCACCTGACAATCGGCCCTTGAAGGAAAGAAATCTTGAAAAAGTGCCGCGGCAGGAGTTTGTGGAAAACGATGCTTCACCACAGGGAAAACGAAGGATAATAATCTCAAAAAAAAGAAGGAAGGCGCGCCATCAAAGAAAATACTTGGGTAACCAGGGGAGGAAAGAGCAACTTTGGGAACTGTTACGAGAGAAGCGTCGGTGGGGAGCAAAAGGGTGAAAACCATTAACAATAAAGGCGTCAAAAAAAGAGCCGCACTGGGAAACTCATTCGGTCAAGGACAAAAAAAAACCATGGAGGGAGGAAAAGTTCCAAAAGAAATGTAACCGGACACTCTTTAAGAGGAAGAGGGGAAATTAAAGCCGACTGCGCTGCCACCGGCAGAACAGTTTTTACGATCTGGATAAAAGGAAACAGAGCAATCATTTGGGAACAACAAGTAAATCTTTTGGGAGGACCGGGCCAGGGGCTCCAAAAGAAAAACATCCGCCTTCCTAAGATCGTCTCGGGGGAAACGAACGCGAGCTCATCTTCGCAAAAGCCGTAGAGGAATAGAGAGTATTGGGGGGAGAGCAAACAAAGGGGGAAAGATTCGGCAGTGAAACACACAAAGAGGTTTTGCGAGAAAAGAGCAGTCTGAAGAAGCAGGAGTAAGATGGATGTGGGGACTTGCGGGAAGGGTAAGGAACCAGGGCAAAAACGGGAAGCTTCGTCCTCCCGTAGCTGATCGGGTAAAAAGGTTGGGGGGTTGGAGAAAGGAGAGGGGAAAAACTGGGCGGCCGAACACTTTAGGGAAAGGTGCACTCCAGAAAGAACCGCACTTTCATTCCAGCTAGAGGGGGGGACGATTCAAGACAAGGATAGAGGACAGAGCCAACAGAGGTGGAAAGGGAGGACCCAAGAAACGTTAAAAAATCAAGAGAAAGAAAAAAAGCGGTGGAGAAGAGAAGTTACAAAGGGAGATGGTGTTACTTGCAGGTCCTTAGAATTGGCAAGGCGAAGGAGGAAAAAGACGAAAAAATAGAGAAACCCGAGTCTTTGCGGAAACGAAAAGGAACACCCAAAAAATTCATGTGTGGAGAATAACGAAAAAAAAGAGGAAGTAAGTCAGGAGCAGAACACTCAACCGGCAAGGACGGCTTCGCGCGGAAAAAGGTGGGACCCATCAGTGTGGGGACTTCTCAAGGACGAGGAGGAATAATACGCCCGTGTCAGGTCAGAACAAAAGAAAAGGGGAAAAAAGGGGAGAGGACATAGGAACGTAAGGAAAGGGCGTTTTGGGGCTGAGTAACGGAGCAAAGGGTGGGGGAAGATGTACTGGAGTGAATCAAGAAGAGAACGTAATGAGACTTGAAGAGAGAGAGAAAAAGGAAAAGACAGGAGGAACACAACCTTCGGAACAGAGCAACGACTCACATATGACCAAGCAAAAAGGAACCAAGCGGGAATGGAAAAATGCGAGAACTTACTCCAACGCCCTTCAAAGAGAAAACATACAGGGAAAAAAGGGGATCGTGGGATCGGTTAGGGTTCAGCGGAGGAAAAACAAGTCAAAAAAGGAAGTGTGGGGATCTCCTTTTGAGAGGGAAAAAAAAGAAAAGGGAGGGGGAAGAAAGGAGAGGTAATAAATTCATCTAAGAGTCCTACTCTTTCGCATAAATTAAGTCAAAATTGAAAGGGGGTGTCAAAGGTGGACACAAAAAGGAAAAAGTCTTTGAAAAACTGTAATTTCTGGGTCAACCAGAAGGAAACAAGTAAGCAGGTTAAGGAGACAGGCAAGTCCAAAGGAGAGAGTTGTGATCACCAATTCGAAAGCGGGGAAAGGCTTGCAGCATCCGACGAAGAAGTCAAACAAACGACGTAGAGGAGGGGACGGCCAACCAAAAACAAGCTGAGATTCCGTCCATCCTGTAACCGAGGGGGACATGAGAAACGGAATTCAAAATAACTCATTTCACGGAAACAGGTGGACAAGCAGGATCGATGCCATAAAAAATGTTAATGGGAAGTTGGAAAGGGGGGAGGAAAAGTTGGAAGGGGAGACCGATAAGTTCAGCAATGAATGCTTTACTAAACTGGTGAGGGAGGAAATCAGTTCGGAAATATTGGTTGACACTTAAACACCGACACTACGAGAAGAGAAAAACAGAAAAAAGAGTCTAGAGTGGAGAGGGTTGCAGGGAACCAAGATCTTCAGCAAGAAGAGGAAGAAGAACAGGATCCTAGAATGGTAGGGAGTATAGGAGGAATTCGGGAAAATGGTCGCTTACCATTCGCCAAAGGGGAAAAAAGGAAGGAAGCAAACTCATTTCTGGGGGGACCCGGAAGGAACTGATGTCGCTTTGGGGAGGGAAGGATGAGCAATCAAGGTCCGAAATGACGACCTCGGTTGCAAAACGGCGTGCCGCCACTACCTATGTCGTGAAAAAAAAAATGGAAGGGCGGAGAAAGAAAAAACCGTGCAACGGTGAAATTGAACTACTCCTTGGACTTTTGCGATAAAAATGAAGGGAGAGAAATGCCTACTGGAGATGGACGTGAAGGAGGGAGGAAGCGAACTAAGCTTCGGGTGTCAACAGAAAGCTCAAATGCTCAAGGAAGTTGAGGAGATTGGGCGTTTTTGGCTTGCCCAATGCAGAAAAACTGGAAAGTTTGAATTACTGTATGTCCAGAGAGGAGGGGATGAACAGCGGAGCCACGAAGAGGAGGAAGACAAGGTTATCGAGGGGGGCTCTTCCCAGATTGCCAGTGAGAAAGACAAAGGATTGGAATTGAATCACATGGAGAGCACCTCGACAAAAGAACATCACCGCCGGCCACCCTCGAAACCTCATCGGTAAATGAGGAGGGGATTGCTAGGGATAGCGCGGAGAAAAATTTCCGACTTGGGGTAAAATATTGGGGGGAGGGAAACAGGATTCTTGTCATAAAGGGGAAATTGGGGACGAATGGGAAGTCAAGACTGTTCCTGGAGTTGGGAAGATCGACTCGTCACGCATTAAACAAGAAAGGGGAAGTAGTGGAGAAACAACTGAATTTGTCGGAGACCAAACTTGATTCCGTGAAAAGAAAAAGGGAAAAAAGGATGGGGGGGGACGTAAAGTCTGGTAATACCAAATAGGTTACTATGAATATGTAAAAAAAGAGGGGCAACGGGACGGAAGAAGGGTCTTAAAGGAAGGACGTAGAGCACCCCAAAAAAACGCGAAAAAAAAAAAAAAAAAAAAAAAAAAACCACAAAACGCACCAAAGATAGGGAACCGCCTTGGCCGCGCTTGGGGAAAGCAACTGACTTTTAGGGAGAAACGCTATAGATTAAGAAGTGACCAAGGGTTACTGTGGAGGGTGCGGACTCAAATGGGGGTCTGGCTTGTTGAGGAGACGTGGAGTTGAAGACTCCCTTCGGTTCATGGTAAGAGGTCTCGTGGGGAGAACAGCTATAACCGAAAGAAGGACCCCGATTGCCAATCAGAAATTTTAACCGGATATGAAAAAAGAGGGAGAGATTAAGGTAATGGAGGTTGGGGTTGGTCACGCCTCTGCAAGGGTTCAGCAAGGCGGCAAAACCAAAAAGGGAATGATAAAATCGATTGGGAGCAGGATTACCAAACATCAATATCAAAGGGAATACAGGCTGGTTATTTGGGGGGAGGGAGTGACCAGAACACCCCTCTCCAAGAGGGGGGGTTGGGGGAAACCAGGTGAAGACAAGTGGCCTTCAATCAAGTCCGTTGACGGAAAGAAAAAAAGAACGGGCGGAATAAGGGGACTTCCGGTTTGCTGGGCGGGCACAATGAACAACTGACCACACATTCTCAAAAAGAGAAAAGATGAATGATAAACTGCCGGGGGGAGCGCGCGATTGGGTGGGTAAATAAAGATGCAAAAACATTCCAAAAGGGGGAAACAATATTTCTATTCCGGGAAATAAAAAGGGGAAAAAGCAGCGGTCGGGAAACCTCGGAAATATCCTTACGAGAAAATGGGTGAGGGGGGGGCCGAGTACTCAAGTCAGCACACCGTCATTGGGAAAAAGACCGCTAACGGAAGATTATTTACATTGGAAAAGAAAAGAGGTAAAAAAGATCTACCGGACGGATTGAAAACGCCGGGAGGGTCCATTCAACTCTAAAAAGCCCTCGGGGACAGCAGATTCTAACGGGCTAAATCAAAAAGGGGGTAATTTATAGGTGAACGAGGAGAGGGGAAAAAAACGCTTAGACAGTTACTAATGCACCTTATGGAAAAAGGGAAACCAACAAACAGAGAGAAATGGTCAAAGGGGAGAACGAAAAGAACTTAAACACAGTTGTGAAGACAAGGAGAGCAGTCAAAAGGGAAAACCGACTGAGCTGAGACTACGTCTGCAAAATTTTGAAGCAAAAATAGACGAAACCCGAACTAAAAGGGCACGGGAAGAGATTAAACCACTCATCATTCAATGTAAACGACGTGGAGCAGCAAGGGAGAAAAGGTCCGAAGGGATTTGTGGGGAAAATCACTCTCTGGCTGCGTTTCGAAGAAGGCAAATCGGTGGAAACACAACGAAAGGGGCAAAGGCCCAATGGGCCCGCACACATTAAATAAGGCCAGACCATGCCGGACCACCTTAAAGAAGAGATAAAAAGGCGGGTTTGTGCGTAAAATCACCTACCGATGGTCTCCGCTACAATGTGTTGAGGAAAAGGGGAAGACGGCCGGGTTTTGTGGTCCACTGGAGGTGAAAGACTCAATACGGGACAACTAAGACTGAAGGGAAAAAAAAGGAAAATCATCTCCAAGGTCTGCCTAAAGGGGGTGGGTGCAGCTTCCTCAAGGAAAGGTGAGGTTGGGATAGAAGAGAGTGGTGCAACGACCCTGGGGAGGATTAGGAAAAAAAAAGTTAAAGGGGGACACCGCCACAGCCACCAGCCCGAAGACAAAAAAGAATCCCCCGACGAAAAACAGAGGGAAGGGGCACTTGCAACAAAGGGGGGATATTGTTCCGTCCGAATTTGGGCGTGAGCAAAAGGGAAAAAAAGGGCCTGGTGTAAACTAACCCCAAAGCAAGCGACAGGAAGGTAAAGACGAAGAATATTTCAACGTTTTGGGGGCAGGAGAAAAGGGACATAGGAGAAAATCCTTTTACTTGGGGGAGGAGGGAAACAAAAATCAGAGATTGAATTGGGACGGGAGACGATAGACGAGAGGGCAATCGGGAAGGGAGGTGCATTCAATTCTGATCCCAGCGGGACAATAACCTCTGAGGTTTACTCACAAGTAGGCGGGGGAAAAAGGGTTTCAGGCGGGCCCTGACTTCAAAAGAAGAGAAAAATGTCAACTCCAAGCTTCGGGCACCCAGTAAAAAACCAAAAAAAGGATGAGGAGATCGAGATAAGTGAAACTTTGTCGGATTGCGGGGGGAGGGAGAATTTTAAGTCCTGTGGCCCAAAAGAAAGGACAGCGCCGTTTTAGGACAAGACAGGGTACGCCCACAAGCGGGGGCCAAGAATTGGGCAAAAAAAGGGAAATTGGAACAGAAAGGCATCCCGGCTACGAGTCAGGGCAAGAAGGACGAATGGGTTCAACTAGAAAAAGACGATGGCCGTGCTAGTGGAAGCGTGTAAAACACAAGGCGGTGGGGAAAATCGGTCATCTGAGAGGGAAAAGGCAAGGGAGCTTAGGGCGTGTTAGCGTTCGTAGACTAGAAGAAGGAGGAAGGAGAAAACAAGCATGGGAGAAAAGTATAACACGCTGGGTTGAAGCTAAAAAGGGAAGGGGTAGGGAAATCGGAAGGGGGAGGGAGGGGGTTGGCTGCGAGTGGGGGAGTACGGTGTCAAAAAATTCCAAACCCTGGGGAAAAGAGAAGGCACCCTACCGTGGGAAAAAAATTGTGGAAGGAAAAAACGAAAAAACAGGAGCCGCCTCAAAACACCCTTTTTTGGGGTAAAAAGGAGGCGATAAAAAAAGCTAAAAGGCTTTGGAAAGGGATTTCGTGCCAATTCTGGAAAAAAAAAACGGCGAGGGGAGGAATAAAAAAAATGGAAACAGTGCCATCCGTTCTGGAAGGCACTGATCTCCAATTAGGAGAAGGGTCCCTTAAACCGGTCGGGCGTAACGGGGGAAATAGGGGAACAAGTTGTCAAACAGTACGGTGCCATGTCCTCGGAACGCATGGGCAAATGGCACGATCGTCAACGCCAGACAGCTCTGATTGTAACACCACCGAAGGGAGGGGAAAGGTGATACCATGGTAGTAAAGGCCGACAAAAAAATCAACGTATTCAGCGTAAACTTGAATTAAAAAAGAGAGGAAAAGGCCCAGCCTGCTAGGTGTTTTGGGGAAAGAAAACCTGGGGGCCTACGAAAGGATAAGCGCCGCCCTGAGAAAAAACAATGGAGGAAAAGCCGGGGAGAAAAGGATGCACAGAATTGTCCCCGTCGGAATATGGGGAAAAAAATGGAAGAGCGGCATCTTCCGGGGGGGGGATCAAAGTTTTTTGAATCAGCCATAACGGGTAGTAAGACAGTCCACGTACCGTAACAATGCTTACGGAAACGATCCCAATAAAGCATGGAAGGAGAACTACACCGTAGAAGACAAAGGGCTGGAAACAAGCCTCGTAGTGGCTCAGAAGTGTGAAGGACTCACGGCGCAGTCCAACGAAGGAAGGAAAAAATCTGCTAAAAAATGAGCAGGTACGAGTCGAAAACCACACCTGAGAGGAAAACAGGGGAAGCTCCAAAGACACGCGGGGAGAAGGAAGAGAGACGGATAGGGAGAGGGAAAGCCCGCATATGCATATCGGAGAGCCTAAATTCATAAGGGTAGTGGTGCGTCAGAGGGAAATCGGGAAAAACAGTTCACCAAACACATATGAAAAAAAGCAGCAAGAGCTTCAGAGCCGTTTCAGGTCGAGCTTCGAAAAGTGGGGTGGACATAATTTCAAGAGAAAAAGAAACACTGGGATGAAGGAAATCGGGGAGAAGCTGGGGGTGGGTGCAGCAACACGTAAGTCTGCGTTCACGGCTGCCACCAAATGGAGGGGAGGGTACGTACAGCAGAAAAGAAAAAAAACTGGGCAGGCCTGCTATAGGGTATGTTGGAGGAAAAACAAGAGGCCCAAGGTTGTTGACTATTCGTGAAAAAAGAAATCAGTGAAAAAACAGGTCAGAGACAGGTAGAGAAAAGGAAAGCGCGTGCGAAGATAGCCATGGTTCCAATGCTTGGGGGGAGTGCAGTCATGAAAGGAAGCCCTTGTCGAGGCGGAGCGGGAGTAAAACGAGAAAAAATCAAGGAAAACAAGGAGGGTTGCCAAGAGAGGAAGGGAGAACACAAACCCAACAATTCAGGTTCGAAGAAAAAGCTCGCACCAAAAAACAAAAAAAACCACCCCCACCCAAAACAAACCAACCCCCCCATCCCCAACCAAAAACCCACCAAAACAAAAAAAAAAAAAAAAACACCCCCAAAAACCCCCCCCACCCCCCAAAAAAAAAAAAAAAAAACCAAAACACCGAAAAACAAAAACCCCAAACAAACCCACCACCCCCCCCCCAACCAAAAAAAAAAAAAAAAAACAAACCAAAAAAACCCACCCCAACCACAACAAGAACCAAAAAAAACCAACCCTGCAAACCAAAAAAAAAAAAAAACACAAAAAACCCAAAACACCCACCAAAACCCCCCACCACCACAAAACCCCACCCCCCCCCCCCACCCCAAAAAAAAAAGAAAACCCCCCACAAAAACCAACCAAAACCCAACCAAAAAAACACCAGCAACCCCCCCCCCCCAACAAAAAAGAAAAAAAAAAACAACCAAAAAAAACAAAAAAGAAAAAAAAAAAAACCAAAAAAACACCCCAAACAACACCAAACCCCCCCCCCCCCCCAAACAAAAAAAAACCCCCACCCAACCAGGGGAAAGAAAGGAAGGAAACAGATTAGGTGGAGGAGAGGGGCAAACTCAAAAATGCCGTCTCCAGCAAAAGAGGGTAAATCAATGGGTGGTACTGACTGGGACAAGCAGGAAGTTACGGATACGACGCCCTGGGAGGTAGCCCCAAAAAACCGATATAATATGAACAGGGGAAGGTGATCATTCAAGCTGAAGGAGAAAACGTCGGAATTTGGCTGAGTCAAGGAATCAAATTTTTCTCCGAAGGAGGTCCCGAAGACAGTGGGAGAAGAGGGACCAGATTAGCTCTTCATCTGAAAGGGAATCAAAGAGGGAACCAAAAGAAGAAAAAAGACAGCCCTTCAAAAAAGCAGGCACAAATTACCACAAAAAGCGAAATGAACAGAAAAGGGCGAAAAAAACTCGAAATCACCTCATCACCCCTCAGAAGGGGATATTTTGCCGGAGTTAGGTGAGTGGGGAGAGCCTATGGATTCAAGGAAAGACTCCCGTTGGGTCTTGGGGGAAGAACCATTTGGCATGTTAAAAAAAAGACATTTCAGGGGAAAAAACAGAGGATACTACTTCCGTACGACTCCGCAAGTAAATCAGCAAATTTTCCCGTTGGTAGAATGGGGGGGGAAACAAAAACAGTCATGAGGGGAAAGAAAATTCGTTGAGAGGGGGGAAAGAGGGTTAAAACAAGCGCCCGTTACCTTACGAAAAACAAAGGAAAAGGAAGTCATCAAGTTCGGCAAAACAGCTCAAGGAGTAGTTTCAATTGCAATGGTTGCCGACGGAGGACGATCCTCCAACGCGACGTAGATGTCTTGGAGGAAGAAAAAAGCATACGAGAAAAAAATGAGGACAAAAATTGGAAAAAAAAGAATGCAACTGGCGAAAATAGGTCCTCCAGTGTACACCGCCAGACCGTTCGAGTCGCAAAGAATGTTTTCAACAGGGGGGCAGGGGGGGGTGGTAGAAGGGGAAGAAACCAGTGCGACTCTCACCGTATGCCGCCCTGAGGAAGGATCAAAGTAGGCAATGGCTGGAAGAGGGTGGAACTGAAACGCCACTCCGAGTATCTCTCGCACACCACAGAAGAAAGTACTCGAGGAGCGGTGGGGGGGGGGGAGACGAGACGTCTTAAACACCATGGTCGGCGCAGACGAAGAAACAGGGGAGAAAACCGGAGGGGTAGGAGGAGAGTCTCATTGGGAATGAAAAGTAGGGAAAACAAAGGCCCCATGTAAAAAGGCGAGGAGAACATTCCTGGAAATGGCGGGGGGTAAGTACCCGGAAACTGATTTCGTACCAGGGCAAAAAGCGGTTCCGAGGGCCAGGAAGATACCGAGGGGAGTTGGCCTTCCTTGCCACCACACAGATTACTGAGGAGTGGACAGAGGAGATGAAGACCTAAGTTCAATTGAAAGACGTAAAATGGGGACGAAGCGATCGAAAAACGGCAGGGGAACGTTTGTCCGGGACGTAGAAGGACAGAAAGAAAGCTTCGTGTGTTACAGAAAATAGGAGGGGTAGGAAAGTCAGGGGAACCCAGAGGAAAATAGTCAAATGTTGAATTCCTGATGGCGACCTTCCATTATTACATAGATGTAGAAACTCAGAGATCAGAAAGAGGGCGTCACTGAATTCTAGGGAAAAGAACCATAGGGGAAGGGGAGATAAAAAAAACTTTAAGGGGAAAAATAAGGCGATGCACTCTAACTCTACGAACGCCGAAAACAGATATCAAAACGACAATGTGGGAGAGGGGAGGGTATTCGCGCCGGAGAAAAGGGGGACTCGCTTGGGTTTGGGGAGTCTTTAGGAGAGTAAATGGATCTGTTTCCCGCCTGTAGTGAAGAATTTCAGGGACGAGATCAGTCAGAAACCAAACCTCAAAAAATAAGCCGAGAGGTCTGGTCAGCAAATGACCCTGACTCCGAAGGGGGATAATAAAAAGGGACGCTTTGGGGAAGAGAGGAAAAAAATCTTGGGCTAATGAATATTTCGCCCAGGGGAATCAGGGAAGGAATTACCGCAGGCTCCTTAAAAAACGGGAACCCGCCTTGGACTCGCGTTCGTCAGGGGGGGAGTTTCGGGCACCAAGAGAAGAAACTGAACCAGTCCCTCGGAGAGGTGGTAACGTGTAGGGGAGGAAGAAAGGGATGGTTAATGTGGATTGCTGCTAACTGCCAGGGAACGAACCTAATAGGGGGGATTTGGGTGACTGGACGCTGTGGGCAGATAAGCTCTCCGCGAGAATGAAGGAAAAAAGACAATAACCAATCAGAAGGGGGGAGAAAATGTCTAGGAGAACCGCGCTATTCGGTCGATAACGGTCCATGCGGTTGTTGGGAAGAAAGGGGACCTCTCGACAGGGGGAGAAAAGCGCCAAAAACCCACCTGGGGGGATCTCTCATGTGAGAAAAGTAAACATCCAATAGGAAACGGGCCGAAGTGCTGTTGGATTGGTGGATGCGAGGAAAGCTAAAAAACAGACCAATCCCTGGGGGTGGAAGACGTGACAAGAAGCAGTTCGAAAAAAAAAAAAGTAAAAAAAAATCACGCAACCCTTCTAAGGGGTGGGGCGGCAGCCGTTTTCTAAAAAAAAAGGTCCGTTGAAGGGGCCCGGGGAAAAACGTCACGAAGACGCCCGCCAACTGAAAGGTTCGTGAACGAAACTATTTGGGGGGAAAAAAATGCGGCCACTGCTGGAAACAGCGGCGTGGACAAATAAAAACAGAAGGTCTATGAGGGGGCCGAGAAGGGGAAAACAGAGGGACTCAGTCCGCAAGGGGAATCGAGAGGCATATCAGAAAAACGCATGTTTTATTTGGAGCGCTGGAAAAAGAGCAACAACGAAGTGTTCGGGTTGTCGAAGAACACCTGGCCCCTGAAAGGGAACAGTTAACGCCTCTGATCCAAAATCGAAAAAGCCTTAAGGGGAAGCGCCGTGGAGTGAAGTAACAAAGCGATGTATGCACGAACTCCTGCCTTCGGGTAAAGAAGTAAATGGAACTTTTGAACCCGCCTACCGGGAAACGGAAAAGGGAAAGGGGACGAAAATGGGAAAGGGGTGAACCGTTCCGAACCAGAGTGCGATGAAAATGTGGGCTTGAATTTGGGAGAAAAACAGGTAAGCCCCACTACCGATAGCTGGAAAAGGGAAAAGCGGGTGATCCAGGGGACCTCCTTTCAATTAGGGGGGAAAGATTGATCGCGAATAGGATTCAATTGGAGACATGAGAGGAGATCTGAAAATGGGTTAAAAAATGTCGGCAACACCACTAACCTCAAAAGGGTGAAGACACGGTGCAATCGATAGAGGGCCGGGGAAATAATTAATAACGCAGCCGGTGAGCCAGGAAAATAGGCAAAAGAACGATTAGCGTGGTTGGAAACAAATATAAGACTTTTTGTCGTTTCGGTAAAGACCCTTCAATCTAGGGGAAGAAAGAGGGAATAAGGCGTGTCAATATGCCTTGTAAGTCCCTACCGTGTGGAAAAGGGACCTTCCGACGAGGAAGAAAACGGCGGTGGGGATTTAACGTCCAAAAGTGAATAAATGGGGATCAGAACTCCGTTTTGTTGGGCCGAGAAAATAAACCGGAATAAAGGGGACAACTAAGAAAGGCAGCCGTGAAGAAAGATCCTACGTATCCGCAACAGAAAGAAAAAGAAAGTGGGAGGCATCGGTGTCTCACTAGAATTGAAGGCAGGCGTGTGCAAAAAAAGGGAGCATGGTAAACAGGGTTGGGCATTTTTGTTGGGACACAAAAAAAAACGCCCCGCCGCCACCACCAAAAAAGGACCACCCCGCCCTAGAACCCCACCGGACGGGGCAAGACTGTAGGGGAGAAATGGGAGTGTTAAGGGAGCCGAATTGCCGGCTTGGAAAGTCCAACTGAGAGAGACTGGTAAGACTAACAGGGGGAACACCACTCAACTCATGAATGAAAGAAGAGAGAGAGATTTCTAGGTGGGGTTTTTAAAGCGAAAAAAAACGGCTAAGCGCGGAAAATTGCATTGAGGGGAAAAAACGAATCCGATTGACCCAAGTGGAGGCCTATGTATCACCAAGGAACGACCTGAGCCGATCGAATGAGCGGACGCGGGAACAGTAAATTATAATTAGGGCCACAGAAGGGGAAAAGAACATCTCAATCAAGGCGCGTAAGCACCAGCGAGCACTGTTTCGTAGAACCTGACTTAAAAACGGGGGGGATAAATCTGAAAAGACAAGAAAACTCCCCAAGGCAACCCGGGAAGAGAATAAAAGGGTACGTGGAAAGCAGCGGGGTTGTATTTCTATTGGAGAAATCTAGGTGCAGGCAGGGCAAGGCCGTAACAGACAAAAGCCGTGTTGGGGAAACCTCCGATGGGGAAAAAAGGGTGAACTAATGACTATTGAATTTTCAAAAGAAGAAAGCGATCCGGAGCGCGGCGACAGGGAAGGGGCAAGCAGAGACTGGAGGGGGGGGGTTCAGAGGGAAAAAAAAACTCATGGCTGGGAAAAGAAGGAAAAAAAAAACCAATAGGGGCTGCTTGAGATACACCTTACTGGAGCTGTGTTGGTGGGGAGAGAAAACACACGCTTAAGGGCGCTCACGACTCAATGAGAATAGGGGGAAAATTCACCCACGCTGGGTTGAAAAAGAGGACAATGGGAAGAAAAGAGGTTAGTGCGAGGGGGAGTTGTTGCGGTGCAAAAAATGACCACCCGAAGAAACCCGGGGAGTGGGAAAAAAGTTTGCCGACTACAAAGTTCCGTCCGACTGCCTCCCAATCAGAATTTAAGAAAGGGTCACTGTCTGAGTAAGGCGCCAGAGTTGGCACCGGCAAGATGGGAAAGGGGGGCAGGGAAAAAAACAACTGGTACTAGAAAAAATTGAGCGGGCAATCGGCGGGCACTGTTAGGACCAACAGACCGAGTTAAGGGGAGGGATGGTCCCCGGCAACAGTAGATACCGAGTCATAAAAAGGGGGCAAAACTCGGTATGAAAGTCGGAAGAAAAACAAGCGCATTGGCCTGGAAAGAGTAGATCTAAAAAGAAACCAAGGCTGGGGGGAAACTAAAACACTAGTTTATAAAAGGGTGGGGAGGGATAAAAAGGCGGGCGTGACCATGAAAGGAATTAGACGGCAATAGATCTGGCCAAAGTGCCGATAGGGGGGTGTTCCTAGGAGGGGATGGCTTCACAAATTTTTAAGAAGAAGAGAAGCGCCTAGTGAGCCATTGGACGGGAAGGAGGCAACTTCAAAATTTCTGAGTAACCGCTAAAGTTGAACTTTCCGAGCCGCATCGGTAAAGTGGCGGGGAAAAAGCCAGGCACAATCCACGGTGGGGGATGCAAAAGACTACAAGCCGGTTAAATCGAAGGAAGCTAACGAAAAAGGTCAGGGAGGAACACGGACGCCCATGGCTTTAACAGCAGAAGTCGTGGCGAACGTTGTGAATGAATACGGAAGGGGAAACAGTCAAAAGGACCGTTTCAGGGCAGGGACCCATTGAGAAATTCGCCGGAGAGTCGAAACAACAAGACGGGGTGGATGAAGGGAACACCGCCAAAAAAGAAAAAAAAGTACTCAGGGCGATAGGACATAAGAACACGAGTAGAAAATTAGGCAAAGCCTAGAAGCATAGATTATTTTCTTCAACGAAGGGAAGGGCCAGACTTCGAACGGAAACACAACACGCGGGGAGGGGAAATCAATAAATATTCCAATCTCCTTTGCTTGAGGGGGATTTGACGAAGGGGGGGCAGCAAAGGGATCAATCTCACCGGAAAAGAGTGCCGCAATAATGGGAGAGGTCCACGGAAAAGGGGTGTGAAGCAACTGGGAGTCTGATGAAAGTTTAAAAACACAAGGGGGGGGGAAGTTGCTCAAGAAAGCTATAAATACAAAAACGCACTGTCAGTGCGTGAGATAGCGAAAGGAAGGGAATAATCAGACACTCTCAAGCGGTGGGGTTCACTGACTTTGTCTTCAAAAGCAAAAAAAAAAAATCACACGGGAACTCGCAACTACACAGATCTTTGGAGAATAACGGAAACAGTCTTCGGGGGGGTTCATTTAAGATGGAGAGGAGGCGATACGTCCTAGAAAAAATCTGGCAGAGGAAAGACCATTATTTCGGCCAAACATCGGAGGTTAAGACCAGACCGAAAAGGACAGGTGGGGAAAGACACTCACCAAACAAGGGAAGTCCGAGATGATGAAAGTTCGTGAAAGGAAAAAAAAAATGAGAGGCAAGTTCTTAAGAGGACCAAATAGGTTCCCTCTCTTGGTGCAAAGGAAACCTGAATTAATGCTAAAGAAGAAACTGTCATGGGAAAAAAAAATATCATTAATAACCGTTTTAGAAGAAAGAGAACCAGCAAGTGGAGTGATAACGTGGAAAGGGGGGACCACGGTCAAGAGTTCTTGAGCACGAGACCGTGTGGTGGAGGGCAGAAGGGCTTCCAGGAGAGATTCAAGAGGAAAGGAACGTCGGAATCAACAGGATAAAAAGAACATCAAAGAAAAACCGCAGCACAGGGAAAAAATATAGGGTAAGGGCCAGGACAAGGAGACCCAAGAGCCCTGCCCTCTCCAACCTCATCCGAAGGGGGGAGGGGAAGAGGTCGTTGAGGGTGAGGGAGCGAAATGTATTGAGGACAAGAAGTGGGGTTATCTCTCATTTGCAGACTGGGAAGAAAAAGAGAAGAAAGGGGAGAAAAGATTAGAAAGCAAAAGGGGGACAGACTCCCGAGATTCGCATCCAGGAATTCAAAAATTTCCCTAAGGAAGGGGGGTAAGCAACAACAGAAAATCGACAAATTCGTTTGCCTTGAGAGTGTGTGGAAGAAAAAGTCCAGTAAAAGGAAGCGGAAGAGCAGTCCCTCAGAAAGCACGTTGGTGCAACATGGAGAAGGAAAGGAAGTTCAATTGACCCTGACAAAATGGACGGAAGAGGGAAGGAAACACGCTAACGTAGGGGGCCGGGGGGGAAAAAGAACAGGAAAAAAACCAAAACGTACGCTGTTCAGGGGCGATCACGGTTCAAACTGCGAAATCAATGCCCGGGAAAGTAAACCAAGGAACAGGGAGAAGTCTGATGAATAAAGGTAAAAGGGGATGTGTTTCAATGGTACGCGACCAGGAAAGGTAAGCAGCTTAGGGGACCATTTCTTATTCAAAAGACCGGGTCGAAGCTCTGGTTAAACAAATATCTATAGAAAAAAAAAAAGGATGAGGAGGAACAAAAGGAGGGGCCGGGGTTTGGAGGAACCCAAGATCTGCAGCACGGGGGAGGGGAAGAACAAGAAGCAATGCGGAAAATGAGCAAATAAGAAAAGAGACCATAACAACAAAATGCCCTTGGGGGTAAAAAAGGAAGAAGTACTTCAAGACCGGTCCCTTGGCGGGGGGGAAGAGGGAAAAGGTGAACACGTGTGGGAATTCAACGTGGAACGACACCTGACAGCGTTCCGCCGAAGAGCCGAGGAGGGGGCCGGAATTAGGAAAAGACCTATGTAAAGGAGAGACGTGCCTGAACCGGCAACGTTCACTGTTAAAAGCAAAACTTTCGACTACACCGCTGAGATTGACTGCGAAGGGCGGCTGCGGAACTTCCTTGTAAAGCTTAAAGGCGATTAGGGGGGCAACATAAGACAGAGAAAGGGAGAGAGGGAGGGAACGGGGGTTTCATACCACCAATCGCCCAAAAATTTGAGGAATGCGAAAAATCGGATGAGACAAGGGGGAGGAGAAAGCGCTCGCTCTCTGAGAAGAATTGCCGAGAAAATAATGGAATAAAAAGAAACAGGAGGGGTGAAACAAATCAGTTCCGTATGCCTCTCACCATCAAAAAAAACCCTCACTGACAAAAAGAACCAAAAAAAGGGGGAGGAGGAGACCGCTTGGAGAAGAGAACCAAGGGGAATGGGGGCAGGCGGGTACCTCGAGGATCACTTGGGGACGAGTCTGTTTCCTCCTTTTAAGCTGTCACTGGCAGAGGGGAAGGAACTGAGCTACGAAAAAAGGCTCCAAACTACGGAGAGGAGGAAACCAGGGGAAAGGAAAAAGGATCCGGCAGCAGCAAAAATAGGTACGAGGGGCTAGCATTGCGGGAAGGCAATCGTTAAAGATAGGGCGAGAAAAATGTCTACGACACGGGAGTCGGGGAAGGAGGAAAGCCTCCACACCATAGGGGAAAAAAAAAGAAGTAAAACATGGGGGAAGGCTTTTCAGCGTACGAAGCTTCGAACGTTCAGCGGGTTGGGCGGGATCGTTTCACTTACGCAATATGGTAGGGCTTGGTGGGGGGCTAACTGCTGAGGGAAACAGAGGAGTTGTAAGTCTAACGTGTGTTTGAATTCTCAAACCGCTCTCCGCGAGAAATGGAAATAAAAAAACATGAACGAAAAAGCAAAAGGGTTTACCGGCTAGGGACGCGCTTTGAGGGGGACAAAAGAAGGCCACGGTCCTGCTGGACTTCTCAAAGAGGATCAAACCACCCCGTGGGCTCGTCTCAAGAGCGGCGAGTCCCAAAATACATAGCGCCTGGCACAGTGGCGTGGTTTGGGCCGGGACAAAAACCACTCCTCCAATCCATTTGGGGGTGCTGCGGAAGGCCAGTGAACGCACATAAAAGTATACGGTGACTGAACTCCCAGCGAAGGGGTCTGCCAGAAGACGCTTAATTTGCTTAAACGGGGGAAGGCCCGGAACTAAAAAGTCTGGCGAAGGAGTAAAAAAAGCGAAGGAAACGGGGACGTGAGCCGAAAAGAGTTGGTTTCACTGTCGCCGCAAACACCATGACCTGCGGGAAAAAAAAAAAACAAAGTCATGGAGAGGGAAGAGAGGGCGTCCTACATGAGCTCTCGAGGGGCGGCAAGCAAAAAGGGAAGAGAGGGAGAAGATGGTTTAAGGTGGGGAGCCGCTAACACAGAAAATATGGTGGGGGGCTGGAACGTCAAAGAAAGAGGATTCACTTGAAACTCTTTAGATAAATCGAAAGGCCACAGGGGGAAAGCGGCCGGGGTAATTTCCTCTTGCAAAAAAAACTCCAGTTGTGCGGGGAAGAAATGTTCACAGAACGGGGGGTCGGAAAAATCCAACTGTGATAGCGTGAAAGGAAGGGAAAATGAAGCGGTTCACTTCGGACATCACCGGATGGAATGGAGCAAACTTTGAGACGAACGATGCTATCGTCATTGGCAATGACGTGACCTGCCGTGGGAAGGTCTTTTGAAGAAATAGGGGAAAAGGAAAGGAAACAAGAGAAAATGGCGACCGGGGTTACGACTTATTTCACGGAAGCTAAAAATGTGGGAATCCGCGCGCAGAGAAAATCCCGCTCAAAGGGAAACGAAGATATTTGCTCTGAGCATGAGGATGACAGAATTCACCCGGGGAGAGACTAAAAATGTTGGAAACATTTCCGAATGAGTGTTGTTGAACAATCCCGCTAGGTGGAGGTCGATAGAATCCCTTCCAGGAGATGGTAAGCTAGGGATGACGAGGGATGAAAAGGCCTCCAGCAAAAAAAGGGCAGTAGGGTGGGAGGGCCATACAACAACACCGAAAGAACAGAAAAGGAGTCCACGAAGGGAGGATCCATACAGGGGAAGAGGGTGGACGCCTTTACCGCCATGGGCGAAAGGTGGAAAAAAAAAGTAAAAAAAGAAAGATGGCGTAAAAAAAAAGTTGGGTAAATCGCCCCGCGAAAGAAAGAACTGTCAAAGATCCGGACGGAAAATACTGGTCGGCCGGAACTGAAAAAAGCCTCAAGAAGTAGGAGGAAAAAAAAAGGGATGTAGGACAGACTGACATGACGGTGATTGTTTCGGAAGTTTCAAAAGACCAGGGGGAAGGGGGGAGTTTCACAGGATAAAGGGTGCATGGTTTGCACCGAAAAAGTAGCCAACCCCGGCCTCCACCACAAAATCCTGACAAAAGATCCTAAAAAAAAAGGAGGGGAGGACTTTCACCATCTGTGATAGTGACTGGGTCAGAATTGCTGGCAGGTGAGCAAATCAGCGAGACGGAAGAGAAGACAACTAACAAAAAAAGCAGAGAAAGTGTCCAGGGAAAGGAAAAATTGCACCGCGTGGGGGGGTTTTGGGAACACGCCGCACCACGAAAGATCCAGCGCGGCTGGTGGCATTCGACAAAAGAGACGGGAGGGAAAAGAAAAGGGGAAGAGCCCGGATCGCCGCTGAGTGCGGGCCAATTCAGGATGCAATGAGGGCCCCCGAATAAAGGGAAGAAGGTTGGGTGAACCACAAGAGGGTATGGGAGCAGTGACCCGGACTGCACCCGGATCAGAGAAAAATCCGAACAAAGATCACGGGGGCAACAAAAGAATATCTGACAAAACACGTAGGTATGAGAAATATATAGATGAAAAACGTCTGCTTTGTCATATCTGGTGGTATCCCTCAATTACAAGGTGTGCATCCTTGGGAATGAAGAACAAGAAAAATGGCTCAAGGTTCAAGAGGAAAACGCCGAGAAGCAAGTTGGAAGAGGAAGAAATCTGAAATTGGCAATGCCGAGAGGTAGAAGGCCTCGGCGTCGAAAATCCTGCAGCACTCGAGAGGGGGTTCCACGGCAAAAAAAGAAAGCATTTATCGTTCTAGGTAATTCGAGGTAAACAAAAAAACACGATTGTAAATCTTCAGAAACAGTACACATGAACTGGAGGTGGTGGGTTGAGGGAGTAAGGAACTAGGATCTGTAAGGGAACTTCTCACCAGAAATGGGAGCCCGGAAATACCAAGATGGTGAAAGAGGACATAAGGGTCCCGGGGGAGAGGGGTTGCTGTTGAAGGTGGGGGACGGGGCGGTCTGGTTTGTGCAAAAAAATGCCCAACCAGGTGAAGACCAGGCTTTGGCCCGAATTTTTGCAAAGAAGAAACATCACCGTCCTGTATAAGAAAGAAGCCCAAGTCACAGGGGGTGAAAGAGGAAGAGGGATGGCCTGATCGGGACCTTCTAACAGGATTTGTAAAATAATTCGAAGGGGGTGGCAAGGGCGGCAAAAAAACGCGATGGGCGAACAAAAAAAAGGAAGAGGGGAAAGAGATGAATAATGACCAAACAAGGTGTTGGGGCTCCTTCTGTGAAGTTTTCAAGCAACTCTTTTCGGCGGGGAAAAAGGACGCGTCAAAGGGGGTCCACCGAGAAGAAAAAAAGAGAACAGCGCTTGGGCAATTACTTCTATCTGAAAACTCCCTCCATAGGCTGGTGGACAACAAAACCGAAGGCGGAAATTTTAACATGGTTTCGTCAAAGAGCACCTGGAAAAAGAAAAAAGAATGGAAGAAAGGTATCGGGGCCAGTTTCCTCCGAGATGTGGGGGGGGTTTGAAGTCGTGGCTGAAAAAAAAAGTGGCGACGTACTGTAATACGCTCCTCATGGAAAAAAGGAAGGAAAGCCGTGAGAACAAGATTCCACAAAACCTTTTCCAGGCGGAACCCTCCAAGGGGAAAAATAGGGGGGGGTACGGGTACAAGTTGGCTCAAAAAGACATCCAACGGGATCGTCAACCAGGAAAAATGCAAGGGGAAACGACAGGGTACCCCACTTCCCGACAAAATTTCGTAGGCGTACACAAGTGAAGAAACCCAAAGCGCGTCGTGACGAAGCGGGGTGGAGGAAATGGAAAGCCACTGAATGCCGTGTTCGAAGACTGTGAATATTCTGTCCCTTTAAAAGCAGAAAGAGCAGGGAGCTGAGAAAAAAAGCGTTGTGCTTCAACCGCGGAGAAAAAGACAATCAAACTGCAGCAAGAGGTAGATAAGTCCGCCCCGATATCGCGGCGCCAGCCGTCTCCCGTACACTACGTGCATTGTGGGGAAAAAAGCGAAGAAGGGAACCAAAATCGGGTCTGCGAATCAAGGAAAAGGAAGGGAAGAAGGCGGCTAGCTTTGGGACGGGGCTATGTGGTAAGCCAAGGCCAGCAACGGAAATAAACTTCTGACGAACGGGAGAGGTCGAGAGGGGTTGGGGGTTAAGAAAGACGTCTTCGTCACTGTCTTCCATTCAAAAAGGAGGTGGGTGTGCGGACCAGAAAAAGCCCCAGAAAGTACCTCTCAAAAGGCGATATTGTATTTTGGAAAAACTGGGCCGAAAGCGAGAGACGAGCCAACCAAAAGGGGGGAAGCGGGCTGACCATCGCCAGAGGAAGGAAAAAGATCGCAACGAAATCGAGGGTTCTAAAGAACAGGTTACAAGGAGATTGGTAGGTGAAAGGGGGAATGAAGTATTCCTCGCGAGAGCATAGATAAAAAAGAAATGAAAAAGAAAACCGTTCTGGTTATCAACATCTCGGCGGGAAAAAAAAAAGGAAAACCAATTCAGTTGAGATAACGCTCTCCCTAAAAAACAGCAAGAGACGATACAAGAGGAAGTAAGGCAGAACCTAACAGGCTACTAAAAGAGGTAAAAAAGGACAGGCCTGGCAAGAGGTTGGACGCTCAACAGATGAGGAACTGCGACTCCCGTGTCTTTAGCCCCATATGGGAAAGTATTGAATAAACTTGCATAGGACAGAATTAAGTAGGGCACAAAAAAGTGGAAGGAGGGAGAATCAATTGTGAAACCTCGGTCGTTTCTTTAAGAAAAAGGGGGGGAGGAGATTTAAGAAAAAGATAGTCTCAATCGGAAATTCACGTCAGGATCACCTTAGAAAAATACAAATGACACGCAAATCATTCACCAAGCGAAGCGGAGAAAGCGCGAAGCAACAGAAAATCCATCGAAAGAAAACCTATGAGTAGGGGGGAAAGAAAAGTAAGGTAATGAAAAAAATTAAAAGGATAAAATTCAAACCTCCTTGGCTTTGTTCTAGACCTGTAAGCTGTACGAACCCGAGACAAGGTCCAGGGGAAAGCGGGAGGGGAAACGCTGTGAACCTAAGCCCGTACGCGGGAGCATCCTTACTTCAAAAAGGTCCCGTTTGCGATGGTCAAAAACGTCAATCGACTAAATGGGAGGGAAGGAGCTGTTGGGGCAAACCCGAAGCGCAAGAAAAAAGGAAGAGAAGAAAACAGCGCAGTCCGAGGCACTGTAGAAAAAGACAAGGCGGGCAATTGAACGTGCAGTGACGGCTCAAGCCCGCCAACCGCGACGTATAGTTCGTGGGCGAACCGGAAAGAAAAGTCTCTTCAGAAAAAGAGAACCCTGAGGGAAAAAAGAAAAAAGGGAATCAGTGGGAAACCGTACACCTCAGGAACTGTCGACTTCCATTCCATCCAGGTTATCACATGTTGCAGTGGGCAAGAGAAAAATGGCGAAAGCCTCCAAAATGCCAAGCGTTCTCCACTGTTTCTTTCGTCTAGCCGAAGGAGGGGGAAGGGGGGAAAAAAAACGAACGCACGCCGAGATAG
>Ga0179593_1408747_pt1 | contig 22141 bp, 16 predicted proteins | sample CZODoug2_1_08_16_FD_185931 | JGI IMG/M metagenome (GOLD analysis project Ga0179593, IMG submission 185931) | Vadose zone soil fungal communities from Angelo Coast Range Reserve, California, USA - CZODoug2_1_08_16fungal (PacBio error correction) | ecosystem: Environmental > Terrestrial > Soil >...
AGATTTCAGGGGGGTCGCAATCTGAAGGGGGGTCTATGTTGCTATCTACTCAGGGACTAGGAAAAAACCAGCTCGGGGAAGGCTAAAAGGGGGGGCCTCCGTCCAAACACTTTATCATACTGGGGCACGACGGAGAGGCGGGGGATTGAGGGGAACAGCCTCCCTCCTTGAAACTCTTTGGCCAAGCAGCCGAAGTAAAAAAGTTGAAGGAAAAGCGAAGGTTCCGAAACCAGCCGGCTGAAATAAAGAGGCAGCACTCGCAATATCAAATAACTCGCAAAGCTCCGGGCACCAGGGCGGAATCACAAGTCCATCTGGGAGGAGAAAACCTTCCGAGTGTAATCGTCGCTTCCTGGGGTCGCGAAAGGGGGACATCCCGACCTTAAACCGAGAAGGGGTGAACATTACGAACCACCGCTCTTCGACCCAGGGGTATTCTTCGGAACAGGGAGTGATAAGGAGGATCGGTTCGGGAGTTGCACCCCGGAAAAAGAACGGTAGAAAAAGCCACGGGTAAATCGAGAGAGTGCCGGGATCTGGAAACGGTGATCATTGGGACTAAAAATAGAGGGGGGGGCGATAAAGAAGGGGCGCGGATGGACCTGCTGGCGCTTGGTGGAAGCGTGTAGGTCGGCCAAGCTAAGGGAGAAACGGTCATGAGAAGAGGCCAAAGGGGCACCCGTCTGCGCCAAGACTTTCTCAAAACAACAACAAAATGAGAGTAGGAGAGGAAGAACCCATGAGGGAATTGAAGCCTCTGACCTCGTCACTATAAAACCGCGAGGGCATAAGTTCCAAAAAGACAGTCTTTCCAGCTCTTGCTAAGGGCCGCCCCATGATCATGGCCAACGTGGGATCTACACAAAAGACGTCAAGTGAAAGCGAAAAGAGTGGAAAAGACTAGAATGGGGGCCCTGTGATAAAGGCTTGGTCATGGGTACGCAAGCACAAAAATCTCTGATCACCTAAAACCTGTAAAGAAGCCATAAAAGAAGGGGACTAGCGGTGGCTCTGCTCACAAATGAGGTGAAGGTCCGGGCTGGGCCCTGCTCGGGCCTGACTGCTTCCTCTCAAAAAGGGCCTCGCATCGAGGGTGCTGTTATCGCCACTTCCTCATTGAATCTTCTGCGGGGGAGGGTCATCTATAGTGCTATGAGTCCCTCATTGGGGGGGGAAGGAGGCATAGCGTCCTCATTCATTTCCTACTGCGATACTTGCCTCTTTCGAAAAAAAGGGGGGGAGCAGACCATGATGAATAATACACCCAGAAGGGGAGTAAAGCGGCGAGAGGTTATGAGTCTGCCATTCCGGACCCTTGCCTGGGCTGTTAGAGCGTTCGGGGGAAGAGATCATCCCCTCTACCCTGAGAGTCCTGAACTACTCCCGATTAAAAAAAATTTCAATACTTACGTGGCTCCGTGAGGTACGCAGGGGCTTATGTTGCGATGAATGGCACCCGCGGAAAAGAACTGCCACGTGACGAGTTAAGGGGGGGAGGTTACGCCGGGCTCAAACAAAACCTCAGGCTGTTGTGGAATAAGGTAGCTAGAAAGGTCGTCCAAGACTACAGGTCTCTTCAGCTGTAAGAAGCAGAAGTCTATCAAAAAAAACAGCCTCAGGACGTCTCAAAAATACGGGGGATCAAGGACCCGTAAAAGGTGTTCGAACTCAGAGGGGACGGAAAGGGGGGGCTGCCGATCCACCATCAAGGGGACAGGGGTATGAAAGGGAAACCGTCCTACCTTCAGTGTGTGCCAGGAAAATGGCTTTTTGCTAGGTCAGCAATCTAGAGGGAATACTCATTGAAGTATTTTACAAAGGAAGTTAACAAAGAGAAAAACCCAGGCTCCTAAAAAGAACAAGAACGTCGTACTACAATTTGTACGAAAGATAAGGTGGCGCGTCATCCCAGGCAATCCCACGCGGGCTAGAGGGAAAAAAAAAGGGTAAAACGCCGACCCTCGGGCGGGAAGAAGTAAAGTGTCGGAAGGCACTGAGATCACGCAGGAACCTACTTCTCATCAGTCGGGTGTCTAAAGAACAGGGTTCTCGTGGAAGATCCCTACGGCGGAAAAGAGGATTAATTTACAGGAAGGAAGGGGATACTTCTACAGAGACGCTGGTGCGGCGGACAGACTAAAAGGTCAGGGGAGGCAAGTCGAAGAGGGCTACGCTCACTGGGAATAAGAAAACCGGAGCGACGGATATTATCCGCTATAGGGCCTGAAGGGCGACGCCTCAGGAACCTGAAGGGGAGCCTAGCACTTCCTGAAGACACTATTCAACGTGCTCACGCAGCTCGGGAAAGGGAACGATCGGGCGGGGGGATCGAGCAGCCGGGCTGAAGGAGCGTATCTCGCTGGTGTGCGGAAAGAAAGTAGACGGTGCGGCGAAAACGACAAATCCTTGTCCTGGGAAAAGGGGAAACTGAAAGGAGGAGGACAGGGGAGGGACTCCGAAACGAGTCGGTTGGAAAGGAGATGCCTTCGCAAAAAATGAAAACCGTCCGTGACCAGAGACAGCTGCACTTCCGGCATCTATAAAAAGTTAGGGTCCTCGACAGAGGGTCCATGAAATTCCTACCGACTGGTCCTAAAAAAGGGATCGTACGGCAAGACGCTGCTGAAATTAAAAAAATCAATTGGGAAAGGAAGACTAATTCTAAAGACGCGGCGGGACTTAAGGGAGAAACCAGTTCATTTGCAAAAGAAATGCGTGGGGCTGGGAAGGGAGACGAATTGGAAGGGGGGGAAAAGGCAGCCACTAGAAAGGACAGGGGGCTCTTCACAGAAGACGAGGGACAGAGCATCGGGCTTTCCTGACCGTGTGACACGCGTCACCAAAGGGGAATAAACAAAGATTTGAAATAAGCGTCAATTAGCGGACGAATGGCTCGACTCAGTGAGCGTGGTCAAATGGGCAGGGAAAAAAAGATCCTGTTGCTAGGGAAACGGTGAGGAACAATTCGGAAAAGATAATGGAAGCGTGGGGTTTGCAGAGTGCGTTTGACAGCGAAAGTGCCCCAATGGTAAGGCCAGAAGGGATGGCCAGGCCAGCCCTTTCGATAATCTCGAATACTGGAGTGGTTGAGGTAGATTCTTCCTCTGGGCCCCTGAGACTAAGAGAGAAGAGTCTATTTCGGAGAATTAGACACTGGTGGGAGGGATACACACTTGTCCACTACCACTTAAAAAATTGTAGCTAGGGGGGTCGTATGATCCTGTCGGTTAGTCTGGAGGAAAGGCCCGGATTTCGGATCTTCACTCTTTATTGCCCAGACAAGTAAGATTTGAAAAATCATCCGCTGGTGAGGTAAACGAAATAAGAAAAGAAAACTAAAAAAAAAAAGAGATAAAGAGGATATGATAGGTTGGAAGACTCGGGCGAAACTTATTTACTTATGGAAAGGACTTTCTCTATTCTCAAGAGAGGACCGGGTGGTCAATCCTGGAATCTCTTCCATAACGACGGAGGAGGAACCACTAGGGCCACTCGGCTCTCAGAAGGGGGTCAGACCTTTTTTATTATCACCAAGAAGAAAAAAATAAGCACCGATGCGGGAAGAGCCGTCCTCGTTGATCCGAAGGAGAGCAGGGGAGAATCCGCATCTCAGGAAAGAAGCCTAATCCAGGTCATTGCCTCATCCTTTCAGAGGGGGAAAAGGGTCGCAGGACTGCCACGTCACAAGAACTGGTGGACATGGGAATGACGAATGGGGGGATCACTAGTAGGAGAGGGATAACACCCGTGGCCGCAAGGGAAAAAAACAATGCCGGGTCGAGAGACCAGCGGTAAATGCCGCTTCTGGGGAAAAGGTGTCGAGTTTTCACGCGGTGGGGGATAAAACCCAAAAGCTCGCGCTCGCCCTGGTGCTCCCTGGAAGGAACGCTCGTACTATTGCAGCAGACCCCGGAGAGGGAACTCACAGGAAAAAAAAGACGCTTGTCAAAGCCCTGGGACTACGTCAAACTGGGGACCAGTCGTCCCTTGAGAAGAAGAGTTGAAGAACACGGACGGGCGCCTCGCGATCGGGGGCCCTGGCTACTAAAAGGCAAGAGAAGGAAAGAAATCGGCTACCTGGACTCCCTGAGGGGAAGAAAAGTCGCTAGGCCGCTGTGAAGCGGCCGGAGGAGGGAAACATGCAGGGGAAAGCCAGGGCGCCGTCTCAGCTAAAAACGCAAGAGGGAGAGAACTCACCCGGCAGAAAGCGGGGCCAAAGGAAGGGATAAAGGGCAACGAGTGCTCGTTTAGGAGGAAACGGGTCCGCCCCTGTCTTCGACACAAGAGGAGAGAGAACTCTCAGGAACGATCTGCAGTGAAAGAAAAAGGCGGGCACCAGAGACACGAAAAGGAGGGGAAATGAGACCTTAAAGCGGGCTCACTCTTCAGGTCAAAAAAAAATCATGGAGCAGGAGCAGCCAAGGCGTCGCCCTTCGGCTAGGATCTGGGGAGGCACGTCTGCCGCTGACCAGCTATGAACTTAGGAGAGAGAGAGATACTCCCGTTCCTCCCCGAAGTAAGTACGGAACTCCTCGAACTTTTAACCTTGTCGTCAAGTCATGGGGAAGGACACCCGATGCGATCTCTGACAGTATTGGCCGAAAGAAGAAAGGAAGTCCACCAAGAAGAGGGAGGAGGTAACTGCGGGATCTCTCCGGGAAACTGACAGTCCTGCGAAAACCCGCCCGTTTGGCTATTCAGTGGAGAAAGGCGCAAGACTTGTTATCATTTAGGAGGGGGAGTACGGAACGCTATTATTTGCCCTTAATGGAGGTAAAGCAGGGGGCGAGTTGACCTGACTGAGGGGGGAGGGGTTAAGTCGGTTCGGAGAAGCAGTAAAACATCAGGAGGAAGGGAAACGTCTGAATGTAAGGGAACATAGACAAAACAGAAGTCTTCGTCCCACAGGCAAGCATAGGGCTCCGTGTGGGAAGGCAAGGGAACCTCGCAGGGGGCATTTTTGTATATAAAAGGGGGCGGACATAGCTGCTAACAAAGGGAGAGGGAGTGTCAATATACTCCCGTGAAAGAGGGGTGATTAGAGGGGGGTTATCGCAGATAGGGAGCTAAAAGATGGCCCTAGATGGTAGGAGGTAACGAATCGGTTGGCTCTCCAAAGAGGCGGGAAGCGGGTCTCGGGAGAAAGAAATACCAAAGAGCATTCTATCTGAACTGGGGAAAAGTCGGTATTATTCGGTTTCAGCATATCGATATCCTTGGGAAAAGGGGACGGAATACGGGTCAGAGGGGGGGGCCGTTACGAGGGGTGTTCCATGCAAGAGAGAGGGGAGGGTGGATGCTAGCGTGGGAGCTCTCATAACCCAGTCAGGGAAGCCGTATTGCATTCCGCCGGCACCCACCGTCTGCAGAAGGAGGGGAAGAAAGAGAAAGGGGGAGAGTCCGTTTTCAGTACAAGAAACTCATACTTTCTAAAAAGAGTAAAACCAGACAATCTCTTCACAGGGGGAGGACAGGAAAAGTCAGTTCTGCCATAGCGGGACAGGGTTTAAAGGAGCAATCTCCACGACTCATCAGAAAGATCAGAACCGGCGATTGGAGGAAAAAAAAAAAAAGAGTAAGAAAGCCGACTGCAGTTGCGGTCCTCCGGGGCAAAAAAGGGTCAAAGACCGACGTGAAACCCGCGGAGAGGTGAGCAACTAAAAATTTCAAGAAAAAATTCTAAAAAACAGATTTAGGGCTTGACAGTGGAGTAAGGAGTATATTTCAAGTCCGACAACCAGCTCAAGGCACCCCACGGGTTTCGAAGGGAATCAGGGGTGAAAGCGAAAGCAACACGATGTAAGCCTCCCGAGTGGAACCAATGGGGGGGGTTCCCTCTCCGCAAGCTGGACGAACTGAGCTTTGGAGGAAGGGGAGGAACAAGACGGTTTCGGCAGGGCTGAGGGGGTAAAAGACAAGGGTCCCGGCTAAGGAGCGGGCCCTTGACGAATATATATCAAACAACAAAGAGGGGAAGGAGGCTATTCCCTCAGGATCCGGCTGCACATTAAAGAGCGTTCTGCAAACGCCTCAGAAAGCTCTTTGGGGGGGGGCCGAGCACGACACACCTCCCATCAATATGAAAAATGCTATTGCCATACCCCTGAAGCCATATAGGATCAAAAATCGGTGTTCAATTAAGATACGATATTGCATAAACCCAGTGTGTCCGGTGCTGAACGTAAGGTTTGGACGCCGTATGGATGGATACACATCCTGACCATGGTAAGCGGAACTAATATTGAATAAAAGAAAGTCAGGCTTCCGAAAACGCAGACAGGGGGGAGGGCGTGGGGGCCAAGTTCTACTTAAGCGTCATTACTCTTGACACAGTCCAATTTGAGTCTTGGGAGTTTGAGCCTCAAGACTTCAGTGATTGTGGAGTGAGGATTCTTCTGGATATTCTAGCGTCTTCGGCTGCTTGAAAACGTGAGGGGGAGGGATGGGGGCTCTTGTTCCCTGTCACGACCGGAAAATTATGTTGTAAGCAGTTTGTACGCAAATTAGGTGAGGGACACAGGGAAGGAAGGGGGGGGGGCCTCGGGGGGGGTCGGCCAGGGGGGGGGGGGGTGTGGGGGGGGGTGAGGAAACTTCGTCATGACGGGGTTTGGAGACCCGAGTCGTTAAGTAGGGGGTGTAGGGATGGGGGGAGGGGGGGGAGGAGCGGAGGGAGCGGATCTCCCCCCGAGCGGAAGGAAGGAGGGGATAGAAGGGAGTGACAGGGAGAGCAGGGGGGGGAGAGAGGGAAGGAGAAGGAGGGAAGAGGAGGTAGGGGAGGAGGTGGTTTGTTAGTCTAGGGAGGATGGCATCGGATGCGGATCTCACGAATACAACGCGTCACGCTCCCTGAAAAAGGACCTAGGAAACCTCTGTTTAATTACACCCATGCTTTAGTAGGGGGAAGGAACCCTCTAGGGCAATATGAAAGAAAGGGGTTCGGGCTACCTGAATGGGAGGGGTAGTGCCCGGATCCCTCCGACCGAGATGGGCTTTAAAAGTACTTATTAAAGTGATTTCGGGCATACTCCTTTGATCTTTCCAGCGAGATAGAGCGCTAACCCGATTCAAAAAAATTAATGAAGGCAGAGGTACCTAATTGAGGATATGGGAGAAGGTCAAAAGATGGGTTAACGTCTGCAGAAGAACCCTTTAAGGACCTATTTTGTTAAGGGGCATGCACACTAGACAGTCGTTCCTATGCGGGGGTGGCCAAAGGGGGTGGGGGGGTCTATTCCATCCTCGGGGAGGGAAGAAAAAAAAGAGGCCGGTAACAAACACTCTTTAAAGAACCATTCTCATTCGAAACTAAGGAAACCTCCGCGGGACACTTGACTTTCATAAGAAGGGGCGATAGGCATCGACCGAAGCAACGTGAAAGGAAAAGGAAATGAGTGAACTTGTAATACGCCGGGGGGACACGCTGTCTTTTGAATAGGACGGGGCATGTGGTTTAATCCATGCGGTAACTTCACGACTTCCGCGGCGGGGGTGGCCCCGGAGAAAAGAGTATACTTTCTATGAGCGGGGGGCATCGGGTAACGGGCAACAGGGCGGTCTGAAGGGCTGGGCATCTGACAAAAAAAGCGGGGAGTTTCTGGAATTATGAGTGAGCTCTCAAGACCCATTGAGTTGCAAAGAATCCAATAGAAAAAACACGGACCTCTAACAAACTGAAAGAACGCCGAAGAACCATGGGAAAATCCCGGAGGGGCGCGAGAGGCTGGCGGCCTAGAGGGTGTCCTGAGAGAGCCTCAACGGGATGCGGGACGAGGACTGGTGACCGGGAGGGGAAGGTATCGCGGGCATAGAAGAGTTAAAAAGATGAGGGAAGACGCGTAGGGCACGCCTCGGGGTAGAAGGGGTCGACGCCAGGCAGGGGAAGACGGCGTTTCCCCGCTTGGCTAAGAGGACTTTTATGGGAAAAAGAGGGGGAAAATTTTTTCGATTGAGGGGACCCCTGGTCCTCCTGGGGGATAAAAATCCGGGCAGGAGGGAGAAGATGCATCTATCCTTTAGTGTAAGAGCAGTCTTAACCAGGGGGGACTGCAAGAAACAACGGTCAGGACGTGAAGGTAGGAACAAGGCAAGGGGAGGGGAGGGGATTCCTTCTTTTTCCCATCGGGTCGGGGGTTTCCAGAAATGCGGGCGGGTGGGGCTAATTCGGGGACATATACTCGGACGGGGACGAGCATCTCGGAGGGGTGGGGGGGGGAAAAATGTCAAATCCTACGTACTAGAATCTCACGGAATAAAAAACGTCCTACCGCGAGGAGGGTCCTGATTGGAAAGAGAAAACGTGGGGAAAGGAACTTCCTAATGGCATAATGACGCTGGGGGGGGGAGAAAAGGCATGGATCGTTGTCTGAGGGAGGGGACCGATCCTTTGGGAGAAGGGACAGAGAAGGGAAGGGGGGGTCTTTCGTCATCGACAATGGGATCAGGGGGTGCAGGGGGACGGGGGAATTTGAGCCGATATTTTCACCCGGGGTGGGCCGCGCAGGGCTGAAACAGGAAAGGAGGGGAGCCACATCTGAGGTGCCTGAGATGTCGTGAGGCCCTTAACAGGAGGGAGAACGATACCTGAAAGAACTCCAACATCGGGGGGGAGGAGACCGGCCTAGGAGAATAAAAACCGTTGGCGAGAAAAAAGTCCTCTCCTGATTTTCGCGAGGAGGAGAAGGGATTATGAACGGAGAAGAGGAGTTAGATTGCAAGGGGCAAAAACCGAGTTATCACCCAGAATACATAAAAAGAGACGTATGTGGCCACCCTAATAGAAAACAACAAAAAGGGGAGGGTGGGAAAAGAAGGGATTGCCCTCCCTCCGTCGAGAGGGGGGGGATTAAGGTCTTTTACTGAAAGAAGGAAAGGGAGAGATGACCTCAAGCAGCTAATAAAGAAAAAGCAGGTATCTCGACCGACATGCACGGAAGAGGAGAAAAGGTTCGCTCCACTCGCTCTCAGGTCAGGAGTAGAAAGGGGTGATCCTACCACACTATCGAATCAATGCTAATATTCGTTCCTATCAAGGGAGAAAGAAGAGCAGAATCAGAAGCGAGGGACCTCAAAAGCATCTCTGCAAGAAAAGAGGAGAGGAAATGACCTTTCCTGACCATCTGCCCTTCGTCAGAGTGGAAGGGGAGGAAAGGCCAAGCACGGACTGGCTGGGTAACCCCCAGACATGTGGAGGGGGATGACATTTTAAAAAAAAGGGGGGTGGACAGTGGAGAAGAGGGGTAAATCAACCTATCTTCCGCCCTAAAGAACCCCAGTCTTCTGCGTATAAAGCTTCCCCGCGTGGCCGATAGGGAAATTTCAATGCAAAAAGGGAAAGCGGTCCCACACACTCGGCAAAAAAAGAGGAACTTCTACTGGAAAGGTTCTAAGAGGAAAGGGAGCATTAGCTAGAGAGGGGGGGAGGGGGCCCGAAATTTACAACCAAAGCGCCCCATAAATGCGAGAATTCTTTTGCAGTCCTTGAAAGTGAACGCAGAGGAATGGGAATCCTGATGGGCAACCACTGGGAGTCAGGATCTTCCCAGAAAAAGAAGTCGCACGGAGGACGGTGGTGGGGCTTTCATATGCCAGAGGCTCAAGTATACCGGGGAGAGGTCATCCTAGGGACTAAGCCTTATCGTGACGGCCAGAAGGGAGAATTCGAAGAAATCTACCCAGAAAAAAGGTATTAACTCCCCAGGGGGGAAGAGAAAAGAGGGGTCCCACCAAAAAACCGTCGGGAGAGGCTACTCCCCCGTCTACCCGGTAGGCTCAAAACATAACGATCTCTAATGGAGGGAAGGACAGATTTCTGAGGCTCAGGATCATCCCCCTCGTGAAAAGGAGGGTGAACGTACAAGGTAATGGAGGAACTCATTCACCAGTCATAGCGCCACAGATATGCTTCCTGGCTGGTGGGGGGGGGGGGGGAGAATATTCAAACGCGGGAGAGGCGGTCTAATAATAATGAGGGGGGAAAGGGATACTGGAGAGTAAAAAGAGGATCACCTTATCTCACTCCTTCCGAAAATCCTTACGAAGGAAAAAGACAAAGAGCACTTGGGGGTGACAAAAAGGACAGACAGAACAGAAGAACTCGTCCCGGAGCCCATCGGGGGGCCAGGGCGCCCCCTCCTTCTTGAAGTTAGGGTGCTTCTAGAGAACAAGAGGGGGGTCCAGCACAGCACGAAGCAATATCCCACAAGGTGCGATTCCATTTTGTAGCAAACGGAGGGGGGATGACGGGGGAATATACCTAGATAAGAAACGCGGCATTCACGAGGATGACGCCGTAGGGTGCTTCGTTAAAGGAAGGGAGTGACTTTGTCAAGGGGAGGGGGGGATACCCCTGAGGAAGGGCGGACCGAAGGGTCCTTGAGAAAAAAGAAGGATTCGCCAGGATAAGGTCTAAGGGGATGGAAAAAAATCTTACGAAGGCGTACAAATGTGATGCGGGCGCCCCGGGAGGAAAGTTCTGAACACAATCATCCGGGGTACAGTAGAACTACCCACGTCAAACTGTGAGGAAGAGGGGGCGCAGATCGCTGCTAAGGGGCCAGATAGTCGATGGGGGATAACAGTAGGTCGGAAAGGCCGGACACTAGGGAGGTCTTAAAAGAAAGTGAAAAGACAGAATGGGAAGAACTCTCGGGACCAGTACTTTCAAGGAGTACCCCACTAACTCCCAAAAGAATAGAACTATCCTTTTACTCAGTCGTTTAGGAAAAGGTAAGAGGGGCGGCTCATTCAAAATACGTTTCAGATTGTCTAAGAGGGGCCTCCTATCTTCCACAGAGGACCTCGTCATTTACACTAGGGAGAAAGGGGGAATAAGGAACAAGTCTTTCCCTGTCCTGGAAAAAAGATGCAAGAAGATGGGCTAACAGGGTAGACCTGGTCGGACACTAGGGGAGAAAGCTCACATCGGACGGACATAAACGAAGGAAAAAGAGACGCTATCGAAACACCAATGGACCTATAGAAATATCTCCACCTCGCCCTACGAGGAATAAAAAAAAACGTCAAGAAAGGTGGACTAACCTCACCGAGAAGATGGAGGCTAGGACAAGGGTGTAACATCTGAACCATCCACCGGGGGGGGGAAACCAACTTAAGACTCTCTCTTTTGATCAGATAACCTGGGGGGAAGATCAAAGTCGAAAGTGCAGGGGGCAAGGTGTGGATTCAAAAAAAATTCTTTGCGAGGCAAAAAAATACAGGTAGGCCTTTGGGGGTAAAAAAAAGGGGTTTCTCGGGGGATTCCAAGAAGAGGGGTTTCACGGGGGCGAAAATTTCCCTCCCGGGGGGGGCAGGAAAAAAAAACCAGGTCTTCAGGGTTCGTCAAGCGGAAGGACTTTAAGAACGCCTTGAGAGGCGTGGGGGAAAGGAGTGCCTTCATCTTTTCGGGATCTTGCTACTTGGGGAAGAGGGGGAAAGAGAGCCAAGGCCCCTCGGTACTACGATCCGAAAAGAAACAAAAAACTTAGTAGGAAGAGAGAAGAAGGAGAAAAGTCAGAGCCGTGCCTTTGGAACTCGTAACTAGGAAAGGGCGCAGCATTACTATGCAGAAAAAGAACCACCGCTATCCAAAGGCAGAGGAATTCCTCCCACATGAGAAGCAGACGATGACGGAAAAAAGCGGGCAATGTTTAGCAAAAGCACTCGGCGCGAAACAAAAAGGGGGGGGAAAACTGTTTCGACTAAGTTGCTTGGGACCGACTAACCAGCAGTTATCTGACACCAGAAGTCCCTTTAAATGGGGAGCGGAAGAAAAGAGGGACGAAGGTAAGACAGGCTCCAGAATAGCGGTGTGTATAAAGGTAAGGGTGGAAAAAGGGTCACGCGTCTTCAAACGAAGATACAAAGGACAAAAAGTTTAAGAGAAGTCATGGAAGGGGGGAAGCCTCAACTTCGGAGGGGGATGGAGATTGCGCAGGATGTCAGAACTAGCTTCTGTCTGCTCAAGTCCAAGGAAAATTTTGGGGCTTAGTACTCTTTGTACTGGGCCTACACCGAGAGGAGGGACAGCTTAGAACATTGATTTTATTCCGAACAATAAGACCTGCAAGAGAAGTAAAAGGGGAAGACGGTAATACAGTTTTGCCAAAATACGGACTTACCGAGGAGGGGATGATGGGGGAGAAAAGCTGTCCTAAAGAGACGAGGGGGGCAGATTCCTTCCGAAACGCACCCCGCGCGGGAGATGCTGAACTTTCGTCCCAAGGAAGGAAAAAAAAGGGGAGTAGGTGCTTCCCTCGGCGGGGGAAAAAATAATGTGAGCGCTAAACGTCCTTTTCTAATGACGGGGGCGCACATCCATCGCAGAGGGTCCAGGTGAATTGAGGAACATACTGGAGTCGTTACCAGCTAACTTAGAGGGGGACGCGTCTGAAACTAGGACTCAAAAGGGACTCGAGGGAATTGACCATCCAGGAAAAAATCTTTGTCAAAAAGGCAAGGAGAAATATTGGAAGAAGACGGTCTTCCGACAAATCAACGCCGTTATGTGGGAGGAACGACACTTACAAGAATGGGATGGGGGACCAAGCATGGCGGTGGGGACTTGCAAAAACTCGGCGCTGTACTGACGGCGCTTTATGTGAGAAACAGACTGAGAAAAAGGGACCAAGTCGATCTCACCTCTTCTAGCATCCAGTAAAGGGTACCGCCTATCACTGAGAAGAAAAAACAATGCAAAGACCGCCACTACTTTCTCTAAAGAACGGTGGGAAGGAAGGAATACATCGGCGGGGGGATCGGCTGGAAGGGGGGAACGGTAACAGGATCAACATGCATAAATTCCAGCATCGGGGGGACGACTACCTTTCGTATAGGAGGGAGCAGGGCACCTACGGCTCGAGAGTCAAGGGATTTACCTGCAAGTGACGGGGGACTACTTCAATATTTGTTCAGGGAGGAAAGCTAATTTTTAAGGAAGGAGATCCACTCTCACGATACAATGCGGAGCTTAAAGAAAGAATTACCCCGGGGGATCTCACAGCTACCTCGCCTAATTTAAAAGCTGCAAGAAAAAGGGAAAGATTCTGAGGCCATGGAGGGGAAAGAGAGACCAAAAGGGGAGCTCGCGCGCGCGTGGCATCTCAGGTTAAAGTTAGAAAAGTGCTTATTCCTGGAAGGGGACTGCGCGACTCCCGCTAGGGAGGAAAGGGGGGGACCCTGGATAAAAACGGGGGGAGGGCCTACAACGCAGACTGAAAAGGAAAAAGAAGAGGGCCAGCTTGGCTGAGCTCCCGGGTATTGAACCTCGATTTCTTTTGACTGAGATAGCTTCCTCCATGGAAATGTTCCTATAGCATGGATGTCACAGAGGCAGCAGCCGTCAAGGGTGCTTCAAGGGAGGGAAAAAACAGCCACCCTAGGGAAGCTGAAAAAGGATTTCACTTCCTCCAGCCGATCGGGGGGGAGAGGACTTTGTCAGTGGCGAAATACTTATCTGCAAAGAGGGGGGAAAAATTGACTTAAAAAAAAGGGGGGTCACAGAATGTTTTGCGGTCGAGTTATGTGCGCGACTGGTGTCCGCTCTTCCCGCAGGAAGGAACTTTCTTCAAAAGCAAAAAGCTTGGCCTATACCGGAGAGTACCTCCTTTTTGAAGGAGGGAAAAGTGCTTGCCCTCGCCGAAGCGATTCAGGGACGCCGGATCGAAGACAGAGATGTTTAATTTCGGGGGGACGGCCGGTGGATGGGAATGAGGGGTAAAGTGAGAACAAGAGGTGACGAAATGGAGCGGGGGGGGGGGCAGGGCAATGGTTGCGGGGTCATCAGGCGACCCTGCCGTGTCCGCCTAATGTCTCTACGTCAAGGCCGGCTATACGCCGGAGAAGACGTTAAAGGGAAGGAGCTGAGCCTTCTTAGAACGAGTAGGCAGGCCGCATCGATCAAGTATCTCAAAAATCACACCCTGAACGAATGCGAGAAGTCAAAACTCGTTGATCATCCGGAGATGGCGGGGAACCGGGGGGGGAAAGGGGAGGAAGCGGTATTTCCTCGAGACCGTCCAGCCGTGAACACCAGAAGTACATCCCAGAGGGGAAATTAACCACTAAGCTCAAAAACAACAAGGATTATGAAAAATAGTAAGTTTTAACTCCCTCCCGTCGAGGGGATATGCACGGTGGGGGGAAAGAGAGGAACCCCGCCGTCAAGCTTCCAAAAAAAATCTGGAGTTATCTGAGGCCACAAAAAGGAGGGGGATCCTAGTTCTCTCCACAAGGTCGAGAAGCCCGTGGGTCGCCGACGAACGCTGCATTAAAGAGAGGGAGAGTGCCGAGCGATCCTCTGGATCATCCCAGACAGCGGCCCACCGCCAAAGAATATCTCAGGGCCAGGCCTCCTAGACTGGGAAGAAAAGTGGTCCAGCCGTCCCAAGGAATTCCAAACCACCAATGGGATGCACCCCTCTTGAATCGTAAAGGAAGAATGGGATAACGGGCAGAGAAGCATCATCAAGGGGAGAAAGCCGAAAGGAAACGTAACCTTTCCCTCATAAACGCCATCTTAGCTTAGGGGAAGGGGACAGGCAGAGGTGGCCGGGGGCCAACGGTACTCGAACTATCGTATTCCAGGCCGGATTTAGGGAGGGTCCTTCCCTCCCGCTCACCCCTCTCAAACCGGTAAAAAGAGGGAAACAGGGCGCGACCGTCCACTTTGCAAGCCGCGTCCTTTGGCACTTCATGGAACGAAACGGGACTCAAAACGCGAATCCTTGCAGAAGGACAACTCAGTCCAGGACAGAGGGGAGTAATACACTCCCGGTAGAGAGGAGGGACTCCCAGTCTCCGCTGCCTCAGAAGCCGAAGCCTGAGAGGTAGCATTCCTTTAGAAGGGCGCGGCAACTCCGGAAACCGCTACCCGAGGGAGAATAGTGGAGAGAAAGCAAACGCACTGGGGCCACTCCGAGTACGGCACCCATGGAGGGACGGACAATTCTCCAAGTACTACAACACTTAGGAAGAAAGTGCAAGGCCAGCTCCTGGGAGTCCAGGACCCTACCGAGAGGAAGGAGGGGGATGGCCCCTCGCAGTCAGAGCACTTGAAAGGGGGGGAGAGTGTCAGTCACCATGAAGGGGGAAAGAAAGATCGGGTAGAGGAAGCGTGGTCGCATATTTGGGGAATCCCTAGAGGTAGCCTGACGTCGGGGGGAAAACTGGGTCGAAGCCAGATCGGGAGGAGGATATCTTATAACCTCCTCAAGGAAAAGCGCCTCTACGTCGTCTTGTCCGAACCAGGGGACGTAGTCCACCAAAAGAAGTACTAATAAGCCCGTAGGGGAATCTCGCAGAAGGGGGGGGGACAGGGGAAAAAGGGGGGACGACCTTCTGAATAGGGGACTGCGTGGAGACCAGGGAAAAAGCACCTATCCTATACCCCCACTCCAACGAGGGTACATCGAGGCCCAGTTGTCAAGCAAATCATAGAAAAAGAAAGTCGTTTGGTCAGGAAAAGAGGGGAGACGAGACGCCTGAAACTCTAGGTACCACGGCCTGGATGTCAATTCGGGTAGTAAAATGACCTTACTGATGTGATGGGCTTTGCTCCCATTATCGTAGGCTGAGCAAGAGGTCGGGGGGGAAAGGCCCACGCCCAGGGGAGGGGTAGGAACCAGCACGCGGAAGAAGTGAGCAGTGGTTCATTGGGGTCCTCCCCCAGAGATGCAACCAGGGCTGGGTGGTGGAGGAAAATGTCTTACCTATTGTTCTTTTCATACACATCTCAGGAAGTGCAGGGTCCTCCAGTTTCTACGGTTGGGGGGGAGGCGGGAAAAAGTATCGGGGGGGATCCAATGTCCCGATCCTCTCTTCGGGGTGAACAGTGGGGGGGTCGCAGCCGGGCACAGTGAAGAGGATTGTCTGAGGGAGAGCCCTGGAGGGAAGACCTCTGAACGAACGAGAGGGAGATGTCATTAGAAATTACCAAACATTGGAACGACATAAAGAAAAATCGGGGGGGGGAAAGAGCCCGGGGATAAAAATCTTTTCAAGCGGGGGTGTCCGTAGGGAACGCAAGAGTTGGGGGAGTAAAGACTCCTACTATATTGAAAGAAGCCCAGGCATCTGTGTTACCCAAAGTTGAAGAAGCCAACACCCTTGCTTGAAGCAGCGGCACTCCTTTGCTATTTCTGGTCTGGGTACCGGTAGAGGAATAGGAACTCTGGGGAACTTAAGGGCCATCCTCGGCAAATATGACATGGGACCCGATTCCCAACCTCGGTCCAAAACCTTGAGGAAAGCCAGCAATCTAGGAAGCCGGATCAGCGAAGCTCTTCGAAAAAGCTGTTGCAGAGAAACAGCTCTATTCGGCGGGGGGGAAAATTTTACCCATAAGGAAGGTACTTAACTCTCGCAGTATGCCTAAGTTGGTGGGCCAAAAGCGAAATCTTAGCAGGTCCAAACTCTCAGGCGGGGGCATTTCGACTCCACATATTGTAGTGCGACTAAGATCTTAAAGGGAAAAAGGTTATCAAGAGAAAAAAGGTGCGCTTTCTCCACCGACTCCTACTTTAGAACAGGTACAAGGATGGACATCGAAGGGTGGTAGAACTTGCCCCGTGGGGGGGGGGAGGAAGCAGGGGAATTCAGGGGGCGGGAGGACCCTCACTTCTTCGGGGTTAAAGCAAGGGTCAGGGGACGTTCTAGGAAGAAGAGGGGTAGGCGTCGAATGTGCATCTGAGCTAAAAAGGGACAATTCCCTCTAATCGTGGCAATACGGGGTCCAATAGATAAAAAACACAACTTAAAGGGGAAGGGAGGGGGAGAGAATAGGAATAGCGGGACCCAATGCGATGCGCTTGAAAGGTTGGGCCGTATCATGAAACGCCTTAAGAACAATCGGGGGGAAAGACACGGTACCCCTCAAACCGCTGCCAGGCATTCCAGGTATTGAATCCGCTCAACAGGAGGGGGGCGGACCACGCTGAGGACTCAAGCACACCACATCGGGGGTCACTTTTCACTGCACGCGAGGGAAGACCCTTTTGGGGAAATTGACTAGGCGGGTTCATGGTGAGACCATTTAGAAAGAAAGACTCCGACTCCCTGGTCAAATTCTCAAATTTAGAGAACAGAGGAAAAAAGACTGCCATGCACCTCAAGTGATTTTGAAGGCCGTTGGGAAGAAAGGGGAAAACGCAGGGAGTGACGTTCCTTCCCTTATGCGGCTCATGGGGTAGACTCTCGAGTGAGGGTGGGATAATCAAGTTAAGGATGGGTCTTAGCTTCGCAAGTGGCGGGGAGTCAATATTCTAAGAGATAAGGTGGATCTCGGGTCGGTTATACAGGTCTTTGAAGTTCAACGTGCTGAATAGTCTCAAAGGGACTAGAAAGAACGACAAATTCGAAAGGAAGACTCAATCAGCCGTTGGACAAAGCGGCGGAAGCCGGTGGGTTGGAGAAGATCGGCCGGAACACGAGAACCTGGGAGTAGGGAGACGTCCGCTTCTTACTAAACCGAAATCATTCTCTCCGGCCAAGTCCAGTCCACTCTTTCCCCTAGTGATCGCAAGGTCAGTAAAAATCGGTGTGGGCGATTGGCGTTGCGAGAACTGGTAATTCACTCCAGAGTGGGGAGCAAAAACTTGCCGGGGGGGGAGAGGTCTTGACACTTTTCAGTCCAACTCATGAACCCTGTGAAGAGGTCATACAATACTTTAGCGTTCCACTAAAACAAGGATCTCGGCCAAGCATGAAGGAGAACCGAGGCCTCAATGGAGCTGTTCGAAAGGGGGAAACCTAGCGGAGATCGTGTTACTCTTACTAAAGAAACTAGGGGGCATACTCTGGTTGGTCTTCAATCATCACACCATAACGGGGACGAAGGGGGGGCGTACCATGCACCCCTTAGAAAAGTCCGTCTTGCTGTTTCTCGAAGAAAGGGGCGGTTGCTTTCCATCAAGCGGGAGGATTGAAGGACCGCTTACTGGAAACCCGAACCTCCTGGGGGAAACATTCATGTATCTAACCATCCAAATGATTAAAGGAACTGAATTGGTAAAAACCTGTCAAAGGCTGGAGGGCGAAGAACACTAGCACACGAAGGGGAGGGAGGATGCAACATGGACGCAACATCAGGGGCGTGGTTTGCTCGTGCATGCTGGACAAAGGTCACATTGAACATCATGTGCATGTTTTCCGACTGTCCCACTAAGTCGGCGGACACCTAACGGAGGAAGGGGTTAGCTTTTGGGGGAAAAAGAAGGGAGAAAGAATTTGAGGCGGGGACACGACTTCGGAGGTGAGTAAGGAGGTTATATAATCGATACCACTTCGGCTTCCGATCAAAGAAGCGGGGGAACGAAGTTCGAGGAGGGAAAGACTACTTCGCCGAAGGGAGACATAGACTTGCAGTCACGGAGGCGGCTCGACTGGATGGCTTCGTTCAATTGGGAAATGAAGAGCGAACACTAAGGACGTGCTAACGAAGCGATGGGGCCATCTCGGTTACCGAAGTACGGGAGGATCAGCACAAAGAGGGGACCAAAACGCAGATCGCCAGAGTAGTGGGGCGCCACCGGGATACTGGGCGGCGAAAGCGGACGGTGCCTCAGGTAAGGGGGTCGCCGTAGGCCGCGTGAGGTCATACCGCAGAATGTCGGTTTCGAAGAGTAGCCAGGGTCTTGCCCGGGCCAGAAACTCATGCTGCGCTTGAAACATACGAGCACTACGAGAACGCATGTTCCAGTAGGACCTCCCAAGAACATGTACTCTAGAGGTTGCATAGCCACCAGTCTCTATGAGACCTCGGGGAAAAGGGTTAAAATTACCAGGAGGGAATGGGATTTCTCGCCAGGCGGGCAAAGACGAGTGGTTTAGTTTTAAGGGGAAGGACGGCAAAGCCAGAAGATGCACAAGTACTCCTTCCATTATCGGGCCGAGCCGGGCAAACTGTTTGAAATCTTCACACCTTTGCGTGCCCTGAGGCCGAATAAAGAGGGGGGAGACTGGGGGACGCACTGGCTAAGACACGAACCTTGCTTCCATTGTCTTAAGAGAAGGTGGGGGGCTTTCAGGTGCTCGAAGGCCCTGGGGGAATGAGGAGAACCATTGAGGGGACAAAGGGCAAGGCGTGGTGGCAAGATTTCCCCTGTAACCCGTAGAGTGATCAGGGAAGGAAGGCCTTGTCTGAAGGCGGGACGGGATGGGCGTGAGGCCCGCAGGTCAAACTAGGGGAGCCACAGGGCGAAGAGGCCGCGATCGAGGCAAAAAGAAGAACGAGTCTCCTCCAAAAGGGAGAAGACCACGGAGCCGCGTGGAAGGACTCGTAGAATGAGGTGATGGTGCTGGGGGGGGGCCCCTCCGGGGTGAAGACTGCTCTTTAGGAAAGAGTGAGAACCGGCACGGGCAGAAAAAAGATTACATCCGGGGAGGGGTTCAAAAACCGAGAAGAAAAACAAGAGATTGAGGACAAAGATAGAGATAGGTGGACATCCAAACCCGTCGAGCGGGGTACTTCCGATCATCTACGGACTCGGACGAAACTTCCGGCCGAACTCCGGGAGGGGATCGGACCGCCATCCCCGCAAGATGAACCACTAGGATCAAAGCGCTCTCAGGGCACGGAGAGGAAAAAGTATTATCCTACGCAAGGACTACAGATATGCTTCCTATATCCGCGTAAGCAAAAGGGAAGATCCTTCGAAGGGGGGGAAGAAACGCTCAGTCCACGAGCTTATCTCCAAGGGCCTTGGAGGAATACCCTGGGCGGTCAGGAAAAAGGTGGTTTGGGAAACTTCACTCTGAAGAACGCCTGGTCCTTGAACCCCAAGTCCAGGGGATAGAGGGAGGGGAAGGGGGAACACGTGTCAGTCAAGAAAGCAATTATCGAACAAGGAGGCCGCCCGAAAAAGGAAAAAGGTCGAAGCATGCGTCCTCAGCTCAGGCGCGCAACTAAATGTAAGGCACGCCAATGGAACAAAAGACAATCGGCAAAGTTCATCTTCCATCGCTCGGAAGAGCAGGGTTCGTGTCAGGGGGGGACAGTTGACCTTGACCAGTCGGACACCTCGACCTCAACGACTGTTCTCTTTTGAAAAGCCAGGAGAGAAAGAAATTTCCCGCCTCTTCCATGTGCAGACGTACGGGATGGCCCCAAAACGAAGGAATACGAGAAGGGGAGGACTCGTCAACTCCGCGTTCAGATTAAGAGCGTGGTGGCTGGGGAGACAGTGCCAGAGGGGTCTCAAGGAACCGGCTGTTTTCCAGTAAAGAAAGACCGATCGGTGGGAGGATGGATGGAAGGAAGGGGGGGTAGCAATCTCAGGTACCTCAGGAGGATAACTCCACCCCGGGCTCTAAAACGTTAAAAAAAAAGAAAAGGGATAAAGCCCCGCTTCTAAGTTGTCTTCCCATCCAACCCCTGTCGACGCCACATCGCAAAATCTAGGTCCAGAGAAGGGGTACTCATTATCATCCACGCAAACCGATTGCCAAAAGGAGCGTAAAAGTTGAAGGCGGGGAGGCCTAAACAGTATATGTCCCGAGACGGGCGGGAAGTGCCAAATTCAAAACTAGTAAGTTTCCGAATATTCCCGGTAGTCGGGAATCGGCCAGAAGGGGGGGGAAAGATCGAAAGAAAGAAGTAAACACCTCTCCGTAACGTCTTGCCGCCGAAAAGAGGGATCTTGGGAGAAAGGAGGGGACCACGAGCAGGTACAAAGCGCTTCACTAGGGGGTTCTCTCGCCGAGGAGGGGGCCAGGTGGGGGGCGTAAAAAAATTTGAAAGGGGGGGGGGAAAATGCCTTGGTCAAAGCCTGTTACGAACAGCCATCACAAGATCACCCGCACCTGGTGTCGGGAGGCCCAGTTGGGAACTCCCTAGAAGAGGTCAGAAGGGGTGAGTAGGGGAGGGGAGGGGGCGCGAGAATTCAAAGCTCCGTCATTTAAAACGTCCCGGATTCGTCAGGGGGGGAAATGGGTTGGGCCTTGACAAGGGGGATCAAACCGGAAGACCTCGGCCGAGGCATGGATCAGGGGGGGTGTACATAGCCAAAACCGTAAAAGGTCCAGTGCACTCAACGCGAGAGTCAAAACCGGGGGGTCGTGACCCTCTCACCCCCTTACCCCATGTCTGGGGGATGGGCTACCCTGTCGACCAATAGGTATGAGAGGGGAACCAAATTCCTAGGGTCAGGGAAGCCAAAAGAATACCTTGCATAAGACTCGGGGGGCGAAAATCCGCGCGCAGAATGGGAAAGATATCAAAGTGAGGGGGGTTAACCTCCAGTTTAGGTCGCCGCACGGAGTAGGCAACATCTTGTACGGAGGGGGGAACTTAAAATAATCTCCCATTAAGATCTCGACAAAGGGCCGTACAAAAGACATTTTTGGAAAAAATCATAGCACACGAAAACGGGGGGACACTGGCTATAAGGAGAAAGTACTCTCTTTAATAGGCTGGTCCAGGTCCGCGCAGAGGAGGGAGATGACTAAGCCATCTTAAGCTCCAAAAGGAAGAGGGGAGTATGTCCTATAAGATCTCCTCCGCCGAACTGTGCAGTGGCCACGCCGGCTTGCAAAATACTGAATCTGGGAAAAAAAACTTTCTCGTCAAACTCAGAGGGAGAAGCCGTCAAGAATCTAGGACAGTCATTAAAAATGAAGTCTATGGAAGTTGTCCAATAAAAGATACAAGTGAGAAAGAAGATTCCAAGTCTGAATCATCCAAAAAATCCTGCACAAATCCCCCACCCTGTAGGATTAACAAAGAAATATCTTATCTTTCAAAAGTAAGGGGGACCTCTACTTCCGAAGGGGGGAGCACCTGTTGGGCCACACCCGGAAATCCCAAACCTAGAAGTGTTAGACGAAACAAGGAGAGGCGCTTTTGAGGCCGAAAAAAGGAAAAGGGAGTCCCGGGGTGTCATCATAATGGTTTGGGTAAACACCCAAAAAACAGTAGGGGAGAAAGTGGCCCCACGGGTTGGAAAATCAGATGATAATCTTGGACGTGCAAATGACCCGATGTTTGGGCGAGGGGGCCACCGGTGGGAAAGGATCATGGGGAGAGATAAAGGAATCGGCTGGAAAGAAGGGAGCGGGCTGGGATTCTTGGGGGAAAGGTACAGAGCGTTTTAGAACTGGGAAATTGACATCACGAGCCCGGAGGAGGCACAACTATCGAGAGGGCTCACAG
>Ga0179593_1472033_pt1 | contig 22141 bp, 37 predicted proteins | sample CZODoug2_1_08_16_FD_185931 | JGI IMG/M metagenome (GOLD analysis project Ga0179593, IMG submission 185931) | Vadose zone soil fungal communities from Angelo Coast Range Reserve, California, USA - CZODoug2_1_08_16fungal (PacBio error correction) | ecosystem: Environmental > Terrestrial > Soil >...
CGCGGGAGTATTGCTCAGCAAACAACAGGGTGCCCGAGTTTCGGGGAAAAAAAAAAAAAAACTGGTCCTGGGGGAGGGACCAAAATCGAAAAGAGGGGGCCGGGCCGGGCGTGGGGGAAAAAACCAGGAATATGGTCCCGATAAAAGGAGGGAAAGGACCTCTCAGAAACGGGTTGTGGGAACAAAATAAGGGGATCTGGAAAAAAAAAAAGGAGGGGAAAACCCCTGGGGCTTTCCACAAACAGGTTACCGAGGAAAAAAAGGACCTAAAACATTGAGGAACGTCTGTCGCGAAAGAATTTGCTGAAAAGGGGGAGGGAAAATGAGTGGGGCACGAACCACAACCCGCTTGGCAAGTTGCAAAAATTAAAACCGGAAGGAGTTAGGACACACTGATTGGGGAAACCAAACCACCTAAAAAAAAAAAACGCTTGGTTGGTGGAGGCTCCCAAGGTGCACGGAGTTGTTACAACTTCCCAAAAAAAAACGGGGTACAAAAAAGAAAAAAAACCAAACGCCTTAGGGGAAGGTTAGTGGCAGCAAAAAGAGAAGGAAGCAGACTTGCCGCAAAAGCGCCCGTTCCCCAAAGAGTCGACAACTACGAACTGGGAACCGGGAGGGCGAACATAAAAAAACGCCACAGGGAAAAAAAAGTGAGGTGAAAGAAGGTGGGGGAGTCGGAAGTGTCCAGGGGGGGTCGGAAAGGGGGGGGGGGAAACAAAAAAAGTGGGCCCACGCGGAGGTTGGGGCTGGGGAACGGAAAAAAAGCAAAATGGCGTAGTGAATAAAAAAGAAAGAGGAAGTCTTACGCAAGGACTGGGGTGGGAGCAAGGGAAAAACAGGGTGGGGGGGGTCCCCCGCTACGGTAGTATGATTCGGGACAAAGGGGAAAAGGAAAAACGTGGGTTTGACGTTGGGGCCGAGTAGAAAAGGGTGCTTTTGGAGGTTTTCGGGGGAGGGGAAGGGGCCTCCAAAGGGGGGGGAAACGCTACTGAATCCCAAGGGAAAGGGGGAAAAGACCAACCAAACAGAATGCCATGTCCTGAGAACTCATGTTTGGGGGGGGTGGCGGGGGGGTGGGGGGGGATTGAAGGGCGGAAAGGGCCCGTCGAAACGAAGGAGGGACGTGGGGCCCAGCAACGGTTGGGGGCAGGGTTTGGACGGCTAAAAGACACCAAAGGGGGAGAACCAAAACCCCAAGCGGGAGAAACCCGGGCAGGCTGCTACTTGGGAAAAAAAAACAAACAAGAAAGAAAAGCCTGAATTTGAAAAGCGAAATGGAGTTTCACCAAAAGGAAAAAAGGGACACTGGAAGGAATCGGAACTGAAGAAAAGAAGGGGGGGGGGAAGCGGATTGGTGGGAACAACTTACTAACACACTGGGGGGGGGGAAAAGGGTGTTCCGGAAGAAAGAACCCCAGGAGGCAAGCCTGGGGAAAAAGTTGATGACCCCAACAGAATGGAGGCGCTCGGGTGGACAAGGGGGGGAACCTAAGAAGATAGGTTGGGAACCAGGCCAAGTGGGGGGGGGAAAAAGGGGGAAAAAGACGAAAAAGGTCAGAAACCCAGAAAGGTGGGGGAAGGGGGGGGGGGACTGAAACCTTTTGGGGGGACAAAAAGCGGAATTACAGAAAGACGTGAAAAATTCAGAACCAAACGGATTTTCGGGTTGTAATAATGCAGTTGCTAATTAAAATCCTCACCTGAAATCAAAAAACGGAAAACGCATCCCGCCAAAAAGGGGGGGCAAAGGTATGAGGGTGGGGGAAGGAGAAGAAGACCGACGCCTGCACTGGGCGGAGCCAGGGGGGTAAAACACTGGCAATCAGCAATGAGGAGGGACCTGCCTTGTGAAGTCAAGGGTGGACGGGGGGAGCGGGGTTTAAAAACTTACAGGGGACGTAGGGAAGATTAGGGCCAGGGTGGTTAAGAAAAGAACTAAAAAAAAAACCACAAAACATCACTTTACAATTGTGCCGAAACGCGAGAAAAAGGTGGGGTAAAAAGAAGAGGAAATATAAAAAAACCCAATAAATACAGGGAAAAAAGGGGAAAGGCAAAAAATGAACAAAACCGGGCTAAACCTCGGAAGAAAAGATGGGGAGGGGGTGGGGGGAATCGAAAAAAGGGAGCAGGGGAGCTCACATCACCAGGGTTGGTACCTAAAAAAACATCAGAATGGGTGGTGAAAAGACTCAAAAATTGAACACTCCTGGAAAAAGAAAAAAATTCTCGAGAAATAACAGAAGGGGGAAAAAAAATTACGACATGGGGGGGAAAGCCTTCCCCAAGGACCCACTTGAACAAAGAAGAAACAGCAAAGCCAGGTCAAAACCAGCCTTGCGAAAGCCGGAGGGGGGGGGGGGAGGGGGACAGCACGCTAAAGGGGGTTTCGTAGGGGGGAAAAAATTCACCAGAAAAAGAAACAAAAAAGTACAAACACCACCATAAAACGGCATTGAGGGAATGAAGAAGGGTTTTGGGGGGGGGGGAAAAAAGACCGAACCCCAGCATTGAACGAAAGACGGAGGGGGTTGGCATAAGGGGAAAGGAATCGGGGTGGGAAGCAAAAGAAAGGGAGAGTGTTCAAAAAAAGAAACCCGGACGAAAGAAACAATTGGTCCAGTCCGGCATGCCCGTGAGAACGGAAAAGAAAAAGAACCACAACGAAAAAAGGGAGGGGGAAAACACCACAGAATTGGGAAAAATGTGGGGAAGAGTGGGGGGTGAGGGACATATCCAGCCAGAGAGGTAGAACCATTACGGGAAACGGGAAGCGGGGGGGAGGGAAATGGAAAAAGAAAGCAAAAAAAAATGGGAGACAGATACAGGCAGAAATGTCCTGGGGCACTCATAACAACGAAAGCTTTTCGGGGAGGTGCTGGGAGAAAGTACCCAGTCCAACCAAAATGGGGGAATTTAGGAGCAAGGGAGGAAAAACCCCAAAAGATCCATAGGGGGGAAAAAGGAGATGGGGGGCCCTTAGGGGGTGGGGGTGACGTAAACAAGTTGGGGGGGGGAGAAAAAGCTGGGGTTCCCGCGTTAATGTCAACTGAAAGGGAATGGGGCAGGGGTTGTCGGGGGGGAGTGCAGGACCACCATCTTGGGGGTATGGTGGCCCCACCCTGAAAAGGCGCAAAATAAAATCCTGAAATGGAAGGAGAATGGGTCACAAGGGACGGGTCATTAATCTAGAGGATCGGCAATTGGGCCGGCAAACGGAAGTGGGGAAACTATTCAAGGGGGGGCGAGGTTGGGGAGAAAGGAAATACAGGAATCTGATTAGATTGGCAAAGAGAAGTGGCTGAATTGGGGAAAAAGGGGGGAATGCGATGGGGGAAAAAAACAACATCGGTGGCCAATGTCACCTGAAGAAAAAGAAAAAAAAAAATAAAGAAGAGAACCCCTCGCGGAAAGCAAGTACGGGTAAAAAGAAGGGAAAGGACAACTAAGGGGGGGGGAAAAAAAACTGGATTGAAAAGATGAAAATGAAAAAGAAATATGGGCACCCCCGTGTACCTCAAACAAAGGTTTGAAAAAGAGGGAAAAATGGGGGGGAAAAGGACCACGCTCATACCGAGTGGACCTTTAAAAAAAAACAGTAGAAACGGACCCTGGGGGTGGTCTACATATGCGTTTTCTTTGATGGGGGGGGGGGGGGACAGGAGGACCCATCCCCAGACAGGGGGGAGGTCACGGGCCAAAAAAAGAGAAAACAGATGCGACACTGGTGCAAGAAAGGGGGAATCCACTTGGGGACCGAAGGGGGAAAACGACGGGGTGACCTCATAACGACACGGAAACCAGAGGGGGGACGAAGATTCAGGGGAAAAACGGGGGATTTTCGAAAGGTCAATGTTGGGGAATCTTTGATCAAACACGGTCAGCGAGAAAAGGAATTGTGGAGAAAGAAAAGAGAAGAAAAAAACTCGAACAAGTTTCAGAAGGGGAAGAAAGGACAGGGTGTGGGGGGGGGGAAGATCCTTGAAAAAAACGCACGGTGCCAAATGGGAAGGTAACACACAACATGCAAGTAACCGGCACGCAAACTGGGAGGGGGGGGGATGCCAGGAAAAAGAACGTTCAAAAGGACAGGTGGGGAAAATTGACAATTCCACTACAGGGGGGGGGGCGGGGGAAAAAAAAAGACAAAATACAGAAGACTGTAAGATAAACAAAAAGCAAAAGCGCGGTCCAAGATATTGGGTGTTTCGAAAAAACGCCCGGAAGATTGGAAGGTGTAACCAACCATGTAAAGAATCGGGGGGTCCGGTGGGGGGAGACAAATAATTATGGAAATAAGTAAATTATTTTGGGTGGAACTCCAAAAAAAAAAAATCACGTGGGGGTGCGAGGGGTTGGGAAGTAGGAATGGACAGTAAGGGGGGGGGGGGAGTGGGGGGGAGGGGAGGGAGGAAAAAAAAACGGATTGAGGACTCAAGCGGAAAATTCACGATTTGTCGTACACTTATAAAAAAAAAAGGGGAAGGGGTTTACCAAAAGGACAGCCCACATCTGAAGGGGATGAATTGAAATACGATATGGATACGCTAGAACAACAACATGAATAGGGGTTGTGAAAAAAATAAAGAAAGGTTGGGGGAAGACAGCACGTAGGGCAGGGAGATGCGAGAGGTGCCCAAGTACGGGTGAATAAAGGGAGGGAAAGTGTCCTAGGAAAAACCCAGTAGGTGGCCAAATAAAAGGTTTGGGGGACGTCTAAAAAACCTTGGAAAATTCCATCGAGACAGGGTTGTGGGGAAGAAAAAGGGCCACAAGGGGCCGATCTACAACAAAGGACGACCCAACTTCTCGATGGTGAGTGACAGTTGGGCCACCGCCAGTCCCTGAGAAGAACAAAAAATGGAAATGACGGTTTGGAAAAGGGACTGTGTGGGTGGCGACTAATGAATCGGCAGCTTTTGAAGTTGCCAAGGTCTTTAATGACGACCGTACGGGTGTTAATACCAACGCGATAGTTTGGCGAAATCCCTCCAGAGGGGGAGGTCCCCGTGCAGACTAAAAGGAAGAAAAAGAAGGAAGAAAAAATGGATGGAGGGGGGGGGACGACACGTCGAAAAACTGTTGAGGAGTCTTCTTTTAAAGATAGGGGGGGGACGTAAGGGAAAAGCAGGGCTAGACAATGTTGTGGCGGACAGGAGGGGGGAAAAAGGCCACCATTTCCGTGGGGCCGGCAGCAAAAAGCAGGAGAACAGCCCTGTCAGGGGAAAACCACACTATTTGCACATTGCGGGAGGGCGGTATTCAGACTCCAAAAAAAAAAGAGGGGGGGGAAGAGCGGGGGGAGGGAAAAGGGACCAGGGGTTGTAGGCAAAAAAAGGCATGATTGGAAAAAGTCAAGGGGAGAAAGAAGGTGGGGGGAGGCTGGAAAGCACTGGGACGCACGATAGGGGGAAAGGGGAAGGGGACTTTGAGCAATTCAACCTCAATTTGGGTGAAGTATCTTGCCAGGGTCAGGCTCCAAAGCGTAAATTTTGATCTTCAATGATAAGGGGTTGGGGGGGAGGAACGGGGGAAAAAAAAAAAGGGAGCCACAGTTGGGGAACCTGTTGTGGAAAAAAATCGGTTGTTGCAGTGGGGAAGACGATCAGCACTGTCGGAAAACGCAAGCGGATCGCACGAGGGGATGGGGGAAAGAGTGGGGGGAATGCTGCGGGCGGTAACAGGTAGGTGGGGTGTTAGAAAAAGTTCCAGAGGAAATTTGTTAGAACGTAGGAGGGGCGGGACAAAAATCCTGGTAAGGGGAAATGGGGGGGGGTGGGGGTGGATTCACGCAGGAAAAAAAATTTTAATCGCTAGAACCGCAGGGGGGGGGGGGGGGTTAACAAGAAGCAGAAAGTCAAAAAAATTTCAAAAAACAAGTCGAAAAAAAGGGGTAATTGGGAAGTGTGTACAAAAACTCTCGGCGCGCACCAAAAACCGTCAAAGACCAGGGGGCAGAAGTAAAAAAGGACAAACGATCCTGCCGACGAATAAAACAACGCCCTTAAAAAAAATTTTGAGCGGCAGAACAAACCGGGGGGCACGAAAACAAACTAAAGACAAAACTAAGTCCCTGTACGGTTGGGAAGTAAAAAGGAAAAAGCCCCCATGGAGGCGCGGGGGCAAACAGGTGGGTAAAACAAAAGAAAGGAAAGGGTGTGACCTGCAAACGGGGGGGAACCCTCACTCAGGGAAGTGCGGGGAAAAGCAAAAAGAGTGTAAGGTCAATGCCTCAATAAACCTCCCGGGGGAGCAACAAGAGAAACGGGGACAAAAAAGGGGAAAAAGGTGTAATGAAAAGCAAAAAGACACGCTGGGGAATCTACATAGGGGGGGTGAAAAAAAGCGGGTCGTGAGTCGTTTCTTCCAAAGAAAAAAAGTGACGAGGGAGGAAGGAAGTAGTACAGCTAACTCGGAAATAAAAAAAGACCGCGAAACAAAGACGGGCTCCAAAGTGTGTTGTTTCATAAAAGACCACGAAGGGGAAAGCGAGGGGGGGGGCGAGGTGGGAGAGGAGGGGCAAAAAAAATAGCAATGACCCCAGTAAAACGCCATAAGAAAATCTGGGGGGGGAAGAGGGCTAGGAAAAAGTGCCTGAGAAGGGGGTGTATAAAAAAAGGACAACTCGCTACAATAATAAACAGTCTACTCCAAACCAATGAAACAAGAAACGTACCAAAAACCCGGACACAAACCAATGAGAAATAAGAACCTCACACCTGGACAATCCCAGGCCCATTCCGTACAGCCGGAAGGTGAAAAGAACGAAGAGACATAGCAGGGGGCCGTACAAACCCCACGAACAGAAGGGCCAAGACCAAAAGAAAAGAGCAAAAAAAGAAGGCAATCACGGGGGAGAGACTCCCCGGCCACAAAGTGACCTGTGCCTGGAAGTCTTCGAACAAAAGCACAAGGATCGAGGGGTGAGAAGGGTAGAACAGGGAACGGCGGAGGGGGAAAACGTAAATATGGTCAGAGGTGGACGAAAGAGACGGCGGGGAAGAAGGGAGTTCACTGCACACCGGGAAAGAGGAAGGTAAAAAAAAGCAAAAACTAAACTGGGGGGGGAAAAAGAAAAAACAAGCGTGGGGGATGTGGGGTAACAGGTCAAAAATACGACGACACTACAGAAAAACACCCTTGACGACTTGGCAAGTTGAAAACGGGGCCAGGGTTTTGGGGGGAAAAAGGCCACTGGAAGGCAGCAGAAATGATGAGGACCGGACAAAACGAGGTTGCAAAGGCCTCCGGCGAAAAAAAATGAGACGGACCGTCGCGAAAAAAGGGGGGGGGTTCACAGGGTTTGGGGGGGTGGGGGAAGATCATAGTGGACAACGTCCGATGGCAAGTTGGCTGCGGGAAAATGGGCCCCGATTTGGGGGACCCCGAGAGGAGCAACAGCCAAAAAGTTCAAAAAACAAAGTCTGGTTGCACCAAGAGGGGGATGTGACGCTCAAAGGAAAGAAACGAAAAAAGGCCACGGGTGGAGGGGAGCAGGCCGCCCCCTCGACCGGCTCTCAGGGACAACAACCACGAGGGGGTTAAAATCAGGGGGTCACCGCAAACGAACTTAAGAAGACAGCAACCTTTCCCCCGTCCAAATTTGTCGAAAACAGGTCAAGAACAAAACATCTCTGGGGGGGGCCCGCAAGCTCTTGCACGATCGGGGGCAAGAAGCAGGAGGCTGAAAAAAGAAAAAAGAAGGTAGGACCAGGCCCTAAAAAGCAGTTGGGGTTAACAGTAAATCTGACATATGGGGGAAAAAAACGGGGCATACCTGGGGGAGGGAAGGGAAACGGGGGGGGGGGCTTTATGGGACCAGGAATCGGCAAACAGTAGGTCGGGGACTCCCAAAATTAAGGACATGGAAGGACCACAGGGTATTGAAAACCAAAAAAACCCGAGTTGACAAACGGGGGGCAAAAAGTGCCCCCAGTCAGTAGCACTTCTCGGTCCCAGTTGTGAAGCCAAACTGGAAAAAAACAAAACTAGGGGGGGAGGAGACAAAAGGTTCGGGGGGGTGCAATCCACCGGAAAACTAAAAGCCGGATTCGGAAGAACGAGCCCGTGATCAAGAGGGAGGAAATCCTCTCCTAAGGGGACAAGGCGAAATAAAAGAAAAAAAGGAAAAGAACTTTCTCTGGGGAGAATAAAAAAAAAACGGAAAAACCAGGGGGGAAACAATTGATAAAGCGGAATGTTTGGGAGAGAGAAAAGACTTCGGGGGTGGGACAAAGCTAAAAACCATGTCTGGGGGGGAAAGGTTGGAGCGCGTCGGTGATCGGCTAAAAAAAAATGTCAATGGAAGGAAATAACGTGAGCGCAAAAGGCTTGAAAAAAAAGGAAATAAACGGCCTGGGAAAAGGCCCAGGGTGGTGGGGGTCGCCCTAGGGAAGAGGAAAGTCGGACGTCAAAGGAACGTGGGTTTTTTGAGGGGAGCAGGGGGAGGTAGCAACGGGGGCGTTCAGGGCTTGGGGCGAAACGCCCCGCTGGCCATTTTCCGATACTGAGGCAAGGCCAAGTGATCAAAGACGGAGCCAGTCCTGGGCCTTCAAGACGGTGCTGTTTCGGTGGAAAAAGGGGAAAGAACACTAGTCTGCCCCGCGAGCAAAGCGGGGACAACCGGGTGATCATCTGGGGGTACGTCTAGGAACCGCAAACGGTGGGGAAACCCGTCTGGAGGGGGAAAAGTACAGGAGGGAGAATGGTCTGAGCCACTGAAGAAGGGGGCGAAACTCAAAAATAAAAGAAAACTTAAAAAAAATACCCGAAAACCGCAAAATCTGGGGCCGAGAGAAGGGAGGTTTCAAGGAGGGGACTCGAACATCACACTGTCCACCCTTGTAGAGCTAAAAACCCTCGGCGTCAAACCAAAAAAAATCGTGACATGGCAATTGTTGTAAGGTCAAGGGGGGGGACAGACTTTCGGAGAGGTGTCCCGCCGTCGAAAAAAAAAAGAGAAGAAACCACCACCATGCAAACACGGGACCGCAAAAAAATGGTGCCGGAGACTGTGGGTTGGCCAGACCGCAAAAGTTACAAGAAAAGGGGCCAGCAAGAAAGGGAGTAAGTGGAAAAGGGGTAGTGAGTTTTCTGAAATCAGAAAAAAAAAAAAAACATAAAGGCCGGGAGGACTGGTCCCGGAAGAGGGACCGGTATAGGGGGGGGACAGGTGAAAATGCTCACGCCAGAAAAAGATAACGGGGAGGGGGAAAGGAAAGGGGTCAAGTAGTCTTCTTTAAAGGCGGGTTCGGGAAATAGGAGGAACACCGGGTTCCCTAGCGATTGGGGGGGTATTGTATTGGGACTAGAAAAAAAAAGAAAACTAAACACACCACACAACAAGGCCCAACTGGGTATGTCTCGAAAAAGGAAAAAGGAATTTAAGGGGAGGGATAACACCACCAATAAATAAGGGAGGGAAGCAAAACAGACATAACACAACAAGGAGTGCATACCTCGTCTTGTGGGGGGTGAAAAGAAAGACATGTGCCTCTGAGAGCGACAAATCCCAAAAAAGCGAAAGTGGAACGAAAAGACTGGTTTAAAAAAAACTCCAACCAGTCATATTGAAAGAAGCAAAAAATTCTCTCAGGACACCACAGGTGGTCAGAAAAAATACGAAACATTTCACTCCACTAAAGAAAAAAGGGGGTGGGGGGAGCCCATCCAAATGGCACAATAGACTCCTCTCGGCTAAACAAGAAAAAGTACCAGCACAAAACGGTGTGTGGGGGAAGGGAAGGCAATGACACACACAAAAAATCAAGACGGAAAAACAGAAAGCATTGGAATCCGGACGGGGGTTTGTGGGGTAATGCCGGAATTACAAAGAAACCCGCGGCCTCAAGAGTAGGGGGGGTTTCAAAGAAATGGAAAAAGTGAATGTGAAGGGCTGGCCAGCACGGCAGGCTGGGGTGAAACTACCTTTCCCCGGGCAACACCAACCCAGGTGGAATCAGCAAACAAAAAAACGCCCATCGTAAAAGAGAAAAAAAAAACTGCCGGGTTTCACACAAATTGGTGTCCGGAATCAAATCAACTTATTAAGGCCATAGCGGGGGTTACGCCGGGAAAGGAGGAAGGACTGGAATGGGCAAAGAGCAAAGAAAAAAGGTACATAAACCTCTTGGGCTTTGAAAATCCAAAAAAACAAAAGGCGCAGCGGAGCGCGAACCAGGCCCGAAAAACAAATAAAGGTGGGGGAGTAAAGACGCGGGGCGGCCGCACAGCGTTAGTGAAAATTGGGTAGGGGTGCGGCGCGGGGGGGGGGGAAGAGTGGCCAAACTAAAAAGTCCGGGATAATTTTAAAAAAAAGGGGTGGTAAGGAGGCGGGTCACGAAAAAAAAAAAATCTTGGGGGGGGGGGTTGGTCCCCCCACGAAAAACTTTCGTCACTTATTGGCACTGAGCCGGACTTGCGGGTTACCTGACAGAAACGCACAAAAAAAGAGGGCGAGAATGTTCTGGGCGGCAAAGGATATTTGAAACGATTCCAGGGGACGTGGGGAAGAGATTGATAATACATATTAGGGTTACCCGTAGTAGGAGGGGCAAAAAAAAAGAGGGGTGGGGAGGGGGAACTGTGAACAATCTAGTGGGGAAATGTAACAAGACCATTTGTCAACCAACCGCGCGGTCGATAGGTCAGGGAACCATAAGCAGCAAGAAAAGCACTGGAAATCATGAACGACTACACGATGGAAGAGAAAAAAACAATATTCCCTCGAAATGAGGCCGCCAACAAACCAAATCGCGGCTTCATGGACCTAAAAAACAAAACATGGGGGGGACGGGGGAAGTTACAGGGTGTGTCCCAAGGGGAACAAAACGCCCTTCATAACGAAAAGGCCCAAAGGGTGTTGCTTTTGGGGGGGGGTCCGAAAACAACTGAGGACACGGGCCGAGGAGTGCGGTTGGGGTCAGAGAAGCAGAAAAAAAAGGGCTTCTGTCTGGGCACCCACCATCAAAATACAGGGCGCAGATCCCGGTGCACCCTGCGAGGACGCGGCATGGGGGGGGAAAAACGGCAAATTTGGAAAGGAAGGTGCCATACGGTGGTTAAAACGCCAAGGTCCAGTAAAGCATAAAAAACGAGGGATCCATGGGGGACGGTCCAGTTTCCAGGGGGGGGGAGGAGGGACTCTCAACACCAAATAGGAGGGGGAGGGATTAAAAAAAGAAGGGAAGGGGGAGGCACATTAAAAAAAAAATCCAGTGAAAGGGAAGGGTGTGGTGGTCCTCTGAGTTACTAGGGGCGGAGGGTGAGGAACAAATGGATCCGCAAGGGGGGGAGTCAAAGGTGCTGGGGAAAAAAAAGGGGGGAGCGGTCACGAGAAGGTTGGACTGGACTCCTAACCAGGGTCTTTGGGGGGCCGCGGACAGAGAATGGAATGCCCAACCGCCAGTGAAGAAAAAAAAACGGCAAAACGAGTAGTTGTTTTTTGGCAGGTAAAGGAAAAAAAAGGGGGTCAACGGATATCAGGGGGGAGGGGACACCCTTACCCAGGGGGGGTGCGAATGAAGATTGGGTGTGGGGGGGAAACTGAAAAAGTCCTGGTTGAAAGGAACATGATGGTAACCGTAGTGGTGATGGGGGCGGGGGGATAGGGAAAGAGACTTAGACGCATAGGGAATTTTCACTTATGGTCAATCACAATAGAAGGGGGGAAAAGGGTGGTACCAAGAGCAACACCATTCTCGGGGAAACAAGGAGTCGGAATCCAGATATAGGCAAGGGTATTCGAAGAGGAGCAACCAACGGAATTGTCCAACTAGCACAGTAAACGCAAATAAAAAAATCGGACTCAGAATCCGATGAGACCCAGTTCGTCCCTTAAAGGATTCAGTGAAAATGAACCAGACGGGGGGGAACAATAAAAATATGGGCAAAAGGTATTCCAAAGTGAAAACCTGAAAAGTCATAGGGAATCAAACAGGGGAATTTATTTGATAGGCAAAAACCACCCAATAGAAGCCAATGTATACAAATAGGGAAGCTGACTTTGCACGCGATGGTTTTTCCCCCGGTGAAATCCAAAAAAGTTAATGCAGGTTTGGGGAGGGGGAAAGGGGGGTGTTCCGAAGGAAGTGCGCTTGTGAGGCAAGGTGAAGCAGTTGAAGGGGGGGGTGGGTTATCAAAGTGGAACTCCCTTTGGGGGGCTGCAAAAACGCTCTTCGCTGGAAAGGAGGAAGGCCCTAATGTCTGTGAATGTAGAGAGACTGAACACCTGGGGAAAAATCTGGGGGGAGATTGGAAAAGAGGGGGGTGTCGGCGCCTGGCGAAGAAAAAGGGGTGGTGGGGTCATAAGGGGAAAGAAAGGGGGCAAAAGGGGCTGGCAAACGCTCAATTGAAAAAGGAGCAAGGCCTATGGCACCCATAAGATGGGCATTCGGAGCGGTGCCCCCAACAACAGAAATGTACCTAGTCTTTGGCGAGGAAGGGGGTTCTGTTGCCAAAACTGGAATATGGGGGTTTTTTGGGGCGGGGGCACATTGATAAGAAAAAAAAGGGGGGGGGGGATACGGGGTGCTCCAAGCGATTTCTACAAGAACTAGTTGGTTATACCATTGGCAAGAGGATGAGGACGTGCTCAACCACCTATTTTGCATTTTAAGGAAAATTGACTTGTCCTAATCTGGGAACAATGAGGGGGTACTGGGGATCACCTTTCCAGAATGGGGATTCTTCAAGGGTGGGGTCGCGGTGGAAAAAGACTCCAAGGCCTGGTGTCCTAAGCCTCGAGTGCAGGTGATCGATCGAAGCAACGGAAAACAAACACGGCAGGAGGAAGCGCCGGATTTTGCCGAATTGGTGACATTAGGGGACGGGCGTTGCTCCTCCGTAGGGGTGGGTTTTTTGGGAGGCGTCACAAAAAAAAAAAAAGGATCATGTTCAGGAGGGTCTGGGTCGACGGGGGAACAAAAATAAAGGAAGTGCTGGGGTGGGGGTTTAGTGTATTTACAACAAGACCAGAGAAAAAGTAAAAAAGGAAAGAAACAGTGGTACCAAAAAAAAGCTCCCGTACAAACCGGCCTGAAACAAGCAGATGCAAAAAAGAAAAGGGTTGAACTTGGGCCAGTGTGGGTAGCCAGCAGGACGACGCGTCCCGGGGAAACGATTCAAAAAAAAGAAACAGGGCAAACGAAAAAGTCCGGGCCCAGCCCCGGGGGGGAACGCAGGGGGAGCCGGGGGGATCAGGACATCAACACGAAAAACCGAAGGCTAACAAAAAAAAAGAACGTTTGGGGGGGTGTCTGGAACCTTTAGGGGGAAAGTTGATAGTACCAAAAACATTGACAAAGGGCTGCCCTGGTAGACTCCCAATCCGGGGGGTAAAACACACCTTACCCATGGGAAACGGAACAAAAAGAATAAAAAAAGGGGGGGGAAAACTAAAAAAGCGACTAGCGAGTGACTGGGGGGGCCATCAAGTCCAGGACCGCCGAGATCAAAAAACTTTTACAAAAAGGGGTATTGTTAGGACAAAAACGGGTACAACGCCCGAAATATTCCCGAAGGGGGGGGAGGGTGGCTGGATCGTAGTCATATTCGAACAGAAAGGGTCAGCTAGCCTACGGAGTAATCAGCCCGGCCCAAGGTCCGGGCCGAAAGAACGGGTCTAAAAACAACGTACGGGGTAGAAAAAAGACAATCAGGGGGTGGATTCCACGCGGCGTGGAAAGCTGTTCATGGGAAAGGACGGGACTAAGAGATCTTACAGGGGGGGCGGAAAGAAAAAACGGCTGGGAGGGGATCAAGGGGGGAGCAGGGACGCCTTAGGAAAACTAACACTACCAAGCAATAACGGGGGAAATTGCCCTACTCCCAATACAAGGGGGGACGGGCAACTACCCATCCATGGGGCTTTGATAATGGCGGGCAAAGCTCAAGGGGAAGGCAAGAAAAACAAGAGGGGAACAAAGGACTACAGCCAGAATTGAAAACACACGACTCCTTGAAAATTCAACTATTACTCCTTAGGGGGCCGGGAAGACGCGAGATGGGGAAACAAAGGCCCAACAGTAACCGAACGGGAGCAGGCCCACGCAGGGAGTGAACCAAGCGTGCTAACCAAAATAGGCTTTGGGAAATGACCTTGATTTTGGTAGTTCAAGTCAAACCAGGAGAAGGTTGCGGGGGGGGGGAAACGTTGGACAGGAGGAGGAAAAAAAAGGGTGACGCCGAGGGGGGAAAATAAGTCAGGAGGTGCACGCACATATCATGTTGCTTCAAACGGGAAAGTTGTTCATGAAGCACGGACGGTACAAAGCACCTAAAAGGGGGGGGGAAAAAGAAAAACGTTTTGGTAGTGGGAGGGGGGGCATGCACACATCCACTCAACCATGAAGAAAGCACTGTACGACAGGGTCCAATGCAAACTGGGGCCAGCGGGGTTTTGGGGCGTAAACACAATAAACTTGAAAAGGTATCAGTTGATGAGGGACTTTGAAAAGGGGGCGAGAACATCGGAGTGGAAAAGGTCCGGGGGAGAGAACAGGGTGCTGCCCAGGGGGGGGGGTGTGGGAAAAAGGGGAAAAGGACAATAGTTAACCGGAGCATACGATGTCTGCAACTAAGTGAGCCCCTAAAGGGGGGGGCTCCTCCCGGTCTAGGGGGGGGGATTGAACAACAAGCTTGAAAAAAAAGATTTGAGCTCCCGGAAAGGGGACAGAACAGGGGGGACACTTGGAGGTTCCGGCCTCGGCCTTATCGACGAGTCACCCAAAAAAAAAGAGAATGATTAACAAATATATATATCAGCGAGAGCCACAAAAGAGGAAACCGTGTCAAAAAAACCATATTCCCAGGGGATATGCTGACGTAAAAGAATTAAATCAAAAACCTTGGAACAAAAAAGGAAAAAAGGGGAGTGGCGAGAAAAAAGGGGCAAGAGCAGCCGCAAAGAAATCGGGGAACAGAGAAAAAGCGGTTTGGGGTATTGTATCTGGACGAGGTGGTTCAAACAAAAAGGACATCCAAAGGGGGTGGGGTTCAGGCGACGCCCCGTGACTTCCCGAGTCAAAAAAGTTCAAAAAGGGGGATTGCACAACCGGGGGGGGTAGGAAAAAAAAAGCCAAAAAGGTAAGGGACAGGGAAGGGAAAGGTAGTCAACGGACAACCCGACTTTGGAAAAAAACTTGGGGGTTTCCTCGCAGGTGCAAAACCTGGAGAAAGGCTTGTGACCACCAAAGAAACCGATTGTGGGGAAGCCAAAAATTACGGTCAAACTGGGGGTGAAAATTAAAAAGGTCACACGACAGAAAGACTAAGGACGCCCAGAGTCAGGGGGGGTTTCAGGGCACCGGGGGTGTCAAAAAATGGAGGACCTGGCCGCAAAAGGAGCAAGGCAGGGAACAAAAAAAAACTTCAGGAGAACATGCCTGGGAATTCCGAAAAAAAAAAAAGGCATTTAGAAAAAAAGGGGCGGTTTGGGAAGTCGTCGGGGGCCAAAGGGCAAAACCCACAAAAAGCAGGGCGTAAAAATGCAGGAATGTTGAAGGGGACCTCCCGGTGGGGGGAGAACGGGAGTAAGAACTGGAGTCGGAAGAAGCGTAAAGGGGAAGGGGAGAAACCGAAAAAGGGGGGGTTCCCGGGGCTCTGATGGATTCAACCCAAGGAATGGGGAACAGGGGGTTTGGAAGGGGGTGGGGGGTGGACTGCGTTAAAAAAAAAAAGGGCAGCAAGAACTGTGAACAAGGGGGGGGCTCTAAAAAAGGAAAGTAAAGAACACAAGTGATCAATCAGCAGAGCAGCCAAGGGGAAAGTCTACTGGGAGGGGGGAAAGTGTGCCGGCGGGGATCCCGCGATAAAAACCCACGGAAGTCCCAATTTGCTTGGTGAAAAAAGGATGGGGAATACCAGTCAAGGGTGGGGCGGCCCCTCTGGCGGAACAGGTGTCTCAAGTTGAAAAAAGAAGCCGGTCTCCGAGGAAATACTTCTACGAAAACCGTCACGAAGTCGGGACCTGCAGCACGCACATCTGGGAAAAAGGGACATATGTACCTTTGGTTAGCGAAAGCAACTGTGGGTCCCTTGTCACGAAAAAAAAAAAAGCACGCAAAATCCTGCCCCTAAATGTGACAGATAGGGGAAAAAAAAGGGTAAAACTAGCTTGCAGTTGGTCTGCAGTTTCCGGTTGAAAACCCAAACAAAGGGGAGGTTGTCAAACCGAAAAAAAAACACAGTTCATTCACATACCACGCGGGGAGGAAGGGTCCAAGAACCCAGGGTGCCGCCTCCCCTCAAAAGTGACAGGTGGGGAACGTGGTTCCCTCGACCTTTCAAAGCAAAAAAAAAATGAGGGTTTTGGGGGAGTTAAAGAGTCCGTCCAGGGGGGGGGGAAGGACCTGGAGCGATAAATCAGAGTGGGCCGAAAATTCCCCGCGGTTCCAAGAGGGACAGGAGGAAGTACGCAAAATCCGAGAGCGCGAGCGAAACGGATGGGAAAAGTGGTGAACAGGGGACAGAAAAAAATGCGCAGTTGGGAAAGCCTTGCAACGTGTGGGAACCAAGGCTGTATGGGATATTGGGACGGTGGGGTTGACGATCAAAAGGAAAAAACAAAACCCTTCCCATGGATTGAAAAACAAGAAAACACAAGGGGGAAGTAAAGAGGGAAAAATCACACCCAACATACTACGGAGAATCAAAACAAAAAGAAAACAAGCACAAAAAAGAGGGGGGAAAAGAAGCGTCGGAGATACAAGGGGGGTTGCAGAGACAAGTGATTTCCGATGAGACTCCTCGACAACCCACCCAGGCGAAGGGAGCCCAAGAAGTAACTTTCTTTGTTTGCACCTCAGGGACAAACAACTCGAAATAAGAATACAAATGAACGTGAGCCATTAGCCTAACCCTCAGGGGGTGTTCCAAATTAACGACAGGTCAAGAAGGCACCCGACAAATAGTGTTGAGGAAACAGTCACCCCGGGACCCCAGAAAGGGGACTGGGGGAAATCTCTTGGAAGGTCCCCCAGCCGCTCAACCAATTTGTGTCAGGTAAAAGGAAAGCAAAAGAACAAAAGAAAAAATTTCACCTACGGAAAAAGAGGTTTTTGTGGGGGAGGGAGGCAAGGACCCGCCCCTCAACCAAATGAAAATCAATCGTCGTATTTGTGCCAATGAGGAGGCACTTGAAAATCGTACTTCAGCACAGAAAAGGGGGGACTATTTTTGGGGGAACCATCCAAAAACAAAAAAACCACCCAAGGGGGGGGGCGCGGCACAACAAATCTGGGATAAACGAAAAGTTTTCCCCAGGGGGGGGGTTCCCACTCAGTTAGTCAAAGGAATTATACCAATTCTCTTCTGCATAGAAAAAAAATGGGTGAGAATCGGTCTGGGATGCAGGAAAAAAAGGAACAGAAAGGGAGCTTGCATAAAGCCGAAAGGGGACGGGGGGGTCTCCTCAAAAAACGAAAATCTTCGAGGTATGCTAACAATCACAAGTCGGGACGTAGGACGGCCAAAAAAGGGAAAAAAGTCGTGAGTGGGGGAAAGCAAACCGTCTTGGGGGGGGGGGAGAACTTGGGGCCGAAGATCGTGAAGTGGGGGCCAATGGAAAAACGGAAAAAAAAGCCTGATCAGGAAAAGTTTTGGGTTCACCAAGGTTGTCAAACACACCACAAAAAAAGTAGAAGGGGCTTGTACACATCTTTGTATTGCCCCACGTTGACCTCAACTGGAAGGCAGGATGAGAAACCAACATTGCGGCAAGTCAAGTACGCTAAGAGCAGAGCTGGGGGAGGGGGGTGGACGGGTGCTTCAAACGAAAAAAAGGTTGGGGGGAAAGAGGGGGGGAACCCGTTGCGTTTGTCGTGAACGGTAAAAAGGATATAAATCGATTTGGCTACATGGGAGAAATGTGGGTTGGGACGCCTTGGGGGGGGAAAAAAAGGGAACTCAGAGGTGAACCAGCACAGTTGCAGGGCCACCGATGCGACCGACCCAAGGAAAGGAATTGCCTCCCCGACGGGTAGAATTCGGATGGGGGGAAACACGGAAAAGGGGGGAAGGGGGGGTGGAAAAAAAACAAAGGAATCAGAATGGCCGACCACACAACAGGAAAAAGGTTGACCAGCGAGGTAAAACAGGGGTGGAAACCACAATTATGAGCATCGGGGGGGGGGCAGTTAAAGGGAAAAACAGGAAATGGCCGCGCATTGGGGGTTGGTGGTTCTCACAAATGTAATCAGGTCTCTTCTTGGGTGCGACATCAAAAAGACAGGTCCTTAGAACCCTTTTCCCACAAGTGAGGGGGGGAAACAGGGCGTCAAGGGAAAGGAGGGGCCGCCCGTTGCAATGGCATCGGGTCGGGTTACCAAACACAACCAGACGGTAAAGCAGGAGGACCAAAAACAATGTCAGGGGGAGGGGGGAATTGGGGGAGGGAAGTTTTCTGTTGGCTGGGAACGAACTGAAGGGAAAAACACAATATGAAAAAGAGAAGAAGGGACAAACAGGAATAAAATTCCAGTGAAAAACTGATATTAACTTGTTTGGGGGGGAAAAGGCGTTGCACAAGGAAAGGGGGGGGTGGCTTGGGAACCAACATTACGAAGGGGAACAAAAAACCGTGTGAATTGGTACATGATACGGACCAAAGAAAAGGGTGGGTGCACACTCTTCTCCAAAAACTGGTGCCCGTGGGCCTAGCAAGAGAATAAGACAAAAAAAAAAAGAGAAAAACCCAAAAAAAACAATTCCTCAGGGCCGTTTTGGGTCGGGGAAAAAAAAGCCAAAAAGGTCACCTTATATCTGGGGCCCATGGGACAAAGCCCCCGGGGGGGGGGGAATGAAAAAGTCCAGTTGGACGTGGGCAGGATATAAAAAGTGGAATATGGTTTTTTGGGTGGGCACTCCCCCCAGTCGTTGGAAAACAAAAGAAGTTGTGCAGTGGGGGGGGTAGGACTGGAAAGCAACGATGCAGAGGAGGGAAGGATTGCTGTGTCGGTTCAAAAAAAGCAATTTTTTGGTTGGCAAACCAAGGGGGGAGACCACCGTGCTCTGAAAAGGTAGGAGAAAGACGATATGGGCAAAGGATGTCGCTTAAAAAAACACATGGAATCGGGGAAAAAGTCCACCAAAACGGGTCCAGAAAACAGGGCATGCTCCGCTAGCAGGGGGATGAAACCGCAAATATAGGAAGCATGCAGGAAGTGGCCGAAAAAAAAAACCAAAAAAGTAGAAAATACAAGAAGGGGTGGAAGGGACAGACTTCAAAACTAAGACACCCGGGAAAATTCAAAAAAAAAGAGCACACGGGAATGGAGGGGCGAGTAAAAACCGGCTCGAACCAAAACCAAACCGGGGAACTACCGATTGGGGGTGGAAAGGGGGACAGAGGCCTTAACCAGAAACAAATTGAGGGGGCGGTGGGAGGAAGGGGGGGACCTAAGGGGCCGGGAGCAAATTCCCAAGAGGCCCTTTAGGACCAGAAGGGTAAAAAAGTTTTTATCGGTTAGATACCCTTGGGCAGGAAAAAAATCACGGAAGGATTTGAAACGACTATTAAAAAGATATTGGGAAGAATATGGACGAAAGGGGCAAAACACGGGGGGGGGGAAAGCGGTTTCCTCTTTGGGACAGGGGAGGGTCGGCAACTCATTGAGAAAACAAAATGGGGGGGAGGGGGCAAGGGGATGTGGGGGAAAATAGCAACATTGCCCCAGTGCTCCAGACTCAGAGTGGGAACACCGCCTTTGGGTTTCAGACAAAAAAAAAATACTGTGAACGAGGAAGGGGGGGGAAGGGGACGGTATGAGAAACTCAAAAAAAAGAGGGTCCTAAAATTGGGGGTAAAAAGAAATGAGTTCAACTGGGGGGGTGGGCCGTAATTTTATGGTTTGTGTAATGTGACCCAAAAAAACAAAACTACGAAAAAAAAGGGGGTGAGAGGCTGGACCAAGGACGATGGGGAAAAGCAATGCCTGTTGTGAGTCACACTGGGGAAAAACGACGGGGAAGTGGTAACAGGGGGAAAAAGGGGAATGACGGGATGGTCCTGAACATTAAGGTACCCCTCCCCTTACGTGGGGGGTGAAAAATTCGGGGGCACAGGAAAAAGGGGGTGCGCGGTTCACAACAGCACGACTAGGTGGTCGCAAACGGTTGGGGAAACTGGGGGCTCTGAATAAAGGCCCAGTCGGGGAAAAGTCAAGCGAATCGCCGAGGATTGGGACGGACGGGGGCATGGTCTGCAACGGCTTAAAAGAAAACCAAAAAAAATAAAAAAAAAAAAAAAGGGGGAGGTATGGGGGGGGGGGGGGGGGTGTATCGGGGGGGAAAACCTGGATTCAAAGGGGGGAGCGTCGGTTGCGTCAGGGACAAAAAAGTTTGGATGGGGGGTTGTGGGGTTAGTGGGAGGAAAGGTGAGGGGGCCAAAAAGAAAAAGGCCCCATCAGAAAATACTAACACGACGGGGTTTCAGCATCACAACGAACACCACAGGAGTCACAAGCAGGATTGACGAAATGTATTTGCCATTGGGTGGTACGGCTAATCGGGAGTGAGGAAAAAAGAAAAGGTGAGAAAAGGGAATACCCCAACCGATCACCCTCTGCAAGCCAAGGGACGAACTCACAAGGACACTTAAGTTAAGGGACTGATGGCAGCAACACTGAAAACTCAGGGGCAATCAAAGTGTTGTGGAGGGGGGAAAAAGTGAGTTAATTTGCATGAAAAGGAGAAACAAATTAAATGAGGGCGAAGGGAAGTGTGAACCCTTTTAACACTGACTGATTGTGCTACTGTAGGGGAAAAGGCCTGTAGTTGAAAAACAGGGGCGACAAAGAAGAGGGGGGGGCCTTTTGGCCAGAGATGGGTGGCCAGTGAAGCTCCCGCGGGGGAGAGGCCAAACTAGGGCAAAAGGTTAGTTGAGGGGAAAAGAAAAGCTTGACAAGCGAGAGACCCATGGATTGGGCTTCATTCGAATGTAATACCAGGGGGGTACAAAGGCTCTCGAAAAGTGGATTGACAAAAGGAGAGGGAAGGTAGCAGACCCGAGAAGGGGACCGACATACGTTCGAAAAATGTGACAAGTGGTATGCATAAGCGCACAAGAAGGGGTTATGATTGCGGGAAATGAAAAAAAAAATAAGCATTAAAGGGAAACCCAACGGTGGAGGGGATAAGAACCGGGGGAGGCAGGGAGCACCGGCCTGAGGTAATCAAAGGTCTTGACCTATATAGAAAAAAGCCGACAAAAGAATAAAGCAAGGGAGACAGCCAATTCAAACGCCCACTAACCCACTGGTTGAATGAAAACCTTGGTTGAGAAGGAAAGATCACACGAAAAAAAGTCCTAAAGACCACAATAAAAAAAATGACAACAAAGGGAACTCCAAAGGGGTTGGGGACCACGAAAGCTTGGTAAAAGGAGGGGTGGCGAAAAAATGGGGGTACGGGGAAATACATACGGGGGGAGGAAAGGGGGGAAAAAAAAAACATAAGAAAAAACAAGGAGCATTCGTCCGATTTAAGCATCAGAAACAAAAAACGCGGGGAGAAAAACCAACTTTGGGGTCCAGGGGTAATGTCAAGGTCGGAAGAAGCCAGGTGTGGCAGAAATGGGGGAAAAAAAAAGAGCCTTTACAGGGAAGGAGAGGGGGGGGCAGAAAAGGGTTGTGAATCAAAGGCCTAAAATGGGGGGCGCAAGGAATCAGGGGAGGTCCCAACCGGAGTATGGAACCGTGCCTAAAGGACTTATACGAACGGGGGGGGGAAATACACCAAAAAAAGTTGGTTTAGTGTGGGTGGGCGGAAAAAATCACGAAGACCCGGCAACCTTGAGACGGGGCGTGCAAAGAACGGGTGGTTCGAAAAACGAACCGGGGGAGAAAAGGGGATCATGTTGGGGAAATGGGCGACCGACGCAACGAAATGGTGCAAAAGAGTACTCGGGGGCACGGGGGAAATGGGAGAGAAAAGGGAGGAAAAGGGGGGGGGAAAAAATAGTTTCAAGGAAAAAAGAGGTGTTAACAACGAAGAAGGGGGTCATCCCGAGATCGCAATGGGGGGGATTTGGAGGTGAAAAGACTATTAGGGGAACGCACGTCTCTTGCGGCCCCAAAATAAGGGGAACCAACTAAGGGGGGTTGAAAAAGGGGAACAAGGCGTTGGAACGATGAGGATATGT
>Ga0179593_1623945_pt1 | contig 22140 bp, 24 predicted proteins | sample CZODoug2_1_08_16_FD_185931 | JGI IMG/M metagenome (GOLD analysis project Ga0179593, IMG submission 185931) | Vadose zone soil fungal communities from Angelo Coast Range Reserve, California, USA - CZODoug2_1_08_16fungal (PacBio error correction) | ecosystem: Environmental > Terrestrial > Soil >...
AAGTGAAAAAAGGTCGAGGACGACTCATGACGCAAGCAATGATCGCGATAGCCGCAGACCCGGAGAAGGGCAAGGGTCGTACATATGCCAGGCGAGCCCAAAAGGACCGCGCAAATACGCGGCAGGGGGGGGAAGAATTGTGAAAAAAAAGGGGGAGGAGGATCCGCAAGGCTGGCTGCTCTCCTCATCGGCGAAGTGGGGGGGTGGGGCGCTAACGAAGAAATAAGGGAGGAGATCGCCCGCAGGCGCCGAGCACAAAGCGGGCAAGCTTCAAACCGTCGGTGTGTAAAGGGTCAAGGGAGAGAGGGAGAGGAATCGATTGTGGAGCGAGGGGGCGCAAAGTCAGGAGGGAAGGAGGTAAGGGGCGAAAGGACAGAACACTTAAAACGAAAAATTTTGGAAAAAGAAAATCAATCCCTGCCCACAGGAGAAAAAAAGGGGGGGGGAAACCTAATGACGGACGGCGACGAAACTCCTCGAAAAAAAATAGGCAAAGGTTGGACAAGGGGGTGGGGAACCGTCAGCCAAAATGGTCTCGAGCTTCCAAGAAGGGGAAAGTAGGGAGCGAAGTATGGTTCTACGACCTAAAACTTTTAACGTGGGGAGCGTTCGGCGACCCGTTCGTGAGGGGGGAGAAACCGAGCCTCCTCAAGACGCACCTGAAAATAACCAGAGGGGAGGGGGAGGGCTCGCAAGTTCAGGGGGCGACTCGCATTCCTGAAAAGTGCAAACGCGCTCAGAAATAGGGGGGTCCGGCATCGGTGCTGGGCCGGGGAAAAACCGGGACCAGGGGGGGAGTTGGTCCTTCGAGGAGGGAGGAGACCAGGGGTCTCCTCTGACAATCCTAAGAAGAAGAAGGAAGTAGACGACCTTCGGAGAGAACACCAAGGGACTATGGCTCGGAGGGAGGATACTGCCTATGTGCCTGCTATACTACGCTGGACGGGGAAACAAGAGACGCAGGGGGTTTGGGGAGGGGAAAGGAACAGCCGCCGTCATCAACAAATACCGAAGGGGAACCGGATCGGCGCTGACGTAAGGCAGGAGGTTGTAAAATTTCCTCTCAAAAAAGGGGAAGGGTGGGCCGTCAGATGATAATCCCTCGGTGGCGAGGGGGGAGGGGAAGAAAAGGACACAAGCGGCGAAAGCGGCGTCCAAAGCTGGGGTGGACTCCACAGTTACTTAACGTGCGAGGGGAGGGGTCGCTGGAAACCAAAAAAGCCTCGGACAGGAAAGAAAAAGGGAGCCCTTTTTATTCTAGCGGCCATGGGAAAATGGAAGGGGGGCAAGGATGAGGAGGGCCTGTGGAGGGCCAAAGAAAGGGGGAAAATGACCCGCCAAGAGGAGGGAAAGTTTGCTGGGGAGTTTTTGCAGAGCATGCGAATCGTGGGGGCGCAATTCCCTCAAGCCCGCGGGGGAAAGGGCCTTGCGCGTTGGGGGGGGGGAAAGCCCTACTATCGGAAAGGGAAATCAAGGAATTCCTACATTGACTGAGGAAAGAAGGGTCAAATTTAACAGAAGGGTGGTCTACGGAACGGAGGGAAGCGGGGAGGTCTGCAGCGAGGGGGAAACTCCGAACTGAGCGCCAGCAGACGCCCTCCACGAAAAAGAAGGAAAAAAAGACCGTTACTCATCGCAACTCATGGGCAACTCTCCCTGGTAGGTGATGTGGGGGGAAAAGGGGGTCCCTGGCTCCGCGCCAACGTCGGTTCGATCGGGGCAAGAGAAACGAAGATGTTCTACATTCCATGGTAAAGAAGGAGGTCGGGGGGAGGGTCTTGGGGGACATGGCTTGGCTTGGTGGCCAGGGGACCAAAAATGAAAAACCGGCCTGGACGAAGAAAAAAACTCCTCTGGAACAAAAAAAGGGGGGGACCTCGATCCGAGGGAACGCTATCAAGATCCGCGGAAAGGGGGGGGAGGTCCCGCCGGTCTTGCTTTTATCTGAGTGGACCCACAAGAAAGATGGTGACCCTGTCCTGACAGACGAGGAGAGAGAAAAACATGAGCTGGAAATGTTGCGCAAGGGAAAATTTCAAAGATCATGGCGCGGGGCGGGGTGACTGCGTGGGGGGCGATCGAGGAACCTGCCCTGATTGAAGAAGGAAAAAAAAGGACCGAGCGCTTATTAAAAAAAAAATTAAAAAGAATCCTCTGTAGCAATACGCCGGCGAATCGGAGGACCGGGGGGGGACGAGCTGCTGGTCGCGAGACGCTTCAGAAATCAAGCAAACGTGGAAAGTTAGGGGTAAGGGCAGAAATCCGACATTGAGGAGATTAGGGAGTGTACACCTAACAAAAGGGGGGGGGAGGGAGGTCTCCCGGAAGGGATAGACGGCGAAACCCCGCTTTGGGGGGAAGTTTCCTGCAGGTGTCAGCCGCGGGAAACGCTGGGGTGGGACGAATCTCCTCAAAACAGCCGGTATACGGAAAAAAAAAAAACTTACAGAAAGAAGAATCAGCAAAGGCCGAGGAGAGAAACGCTCAAAAAGGGGAGGCCGGGCTCATCGTAAGCTACCTAACGGGGAGGGGAAAAAAAGTATCTCGAAAAAAAAAAACGTGAGGAAAAGGGAGTATTCATACTCAACCCGTTCGGCGCTTCGCCCGAGGAGATGAAAAGGGGTAATCCAAGTGCGCGACCGAATCCCATGGAAGGGAGGAAAAAACAGGAGGAGGAAGCTAGACACATTTCCCTGGGAAGGGGGGGGAAGGTAAGGAGGATTGACGTCTATACCATCGGGGGGAAAGACCCCTTGTACAAGATCTTCTGAGAGGAGGCGTTCAGTGTCGCTACGTCTCTATCGGAAAGAAGGTGCGCACGAAAAAAAAGTTTATGGAAAGCAGTCATTGTCAAACTCAAGATCCTCACTTGTTGAGACTTCATGGGGAATAAATAATCCTTGGATCGTCAAGATAGACTCGGTTGACGAGTACGAAGGGAACCCAGATCTTCAAGGGAAACACACGGAGCAGCTAACTTAGCGGCTACTATTATCTGTAAAAAACAGGGGTAAACTAGAAAAGAGTCCTTCAGTATCTGGACATAGGGGGAAGTTGCGAATCATAGCCTACGAAAAAAGCAAACCTCAGATATGACGGGGACGACAATAGAGGAGAAGCGAAGTCCCCGGCGGCTCGAAGCTCCTCGGGAAGTGGTTCACAAAGAAAGGAATGCGGTGTAATTCCAGGAAAAAGGGTGCATACCAAAGGGACTCGAATAAAAGGTGCGCTGCAGAAAATACGTTAGAGGGAGAGGGGGGGGGGGGGCTGAAATAGTTTTCACCGGGGAGGGGGACGACTCCTTCGTCGGAGTGAGATGGCACGCAGCTCCAGGCCACCAAGGCCCAATCCATCAAAACGAACAAATTTACATGGCTGGGAAGTAAGAAATGTCACGAAAGGAAGAGCAATAGTGACCGATCGAAAGAAAAGGTTGGCGAGAAGCACAAAAAAGTGGCTGGTCACCATAACAGACCAGGGGTGCGACCGAACATGATTGGAAAAGTTATTTGAGGGGATGTAGCGAGGGAAGAGCAGGCGGGGCACACCGAGAAACTTTATTCGAAGCGCGCCATCAGGCGTAGACTACAACAAATCCTTGGGGCACAAATACAAGCCTCCAGACAGGGGAACAATTGCAAGGAGGGAAGGCACGGGAAGACCCCGTCATATAGCCGAATTGAGGATAGCGACTCCCCACCGAAAGGGGGGAAGAAAGTATCGCAAACGGACGGCTATGCGAGCGAATGGAAAAAAAAATCGAATCCCAGAAAGAAAAGGCGATTCACCATCATCAAACGGGGAACGGATCAAATGGAAGCCTCAATAACACGGAGAAAAAAAAAAGAAAGCTTAGATGGAAAAAAAAATATGGTCCCGAAACCGGGAAAGGCCAGAGATGGCCGGTAAAGCAACTTCCCTCAGACAGAAAAGAAGCGGGCGCAACCAAGAACATTATTTGGGGGGGAAGAGGTCGCCCATCAATGATAAAATGAGGGAGTGAGGAAAGTAGGAAAAGGCCGCTTTTTGGTATGGGAAAGATCGTAAATCTCTGCAGAAAAGGCAGACATAAATTACCTGGTACATACAGGGGGGGAATCCATGCGGCTAAAGACCAAAGCGTAGATTTCACTGCAGAAGCGGAACTTAAAAAAAGAACTCGAAGAAAAGTATCCCAATAAAAAAGAGCCATATCGATTTGGCTTTGCGCCCGGGGAGACAGGGAAGGTGTGAAAGAAGAATCGGGGGCATCAGTATTGCCATAAAGTAAGAATGTTCGCCGCCCTCGAAGGAAGGGTCACCAAGGGCAGTTCGCCAGAGAAAAAACTGGAAGCCTGCCAACCGAGAATCGAGCACCCAGAAGCTGCGCCAGTAAAACGAAGTTGTAAAAAAACGTACATTGCTCAGTCTGCGTGCGGACTGGTAAATTCGGCTCGCCTCGCAAACAAGGGGAAAAAAGCATGGGCGACGTCTGCACGCAAGGTGGGGGGATTTCTTCGCAATCGTGCCGGAGCAAAGAGTTGGAAGAAGGGAGGCAGACATTTGGAGTGTGGGGGGGGCGAGGGTGGGGGGGGGAGGACAAAATGCGATGAGGAGTGCACAAAGGGGGGTTAAACACGCTTATTTAGTAGAGCCGAGCACCGAACATCCGGGGCCTGTCCGGCTATGGCGGGCCTGTCGGCCATCAACGGAAAAAGTCGTTCTTGAAAGGGAAAACTACATGGCAGAATTCCGGAGCGGAGGGAAAAAAGAATCCGTTTTACTAAAGATCAATCATGCTGATCAGGAATAAGGAGACTGCCGCATATGCAAAGACTCGGCAGGATGTCGCAGAGACAATAGGCGAGCGACTTCAGCTACTTTAAGGGATCTTGGCCATTAGGGGAAAGAGCAAAGCATTGGAACGTATAAGAAGGAGAAAACGGAGACACCAATTGCCCTAGCATTTGATTCTAATAAGGAAAGTGGCAAAGCTCGGAAAGAGAGGGGAAAAATCAGGATCTCTGAGTCGGGGGGAAAAACGAGGAAGGCATGAGACGTCTGCAATGGATGGTCGTCAATTGACAAAATCGAAGAGGCGATCAACAAAGGATGGAAGTAAAAGATGTAGAAGGGAGTCGTTTGAAAAAGGGCGAGCGGAAAGAAGGAGCAGGACAATTGGGGGGGGGGGGGGGGATCTCGATAAGCCGGAGAAAAGGCTATCCCGAGAATGCCGGGGCCGCGATATGATACGAGCCGAGTGCTCCCACAGAAAGGAGGTCACGCCATTGGGGAGGACCGGGGTAAAGATAAATAAGCCTTCTTTCCGGCGACGTAGATCTATCTTTAAAGGGGATGCGATCGGAAAGGCTAGACTCAGTCCGGCGACATCAGGGCGGCAGCTTGTAGAGGGGTGGGAAGGGAGTGTTTCTACAGGGGCATAAACCAAAAAGGGACGGGGAGGGAGTGCTCGGCTGGAGAACCTCCTGAATTCGGAAGAGTAGAAACAAAGGGCCAAAAGTCCCTTAAGCGAAGGCCCACAGAAAAGCGAACCTTAGTGCTCGGAAAGACGCGGCTCTACTACCGCATCGGGCGGGAAACAGGATCCGCAAAGGGAGGGAAGAGGGTGAAACAGAAACCTGTCCTTCAAAAAGGGTATCGGGGGATCTGTAAGAATGGACTTGCAACGAAGATGTCCAGGTAAAAGGATGGTAGGACCGGAAAAACGTGGAGTGGAATCGAAGGTGGGGGTGCCATGAAAAGGGAGTGGACGGGAGGGTTTTTGGGCGAACCTGAAAGGAACAAGAAAAAAACCGCGACCTTATACCGTTCCTGGGCTTGGAAAAAAAGAATGCAAAAGTCACTGGAAGGGGAGTTACAAACTCCTGCCCGCGGACATAAAGGGACGGCCATCGGGTGCAGGTGAATGTTAAAAGGGTGAGTTGCCTTCGAGGCTGGGACTGCTAAAATGCGCATCGGAGAAGAAGAAGGAGGTCGAGAAAAGCTCGGATCGACCAACCGGGAAAACGAGAACCAAAAAACGTGCGCGATGGCCGATTGAGGGTATCTGAATTCTGAGAGCCATAGGGGAGAAGAAGGATGATCTATCGCTAGGGTTGTTTATGGCAAGTGTGAAAGGGCTCATGATCCTACTCTAGTGCCCGTAGAGACTGAGGAATCCGAGGTATTTGAACAACACTGCCTGTTTTCTGGCAAGGAAGAGAGAAAGGTTTTAAATTTTTCTTCTCATGTTTCCAGAGAACTCTGGGAAAAAGAGGTTCGGCGGCAACTGCTGGCTAGTCCGTCAAAGGGTGCCCTTGAGAGGGAGGAGGAACTGGGCGCGTGACCTCCCTGTGACAGCGTCCGCCTATCTCTGCATCCGGAAACCGGGGGGGGAAGTTCAATAGCGCCAAGTCGAGTTGTTTCGGCTTATGAGAGGCATTTTATTTTAACACATACGCAAAGAAGCTGTTGATGCGCTGAGGAAAAGAGGAAACGGCGTCTTTTAGATGAAAAAACTTGGGACCGCAATGCCGCTCAGGGTGGAGGGTCCGCGTTTGCGCGTTGTATCTCCAACTATCGGGTCAGGGGAGTCCGACACTGATTCATAAAATTCGATATGACAAGAGGCATTGGCGATAAAAACTCGGGGGCCTTTTCTGCGTCGGCTTGTATTTGGCCCAGAACTAGTGGGACGGACTAAGCCTGAGGGGCCATGGGCGTCCAAGTGCTCCATCGGGCGCTCTATCGCACCGCCTGAAAGAGCCGATCTGCTGTTTATCGCCTCCTACTTGGGAAAAAGAGACTTTATTTTCTGGTTAACGCAAGGGGGGAAAAAATGGAGGCTCCAGCGGACCAACATTGGAGCGAAATTGAGGTCAGAAAGAGAAAGGGGACAGCGACTTCCAAGAGGTCACAAACAAGTGGGTCGGAGGTTGCGGGCCAAGGTGGGGGGAACTTGAGACCCGCGGGACGCGCAAAAGGAAGCCGAAAATTACCCTTCCTTGGGAGCGAATCGGCCGGATAGAAGGGGACGGTATCACGAGGTCAACGGGCGCGAAGGGGAGGGGAACGAGCTGAAGCTGTCAAGGGGGATAGAATTGAACACCGCCTCTCTGGGGAAACCTTACCTACGAGGAGCTGAACAGGAGTACATGACTGGGGAAAGGTTTGGGGAAACGGTCGATGGAGACACGCAGGCGGCGGGCTGTGGCTAGGGACGTAGCCTATTGGGGAGCAGAACAGCTGGCAACAAAGTTGTTCATATACTTAATACCAAGGGGGTACGGTTTGGGTAAAATAGTGGAACGCTAGGCTTTTATAAGGATAAAAAACTGCGGCGCGCCAAAAAAACGTTCGTACGAGGGGGGTTTATCTCAGATCGGAGGACCCTCGAGCATTCAGCCGGGAGTGCTTAACGGGGGTCCTAACGTTAATCTTTTGAGAGTGAGAGATGGGGGTAAACAATAAAAACGCCGTTTTTCGGGGCGAGAGACGGGACTGCATTTTCAAGTTGGACGCCCAAGAAAGACGGGGAAAGGAGGTCTATTCCGAAGGGGGGGGGGTTAGAAGGAAATACCATTGGCAAGGAAATCCAGAGACACTGTGTCAGGGAAAAAAAGAGCCTATCTGACGGGGATAAAAGCGGAAAGCCCTTGTGAGGCCGAGAAAAACAGCGAAAGTGGGGGGTTGAGGAGGGAAGCTCTCAACAAACCAAATGGGTAGATTAAAGGAGACAGGACAGCTAAAAAAACCGGGGAGGGTAGCGGCGCCGGCGACGCCAAGTTAGCGCGAGATCCTAAAATTGAAAAAGGAGGGACTTCTTCCTGCGGAGGCGCTCGATCACGGCTGAAGCACGGGTCAGGGAAATACAAAGTGGGGCAGATAGCCCCCTGAAAGAGAGGGAGGCAAAATTGCAAAAGAGGTCATAAAAAAAAGGGAAGAAAAGTAGACATGCAGTGAAAACGAACAAGGTGTAAGTGTGTCACCCTCAAATAGAAAAGAACTCAGAAAGCGCGCAGGGGGGGAATTATCCGAAAAAGACACGCCACGAATTGAGAAAAGCGAATGGTGTACGCGTCAAAGAGGCAGAAACGCAGAAGGAAAGCAAAGGAAAAAGAAGAAAGTAGCGATCACCGAGGGGGGTCCATTGGGTTGAAGAAGATCGGAGAAGTCCTTCCGGTACCCAGCAGGGGCCAGGTTCGGGAGCATAAGGGGGGGAAACGCCTGCAGCCAGACCGAGCCAGATGAACGAGGGAAAAAAAGAGGGAAGCAGTCCGCACTAAAATGGAAAAAAGGGCAACGGCTTCTCGCCTTAGTGTACTGTAAGGGGGGGTGAAAAGTGGATCCGGTTGGTTTCACTCCAGATAAGGGAAAAGGGGGGGCGGAAGCTCTGCGACAAAGTTTAAAGGCCCGTGAAACGGCTCTTGAGAGTCGAGGGAAGGGTCGAGGGGCCATATGTGGATGTGCTCCACCAATGGAGGGGAGTACTCAGATCGAAAAATTGTTCCTCTCACGGTCCTCCATGCACAGGAAGCAAGAAAGACACTAAATTGTTGGTCACCACTGGAGAAAGCCAAGTCGATTTGTTCGACAGAGATAAAAAAGGAACAAAAGGGGGGCTTTCGAGCCGCCAGGGGGGATGGCTTAATAAAGAAAATAAAAAAGGATGTGTGCAGACCACGAACGTAGAGGGATAAAGCATTTATGGGAGTGTCGGGATGAAACATAGAATCTGGGTCCAACGGGGGATACCAGGGGGGGAGCAGCGCTGCCATAAGCAGTAGACCGGACAACATCCTAGGGGAAAACAAGCAGCCAGACAACAATGTAAGGAGTGGGGGAATAAAGACCTCAACTGATCCCCGTCCGCATAGCCTCTTTTCAAAGGAATCAGACGACCGATAAGTGGGAGATAACCAAGCACGGCATAGATTCAAGGAGTTCACAAAAAGGGAGCACATCCGAACCAAAAGGGTTCCTTCACATCGCATCAAAGTGATCAGCGAGGCATTGCAAGGAAAAAAAGACAAAAGGAAAAAGATGTCAACCATCAGCGTCGAGAAGGTTGAGGTAAAAAAAGTGAAGTCTTAGTGCCAGAGAAAGAACTAAAAAAAGTGCTGTTCACGGGAAGCGTACAATCGGGGCAAAACGGGAAGCAACCCAAGGGGGAAGTCACGAGGGTACGCAGATCAGTGAAAAGGGGGAGAGAGCCCCGAGGATAATTGACGAGGTGAAGGGTGCTTTGAGTAAGAGAGTCCCACGGAGAAACGTCAGCGCCGTACATGAAAGGAAGGGAGGTATGGTATTGACCTCCCAAAAAGCGGGTAGGGGGGGGGAAGGAACAGACGTAGAGAAAAAAGGGAATAAAAGATCCAAATACATCCTATCGCACTAGGGGGAGAGCTGAAGGGATTCGCAACTAGCGGGGCAGACCTTTAGGTAGGAGAAGAAGTTGTCATCCAGCCAAAAGGGGTCCCTTTCATTTCGACAACAGGAACACAACCCATGAGGTCGCAACCGGGGGGAGAAAAGGGGGGGAAAAAATTGGCATATCTGCGAAGTACCGGGGGAAGGCCCAGAAAAGGTCTCTAATGGTTATCACCCTGCGGTTGCCGTTGGGGATTCTGGAACGCAAAAATAAAGCTTGCAGCACTACAAGGGGATCCTGAAGCCAACGCAAAGTTGGGGGTTTGAGAAAGACCAGCATGATCTGTCTTCCAGGGGGAAAAAGGGAGGGTTCCAGAGAATCAAGTGGCGCTAGCGACTTTCTTTTCCCCTCACGGGGACATTTCTGTATACGAAAGGGGGGTATTTATAGGATCAAACGGGTCGAGATCTCGTCCATCCGGAGGGCGCGCTCGGATGAAATGATCAGCAAGCAAACGTTTGGCACGGGAAAAAGGGGAAGACACATTTTCGCAAAGGGCGCCTCCTCGAAAAAGATCAGTGAAAAAGAATAATCGCCTGCCTACAACAAAGAGGAAGGGAGAAACTTAATGAAAGGAGGGTGCTAAGAGAATGCGGGATAATAGACCCAAAGAAACTCGGACCTTTCAAGATCGCATAGACCTCGAGGGGAAAGGGAGGGAGATCTGAGAAAGCATGAGGATACTTCACGCGGGAAGAAAAGCACGGTAGAAATAACTCGTCCCTTTGGTCGATTGCAGGACTTCTCCTGTCAGAAGGAGAACGAAGTCCCCGCACGTCAGAGGCTGTACAAAGGAAGAGGGGGAAGGCTAGAGATCAAATTGTCAGCGCGGAAAAAGGCCGGAAGGCCTCGCCCATTTTTCAAAAAAAGGGGGATGTATAAAGAGACAAAAACAAAAGGAAAGGAAAAAGAGATCGCATGAGGCTAGGGAGGTCGATGCACGGCCAAGAGGAAAAGGGGGGGGAGGCGATCTCATATCTCCTATCAAACCAAAAGGCATGCACGGATATCTGTATAATGGTCGGCCTCAGCAAAAAAAATGCTGAAAAAAAAGGAGGTCCTCTGCACATGGGGGTAGCCGCCGATCGGATTCTTGCTGAAAGACTTCGAGGACGGTAAGGGCTCGCAGTCAGCCGATGCGTCTGTAACGAGGAGAAAATCCTTCTGCCGCTGAAAAGGTGTTCGGGTGCAGGGCTTATCTGGGGGGGGGTCCCAGGAGGAGTGGAAGCGTCAAGCCTGACATGTGCCAGGACATGAAGGGGAGAAGGAGATCAGATACATCAAGACCTGCCAAACCGTTTACTTCGAATTCCAGAGTGGCGAGGCGAACGATGGGGGCGAGGGGACGGGCGGGGAGAGAACTCTCGGTGAAAACAAAGTCCGCCAACTGTTCACGCGGTCACAACGAAAACCTGCGGAGAAAGCCATGACGCTGACCGGGGGGGAAAAAACTTGCAAAAACTGGAGAATTGTACTAAAGGGAGGACCTAAATTTCTTGGTTGACTGGACGTTTTTCGGAAAAGCTACCAGTTTCTTAGGGGAGGGTTTTCGAGGCAAAAAGGCTTCAAAGAAAATACGTACCTAAGAGAAAGAGCCAATGTCCGGGCAGGGAAGAAATTCCGTCGACTGGAGATCGCGGCCAACAGCGGGCTCCATGCGAGGGGTGGCCTTCATCCGTGGGATGTCCTGATGAAAAGAACGGGGGTTACACCCGGGGGCATTCGATCGGCGCTTTTTTCATCTCTCTGAAGGCCTCTGAAGGCGGAGAAGAACGAAGTACCTTGGCTGAGCGCGCACACCAACAAGAAGGATAGTACTTTGTGGGGGGTATCTAAGTTCTGAAAGACAAGAAGAAATCTGGCTTGGGGGGGGGTATGGCCAGGCGTCAGAAAAACTAAATGCTATGCACCACTCGCGATGAACTAGGAGGGGAATGGAGATACTATAGGTCCCTCAAGACAGACAAAAGGTCCGGGCCGTACGTAGAGCCTCCTGGGAATTGGGTAAGTGTAAAAGCTATCGGGTAGAAATCATGAAACGGTGGGTCACCCTGCCGGGGTTGCGGGGGAAATAACCCGTTTCCTGGAATCGTGAGAGAAGAAATCGAAACGGCCGGTGACGCAAAACTGGTCCTATCTGGAGGGATACGAGGATGTGGGATATTGGGGTCCATAAGAAATGTCCTAGTTGGGAATAAATGGCTTGGGCCTTTGGGGGGTAGCCTGCCATTCCCGACCGCCTTCTTGATCACTTTGGGAGGGGGGGAGGTGGTGGAGCAATTGCTGCCCGGGGGGGGATCTGCCGGACCAAGGGAGGGCGGTTTAAGCGAGTGGGAACAGGGTTAGCAACCTCGATCGGGGAGGTCGGATGATCCGCAGAAGTTATCTCGAGGAGAGTGCTACTAACGATGACATTGTGAGGGAATGTCGTTTATTTGGAAGCATCATGATATTTGTCGAGGAGGGCTGCCAAAGTTGAACTTCTTGCTCAGCTCCTGCCGCGAGTAAAAGGATCGCGAATCGGGTCCATACTCGCCTACATCATGCTGGGGGGAGCATAGAAAGAAGGTCGAACAGATCAACCTGAATTCTGGGAAAGCAAATTTGTGTCGACCTGAAAGTAAGAGCCAAAAAGGTCGTTGGAAAAAGATCCGGGGAAGCAAACAATAAACTGGGGGGAGTCTAAAAGGCCAATGACCAAATCATTCTGGAGAGGAGTTGCGGAGTGGCGGGGGAGGACGAGTGAGCAGACCGGACTCAAGAGAGATGAAACCGGACCGGGGGAACACATAGGCGTCCGCGCCCTACACGGGGAAAAGAAAAGGGATCAACCAGAGTGAAAAAAGCGACCGAAAAAAGATGTCTTGAATTTACAAAAAAGCTGAATTGTGCAACACCTTTCCGAGGAAAAAAGAAGGGTATAGACCGCGGCGGAAAAGAATGGGACCTTGCGGCGGTAAATTTCGCGATAGGGGGGATCGGGGGGACTTCACGGTCGTCGGCGAGGCCAGGCGTCTCGAAGAAACTCAATGGAAATACCGAGGACCATACCATTTTTAAAAAATGGGGAAGAAAAAAAAAAATTGGGGAAAAGCGCTACGTGCCGTGCGCATGAAGACAGATTGTAGGGGGGCTCCGCGTACGAAATGCTCCTTTTCAGGATATTGAAAAGAAAAAAAAGACGCAACGGGCCTTTGAGGGGGCGATTTAGGAAGGTCACTCACCGCTTTGTTCGGGGGGAAGGAAGACCGGATGAGATAACTTGGAGACTTCCTCAGTGAGTCAGAATGGGATATCTGTGTGTACAAAGTATCTGCCGTCGGGTTAAGGGGGAGAATCCTCACATGCAGTCACATCCTAGGCACTGAGGATGCAGGGCAAGTGAAGAAGCCTATAGGGAAAAAGGATTGCGAGTCAGCCAATGACCCTTCATCTAGCGGGCGCAGACCAGGGGAGTCTAGGGGAATAAACACAACACCTTATGGATGAAAGGATCGTCAAGAATCAAGGGAAAGGTCTCTGCAAAGGAAAAGTAAGTCCAATGGGATCTCGGAGATCCGAGGCTGTGTGCAGATGGGGGCTGTTCTCTGAATGCACGATGCTCCGAGTTCCGGAGACGAGGTGACTGGAAAATCTGATTATTCGAAATACACCTTTTGCAGAAATTGAAACATATCTCTTCGTCACACAGGCCGGCGTTGGGGGGGGAGAGACCTCAGAGCGTTTAGCAACAGAAAGGGGGAACCCCATCGGGGGGGGGGCCATCCAGACCTAGAGAGAAAGACTCCAAGGGGGTATTAAAGGGTCCGAAATATGAAGAGACACGGAACAGAATGTTATGACTTAGCGCAAAAAGCTCGGAGCCCTTTAAGAGCATAGAAAGATAGGAGAACCTAGGGAGCGTGAACAAATGGGTTTTGAGACAAACTTAAGCTCTAAAAGGAAGAAAACAAGAGGACCTACGGCAGGGAAAAGGAACCATCAGAGCTCAAATATCACTGTGCAGAGCCTAGATAAAAAATGGTCGAAAAACGACAAAGTTCAAAAACCAGCTAATTTCCGAGCCGAGAGGTACCAGGACATGTTAGGTGCTCGTTTTTCACTTTCAAGAAAAGGGGGCACCTGCGAGACAGGATTTTGACTCTCACATTACCGGACCGGAATAAGGCCGCGGTATAGATGCAAAAAAGATTTGTCTCTCACCGGAAGGGCAGGAATCATGCTCCCAATCGAGCTGCAACGCGGGGGTTCCAAAAAAACCAGCAGCCAAAATCACCACGAGAATTGATTGGGAAAATCGGGGAATGTAGAAAAAAAATCCGAGGTTTCGGAAGGGCATAGAAACCGATCGACACCCATGGGTGGGGGACTTATCCACAGGGAGAAGAGGCTGAAAAGAGGGGGGGGGCGACACGACCAGGAGGTAGTACAGCAATGTTTAGGGAGGGGACGAATGGAGCTTCGGGGCAGAGCGCTGGCAAAACCCTTGCAACAGGACCATCGCTCAGAGGAGAGCTAAAACATCTCAGAATGCTGGGCCAAAAAAAGCCAGACCACAATGTGGGGGGGCCATAGGGGGTGAAACCGAAATGAAAAAGTCGTGAAGTTCATATAGCCTCAAGGTCATCCGAACGAAAAAAAAACAGTAAGTATGGAGTACCAAAAACAGGGGAGGGGAGATAAAAAAAATGGGGGCCACCGGGGACAATCAGCCAGCCGACAATTGTCTTCACAAGCAAGTCAAACGTTTCAAGACAGAGAAGGGCCGGGGTCAAAGGGGATCCACAGGAAAAGAATAAAGCGCAAACCATCACGCTTCGGGGACGGCATCCCCACAAAGGGGGAGCGGAGGGACTGGATACGCACCTCGGCGTTCACACAAGAAAGTATGAGACTCAGGTCACCCGCAGGCAAGAGCATTAGGTGAGCTAAAAAAAGGTGGTGGAGCCTAAAGAGGAAAATAAGGGAAAAAAACTTTCAGGCCACAGTAGAAGCGTAACAAAAAACTTTGAATGTTAGGAAAAAGAGGAAAAGGAAAACTTCAGCGCCTAATGAGAGCGGGACATCGGTAGGAGGCACCTGACCTGCAAGAAACATAGAGGGAAAAAGGAAGGCGGAGTCGTAAATCATCAGAAGGCGCTCAGAAATTCAAGACGACAACTCACGGGGGGGGGGGGGGAGGGGGCGCGAGTGCCGAATGGGTAACCTGCTGAGGATGGGGGACGGAACAGAAGCACAGCCCGGGAAAGGGTGGAAAGTTTCAAGGGATACTGCTATAAAAAAAGCCGGCAATGGAAACTTATGGGCAGCAAGGGGGGGCATAGAGCCATCTACCAGGAAGTGAAGTGCAAGCAGCACCGACGGGAAGGGGTTTAAAGAGGACGTAGTGAAATAGGCTAAGGAGACGAAAAAACTCCGCCGGGGTGTCGGCCCCACAGGAGGCCTGGCAGCCAAAGAAGTTTTGAGGGCAGGTAAATTCAGAAAGCAGCGTTCAGGCCCGGGTTTACGGCAGCGAAAGCTACAGTGGGCTAGGAGAGAAATTTCGGAACTGGCGCCGCGTACAGTGGGTGGGGGTGGTGTACAGAAATTAGGTGGAACCGGAAGCGCACGACCATCCGGTACCGGGCTGCAATGGCTTCGTGGCCTGGAGCCATCCCGGGAGAAGGTGAGGACTTCTCCAATTGAGATCACAAGACATGTCCCGGCAAGCAGTGGCCCTCAAGCTACAAAAAGAAAAAATAACCAAAAATCACTCAGGCCTGTAGCAAGAAAAAGATCTCAGAAGAAAACTGGAAACGAAGAATGCGTTTCTCATAGACCAGAAGACCTCTCCTAGGAGAGGGGATAACGCCTCGATGCCGCAGAAAGAGGGAAAAAGCAGAGAGAGAAGGAGCACCAAGTCAGCGGGCAAGCACTTTGTGGATGCGGGATCAATATCCTATCGAGGGCGCAAGGGAGGAGCCGGGAGTCTATCTAACGGCAGATCTCAATTTCATCGAGGTTCATGCTCGGCGCTAGGCAAAGTTTCAAAATTCATCAAGGCCGTCTATCGACTATCTCAACACAAACGTGAGAAATATAGAGTCGTCATCGACGTCTTTTGAAAAATTGGGGAAAAAGGGAGGGAGGTAAAACTCGCTGAGATAGAGAATCTCCGGGAGGAGGGTCCCGGAGACTGCCGGAGGGCGGGCCGCGAGAGAATCATATTCAAGGCGGACCGCCCTCTAATCAAAAAAGAGGATGGAGGGGGGCCGGCTGGCGACACGTCGAACGCTGCTTTAACGAAAGAGGAAGCAAGCGGGACAAAAGCAAGAGAAGTATTCCTCGGGGAGCGGGGCTGTATAGGCCACCGCTCAATCTCCCAGAATCACACCAGACACCCAGGCCAGATCTTGAATTCCTGTCTGGAAAGATGGAGTTAATTTTTGATCTTCCCTTAAAACAGTCGGATTCTCATCGGTCACTGGTGTCGCGGGCGGGGCCCAACTTGCCGGAAGGAAATAAGAGACGTCAGGGCGAACATCACAGTGACACCACACAGTTTTGGGGAGAAAAAGTCCTCAGTCCCTTCTCTAGCAAGGCTTGGTTAATGACGGCGAGAGAACGGACGAGACAGCTCATCGCTGAACCAAGAAAAAAGGGGAAGTTACAAGCGGGGACGGGAATTTTTTAACAAAAGGTCTCTCTCCCGTATCTTAACCTAGGCTGAAAGAAAAAACTCTGCATCCGTTAATTTGTATGCGAGTCGAACTAAACTCCAAACGGTTTGTTTTTTGTGGGAGGTTAACATTTTTCGGGGGGGAAAATGAAACCCGCTTAAAGCGGCGGGGTGGCCGCGTCGAGCCGTATCCTTCCTCAACAAGCCATAAACCCTTATAGAACACAATGTCCTGTGGCGAGGAAAATGAGGTCTACTGGCGAGCCGCGGGGCCACATCGGGCTGCGGGAAAGGGGGGCCGGCAGATTTTCTTCAAGCGCGGAACTGGTGACAAACCCAATGTAACTGAGGGAGTAGCCGTGCACTGTTCAAAAAAATAGGACAAAAATCCTCAGGAGGTAGGGAAGACGACACCTTGGGCAAACAAAAAAGAAAACTGGAGGGCGAATTTCTCGTCTTTTGGGGTCTCTGGAAAAAGATGTGAGGAGAGCGCTCAGGTAAAGACATCTATCGTATGGTGGGGGAATGTTCAAAGGAAGAGGGGCCAAAGGCTATTTCCTTCAAACGGAAGGGCAAAAGGGAGTCTGCGCTATGGTACGAGGGATTAGCACATCCGGGCCGGGGGGCGCCGGCAAGGGGAAAGAGGAAACCACGGTGGGTTTCGGCCTCATTGGCAAACGGATGGCGAATGAGCTTAGGGGAACTGCAAAGGGGTTGCGAGGTCCAGGCAAAGTTGCCGACTATGGTCAGCGGATGCTTTACAATTGGAACGTGGGAGAAGTCACCAGCTTCAGTGTGGGAGAAGCAAAAGTTAAGGAGACGCGGTTCTGGTTTTTCTCTTGGTCTTCTGGGGAAAGGGGACAGAAAACACAGGGAAGGGGGAAACAGGCGTGGTCTGCTGGGGTTGAGACCCTTCAGGCCTTTATTCGGGAGGGAGCCGCCTTTGGCACTCTCCTATTTGGCCTTTGGGAGAGCTCCGGGGCATTTGTTCTTACACCTCTTATCGGGAAGGGGCGTCAACAGGGTCAAAGTTAAAAGAGAAGAAGGGGATCGTGCGGGTCGACTCTGGGTTGTAGGACAGAGAGGGGGTTGGCCATCATCAAGTAAAAGGTTGTCGTACTCCGGGTGCTTGGGATCTCTTGGAAGGTCATGATCAAAGGGGGGGGCCATACTCGTCTAGAGAAGATCGCCACAAAGAAAAGGAAATCAGGCTGTTAAATCTCGAACAAGGGACGTGTAGCCAAAAATCCCTGGTTGGATTACGTATGGGTCGGGGGCCTGTTGCTGACTCCAAAAGGGGGGGAGGTCGATCGGGCAAGAGAAAAAGCGTAAACAACGCGACGGGTGCTACAAATTGAACCAAATCAATTAGGGGGAGAAGGTCTCTTGCTTTGGATTGTGGTGCCTGGAGAAACGGGAGAAATAAGAAGCATAGAAGGAATTCCGGGGAGCGCAGAAAAAATATGGAACTGCATCAAGACGCGAGTCAACGATCTGAGGAACGGCGCAACTGGATGTCAAAAAGTCGTCAACAGGCACATGGAGACTAAATCATTGTGCCACCGAAAAAAGATCGAGAGCCGCCGGCAAACTGGAACCGTTGAGGAGGGGGATGGAACACTACCCCTCGAGTTCTGCAGGAGTGAGGCAGGAGAGGGAAACACTTCACCGGAGATCCGAAGATGGACCGTAGCGCTCGTCTGTGGGGCACACACGAGAATTTAAGGGCAGTGCGAAATGACGAAGGGAATATCGGAATGTACGGGTCACAGCTAGAGACCTTCATGACGTGAGGGGGATCAGGGGACCCCTCAACGTGGAAGTGTTTCTCCAGTGCAGGCGGGACACACTACACGCTTTTTGGGGATCAAAAGGGGCCTTAGAAGACGTCGAGGCAACTTTTGGGGGTGCAACCGCCCGGGGTAGAGGTCTATCTGCAACTGCGGTATTGGGGAAAAAATACAGGTAAGCATCATGCAGGGGGCGACGCCTGACCAGGAAAATGAAAAGCCTATAGGAAGCGGAGACCCCTACCTCGCGAGGGGGTCGAACAAAAAAAAACTGGGGTGGTTCTGAGAAATCTCGCAAAAAAAACAACAACTGAGGAGATTCAAGAGAATCTTCTAAGAAACAAAACCAGGTTACGAGCTTAAAAAAGCTGAAGAAAATGGCTCTGCTATACTCGGCCATTTGTGGAGCTGCAAGGACGGTCCTGCAGGAGGACCTTGAGGAGCGCTGTGCCAAAAACCAGTAAGATTCCGAAACGCAAGACCTCCTTGACAGAACTCTGGCCAAAAAGGGCAGTTTGAAAAGACCTTACTCTGCACGAACCCGCGGGTGGAGGGGTTCCCTCCAAGCTCCTGGAAAAAAAGGGGCTCGAACGTTCTGTCTAATAGAGACTGCCACTGAGGGGGGGGAAGGGAAGCCGCGGTGGACAGGAAACGACACGCAGCTCGGGATAAAAGAGAGGATCAAATCTCACGGCCAAGAGATAGGAGGTGCCAGGGGGGGGGGAACATCATAGCGTCTACGTTCCCGAAAATTTAGGGAACAAGTGGGGACAAACCAGCATCGCGAAGCCAGGGAAAAACCGCCCGCGCCAGATCGGAACCTGGGGAATAGGAAAAAAGGGTCCATCTCAATTTGCGGCGGAATCCTACGATTACAGTTGGTGAAAAGATGTGATCTTCAAGAGCCGGCGGGCCGAATAAGAGAAAACAAAAAAAAAAAGCTGGGCTCTCTCCTTACACAAGAAGAGTATCTAGGAGCCATGTAAGAAACAAAATTAAGGGTTCATTTTTCTCCTGCAGTATGGAGGGGGGGGGAGATTCATCCCACAAAGGAACGGCCATCAAAGGACACAACACAGTGGGGGTCACCATTCTGGAATGAAAACAGAGATACCAAGAGTACCCAATCGGGAAAAAAAAAGCACTGTCTTATACAAATTGTCGACAGGAAGTAATAAAAAAAAAAACAAGGTATAGGGGCACGAAAGGAGGCGAGGGGATCACAGGCATGGGAATTCGTGCGGATAGGGTTAGGGGGAAATGCTGCGAAAGAGCGGAGGGACGAAAATTGAAACATGCAGTACAAGAGAGACAAGGCGGGGAAAAAAGAAACATGATCAAGTTATTCAGCAAGGCGCCCGACATTGCAGAGGGGTCGTATAAGCAAAAAGGAGAAACTCTTGTGTCATTCAACGGTAAACAGGAAGCTCGAGACAAACGGAGTAGAGATAACAAGATCAAAGCGGCGAGAAAGAGGTTGAAAAAGGGTCCCACTGACGCCAGAACACCCAAGCAACAGGGACTCAGACACTGTTCTTCACCACAGCGACATAAGATATAACTTCAGTAAAGCGAGGTGCATGTGAAAAAAGAAATCAAAAAAGAGAAGAAAAACGCGTCGAAATGGGACATCTATGGGGCATCTCAAAACAGGAAGCACTAGGGGGGCGGTCACTCTCGTCAAAGATCACGCCCGAAGAAGAGCAGCACGATCATTGCACGGACGTACCGCAAAAAAGAGATAAAAGGAGCTTTCGCCGACCGCTGAAAAGATCTGGGGGGGGAACACCGGGAGGTTGTGGGGGAAAAGGACGAGGCCCGTTGATGTGAATGACCCAGACAGAAGAAAGGTGGAACAGAGATGAGAAAAGTAATCGTAGGTATATCCCGAAACCGGCACCATCCCATAAAAAGAACTGGACAGCGTATACATAGCTCTCAGCAAGGAAACCAATTAAAGGAAAAGATAACAGAAGGGGACGGAAGCCAAGGTAGAGATACGATAAGTGAAAAAGGGGGGGTCATAGTGTGGGGGGGGGCGAGAAAGCCCTGTTGGAAAAAGACAAGCCGGCAAAGGGGTTGGAAAATTTTCAAAGGAACAGCTAACCGATCCGGCCACCCTATGAAGAGTCCCGCCTTGGGGGGGGGGATAGCTCCCCCATCCATAAGGGGTGCATACCCCGGTCGAGACAGGTTTGGAAAGGAATATTGAAGGACTCTCTCGCCGGGAAAACCCGGCACGATGGGTAGTGCCTGCAGGGAAAAAAAAAAAAAAAAAGAAAAGTGTGGAGGGGAGGGTATCTGGAAAATTCAGAGCAGCGTTCGGGGCAAGTCCATTGGCAAAGAAAAAAGGAGAGAGGGGAAAAGTTGAATTTTCCAAAGGAGATTCCATCTGAACAGTGGGCGGAACTGGTTTTGATGGTATATCCGCCTGGGTAGGAAATAATCCTAAATCAACCGGTCGCCAGGGGAGCTCTAAGGGCGGGAGGTGCATGCGGCAACAACTTTTGAAATTTAGGGGAAGATGCAAATGACTATAATACTCAGTTGCGTAAATCTGAACCCCTCCAATTCAAATTAATGATCAACGGGCTTTATCAAAAATAAAAACCGAAAATAATCCTCAGGGCGAGCTCTGGCGGGGACGAAAAACCACCTCAAACTTGCCTAGCAAGAAGTACCGTAAGCGAGGACTGCACGTAGATATATTAAGCGTAGGCGACACCAGAATTCCAGTTCTGAGACGGCAACCGTGGGAATGCAATATAAGGAAAGACCGAAGAAAAAGGAGCGTATCGTCAGGAGAAAAGGATGCAAGATTAGGAAGCTGGGCAAAGGCGGGCCTTAACGAAAAAATTTGGAAATTCCGTCGGTGCTATCACAACACCCCTTAGGATGGGAGCAAAGCGACGTGCGGATGGTGAAAAAAGGCGAGCCAGGGACAAATGAATAAAGAGAGAGCGCATGTAGATCACGGCTCCTTCCGTTAAGCGGAAAGAGGGGAAAAGAAAGGAAGTCGACTCTCCCTTCCTCCATAAAAAAAGAAGGGACCGAGTCCATCGCCCCGCCCCAAAGGGATTACGAATATTCTGAGATAGCGCCCGGCCGGCGTGGAAAAAGGGAAGGAAAGCGCGGCTATTTCATTAAAAGCGCCCGCAGGCTCCGGCAAGAGGCGGCGGGCTTCCGGCGTGTCGTATTTTTTGAGAAAGCGTATCTACGCAAGGTGCAAGGATTGGCGGCGGGAAGAAAGAAAAAAGGGGATTTAAGGACATTATGCGTCCCGGAACATACCATCCCGTACACACGCCGGAAAAAAAGACAGTTCACATCTAATCAGTCGGGGCTAAATTATGGTCTGCCTTCGGCTTAGGGATCATAAAAGTATCCAAGAAAGGGGTTCACTCGGAATCGCAATGGTGAACAAGAGCTCTCTCCAAAGTGAAAAACACCGCATAAATGGATTCCACAAACTTCAGATGGGTACGATTGATAGAAAAAAAAACTGTTCCGTTGGGATGACTAAGTTTCTGACATGAGAACTCTTTCACGGGAAAGGTTTGCCTGCGGCAGGAAGGAAAACTCAAAGAACACCTGATAAACACCTGAGGGTGAGGGGAGCAAATCAATGTCTTCAAGGGGAGGGAGGCACAAACTGATCCGCAAAGGGGTGACGCGGCATCTGTTGAGGTAAGGCATCACTGAAAAATGAAGTTAAGAGCGGGTCAGCCCAAAAATCGCGCTGCGACGAAAGAATGGAGGATGACGGAGAAAACGACAGAAGAAGCTCAAAGTCTTTGTGAGTGTTGAGAGGGATTATGAGTGGATCCTAATACGATCCTTGAGGAAGGCGAAGAGAGATTTTGGGGGATAGTTTCAGTGAAGGGGGAAGGGCATCAAGCCACCTAACAGCTATTTCCGAGGAGGGGGAGAAGAAAGGTCTATCTGCAGACGTCGTTCCTGCCCTATCCCGGGAACGTTTCCGATCACGACGTGCAGAAAAAGTTTTCTTAGGGAGTCCAAGGGTCACGCGTAAGACGTCGCGTTACAATTCGTCTTTGCAAAACAGGTGGATCTCGCACATTGGGACACTGATCTTTCTGCGGGGGGTCAGTGCGGCACCGCCCTTAATCGCCTATCCGCAAACCTTGTGGATTGCAAAGGGAAAAAACTGGTGTATGGGTTAGAGAATGCTGTCTGGGAAGGGGTTGCCGCCATGAAAAAACGCGAGTACCCGGTAAGGGGAAAAAATGATGACTCAATGTGCTGGCAGGGATCTGGCAAAA
>Ga0179593_1723848_pt1 | contig 22139 bp, 19 predicted proteins | sample CZODoug2_1_08_16_FD_185931 | JGI IMG/M metagenome (GOLD analysis project Ga0179593, IMG submission 185931) | Vadose zone soil fungal communities from Angelo Coast Range Reserve, California, USA - CZODoug2_1_08_16fungal (PacBio error correction) | ecosystem: Environmental > Terrestrial > Soil >...
CTCCTGCAAATGAGAGACGGGGAAGGTAAATCGAACAATCCGGTCATAGGCAAGAAAGGATTACGCCTACGTGACCGAAGAAACCTCTCCTCTCGTAAAGGGGGCAAACGCCTAAAAGAAGCCCTTTAAGCCTACTGGAGTGCCCTATACTAGAGGCTCGACCTCTCGGAAAAGAAGAAGAGAGAAGAAAACGAAAGCTGCGAAAAAAAAAAGGTCGTAGATGAGATACACTATATCAGGAAATCGAAAGTTCTCCAGAACAGAGAGGGGGGAGTCTAAAATAAAGGGTTCTCCGAAAAGAATGGCCAATCGCCCCAGCATAACGACAATCCAACCTGGAGAACGTGCACCAAAAGGTCTCACAAGGAGAAGGGCATGCTGAAAAAAAAAGAAGGCCGACGTTATATCGAGAGAAGATCACGGAACAGAACCCTGCGGGGGGGGGACAAGAGGACTAGGAGCACGTAGAGGAAGGAGAACCTGAAGGAAAGGAAAGTCACTTTCTGGGAGAGTGAGGAAGAAAAAAACGAGGAGGATGAGCATCAAGGGCAGTCAAAGTGAACTCCCACATACGTTTCAAATCATCCAAGCGAAGACGAAGCCTAAACGCAAAGAGGCTCAGCCCGAGTAAGAATCACCACGCCGCAGAAAAAAGAAAGAAAGGCAGGGGAAAGAGAACTGCATGGTCCACATCTAGGAGTTCTGTCGTTTTAAGAATACGAAACTTTGGTCATTTTATCGGGGGAATATTCAAGGAAAAATAAATCATATAATCGAATCCCTCGTCAAACGCTCAAGGGGGGGTAAACGGAGAAAAACCTAAAAAGGGGGGGGGGAAACTTAAGAAATCAGGCAAAGCTATGCAGGGTGCGTTTTTAGGAAGAAACGTCTGGGGTCCCACATTGTAGAAATCCAGACACCCAACAACAGGAAAAGAGATAAAAGGTGGGACCACATGAACGGGGGGGGGGGGGAAAAAAGAAAGAAACAGATAGGGTGGGACAGAAGTAACCAGTCTATGAAAAAGTGCAAGGCCAATTGGCGTCATTAGGAGAACGAAAAAGAAAAAAAAATCGGGAGGATGGGAGGTACCCAAAACAAAAAAGGGAACAAGGAGAGGAATAGGAAAGGGATGGAGTTCGGGAGGGGAGAGGGCGAGGGCTAAGGTGAAGGAAGGAAAAATCAGTAAGAGTTTCGAAGCAGGAATTGGTTCAAGAAGGAAAGTAAGTACCATGGAGATTGCGATACTACGGTAAGAGGGGTTACAGAGATCAACGCAGGGGGGAGGGAAAGGTGACGGTAGTTAACGTCGACTATATGCCGACGTCCGCGTGAGGAGGTTCGGGGGAGGGGAAGGCGAAAGAGAAGAGTAGGGAGAAGGTTTTGAAGGAAATCCAGCGCAAGGGTCCATATAATGGTGAGGGAGTGAAAAAAGGTAGAGTTCGGGATAGAAAAAGATGAGGCGTAAGCGGGGTGGGGGAGGATGGAGTGACTGGGGTGAAATCGGAGAAGTTGAGTTGGAAAGTGATCAGAATAAAAGGGAAGGAGTCTAAAAGTTAGTAGAGGGAAAAACATATGGGGTAAATAAGAGTAGTAATGAGTTCAGGCGCAGTTGAAAGGGGAGAGGAAAGAATGCTGAGGGGACGAAGCGGGTCGAGAGACCGGGGGGAGGAACGGCACATCAATCAAGGACGGTATAATATGAAAGATTGAAAGCGGAGGCCGAGAAAACCGAGAAGATAATTTTCAATATGAGGAGGGTGAAGGAGAGAACAGGTCCGTGGTGTGCAGGAGAGGAAAAGGAGTATTGACGGGAGTGTTAGGAACATCCCCGGGAAGATTCGCTGAATATCGAGGTTGCAGAGAAATTAAGAAAGGAATGGAAGAAAGGAGATGAAGGAAGGTTGATAAAGATCACTAATTTGAGGGGGACGCGACACGTGGGTGGAAGGAACGGCCCAATAGGGAAACGGGGGATTTAATCAGGGGATAAGGTGATGGTTCTTTTTTTATGGAAGGGAGAGATGGGGAACGTGATGGCGAAGCATTGGAACGTGGGCCTCAAAAGAAGCGGAGGAAACATTAGAGTGGTAGGAGACCATGCGTGCGGGCGAGAAAAGGAAAAGGGAGGCGGGATTATTCACGTCCTCAACCTTCACGCCTGGTACAGAGTAAACGAAGGTGTGGGGGGGTAAACAATGGCCGCAAAATAAAGGGAACGATTTCGGAGTAAGAAGGGGTAGGGGTACATCTAAGTCATGACGACCACACTACGCGAAGATGTGATCCCGGGATGTTGTATATTTGTGCGACGGCACGTGGGTGGGAGGGCGAAAGAGGGGGACGAGGGGACGTAACAAGGAGGGATTCAGTCCCGCGGGGAGACTATGGGGTGAGAGTTGGGATGGAAAGGTGTGTGCGAAGTAAATTCTAGAAGGAGGAGGGTCCAACAGAGGGGGGCATTGGAATGGGCGCGATAAACGAAAGGAGGGGGGAAAAAAAGCGAAAGGAAACGGGTAGATGAGAAGAAGAACGTCTCTGAATGTGAAAAGGTGTGCATGTCGGAGCGAGGAGATATACACAAAAGTTAACACAGGAGGTTAAATGAAAAGATCAGGAAACGGAGATAGCGAGAAGAGAGGAGAGGAAAACCACATATCAAAAAAGAGAAGAGCAGTTGAAACGGAAAGAAAACGTGGCGGAGGCGGAGCTGGAGGGGCGGGGCGGGGTTTGTGCGTGGGGTTGAAATGCAGGGAGGGGGGCGCTGAACTAAAAAAGGACTATGGTACGGCGAGGTAGGCTATTGAGGGTGATGTAGGCTTCGATACAGTCGGGGGAAAGGAGCTGAGAAGGTGAGAAGCTAAAAGTAGCGGTGTGCGGAGAGCTAGATATGAGAGAAATTGGGCACATGGCAGACGTTGAGAGGATAGCTGCACTACATAATCAAGAAGGGGATGGGAAAAGCTGGATCGAGCTTTAGTGCTGGACGGAGAATTCTAATTGGTGAAGCGAAAACGAGTTGGTCGGGAAAACGGGGACGTAAGTCTTCTAAGGAGAGGATCAGGGAGGGGGGGAGCGTGCAGAGCAGGTAATGAAACTGGAAATGTGGCGACAGGTATTATTGCTCAAAAAAAAAAGAGTGGGGGGGATTAAGAGGAACCTGGAAGGTTGAAAAAAAAAATCGACGGAGAGGGGGATTTTGTCGAATCTATAGAAAAAAACAGCAGAAACACATATAGAAGAAAAACTCAACCCTCGAATGCTTCAGAGCACTACAAGTTCGGAAAGAAGAACACTGGGGGAGGAGCACAACTGGGCCTGCGCCAAGCACTCAGGGAAAGGAAAAAAAAAAGGTCAAAAAAAGAATGTCCCGAAGAAAAAGGAGAAGCGGGAAAAAGAAAACCGTCAACGGAAGAAAAATATCTCAGATCGTCGGCGTAGCAAAGTGACTGATCGTGGGGGAGAATACCTCCAGCGGAAATACGAAACTCCATCGAAAGGAAGGCGAGGGAGGAAATAGAATCGAAAGAAGTAGGGGCTCGCCAATCGAAGGACAAAGAACTGAAGAAGAGAAGAACCCGTTCAGGAAAAAGAAAAGCCTGAGGAAAGGAAGGGAATAATAATAAAGGGGCTTGGACAGATAAAACTACCCTCACAAAAAAACCAAAACATCCGAAATACGGCTTCCGTAAAATCGGGAAAAAACCCTAGAGGAAAAAGCTCCCCAAACGCAAACCGAAACGCGAAAAGGGAAGATATTCAAAAAAACTCCACTAACTGTGGCACAGCAGTAGGGAGGAGTCGAACGGCAAAGGGGAGAGCCTGGGGTTGTTTGTCAGTCGAGTCATCCTGAGCTCTATCGCGCGCACATCAGGGAAGGGATCGGGAACATTTGAAAGGAGGACCTACCAGCACAACATTTGAAAGGGGAAAAAAATACAAAGGAAAAGCACAGGATTAAGAAGCAGCGACTTAAAATGCCAGGGGTTACGCGCACACAAGGAAAGACGCTAAGAAAAATATGAAAAAAAAAAAGGGAAAATGAAAACCGGAGAAACACCCTGAGAAATCAATCAAAAACACGAATAAAGGCAGGCGGATGTAAAGAAGAGGAAGAAGGGCCCTAGAAAAGTCGCATCAAAAAGGCAAGAGCTTCCGAGGCAATCCGGAAAAAAAGGAAAAAAAGACCAGCCAGGACAGACGTCGAGGTTAACGAACAAAACGAAAAAAGGGGGGGGGGAAAGAATGGAGCGTGAAAGGAAAAGGCGAAGCACGGGCACCGGGGGGGTCTAAGGGATTACAAAGAGGAACTCGGAACGGGGGAGATAAAGAATCCGATACTACCTAAATTAAAACCTGAGGGAAGGGGATGATAGAAAAGGCGAAGGGCGAGGGGTACGATACGACACAGTAATGAATCTATAAAAAAAGCCAGTGGGAAAACCCAAGCAGCAAAAGACTTATGAGGAAAGGACGGGGGGCGTAACTCGCAGGAGGAGTGTAAGGAGGAAGCATGCGCGAAAAAAGCCAGTAGCAGAACAATAACTGTCCCGTTAAAATAAAGAAACCTGGATGGAGCCCTGCTCCTAAAGACTCAGGATATCCGACGGCCTTTCACCGGAAAAAGAACATGAAGTAGATAGACCGGCCTGACAGGAAATCAGGACATAGAAAAATGACAGGGCATCGCAAGGAACATACTTGAAAAGGAACTCGGAGGATGAGCCCTTTGCGTCTTAGAAAAGAAAGGTTCCGCGAAATTAGCCTCACGCGAAGACTCTCTTCTCAAAGATCGAAGACGACAAAGGAATGAAAGGGGAACAGAGGTCGGCATCTCGGACGAAAGGAATCAGGAACAGACCCTCCCAGCCACCCGCACTGAAACCGGTAACCGTCAAACATTACTTCAGAGTCGCTGTCTGCACAAAACGGGAACGCTCGGGAGGGGGAGTCCCCGCACGAAAAAAAACCCAGGAAGGGACAGAAAAAAGCTCTGTAGGAGGAAAAGGGAAGGACATTCAAAGACCGTCCCAGGCACCTGCGCATCCACTACTAACACTTACTGTATCTAACATAGCAACAGGGAGAAAGCATGGGAGAGACTCCACATAGGAAAATAAGTCGCGGGGAGGAAGACCTAATCTCCCTAGCTCCGAGGGAAAAACCAACATGCCATCCCTGGCATAACGGACGACGAGGGAATAGCGGGATTGGGAAACTACAATTACTACACTACATGGGGCCTTCTTAAATCGTTGCGTCAAGAAAATAAAGAGTAGGCACGCCATTTGGGGTAAGAACTACGAAAGACTAAGAGCATTTTTCTTCTGGGGGGGGGGGGAGAGGAAAAGGGAAAAAAGATAAACAAAAAAAAGCGGAGGAGGAGGAAAAGTAGATATTTGACAAGAAAAAAAAAAGAAGAAGAGGGGCTGATATTTCCACCAGCAAAGAGGGTCTGAACAACTGAGGGGAGCCTACGATTCGTCTGAAGGAGAAAAGGAAAAAGAAAGAGGGAGTAATTTAGGGGGGGGAAACAAACGAAGATTGAAAGGCTGCAATGAACTGCCAGGGCTGGTTCGAGCTGTGGAAGGGAGAATTGGGAAGAGCTGGCGGGCGGACGGTTGTTTGGGAAGAAAGTGGGTTTTGAGCAAGGGGAGGAGAGACCTGAAGGTGGAAGCTGGGGAATACAATATGGAACGCGACGAAGTAATGCCTCTACACCCTAATAAAAGGTGTCTGTGGGTTTCGGAAGCGGGAACGCGCGAAGCGGAGAAGTTCCGGAGGTGAGAAGACATTCTCCGCCATATATAAGGGGGGGAAGAAACGGGTAGTTCGACTAGGAATGCTTGGGAGGGAGCGGTCACTTCGGAGAACAGGGATTTGAATGATAAAGAGCCTCGATTCTATGGAAAAAAAACAGAGAGAGGGAGAATGTGGGATTCGTCGCGTTCGCGAAGGAGGCGAAGGCGAGACGGTGTCGAGACGCCGAAGGGTCGAACGATTTGGGAAAAACAGATAGCCTTTCAATTTTCAGGCCTGGATATGGGGGACTATTTAAGTTCATTTTGAAGAAGAGGGAATTGAAGAAGGGAAAAGCGGTATCAAACGTCTGAAGAAAATAGTAGAGGAGGAGGCATCCAAGTTCTACCATTCATTTCTGGGAGGGGAAGGAAGAAGAGTTGGAGGAGGGAGGGGAAAGGAAAATGTTCGGGAAGACGGGAAAAGACTGAAGAAGAAAGTAAGCGGAGAAGTTCATGATTTAGGGAGTGTTTTAAATGGGGGACGGCGCCGGACTGGGCATGCCGACCTCGTCGACCTACGACGAATAGAAGGCTGGAGAGGGGAATGAGGTCGTGCCGGAGTACCGAAGGAAGGAGGTGGGAGGAAATAAGAAGAGTTTCAAGATCCGTGTCCAGTGGGTTCCATTGCCGCTTGAAGCAAAGCGGAATTAAACCGAGAGGTGAAAAAAAAAGCGGAGAAGTTGTCCTGGGAGTGTTGGGGTGGGAAGGGGGTGACGAGAGACGGCAGAAATTATGGCTACGGAGAAGCAAAAATCTCGAGGAGTCAGAAGCGAGCCATGGGCGGACTTTGGGGGTGGTTTTGGGAAAACTTTTTGGTGGGGGTGGAGGTGTGGCGTGGCGCGGAACGGAGGAAAATTGAGACCGGGGAAAAGTGGCCAGAGGAAACGATGAGTATTGGGGGGGGAAAGCCAGCTGTGTAGAAAACGTGCACAAGGAGGAAATGTTCGGAGGAATAAACGTGCGACTGTAGCGATAGCACACAGGTTCAAGGAAAAGTTGCAATGCGCGGGTAAGAGAAAGAACATAAAAAACAAATATTTAACGCAGGGCGACGGCACCCAGATCGCCAGAACGAGAAAAAAAAAAGGGGAAAAAAACAAAACACCGAACCGGGAAAGAGAAATAAACAGGCACACAAAAAGAAGGTTCGCTAGCGCTGGGAATCGGGGTGAGCGGTTTCGGGTTGCGGGTGCTGAAGTCCGTCTCTTATAACGAGAAGGAACAATTCCAGTGGAGGGGGGAGGTTCGGCGCTGGGGGTGTGTCGTTGGAGGGCTTGAGGAGGAAATCGGGGCGTTCCAAGTCGCGAAGGGAGACCTCGAAGGGCTTTGCGTGTAAAATTGGGGACTTTCGGGGATTCGAGAGAGGGTTTCGAAGAAAAAAAGGAGCTGTGAAAAGGGGGAGAATACGAAAAGGAGGGCGGGAAAAATACGCCGCCGAGGGGGTCGCTCTGTAGCCGTACGAAAGGGGATTAGGGCAATGAAAAAAAGCGGGTCCGAACGGATTTACTGGGAGAATGGGGGATCTGCAAAAAAGCCCCGTGTCCGCGGAAGAATGTGTAAGAGATAAATAGGAGTCCGCGTACTGAGAGACTCTGAAGCTCAAAAAAAAACAAGGAGGATGTCCAAGAAGGAGAAAAAAAAGACCCCACTCGGCCTAGGCGTGAACTCCAGGTACCGACTCACGGGGGGGTGTGGAACCTTAAACAAATGCTACGCGCTAAATAACGCTTTAATGACGCCGGCGTAAACAGAGAAGAGAAAGGGGCCCGAAAGCTGATGCTGACAATACCGGAATAAGAGCGGGTATAAAAGACGATAAGGAGGACCACGACAAAACTCTTCGTCTTCAAATGGGCAGAAGATGAACAAGAAAGGAGTAAACTAAAGCAGGCGAAATACACCCGCCTAGTCTCGCAAATGGAATGGGCAAAGTCGGGCGAACAAATAGAAAAGGGTAAACATAGAAATTGACAACATTCCGGGAGGCGCTTCAGGCGCACACGGCACCCTCAAAATACAAGCTCAAAGATCCTCCATCGCGAACTTGCCTTACTTAAGATCCTAAACTCACCGACAACGCCAAAACGGGGATCCTCAAATCAAAGGTCCCAAGAGGTCGCACTGAACATCGTCCGAAGAGACAATAAACGCGAAAAAAAACCAAACCGCCAGAAAACAAAAGACGATGGAGGCCACTGTGGACACAGAAGGGGGATTCCTTTGGACAGAAAGACTGTTAGACTTTTTGCCTCTCGAGAGGAATCAAAACATCCGGGGAGGGGGGGTAATCTATTTCTGAGAGGGAGGTCCCAGACAGGGTAAGGGACCACAGTACTATACAGTACGCCCTGAAGGGGGGATGACTTCAGGGGCCCGAGGGAAAAGTGGGCCGGAAAAGCCTAGGTCACACTGCGCCGACGGCGATGACTGTGACTCCCGTCAGCTCCTCCACCCGCCCGCCCCAAAAAAAAACCCAAAAAAATGAAAGAAGACAAAACCGCGAAACAAAACTCGAGGGAAACTCTAGAAGACTGTGAGCCATCTCGCCACGGGGAAAAGACCGCAAAGGAAGAAAAAAAAAAATCGACAGGACAACTTCGAAGAGTGGTCGTCAAGGGGAAAATAGGCATTAGACAAGCGCCATGGAAAAAAAGGGGAACCGTCGAGCCTGGAAAAAGGAACTCGAACCAACTTGTAAGAACTACCTTGATCCGCAGAAAGAGTAAGCTACAACGCGCGTTAATCTCTTTCTGAGGGAAGTATATGCAAACAGCAGCTATGCACAAAATGGCGCAAAACCTCACATCCAAGATGAAAGGAAGGTTCAAACCGGCTAGGGCAAGGTTAACAAAACCTTAAATGAAGGAAAAACTCTCTGAGACGTCGCCAATCCAGAAAGAAAGAAAGGAGGAAAAAGCAAGTAGCAGAAGCCGCCTATCCGACCGTCCAAAACTCCCTCAGAAAGGGGGAGAGACTGCTTCCCCCGACCGGAAAATCGAGGAAAAATACGCGGCATGGAAAATGGCTCGTCGAAGAACGAGTCAAGAATAGGTAAAGGAGAACGGAGGAGGGTAGCGGTACCCTCGCGAGTCTGAGAAGGCCTCCTCGAAAGCCGCCGAAGCAAAGGGTCCGATGACGCTCGGAAGGAAAAAGCGATTCTGACAACCAGAAGGGCTATCAAACTCCTGCGAGAGAAAAAGAAAAAGGGCCCACTCGCAAAAAGCTTGAAAGGGGATAGGCAAGGGCGAAAGGGGTCAAAACTTCACGGGGAAAAAAGAAGGCAGCAAAACTCCTGCACGCGAAGAGCTGAGAAATATAAAAAATCTACAAAGCCGAAAGAAAAAAGAATAGAGAAGGACAATTCAAGTCCCCCTTTCCCTACGCAAGATTGAGGCTAAGAAAGGCAAAGGGAGGTCTAGCAAAGGCCATGGGTCAGAAAGAGGCAAAAAAAAAGGTCCGCCGACTAACTAAATCATACTAATCACGCCTCTTAAAAGGCTAATAAATAGGCATAATTCCCGCGGGAAGAAGTTCGATATGGGAGTCTTTCGTGGGTTATACATGACCCCGGTGGTCCAGGGGGGCCGGAAAAGGGTTAACTTTTCGATGAATCACGAAAAAGGCGGCGAAACCCATTTTGGGGGGACAAGAACACCTAGGGGGCCTCAAAAGCTCTTTTTCTTCTTTGTTTGGCGGTGAACAACTTTTATCTCTCAGAAAAAACAACAACAAAGATGAAAAAAGAAATAAAAGTGGGAACAAAAAAAATCAAGGGGGGGGAGAGTAGGGGGGGGTGAACATCCAAAAAATAGGAAAGTTGTAAAAAAAACGCGGTCGCCGACGAGGTCGTCCTGAAGATTAAGGAAGAAATGAACCACGGAGGAAGTGATTTCCCCAAACGAAGAAAAAGGGAGAGTAGTCGCGTGATACGGGGAAAGCGGGGGAGGAGAAGGGGGAGGAAATATATTTTCAGCCCTGGGAGGAGGGAAATACGGGGTTTGAATTGAAGATTTGAAGAATGATCATCTACGGGGGCGAAGCTGCGCCAGAAAGAGGGGAGGTAATGACGGGTAGGGGGTCAACTAAGTTTCAACTCAAATTGAGGTGTTTCTGTTCGAAAGACTAAGAAAAGGAAGGAGGGGGGTCGGGCATCCAGGCACCGGGATAGAGAAGGTAGGGGGAAGAGAAGTCAAAGTTTCGGAAGCGGTGTCTATGGAAAATGATATTAAGAGGATTTTTCAAAGGATACCTAGGGGAAAAGGGTCTGTTCTAGAGGTTAGTCATGAGAAAGAGGAAGGAGAGGAGGAGAGTAGGTGGAGATGAGAGGAGAAATAATGAAGAGCGGTAGTAAGCCTGGCTCATCAGAGGCGAGTGCCTAAGTATGAAGAGACGAGATAGCCAGGGAGGGAACTGACCGCGGCTTGGAATTCCGTTCTGAGAAATATGGGGGAAAAAGGAGGAGTGTTATAAAGGCCACTGTAGGATAGAATGAGAGGGAGACGAGAAAATGTGAGCCCAAAGTGACATCCATTCGATGATTCGAGGACAGTTCAAATTTGCGACATTAAGGGAGGAAAAAGAGGAGAGGGAAGACCGCTAAGGGTTTCGGGGAAGAAGTGCCCGATTATATAGATTCTGAACGCAAAGGGAGACGAAATCGAGGTTCATCATTGTGGGGCGGGTAGGAAGGAGACATGGCCGGCAGGAAAGCAAGGAGAGGAGGAAAGAAAAGCCTCCTAGAGCTTTCTGAGTAGCGTTAATAGGAGTCGGCGGGTGTGAGTAACAGGGTGACTTATAAGCCACAAAGGGGAAGTTCCCTGAAAAGGAAAAAAGATCCTAAAAGGGAGGGGTAAGAAAAATGACTCTTGCATGCAAGGAGCAAGTTAATTACGGTAGTCACTACCACGCAAAGGGATGCCTGCAAAGGTAGAATAGGTGTAATAGCGGGTGGGGGCGGGAGTGAGACGGGGAAGGGGCGGAGAACGTAAACAAATCTGAAGAGACGAGGCAAATGTGGAGGACTGGGGAGCAGGGGTTGGGAGGGGGGAAAAAGGGTTTCCGGGGTGTTAGGCATTACGCAAGGGAAAATGCAAGAGGTGAATGAGGTGCGTCGTGCCTTCTGGGAGATAGGAGAAAAGGTGACGGAAGGGAGAAAGAAGGAGCCTGTCACATGTATGGCATGGTGGGGAAGGGAATGTGTGTTTTCCCTTTTGCATGGGCGAAAAGAAAAAAAGGGAAAAAAAAGTTAACAGGGGGAGGGATGGAGGAAAGCGAAAAGGGGGAGATCGTCGACTCAGAGGAAACCGAACACAAATCCCCCGGGAACTCATGAAGGAACATTAAGGAAACAAAAATAGGGACTCGAGAGGAGGGATTTGGTGCTTCGCGTTGCAGGGGATTTGACTCGTTTGAGGAAGTTTCAAGTTAGGGAAGGCGGGAGGGGGGGAGGTCTTTCTCTTTTAGGTAGCCCCGATAAGTCAGAGAATTTTGAGGAGCGATGGGAGGGATCCTGGCTCGTGCACAGGATGTGTGGGAAGTAGGAAGAGTGGGGGCGGTATTGGGAGGCAGCAAGCGATTTACGGAAAGGGAACGAGGACGCACGGAGGGTTGATCTTAGTCTGGCTGTAGTTCGGAGGGCGATAAAAAGGATAAATTGATGACGAACACAGATGGGGAAAATGAAAACGTGGAGGAGAAAGTCTTCGCGTTCTTAGGGAAATTCTTTGAGGGGGGGATTTAAAAGAGCGGGAAGTGAAGCTTACGGGCTATGGACAGGACGGAGGAGTTGTGCTCGGCCACTCCAGGGATAAAAAGGCAGCCACGACCATGGTATTCAGGGGAGACGCACGGCTTAAGGGGTTTTGGGGCGCATCTCAACAACAACCGGAGGGAAAGAGAAGGAAAGTACAAAAAAGATACCCAGCGAGAAGGCGAATCGGAAAGAAATTACAGGTCGATCGTAGTAGGGGCCGAGAAAAAATGTCCTACATCCTCACTTAACGGCTGTTCAAAACCAGCGCTTATCAATAGACAACTAATGGGAAACTTCGGAAATGCCGATCCGTCCCCGGTGGGTAAGCCGTCGACAACGAGTGGCGGGAGTGAAACCGCACAACACAGCCAGAGAGAATGATCATAGCTAAAACAACAAGACTCTTAAGAGCGAGGCAAATCAGGAAAGGTCTACGCCGAGAAGCCAACACGATGCGCACGAAGAAAAAGGGGACAAAAAAAAGAAAAAGAAGAAAAATAAAGCGACGAACCGCCCGCGCTCAAAGCATGAGCGAAGGGAAGGACAAGAGGCGGGCGCATTGAAGAGAGCTACAAGCACTCCTCCAAACGCAAATCCGACATACTCCTAAAATCCGCTAAAGAGAAAGGTCTCCTCCATCGCTAACTAGCGAAAGAAAACGCGAAACTCAAAAAGGAACGACTAAGCGACCCAGCCGTATTCCACGAAAGGCCTCAAAAGGAGGCGGATTCGAATTCCGGGATGTAGTTTTGGGGTTCAGAGAAAGAAAGTTATAAAGCTTCATCCGTGTAAGGAGAGACAGCCAAATCCGCGGAAATGAGGGGGGGTTTTAGGGGTGAGACTCTCTTACATGTCCGAAAAGGAAAGGGGAAAGCAAAAAGACGCAAAACTTCCTGGTGCAGCGGAATCTAAATGGGGGGGGCCGAAGAAAGCCAAGCCTCTTGAACTTTGACGAAATGCCTTTCCCTCCAGTCAAGAGAAAGCAGAAAAACCTGAAAAAAAAATCACTGCAAAAAAGCTCACAAAGCATCACCTGAACCGCGAGAGAGAGATCAAAAAGGCTCGTCCGGAAGATCGCCTCGCCTTAAAAAAACACCAGTGCGAAAACAATAAGACCTCCAGGAAAAAGGAAATCAAAAAAAGAAAGGGGAGAAATTCCCTGTCCCTTAGAACCTGTCAGGGACGCCTGAAAGGGAAGAATCGGGCAGGATTAAAAGAAACACGAATTAGTCATCCGAAACCGAAGGAAACAGGCTACCGGAAGGACCAGGAGAAAAAAAAGGAAGGAGGGCAGCGTTGGAGACGGTCATAAACTCGCAGAAAGGCCAAAACAAACGGGGGGGGGGGTCAAAACTGATGGAAGATGATGCCGCGACTGTGAAAGAAAGACTTTTAAGGCGAGGAAAAAACATTCGCAAAGCATACTCGCAAAGAGGGATACGTTCCGAAAAGAAAAAAGGAGATGGAAAGGGGTCGAATGCTCGACTATCTCGCATCGACGTGGGAATTAAGAGAACACGAAAGACTAAAAGCAGTTCGATACGACCGAAGTCAAAAAAGAAACCTCTGCCAAGGAAAAGAAAGACCCCCTCGCCTTTCATCAAGGAGAGAACTTGGAGGAAAGAGGCGCAATCCGCTATCTTGATCGAAGACGCCGCGCCGGCAGAATCCAAATCCTAGATTCTAAAAAAGACAAGAATAGAAGAACAGCCATGTCCGGCGGAAGGAGAGAGCAAACCCGAAATCTCTTCTCGCGCATTAAGAAGAGAACAGTCCTCGAAGGATCCCAAACACGTAGAGATGATCTAGAAACCCGGGAGAAGGGCTAAGGCCATCTACAAAAACCTCCGGCACGCTCGGATCTTCAAGAGGGGGGACGCGGAGGGAAAAAAGACAACTTCTGACATAAGCGCGCTTCGCAACTAAGGGGAAGCAGAACGAACCTTTACCCTGCTCCATGGCTGGCAACACTCGCAAAACCGACCTATCATCCCAAGGGATATCTCTCCCTCTAACAGAGACGCCACATGGCTCGAAATCCTAATCTCCCTATAGAAAGAAGAAGAAATAGTCACCTCCGCTAAAGCCATCAGGGGAAAGCTAAGCTAGTCACTCTCGTCGAGGACGTTTGGGACTGAAATTAACTCAAGTGGGGTCCATTTGGGATGGCCTAGTGACTCAATTCGAGGAAGACTCCAAAAGGAGGGTACGAAAGGAAAAGGGGGGTTTCAATACCCAAAGTGGGAAGACCCCTCGACTTGGGAGGAGGGACGTAGTGTAAATTGGGTCTCATCTCAACACAAATATTATAGAGAAAAAGTGGGACACAGAGAAAAATCTAGGAAGGGGGGAAAAAAACTCGGGGGGATTGTAACCCACTCGGGGAGAGACGGGGACGAGTTATGAAGTATTAATTAGAAACGATTAAGGGCAAGGACCAACCGGGGGATAAGGTAGGGAAAAGACAAAATATCACGAGAGAACTGAAGAGAGGCGTGACTGCCGTGATGGTGCAAAGGAGATGAATAGGGAGAAGGAAGATAGGATTTCTATCGGCGGCGGAAGTCAGGGATAAAGCTAAAGCCTCGTTTTAGAGGAGCGGGGGAAGTATAGAAGGACTCTACTGGCCGGGGGAAAAGATAGTTCCTTATTTGCGTCTAACGGGAATAAGAGAAAACTGGGGGCTATCTTTCCTTCTTGGATGCTCAGAAAAAGCCATAAGGGGGGCCGTTTTTAGATTCGCGGCCATTTAAAGAGGGAGGTGACTGAAAGATAGCCGAAAGGGCTGAAGGTGAATTTCGAGGGAGAGGGTATAGCAGATAGTGAGGAAAAAGAAATCTTGAAGAGGAATGATCGCGGAGAGGGTTACGAGACCGCCGAAGGGCTAAGTGAGAAGGGGAAGAAGCTCCGCATAAGATGCCGTTATGATGGGAAGGCGGAAGAGGATTTGATGGAAAGGGGGGATGTCTAGAAGCACGTCGATACGGAGAGTCGATCAGGCTCCCACTTAAATTTCTTGGGGGGCACGGGGAGGAACTATCAATAGTAGTGCTTGCCGAATGGGGGGACCGTGCCAGTACTTCAAATCCGCCATTCCGGAAATCAGGCATCAATGTTTCTGTGGGTGTCGCCTCGTAAACGGGCATAGACATCAGAGTGCACAGAGAGACGCGCCTAGAGAGTGGAAGGAATGGAATCGGAGTGACTATTCTTATAACAGGAATTCTTGCACGGCCTCAAAGGAAAAAGGAAGGAGAAGACGACCATGTTTTCAGCTTGTGGAAGGCAGGAGATTAGCGTTTTGCGGGGAAAGACCCTCTGGGCGAGTTGGAAGGGGGTGGGGTAGTAGCTGGGGCGAAGGAACGAGCAGACGGAAAAAAAAGGGGCGTCTCGAGGATGGTCACGATTCAGGTGAGGTGGGGGGAGCGGTTTTGTTGGGGGAGTGATTCTTTTGCGCGAGAGGAAATGATCGCAAGAAGGCCATAAAAGGCTTGGGGAGGCAAAGAAAATGATTGTAGATCGCGGCACAGGCAGGAGGAGAGGGGAAAGGAATCAAAAGGAGTAAAGAAGTACAAGTGAAAATGGGTTGAAAATTCGGCGCGAGTAACAAAAAAAAAGATAAAAACGTTAAACGCGGAAAGAAGGGAACATACGAAGAGGAAAGTCTAGAAGAGAGGAGAGGAAAACGAGGGGAAACAGAACGGTCGACAGCGAGACTGAGCGGGAATAGAGGGGTTAGCGGGGAGGGGGTGTTCTTGGGGTGGTTATTTTTCGAGGGGGAGGAGACCGGAGTACGTCTACTTTTACGCGAGGGATTTTCGGGGGGAGAGGCGGTTGTTAGGTCGGCTTCTTCTGAATTCATGCAGTTCAGGAGAGGACTGTGAGGATAATGGTGCGACGACAGGGAGATGTTACCGAGTGGGGCTGCGGGAGAAGGTTCTTAAAACTTTGAAGGCTAAAGTTTCAAATTTCTTCAAGGAAAGTGAAAAGCCGATTGGGGGAATGAAATTGGGTGAGAGCTGGGGGAAGGGTGAGGATCTGCTATGATGGCTCAAGGGATGAAAAGACGACGATTTGGGAGAGAGGCTCCACGATAGACGATAGAAAAGGAGGAATTTCGGAAAAGTCAGGGGGGGAAAAGGATTTAAAGCGGGCGCCCGCAGTCGACATAGGCGTAACCCAGCCCTTGAGCGCGTCCGGCAGCCGAAAAAAATGGCAACTTCTCTCGACAAGGAAATTGAGGGGAGAAGATGCGATAAGGACAACACAACGGAGAAAGACGAGGAAACAAAAAAAAAGAGCCGTCTTGAACACAAAGCGAAGAGGAATCCTTGTCTGGGTGGCCTACAGAAATCAGCCAACGGCCTCGTAACAGGGCGGGGCCAGGATCTGAAACTTGGGGAAAAAGGAGAAACGAACCGAAGACCGATGAAGAGATAAAAAAAATACAACCCGTTCCCCGACAATCTGCAAAGAGGCTAAATGTGCAGATGAAAAATCCACACTAACAAAAAAAAAGGCTCTCTGCCAAGATGCGTCTGAGCCGAGGATCCTGAGAGACACTGCCGACCCATCAACCAAGCTCAAGAGAAAATCCAGGGAGAAAAGGATCAAAGAAGACTCTAGACAACTACTAGAAATCACCTAAAAAAAGGACATACGTAACCGAAATACAGACTAATTCGCCGAAGAAGAGAATCACAAGATCAAGCTCAAAAAAAAGACAACCGAAACCGCGGAAAAAAGAAAGTCCAAAAAAGATCCCGGTCCACTGGGGGGCCACAGCGATTCATTTTTTACACCTGAGAGGGGAACTTTGGTGGGGGACCATCTCAGCCGGGGAAGATCTACAAGCCAACTCAAAGGGGAAAGTGGTTATGGGAACTACTCTGTCTTTACGCGTAGCCGACATGCAAACACCTGTCAGGAAAAGGGGGAAGAGGATTCTAAAGCCCCGTGATTCCGTGCCGCAGACTGAAAGAAGGGAGGGAGAAGAACAAGCAGGGGTCTTAAGCCACCGGGGCCAAGGCTCTTATGGCACGCTCCCCTAGGGATTCCACTCCTCACAAACACTGGGGAAAGAAAGAAAAACCACTAAAAGTCATCAACCCATGCAAAGAAAATGAGTCCGAGAAAGAACTCTCACTCGATGAGTCCACCCGTCCTAAAAAACAAACTACCGCAACTTCGGTTGATAATCAAAACGGGCCTCTGATCGAATTGCATAGAAAAACGGAAAACAGAAAAAGGTGGCGAAGGGAGGGAAGGGGACTCGGGTCCAGGTAAGGGAAGCAAGCGTATGAAAAGGAAGGTAGGCCGAACACGAAGGAGAAAAACTAGAAAAGGAGCGTCACCGTCGATCCGAGAACGTTAGAAGGTAGTGCACTCTGAAGAGGAGGGGAAAAAACCAACGGGGGGAAGAAAACCTTAATGATTAGCCGAGGAAAGGTCTGGCCGCTTAAGTCAGGGGAGGACCCGAAAAAGGACGACAAGCCTACGCTAAGGATCCGTAGACCGAAAATCAAGTAAAATAAGATAAAAGTTTGGGACGAAACGCTCGCTAAAGGGGGGAGGGGGCCTGAAGGGGGACCGGAAGCCCTCTAAGAAAATCAAAAGACTTATTGCCCTACGAAAGAAAAATCAAAGAATCGAAAGGACAGCATGAAATGAAAATGGAATAGAGCCAGAGCCTAGGGGGAAGAGGTCTGAGGTGAGGAGGTCATCGAACCCTCTCTGTACTTATCAGGTGGACGATTGCAAGAAGAAAGCACAGCCTAAAAATCCCTATCGGGAACCCGAGGACTTCTCAAATCTCGCAGAAAATGAAAGGGGGCGGGCCGGAGAGGAGAGACAAAGACTCGACCGGAAGAAAGAAATGGCCAAAGCCAAAAGAGGGAGCGAAGGGCGAAAATCAAAAGGAAAAGTCTCAACCCTATTCTTTCCAAGGCGCCTGAGCATCAAAAAAGCAAAAAGAGAATCAGGAGAGTCCAAACGACGACGAACGAAAACCGCCGAGACGGAGGCGGAAAGAGGAGCATTCATACCTTAAGGACCGAACCGAATCCATCTTACTAAGGCGCTGGAGAGGAAAAAAGGGGGTCTATAGAAGAGGTGGATCAAGAAAAGATGAATACGTCGCCGGCCCAAAGGATCGAAGGAACTATCCTCGCCTCCAACCGCCGCGAACAAAAGAATTCAAGAGTGAACTCTCGCGAAGATTTCTGGTCCGTTTTGGTGATACAATCTAGCATTCAATTTTTAGGGTCCTGGAAGTTCTCTGGGGAAAAGAAATCGCGGACAGACCGCCAGTGGTGGTGAGAAAAAAGTAAGGGGGGGGAAAAGTCCTCCAGGGTCTTGGGGTGAGGGAGGGTCCCCATTTATCTCTCGAAAAAAAAAAAGGAGAATGGAAAGATATATGGGACACAGAGAAAAAAAAGGGAAAAAAAAAGAAGGGGAAGAGGTGACACAAAGAGGGTTCTGGTAACCCACCAGAGAGAACGTGGGGGGGGAGGACTAGCGAACGAAGACGTCTTCATGACCAAAAGAGTAAGGGGGACACCAACCTAAATATGGGGAGGAAGAGTGATATCTGCAGTGACGCCATTCGCGTGAAAGATGCGAGGAGAGCTTATGATGAGGAAAAGAAAGTGAGCGTCGTTCAGGTTTTAAGAATGGGGGGGCATGGGGAGAAGAAAGTTGGGGAGGATGAGAAGCCAGAAAAGGGAGCAGGAATTTTAGGATTAATAGCTACGGGAAGTTGGGTGGAGAAGGGGGGGGGTGATGTACGAAGGGGCCTACGCGCGTGCCGAGGGGGGCTGCAGAAAAAAACATAGGTGTGAGATCTTCCTCAAGGGGTGAGTTCGACCAGGAAGCAGGGGGCATTTCCTAATGAAAGGAAAAAGTAGGGAAAGGTATTTGGCATGCACAAACATGGCAATGCAGAGGGAGGAGAAGAGAAAAAGACTAAATAGGGGAAAGGCGCGCGCGTTATAGGGAGCAATCAAATTGATCGAGGGAAAAGGAGAGAACCTCGGGGAATCCAGAAATACGATTCAGATTAAGGAGGCGAGGGCGCCGGCGGCCAGGGGCGATGCAAGAAGGGGAGGTTGAGATTTCAAAAGGGAAGGAGGGAAGAGGGGGGGTGGACGATGAAAAGGGACTCCACTTCGTCTCGAGAGGATAGGAGAAACAATGGCTCCCTTGCCCTTCAGGTATTTAGGATTTTTCGGTATCCAAAGAGTAAAAAAGGGACCGCGGGGTTTCTGGGACGCCCAGATCAAAGCAGGTCGCGGAAAGAGGTTCATCCGGGGGGGGGGGATTGAGGAGACAAGATCGGGGAAACTCACAGCGAGGAGTAGAAGAGGCGCTGAAAGAAGACCGTAAAGTCCTATATCGGTGAAAACGCTGCAGGATCGTTGGAAAGAAGGAGGATAAGTCCATTCGTTCAAGGGCCGGGGGGCAAGACTAGTGGGGTGAAAAGTCCAGGGGGCAGGACACGCAGAGATTCCTAGGGAGGGGGGGGGGACTCGAGACTACCAAATCTTACTGGATAAGTTGTTTGTCGGGAACTAAAAGACAAAGAGTGATGGCGAAAGAGACGGGGACGAATCCGAGGAGTCCGACAATCCGAGAAAGTGGAAAAAAATGGAAGTTTGTGAAAATGGGTGTGGTGAGGGAGAGAAGTAGGACTCGCCGGGTCAGGGACATACGATGTCCGAGGCGGATCCCTGGTATATCGAAAAAGGGATGAAAGTATGGAAAGAACGGAAGCACTGGGCAGTCCGCAGATGAGAAGCAGGGTGGATGTGGGGGATTTGAGGGAGACTCGTGGAAATAAGAAAAATTTAACACCAACAAGATTTAACGCAGCAGGTAGGTATCCGTGTATCGGAAGATCCAAGGTTAAAAAGCAACCTTCGATCTCCAAGTTGGCGGGGGCAACTTCGGAGCTGCAAGGAGATTGGGGGCTTAGGAAAGGTTTCGGGGGGGAGGGGGGGCCGTTTGTGATTTCGAAAATGGAGTCGGACACTATGAGCGAGGGAGTTTCGGGAGAGGCAATTCGCTTTGGCGTGTAGGGTGAGGTAGCTGCGATAAATAACAGGGCAGGGGGGAAGACTGAGAACTTTGGCAGCTAGGGCTTTGGTGCCGAGAGGGGGGAAGGTCATTGGTGGGACCAAGGCGGACACTGTCGTCGCGGACGCGACGAGGAAGCAAATTGAAGGTAGGGTCAAGTATTTAGGAGGGCTGTCAGTGTGCGGCTGCTGAGAGAAAAAGGGGCCAAAGGGGTCCACGGAGAAAAAAACGGGGGGAGGATAGAAGCGGATTATTAGGCACTTCCGTTAAGGGTGAAGCGCGCCAATAATGAACGCGTTACGGAAAGAATTACGGGGGAGACTTTGCAAAAATGATTGACGCGGCACCTGGGGGCGATCTGAGGCTTCCGCTGGTTTGGAAATAAAAAGCTCACAAGAAAGATGAGGAGGAAAAGAAGTAGAGGACAAAACGCACACAGTGAAGCAGGGAGGAGAGGGGCAAACTGAGGGGGAAAGGTAGGGCCGGAAGAAAATATTCTGGTGGCCGAGCAGTAATGGAGGTGAGAGAATTAACTCGTTCAGCAAATCTTTCAACCTTCGAATTGAGAAAGACATGAGGAAGAAAAGACCACGGAACTTGCTCAATAGAAAAAAAAGAGAACGGGCCGAAATGGATGGGAAAAGTCTAAAAAGACCGTACACAACCGACAGCCAAAGAGAACGCAACAGAAAAAAAATCGTCGCCTAACGGCGACACTAAAGCGAATGGTCCGAAAAAGGAAGAAAAAAGACTCGGCAAAAGCGTCACCCGCAAAAGATATAAGGGAAAAGGCACACAAAAGACTGGACTACCTAACAAGAAAATTCAAGCCGCCAAAAATCAGAAAGAAATAGAATCCATCAGGGAACTACGCGACCTAAAGACAAACAAAAAAGGAGCAACCCGAAACAGGCCTGAAACCAAACTCCAGTTCCGCGCACTAAAGAGAAGGGGAAAAGAGATTCAAAACTGAAGATAGTGTATCTAGGTGGTCTGGTGTGGAGAGATAAAAAAGACTTATGCGAGAGGAGAGAGGCTTGTCCAAGACAAAAAAAGCCTCGGAGTCTTTTGTGTTAAATCTTTTCTCTGCGAAAGAGGCAAAACAACATTTTGAGCTACCAAAAAGGGATTACAGTGAAGATCGAAAGGGTGAAGCGGAAGAGACAAGGTGCGCGCACGTCTCTGGAAAATGGAAACGCAAAAAGGAGTCAAAAAAACCTCTCACAGCAGCAAACACTGAAACAATACAAAAAAACTCAAAAATGCCCTGACCTGAGAAATAGTCGAGAGAGCCCGCGAAGCTTCACCCAGAAGAAAACCACTCCTCCGACTTCGTTGGGCGTCTAAAAACACGAAGTCAGGGGGAAAGAAGGTCGGAAAATTCCATGGAAAACTGGGAAACAGTGAAGAAGGGGAAGGGAACGAACATTTATATTAAAACGAGGGTTAATTGGGAAAGAAAGAACTACACCTATAAACCTCATCTAAAAGCTCTATACGACGTTAAAGGAAGAGGGGGGACGGCTAAAGTGCACGGATCTCGTCAGGGCCAGAAATGGACGAAAACGAATAAGGGGAACCAAATCGATTTGAGAAGGCACATCTGATTCCTGGCCAAGGATGACCGAAAAAAGTAGCGGAAGCCAAGGAAAGATACGTCACCGAAAAGACAAAAGAAAATGAGGAGGAGGGAGGAATCGGAAGCTAAGAATCTAAAAAAATGAAAGGGAAGCCCGGCCCTGCCACTCATGGAAAGAGACAGGAAAAGTCAGAATCATACCGACCGAATCAAAAGCCGCCGCGCCGCTCGAATGAAGAGAAGGAGACGTCTTAGGGGGGACCTCGGCTTGGACCCGCGAGTAAAGGAAAGTGAGAGGGGACAGAGAGGAGCCACGTCAAAACTAATAAAAAGGAAAACACGATAGAAAAGAAAAAAATTTTTCTCCAGCAGGAGGAGTCGAGAGTCAGGAAAACTCCTCAACCGAACATGTCCTCCTCAAAAAAGTAAGACGAAAAAACGGGAGACAGAAAGTCCGTCAGACCACCCTACTTCCACCGCAAAAGAACGCTCAAAACAGAAAACGCCGCTTCTTCGGAGTGAAGAGAACTGAAAAAACGAAAAATGCGAAGCTCGTATTCAGGAGATTACAAGGAAAAGACGGAAAACAGACCTTCTTTGGCGCATAGCAGCGCAAAAAAGGAACTAGAAAAGGGGATCAAATACTCCAAAAGAACGTCCGCCGAAAAGGCCGAAAGAAGAAGAAGAAAGAGAGAGAACTCAACAACACAATCACGACACTCCCTGCAGACGGAGAAGAGAGTGTCAAAAACGGGTAAGCGTCGGGGAGGTGATGTTTGGGGGGACTAAAGTAAGGGCTAAGGGAAATGGACTGGCCGTATACTTATCGTGGAGGGAAGACGAATCCAAGAAAAAAAAAAAAAGGGGGGCAAATAAATTACTATTGGAAACAATCCTCACCATCTTTTTCGACTTGGGGGGCATTAGGACTTAC
>Ga0179593_1397045_pt1 | contig 22136 bp, 27 predicted proteins | sample CZODoug2_1_08_16_FD_185931 | JGI IMG/M metagenome (GOLD analysis project Ga0179593, IMG submission 185931) | Vadose zone soil fungal communities from Angelo Coast Range Reserve, California, USA - CZODoug2_1_08_16fungal (PacBio error correction) | ecosystem: Environmental > Terrestrial > Soil >...
TATGTGTGAACCAAGAAGAACCAAATGTCTTAGAGGGGAAAAAAAAACGGTTTCCTTTTTGGGGGGGGGGAGGAGAGGGGCGGGTGATCACTGCCAACCATACTTTCGAGAGAGAAAGGCCCAAGTAAAAGAGATCGCTGGTGAAAGGGAAAGGTCAGGGCTTTGGGGCGGAAGGGTAAGCGGTGGGCGCGGTGCTGTTGTAGGGGGGGGAAGGGAGCATGAGTTGCAGGTGGGGGTCTCCAGGGAGGAGGACGTCAGGGTATAGGAGAATGAGTGGAAGAGCAGGGAAGGTTGACCGGGGTAAGTGGAACGAGGAGACAAAGGGGCGGGAGCGCCAGACAGGAAGGGAAAAAGGTCACATTTTTGTGGTCATTACGTGGGGGGAGATTCTGAACAATTCGATTTCGGAAGGTAAAGGGGGAAGGGGGTTAAAAAAAAGGAGGGATATCGGCATAGACGGGGGGGGGATGGAAATAATCGAAGAAATTGACCGGAAGAGGAAGTCAGGGGAATCGCATGTGCCAGATGTTTGTGGGTCCATCTGAAAAAGAACAAATTGTATCATATTGGGGAGAGAAGGCGGACTTCAGTGAAATTATGCAAATGCTCACTCATACAGATGTAGAGGAAGAAGGGGGAAGTAGTGAGATCAAAAAAGGGGGGGGTGAAGGGAACTCGGGCGACAGCAACTTTGTGATGGTGACCTGGGCCTTGGGGCGGAAAGTGCTGATCGGTAGACCGGGTCAAGTGTGCACTAGGCCAACTAGGGGAAGGTTATTGACCATGGTGGGAGGGGAGAAGGCTGTCCGGGGGGGGATAAAAGGGAAAGTAGGTCTGGGGATTAACTTGGGGGCGCAGCTTGCGTAGTGCTGCGGGAGGGCTTGTAAGGGGGAGAAAGTTGGGGTAATGAGGTGGGTGGAGCGAAAAAGAAGGGGGGGATGGGTAGAACACTTTGTGAGGTGCCAGGCAAAGGGGAAGAATTGCGGCCTGGAGGGAAGCAGGCCTTCCGGATCTGTGGACGGGGGGGATCCGTTTTCACCGGAGTTAACAAGTTGGCGATGGGTCAGCATGGGGTGAATTGGACGGAGCTGCGGGGAACACGGAAGGGAAGGGACAGAAAAGGGAGGGAATGAAAGTTTGTGCAGCAAAGGTATCCCTTGAGGATTTGGGTACAATGGATAAGGGATGGTGGCGCAGTGGACTTGGGGGTTAGGTAGAGCGGCGCGGTCCGTAAAAGGGGAGGCGGCAACCTTCGGACCCTTCAAGGTTTCATGAAGAGAAGAAGAGAGCTCGCTCGGTGGGGACTGCACCTAGTTGGATTAGAAGTATATAGATGAGGAATACAAGAAGAGGGAGAAACTGCAGAGGTCGGGGAATTGGGGACTTCGGTTCTCTTGCAACGAGAGAGGGGTGGGGGGGGTCCGTGGGCGCAGGAGGAAGGCAAAGAAGGTAGGGGTGTAGGATTGGTGGAGGGGGGGGCCAGGCCCTTGGGGGAAGTGAAAATACATGGAGGAAAAAGGGCCGGGTTAAGTGGTTAGAAAAAAGAATTTTGGTGGGAGGGAAGACTTATCGGCAATTCCAAATAAGACAAAAACATAGATCTTGCAGAGGGAAAACAAGATGAAAAAGGGGTGGATGATGGGGAATTTTCCCATCGGTATGTGGGAAAAGGAAAAGGAGATGTCGACGGGGGCCGGTGGAAAGACTAGCAAGGGGAATCGGTAGGTGGGGGGGGGGAATCACAAAAAAAAGGGGGAAAAGGCCAAGGGGGGGGCTGAATAGAATTTGGGATGGACAGACCGATTAACCGGGTGGGAATGTTGACTGGATGGAGAATGAGGAAGGGGAGATGAGGGGAAGGGGGGGGTGTAGTGAAAGGGTTGGTAAATCAACCATGGTAGGGTCTTAATATGAGAGCATTAATGCAACACAAACGTGGAGAGGGGGTCTGTGTACGGGTAAGGGTTGAGGTGAGGTGGGGGGAATTGGGGGACGGGGGAGACGTCACGGGGGGGAAAGAAGTGGGGGAGTAGGGGAAGCGAAGTCAAAGGACTCTAATCAAGGGCCTCGGATAAAGACCTATGGAGATCTGCAAAAAACAAAGAAGAGGTGGTATGCACTGATACTGTTCGGTGAGTGAAATTCGCGTATCTTAAATATAGAGAGGGTGAATCCTGAGACGGAAGGACCACCTGTGGAGAGAAATATGAGAAAAAACACCTGGTGGGAGTTAAGGGGGATCAAGTTAGACATAAGGGCTTAGGGGAAATTCTACAGGCTGGGGGGAGAGGTCGTGCAAGATCTGCTAATTTGGCGGCGGTCGTTATCGGGCGCGGGTTTTTCTCGGGGACAGCGATTAGTCGGGAAAGCGAAAAGGAGCGTGACCAATTTGAAAGAAGGAAGGAAAAAATGGACAGCCCGCGGGGGGATGTAGCCGGGGGGGGGATGAGGGAAAGACTTACGACTGATACCAAAAAGGGATGCGCTCAACGAAAATGGAAGACGCTGCGGTAAGGGGGGAGATAGGATCAACACCAACAGAGGGAGGGATAAAGAGGAGATTAGCCCCTTGGAGAAAAGAAAGCACAGTCCGGGAAAGTAGGGAGCAATCAGGATCCAGACAGAGAAACGGCAGAACTACGCTAGAGGGGGCAGGGGGGAAGGGGGCAAAGGGTGGTACTGAACTGTCGAGGAGGGAAAAGGAGCCAGGTCGGACAAAAAAGAGAAGAAAACGCTCAAAGGCAAACAGAAGAATCTTGAAAGACGCCGATCTGTAAGGCAAAAAAATTAAGCCTAATGAGGGAAAGCAAGGATAACTTGATAAACTCTATCACAACACCAGTAGGGTAAAAAATTTGCATGAAAGAAGAGAAGGGGATCAGGAAACCTCAACTAAAAAAACTTCAAACAAAAGAAGCAGGGGGCGAAATTCCCTTGACCGGTGAATAAAGGCTCCCGCGCTCGCCTGTGTTAAACATATTCCAGGGCCATTATCGGTAAGATGAAACGACCGATGTCATTTCGCAACGATTCATCCCGCGGAGAGAGCAACGGAATCCCACGGAAATCAAAGGAACCGCGAAACCGCTTACCCCTCCAAAACAAACCCTTGAGCAAAGAATTTGGGGGGGGGGGTCGTGAAGAAGAGAACGAAAATTCCGACTCCCCTTGGGCGAAAAACACCCTGTCACAGGCTCTAAAGTTGAAAGCGAATGACGCCAGCCATTCAACAAACAACCGGGAAAAAGGCCGGAGAAAACGCTCCATGCTCTTGGGCAAAAAAGTGGTGCTTCCTTGGAAAACAAGGCCATACATACCATAGCCCAAAGGGAAAAGAGGAAGAATAGGTGGACTCCTACAACAGTGAAAGAAGACCCGTCTTAAAATAAAATGAAGGGCGAAAAACAAAAACCACCAAGTCGGTGTAGTCATAACTGGGGAATATATTGGGTGTCAAAGATCGGGTAACAGGTCAAAGTGGAAGAACCATTACCTCGCCCTGGATACACTCTTTGTCCCAACTGGACAAAGAGAAACATACAAACCACCAGGGAAACAAAGAACGGGGTTTGCCAAAGAGGCAGAACACGACCAACAAAGAAAAAAAAAAACAACAAGGCCGACCGATCAGCAAGGAAGCATCTCAGGGTCACCGAAAAGAAGGAGATAATAATAAAAGACCATGGTTAGGAATAAGGGGGGGGGAGCCGATGGCGCAGCGAAGGGTTCGGCCGGGAGAAAAGAAAGAAGTTCGAGGGAAAATAACAGTACCCCGACATCGCAGACTATAATGAACAACAATCCACTGAGCCAACCATTAAACAGGGCCAAACAAATTCCACAAAAACGCAGTCACAACTTTCCCGGAATTCGGCAGGGGCCCCCTATCGAAGGGGGGAAGGGAAGACCAAGGCAATAAAAAAAGGAGAATAGGACCATCTCCAGAAAAATCTCACGCAGTTACCGAAGACTGGACCCACACAAGGTCCCCGACCAAGGCAGGAAAAAAAATAAACGAGTCCAGCAAGTCTGCCCTTTCGTCAAGAAAGTTCATACATGCTTGAAAAGAACGGAGGAACGCATCCCCCCCCCACGCCCACAAAGGGAGATCGCAAGACCCGACCGCAATAAAAAAGAAAGATCTGCGCCCAAAAGATCACCGCTTCCCCTACTGGAGCAAAAAAGAGAAAAAAAGTAAAAATGAAAAAAAGGAAACCACCAACCAGAGGACAACGGGAAAGCCCCTATAGGAAAAAGAGAAAAGACAGCACCTTGACAGCCCGGGCCACAAACTGGCCGAATAAAACAGGGAGGAGCCGAAGGGAAAGTCGGAAAAGACTCCTCTCCAGTAACCCGCAGACTAACAGGACGTATGACGTAGAGCGCGTAGAAAACTACTATCGACTTCGGAGAGAAGGATAGGACTTGGATCGGATAAGGAGGTAAGAACAAGAGGTCAGTGCGCAGGAAAAGAGAGAATAAGTAGTCTATTGGGGGGGGGGGGGGGAAAAAACTATCGATTATCTCCGCTCGGACGATCCGCCACTTGGTGTTAACAGTAAAGAAAGGGCTGGGGCAGCGGAATGGTGCACCGCAGAAATACGGGGGGAAAAAAGCCGCCAATACATAACGGAGGAAACTGCTTACTTGGCAAAAAAAAGGAAAAAGGATTCTATAGAGAAAGCTGTCAAAACAATGCTGTACTGTTCCGCAAGAGGGACAGAACCACATGCAGCAGGGGATGTGAAAACTTCCCGTCCCTCGACGTACAATGTGCGATGCCAGGGATGGTGTGAGAGTGGGTGATAGGACTGTGGGAATTGGGCTGACTCACAGCGGAGTGCGGGTTCAGTAGGGCGCGGGCTTGGCAGACGGCTGCGCGCAAATTTTGAGTGGGTTTGTGGGGTGGGAGTAGCCAGACGTAAGTCATAACACTGGAATGATGGGGAGAACAGGTGAGGGTGGACAGACAGTGCCTTCAGTCACGTGATTAGGGCGGCAGATAGGAAGATAATGGCGCCAGGGGAGGAAGGTGGAGTGATCTGCTTAGTTGAGTAGAAGATGGAGATTGAGGGGGTTAAGTGGATGGGAGGGGGGGGGGAGAATGTTAGGGTGGGGGGGGGATTGAGGGGGTGGGGGGTTGGAGGGGTCGCGGAGGAGGGGGGGGGGTGCTATGAGGGTGCGGGGGGACGAGGTCAAAGTGAGAACGGGAAGAGGCCTGGAGCGCACGGAACGAAGACTTGATGGAGAGGGTTCGAGAGGGCGGGTAGAGACGGAGAGATGGGGTGGAAAAGGTGATTGAAGTGGGTAGGGGGCGCTTCTAGCGTGAGGCGGGAAGGTGGTTAGAAGTCAACCAGGTGGGGGGGTTCGCAAGTGGTGGGTCAGGGGATGGGGATCTGGTGAAGACTGAAAGACACAACAACTGATTGCTACCAAACAGCTAACGGGTGTCCCGCGGACCTCTCCTCCAGACAAATACCTGTCAAGAATCAACACCGAGGCAGGGCAAGGGGATTCTCACCAGTGTCGAAAAGGGAGGGTGAAAAGGAAGTATTTCTCAGCCACAAAAGAAAAACAGTTTGCCAGGGGTCATAGAAATGGGCAACAAGGGTGTTGCCTTTACCGGTTACTTCCCGCATCAAAAGGAAAAAGGAAAAAAAACTGGGAGGCGGAAAATAGAAGACAGGGAAAAAAAAAGGGGGATTCCCTTAGTAAGGACCAAGGAAGGCAAACAGGAAAAGAGACAGCCTCCGCGTGGAAAACCTCTGGGAAGGTCGTGATACTGAATCGGTGAAAAACCATAGTCAGGAGAAAAGGGGGGGGGGAGCTGGGAGAGACCTTTTAGAAAACAGAGAGAGGGGTGCGCGAGAAGGGGACAGTCTTAAAAGCGAGGCATGCAGTTCGCTGCTGACTTATCATGAGGCCGGGCAGGGATCTCTGAAAGACTATGATATGAGGGGTAGCAGAATGGATTAAGGCTATGGCATTGAATATCGGGACATGGTAGAATTAGAGAAAGCAAAAAAATCGGGGGACGGGGAGCGCAGCAGTGGCGCGTGGAAAAAATCATTTATGGGCAGCGGGCGGGGAGGGGGATGGGGCAAAAAAAAGTGCCGAGGGGCGTATTGTTGAAAGATAGTGCGAAAGGTTGAACAAAAGGGCGTGATATCGGCAAGAGCGGCGATATGAAGGAAAGGGTTTTGAAAAATGCCGCCTAGATCGGGCTGGGCGCAATGCCACAGTGGGTTTGACATAGCGGTGGGTAATAGCTCTTGCAGGAATAAGGCAGGAGAATCAGGGAGGAAGAAACGGAAATATTCTCGTTGTAGACGGCAAGTACTGTAGGGGGCGAAACCGACGGTGGCATAAAAAAGGTCGGGGAAGACAGCATCGGATGACGGCGGTGGTTGTCAATGGGGGGCAAGGATTTTTAAAAGTTGGGGGGGGACGGGGTCACGATGATCTGGGAAAGACGGCAAGGGTATGAACAGGGGAGGTCAGGGGAAAAGCGGGGAGGGGTTGGCGATCTACGTAGGGGGGGGAAAAGGAGGGTTCTGGGGTAGGGATGGGCTCGCTGAGGGCGGAAAGAGGTAGGAGAGGGCAACGAATGGGGTGGGGGGTGGGCTGGATGGGACATAAAAGGTCGTTGGGCACACTGGCAGAAGGGGGGGATGAGGGGCACGTAAGTGGTCAGGAGGCCGAGAAGGAGATTGAATAGGGGAAGATCGGAAGGTTGTTGGATCCAGTTTCAACCGGAGGGGATAGAAAGGGGGTAGCCCGACAGCAATATGTATTCTTAGGTGGGTGCGGATGCTGCGTTGTACGGAAAGGGAAAAGAGTGGCGGACTGCCGTGAAGGCCGGCCGTTGGGAAAAGAGCTTGTAAGGGTATGCTTTAATGTGTGGAAAATGATAGAATGGGAATGGGGCTGGGGATTCTGAGTTATTCCAAAAGGGGACGGCTGAGGAGGTTAACAGGGGAGAGGAGCAGAACCGATAACACTGTGAGAACGCAAAAGTACGCTGAAATCTCTTTGCCTGAGGGGGTTTTCGCCAGGAGATTTATATATATAACTCATAAGATCAGGAAAGAGGGGGAAAAAAGACTGCATCGGAGGATTGATCCGGTTCCTTCGTGGAGGGGAATGGTGTGCTGGAGGTCTTTTGGGGGGCTTTTCTCAAAACAGCCGATGGCGCTGGGGACAAAGGTAAATGAGGGAATGGTGGTGTGGTATGGGAGGCCAGGGAACTTGAGGGCCATTAAATAATGGAAACCTTCCGTCGGGTTAACGAGGAGACCTTGTTGTGAGGGACGATTTATCAGGTTCAGAAACAAATAAAATGAGTCAAAAACAAGGAATTCGAGAAAATTACCGAAGAAAATTTGGGGATTATGGTCGCTGAACCTAAGGGGGTTGGGAAGGAAGGGGATAGGGTAGACGGGGTGACCCGATTAAAAAAGTTATTAAGCAGAAAATTGGGTTGTCGGGGTTGGAAATTAACTGGTGGTCAAAATTAAATCAAATCAAGTGTGTCTGGGGGGGGGAAAGAAGGCGAGACCGTGCATTGGGGAAAAAAAAGATTTGAATGTAAACGGACCCTGACGTGAGAGAATCCACAAAATCGGGGGGCAAAGGGGGGGAGGGAGTTAATCAAACAGGGGAGGTAACGGAAGGATTCAGAGGAAAGGTAATGTCAATCAGGAGAAAGGGGGATATGGTGGGGTGAAGGGGTAACTTTTTGGGGGGGGAGGGGGGGGGGGAGTTTGTAGGAAGAATACAAGTGCCAGCTCAAAGGGCGGCAGCGCAGGGAAAGTCCGGAAAAAGAATAAGGGACATGCCTGACATCGCCTGCGCCGGGAAAAGACATAGTACAGGCAAACAAGAAAGGTGGTTCACAAGATTTATGGGCCTTGCGAATGTACATATAATACGGGGGGAGGTTTGAAGTTATAAGATAAAGAAGAAACGACACGAAGTCTCATGGGGCCTATCAGCGCGAAAACGGGGGGGGGAAAGTGTGTGATCATGGAACCGGCGAAAGTTCGGCTAAGTTGTGAAAGCGACAATAAAAATAGGACGGCGAAGGTCGGAGGGGCGGGGAGCTGAGGTCGGGAGTAAGGTGTTGAAGAAAGGGATTAGCGGAATGCTACACGCCGCGAAAAACGGGTGTCAATAAATCAGATAGCGCATCGCAAGTGAGGAAGGGCTAATGAAATTACGATCTGGAGTACCTTGGATGGAGACAGAAGACGGAAAAATGCGGAGCGCGCTGAGGAGGAGGCGGGGGGACTATCTATCCTCACCCCACACACGGGGAATAGAGAGAGAAAGTGTGGAGCACTTGCATCAGAAAACCGCATGTGGGGGATCTGCTAAAAATGGGACTAAAAAAGATAGGTATGTCCAGCTTGGACGTCATAAAAGGTCAAAGGAGACACGCTGAGGGCAACTGATTTGGATGGACAAAGGAACAGATGCTTCTTAAGCTGGACGGGAGGGGAAAACCATCGGAAACACTCAAACGCCTCGATCCAAGACGAAACTCCCGACGTGCACTTTCCGCGCGAGCTGATAGGTCCACCTCACGGGAAATGGCGGCCGCAAAGTTGGAGAACGAAACGGAAAGAAAGACGCGATATAGAAATCATGCGGGGGCCTAATCTGTAGGGTGCTGTGCATACCGAGGGCCAGACGCCGCTCAGATTTTAGGAAGAATGGGGCCCTTTACCGTAATCAGGATCGAAATCGTCTTGTGGGGGGGAAGGCGAACGCTTGTAAAAAAAGGAAAAAACGGAGCTGACCTTCATAAACTACGAAGAAATCGAGCCACGAGCGGTATCTGCCAACGGACAGAGCATCCCCTACATCGAACCGCTTCAAATGCCACCGAAAAGAACAACTGTTCTCAAAAAGGGGGGGGCAGTTGAAAAGTTCCGATCAAATCCTTCCGACGAAGGGCTGGACAAATAACACAAAACACTACGGCACAGACTACTCCTTATCATTGAACGGCAGTTCAACCGAAGTCAAACAGGCAAAAAGGGGGACAAAGGAAGGGTACTGGAAGAAGCCATTTCTCCTTACAGACCCCTTTTGCGCGCCTTTGAATGGACAAATTGCCCACATACATAAAAAAGTGAAAGGAGGAGTTAAGAAGGTGGGGGGGGGCAAACGCAAAAACGCGATAAACCGCCCCCGGAAAAAAGAAGAGGAAACTAGTCCTCAAGAAAAAACAAACGTCGGGCAGCTTAATGCAAAAGGAAGTGGCGAAATATCTGGTCACATAAAGACGAACCAACAAGCGTCAAGATTGAGAAGAACTTATAACGCCACTTATGGAAATTTCACTGCTGCATACAAGAAGAAAAAAACAAATTTAAGCAAAAAAACATGTTTTCCCAGAGCACCGCAGCTCGAAAAAAAGACCAAACAACCAAACCCTCACACCAAAAGTCGAGGAAGCCAAATGATATTCAATCAAATATGTAAGAGAAGCAAAATTAAGGGGAAAAGAAAAAGGTGGGAAACCGAGCGCGTAGGCAGTGACCAAGTAACAGGGGTGTGACATCATAATTTCACCGGAAAGGGCACCCTACCGGCCGGAAAACCTTTAATAAAGAAAAAACAAGCACTGGACCCAAGAGAACCTGTTGGGAAAAAAAAAAATTCAACAAACAGTCACTTATCAGACGCCAACTGAAAGAAAAGGTAACGGCCATGTAAGAAATAACGGAAGGGTAATGCAAGAAACCCGCAGCCGACCCCAAATCCCATCCCCCTCATGCTCTCCACTCAACTAAAAGAAGAAAACCTCAAGTACAACAAGGTTAAAATTTGATCCCCAAAACCGTCCAAGAAAGGGGAATTCTGATGAAACGAAGAGCCAGATTCTGCCCCTGGAAAAGTCGAAACGGGGGGGAAAAAGGCCAGCCATACGAAAAAAAAATTTAGAAATCCACCCAGCAAAACCCAAAAATCTGAGGTAAGAACCGACCTAAAAATAAATCCGAAATACAGATGACCAAGAAACCCAGAACATCAAGAAGCTGATCGCCAACAGCTCTCACAAAAGCCAAGCCCACAGGAAGACTGCATCGGAGGGGGAAGCACATAAGAAACTCCCCAAGGGACGATCGCACGTCAAAAACCCTTCCAAAAAAACGCAAGAGTGCTGGGCGAAGACCCGGCTTACAAGAATACATTAACACAGACAGTCGAGACAAAGGGTGAGTGAGTATCTCAGAAATTTAAATAGTCAGACCGATCTACCAACAATGCTCGTCTGCTTAGAGAGAAGCAATGTGAAGAGGCAGCAAGGTAACAACCTCTTTATGCGTTCGGACGAGGATATAGTACACTCGCAGGAGTGGAACAACTCGAGGATATCAATCGCATCCTATACAATGAGAGCCTCCATTCAATATGGGGGTACTGTTCAGTGCTGGACCAAAAAGAAAAAATGCTAATGTTTCCACCATCCGCAGTAGAGGGCAACATCCATCGAAAGAAAACCCAGTCCCCGCCAAAATCAAAAAAGAAGGGATGAATCTTAGAAAAGCATTTTGGGAGGTTGGATTCCGCCTAGGAAAGAATGAGGAGGCCTCTCTATACTAAGCAACTCGCAACCGGCCCGAACCGACATTTGACAAAAAGACAAATTCGAAAGAATAAAAAACGCCGATCAAATCCGAAAAAAGGGCAACACCCAATTCGACGCAAAGCAACAGGGGGGAAGTAAACAGCTCATGCTGGACCGCCCAAGAAAGAACTTTCCATCAGCGCAAAAAAGAGTCCTCGGGGGAAGGGGGTAACTTCACCAGCTGCATTCAGACGACAGGAAGAAAGGAAATATTCCCTGAGCACACAACCCACCAAAAGGATGGGGAAAGAATGGGCGCCGAATTCAAATGGGGGTTGAGAAGTAAAGGTCTAAACAGCGAAAATCCCAAAGGAATCCCTCTAAAAACTGAGGAGCAATGGATTCCCGGGTAGTGCCCTGGGGACCCTCGGAAATGAAGAAAATTGGTGGCTGGCGATTATCTTTGGGGAAATGTTTGGGCGGGGGTCAAATCTGATGACCCTGACCAGAATTTCCTATAAGGAAGCTGTGAAGGAAGCAACCTTTTGACCGGGGGTAAGAAGGAGTATCGAGGGTGGCCGAGAGGGGGCGGAGCAGGCGGTCAGGGAATGTGCGAGTGTCATTAGGGGAGTATTTTACTGGGGGCCAGCATTAGGGGGGAAGGTAGTTAACGAATGGTTGAGGACTTCAAGGGGGGTCGGGGAAGTTGCGCAAGGTTATTCTCTTAACGTACCGAAAAACTGTCGGGAGGACAAAAAAAAAAAAAGCATTGCAAGTATTCGAACAAATATGTAGGAGGCGGCGGAAAGGACGGAATTGTGGGAGGAGGGGAAGCAAAGCACGAATGAGGGGAAGATAGCACTTTTTTGACAAAGGGATGGCCGGAAAAAGGCGGGGGGACGATTAGGAAGAAAGGGGGGGCACTGACGGGAATAGAGCGGGGGAATGCGCAAGACAAGAAGGGGCTGAAAGGACCAACATGTATCATCCAGGCAGAGAGTGATCTGAAAGGGGAAGGTACCAAATATGCGCGAAGAAACGTCAGAAAAGTCTGAGGGAGAAACCGGGTGGTAAGGTGAGGAGAGACACCCTGAAGAGGGAGTCAGGCGACAGCAAACGGGTGGGAAGGGGTTGATCCGGAACGGCGGAGTTGAAGTGTCATGGGTGGAAGAGAGGGAAGACTAGAAGTATAATGGTTGGCTGGGCGGGGAAAAACTGTTTGTGGGGGGAGACATCTAGGGAAAAGGGATGTACGGGGCGCGAGATGGGGGGAAACGGACGTAGTGGGAGGGAAGTTGCCAGAAAAGGATTGAGGGGGCAGGGGTGGGGGAATTGTACTAAAACGGGCGTTCACTGCATGGAGAAACTTGATTGGCCGGAAGGGGCCCTAAGGCCATACCTAGATATGGGAAAAAAGAAGGAAGGCCTGGCTCGGGGGAAATGGGGGGGGGGGGGGGGTATCCAGTGCTACGGGGGGGGGTTCGAAATGGGTTCTAGAAAAAGAAGTGGAGGTTTTGCGGAATGGCATGCGGGGTGCGCAGCAAGACAAAGGAAGTTAGGACTATGGGGATGGGGGGGGGGGAAGGGAGGCGGAAAAATGGGACGTTACGTTTTACAAAGGTTGGGGGAGCTGGCTTGGGCTTATGATTGGTAGGGTCAAGTAGGTGGGGCTGTTAACAGTAGGCTGCAGTGGAAAGAACGTCTCACTTGCAGGGAAGTAGGCTGGAAACTTGAGCGGGGGGGAAGGCAAAATATTGATCCTGAAACCCAGGGGGGGAGCCCTTATGAGTTAAGGAAAATCGGGGAGTAAGGGCTATGCTTCGGTGTAAGGTGGGGGGTCTGGCTGGAGGTTGGATAGGGGGGAGGGCTTTGGATCAGTTCCTAAGCAATTTCAAAGTTTTAGGGGTGAGGGTAGGGATTAAATGCTTGCGTTCGTCGGGGGCTTGGGATCAGAGGTCCAAGGTGTAAGGGATATCCCCCGGGAAGGTGGGAGGAAAGGAGGGAAAATTGGTTGGGAGAAATTTATCTCACATGAATATTTCGCAACCAACTAAAGTACCAACGAGGAGGGTGGTGAGGGCTCTTGAACATTAAAAGGGGGGGGGGAATGGGGTTGAGGGGCGGAGATCTGTCGGGACCTTGTGAGGGAGAAAACAAAAATTTATTGACCTATCAATGGGAGCGGGGGGGGGTACAAGTGGACAAAGGGGGGCGGAAACATTAGGAGGCATTCAGGAAGGGGCACAGTGGATGGGTCGGCCTTGCGGCGAATCGGAAAAGTTCACAAAAGAACGGCGGGGGCCAGGGGGGGGCGGTGAGGGTTTTCACCAGGGGAGAGTCGGATTATTATCGGAATGAAAGAGGGGAGAGATATGTGGTCTGTGAGGTGTGGGTTGGAGGGAGGTAGGTGGGGGGGGAGAACGGTCAGTCAGAGAAAGAAACTAGAGAGGAAGAATGAAGGTAAGGGTCCTAGGCCTTAAAATGGATACATGCAGACAACCCTGACTGAGGGAGCGGGATGAAAAATTAATCAAAAAGGAAAAGACTTCAGGCTTAAGCTGTGTTACCCGATGTTGACAGGCCTACTTATGATAATTCGTCACAAACGAAGAAAGCGCTCAGGCGTTATGGTATGAAGATGTTGACACTTTATGCACTGCTATGGATTCTTAAGGGGGGATAGAAAATCGGCGCGGATCGGAGAAGGGTATTTCTGGGTCGGGAGTTTCTTTATCTGGGGGACTTGGCGAAGGTGGGAGAAGCGATGTAAAAAGTCTAAAGGGACTAAAATCTGCGAGGAAAGTATCCAATCAAAAGAGTTCAACAATGCGGCCTTTTTAGAAAGTTTGTAGAATCTTTATCCCTCCTGGGAGTGCAGATCAAGAAGGGCCCCGCAAGGAGGAGACCGAAGGTCCAAGGTGTGGGACCGTCCTAAAAAAAAAACTTAGTAGGGAGAGAAGAGCAATTTCGCAGAATCCTCCTCAGTGTAGGTCTGGAGCGCATCCAGAGTAGCAGAATCAGTGAATGACAATCAACCGGCCGACTGGCCGCATCAGGGTATAGGGGGTTTGAAAAGCAAGGGATGAAACGAAATAGCTGGAGCAAGGAGAACAACAGTCTCCCTCCAAAACTCCCTACGACAGGGGTCCGCTCGGAACATATCTTTACGAATATTAATCCGAAATTTTCAGCGGAACAAGCCACTGAATCCACCTAGTCCGCTGGGCCTGCAAAGACGGCCGGATCTCTGCACCTCGCGAATCTTAAGAAGCGACGGAAGTCGCAAATAGGTTTGGGGGGTGTTGGGTTGGTGGGGGGGTTTGGTGGGTGGGTTGGGGGGGGGTGGGGGGGTGTGGGGTTTGGGGGTTGTGTGGGGGGGTTGGGGGTTTTGTTGGGTTTGGGGTTTGTGGGGGGGGGGGTGGTGGGGGGGGGGTTGGGGTTTTGTGTGTTGTGTGGTTTTTGGGTTTGGGGGGGTGTGGGGGGTTTTGTTTGGGGGGGGGGTGGGGGGGGGGGGGGGGGGGTTGTTTTTTTGTGGGGGGGGGGGGGGGGGGTGGGGGGTGGGGTTTGTGTGCGGGTTGTTTGGGTGGGTGTTTTGGGGTTGTGGGTGGGGTGTTTTGGGGGGGTTGTGTGTTGTTGGTTTCATGAGTTTGGGGTGGGTGTTTTGTTGGGGTGTGTGGGGGTTTTGTGTTTGTTGTGGGTGGGTTTTTGGGGGGTTGTGTGTTTTTTGTTTTTGGTTTGTGGGGTTGGTTGGGGGGGGGGGGTGGTATGTTTTTGTTTTGGGGGGTGTTATGGGTGGTGTGGGTGGTTGGTTTGGGGGTGGTTCTGTTTGGGGTTTTTGGGGGGGGGTGGGTTGGTGTTTGTTTTTCTGTTGGGGTTTGGGTTTTTTTGGTTTGTTGGTGTGGTTCTTTGGGGGGGTTGTGGGTGTTTTTTTTGTTGGGGGGGGGGGGGTTTGGTGGTGTTGTGGGGGGTGTTTTTTTGGGGGGTTTTGTTTTTGGGTTGTTTTTTTTGTTTTGGGGGTTTTTGTTTTTGGGGGGGGGGGGGTGTCTTTTTGGATTGGGAGGGTAGGTCGTTCGGGTTGGGTGTGGTTTTTGGTTATTGGGTGGGTGGGTTTTTTTGGGGAGGCGGGGTGGGGTGGGGTGTGTTTGTGGGGGGTTGTGGGGGGGGGTGTCTGGGGGGGGTGGTGGGGGGGGGGTAGGGTTTTTGGGTGTTTATTTTTGCGGATGTGTGGGGGGGGTTGTAGTTTTCGTTGGAGTTGTATTTTTTGTTTGTGGGGGGTTTTGGGGTTTTAGGTTGGTTTTTTGTTGTTGGGGGGTTTGGTAAGTGAGGTTTATTGTTTTTTGGGGGTTTGTTTTTTTAAAAGATGTGGTGTGGGTGGGTTTTGTGGTGCGGCGCGGGTCTTGGGGTGGGGGGGGGGGGTGGGTTTTTGTTTTGGTGTTGGGTTTTTTTTTCGTTTTGTGTGGGGGAAGGGCCGGATCATTCAACGAGACCCTATTTGGAGGGAAATGGAGCTCCATGTCTTTACCGAGGGACCGAAAAAAAGCAAACGCATGGCCGGGGAGGGAGACTCGAAACCTTCTTGAGGCTTCAAACCGAAGGCAACGGAAACTCCCCTACCAGCGAAAAAGGAAAACAACTTCCACCGAAATCCAAAGGGAGAAAAAGGAAGTTTGTCCGTGGGCAGTTCCGGAATAATAGAAAATAAAAGCGTGTGAAACACCTCCCACCCGGAACCCAAAGGAAGATTAAAAGTATATCTCCACAGATCATCTGCAAAACGTTGGCACTGGAGGTACGCAGCCAGGGACAAAGGGCAGACCCCCGTGGGGGGAGGAACTGGTGGGGCCACAAGTGATAGAAACATAGCAAAATAAGATTTTTTGGCCTCCGGAAAACCAGGACGACTCCACACAATCATAAAAAAAAGAAGAAACAAAGACACACCAATCTCGGGGGAGAAAATCCGTTTGTGCGGTGGGAGGAAAATAGATGTTGATGACACTAAAAAAGTCTTACGACAGGCTGCACTCAGGGGAACACCAAAACGACAGGATTGCTTTTCAACAGCAAGGCAGGGGGGGCCAAATATATACAACACCATTCTCCAACAACCGCAAAAAGCGCCATTGCGCGGAGAAAAACCCAAAAAGAGACCCACGAACCTTAGAGAAATCCACGCCTCAGCATACCAGCGCCTCTGAGACTTGAAATAGTGTATCTAGGGTAGTGAACCAAATAGGCTCAGGAAACCCAAGGAATGGTGGAGGGGGCCAGATCACAAGTACAGTAGTATAACTTCAAAAAAGCAAACGGCCGAGACGCCCGGACTACCTTAGAGCATAACCCAAAGGAGCCAAACATCAGAAAGGGTACCCAAAACCCCGTCAAAAGGAAGATCCGCAACCTGCACAAGTTCACCCTGTCCGCAAGACCAGGGCCCTTTCAGCCCCGTAGGGCCAAAAGAAAAAACCTCATATACGCTAGTAGCGACCTAGCCCAACCATCTAAGGACAAGTTACCGAAGGAAGAAAAGGGATCCCCAAACAAGGTCCCCATCCGGGTTAATTGACCTGATGCAGACAGTAGAAGAGAAAGCAATGAGGTCAATACAGGCAATAAAAAGCTAGAATACAACATCGAACCTTTTTTAGCCCAGAAAAAACCCAACTGCCACCAACAATTTGGGACAGGACAACAGTGAATATGTCAAAGAAGCACTTTCCCCCCCGCAAATCAGCGAGAGAAATCCCCATCAATCAAAAACAATCTCTAAGCGAAACAGATCAACGCAGTCAAGCAAAAAACCAAAGGAAAAGAACAATCCTATTCGGAAAAAAATCAGCGCTGTCAAAAGGGGATCGACAGCAAGAAGAACCAGGACACGGCGAAAACACGCAGCAAAAACGCAGGGATGCCAGAGTCTGGGACTCCTAAGTAACACCGTCCATTACACGAAACAATGCGGTAGGACGTGGAGGAGGAGAAGTAAGAGGGGGGGTGGCTGAACGCTTTCAGGACCTTCTGAGATTCATAATATATCCAAGTGGGAGGTCAGAGCAAGGGGAAAAACCATCTGGTCGGGTCTCATCCGGGATAAAATAATATGCATTTTGAGAAAAAGCAATGGTTGAAATTAACCGAAGCTTCCAAAGAGTCTAGAAATCGTTTGGAGAAAATTCAAAAAGGGTAAAAATAATTTCCCCATCCGAAATAAAGAAGACTGAGAAGGGACAAGTGGGACGAACTCAATACCGCATCGCAAAGAAACACGGGAAAAAGATTGAAGAACCGGAGGGCGAGCCCGACCACTATTGTCTGATAAGAGAATCGAACTGAGCATGCGACCAAAAAAATCTGGAAAAAGGACCCGCAATTCAAGCGTCATAAGTACCCTGGCCGACCGCATTACCTGATGCAAATCCTCAAGGGTGAGATTTGTAAAATCACAGCAAAGAGAACTGAAAAGCCGAAAAAAGACAGGGGAACTTTCCAGAAGGACCAAACCAATCCTCTGTTTTCCGGGTAGTCTTCACAAAAAAAAGGTAGTCTCAAGTTGTAGGAAAGACAAAGATCCTTCACTCACAAACCAAAAAAAAAAATTCGTCCCGCCGGAGGGGAATAAAAGGGGAGAAAATGGGGGGACTCTTTAGTGCCGGGGGGGGCGACCGCAAGAAAGGAATCAGGAAAGAAACAACAACACGGGAGAAGAAGGGAGAGCCTTTGGATCACAAAACGCTAGCACAAATTGTTTGAAAAGGGACGGAACAAGTGTTTTCCTTTTGGCGGGGGTCAGGGTCAGGGGAAGAAAAAAGAAGGGGCAAGGGTAGCAGAGAAAATCCGTGAAAAAGAATCGGAGGTTGAAGGGGAAGGGCAGGGAGGGGGGCTGAGAGGAGGGCAGGGGTGCTGGGGATCAGGTTTGGTGTCAGTTGGTACCGGGAGCGGGGATGTGAGCTAGATGGATGTTAACGGCAATTGTAATATTCGGGAGGGGCAAAGGGAGGGGAAGCAGAAAGGTTAAGGGGGCGGGGCTCGAAAGAAGAGGTCCATCACGGTCTAACCATTTATTGAGCAAAGGCTTTAGGGAGGGGGGCTGAGGGAACCCGTGCCGTTTCGGCATGGTAAAAAGATCGGTATAGGGAAAAGGCGGGAATCGAGGGGGGAAAATGGATCCGATGAAAACGGGAGTGGGGAAAACCTGCTAGTATAGCGAGTAGGTTAATGTGTGGGGGGCCAGGCTCTGGAACGTCAAATTGGGGTCATAGCCTGCAGAGAAGAATGCGCGCGGAGGTTAACTGCTGGACGCCAGAACGTAATATCGTGGGAAGGGTTACTGGAGTAATTAATTCCAGGGGAATCACAAGTCTGGCGACATCACTTTGGGGGGAGTTGGTTTCCCGTACGCTTGATTTTGAAGAATAGTAGAAGTGAGGTGTCAGGAGTTTCACAGGACGAGAGGTATTGATGGGGCTGGGGAGGCATTTGAGAGGGCGCGGAGGGGGCAATTGTGGAGTTGGCGAAATGATTGAGGCGGAGGGTCTGTAGAGGAAAAGGAAAAAGGGGGTGTGTGGCAGGGGGGTTGGGGAAGAAAAACTTTGAGGGAGTTCAGGGCAATGGGAGAACGGGTTGGTAGTGTGGCAGAATTGCTGCATCGAGGTGTTGTGTGAAAAGAAGGGAAGTCCTGGACCTTGTGTGGGGACAGTGACATCATAAGAGGCGGATTCGGGGGGGTTAAAGTTGGAGAGAAAATGGGTCGAATCATCGCAGGGCTTTTCGGTCGGGGGCTAACGGGATCTGGAACCAGGGCAGTTAGGGGATTGCCCGTGGACGGAACATTTGTGTGCAAATCAATGTCGAGGTATGGGGAAGTGAACAGGGGAGATTTGGGGGGGGCCCAAGAGGGGAAAAAAATGTGTTGACTGGCAGGTAACAAGGGAGGTTATGAGTTAATGAGTAGAACTGGGAGAGGGGGGGGGGAAACAGTGCGGCAGGCAACACTTAAGGGTCACTGAAAAGTTCAGTGATAAAAATACCGCAACCTTACTTAACGGTCAAGGGGGGAGGTCCTTACCAGGGGCTAAGGTAGAGAGGATATCATAGAGAGGGACTATCATAAATCGTGCGTCCGTCTGGGGAGGTGGGGCTTTGCGTTGGGGTCAGGGAGATTTGTGCGCTGGTGGAATAAGGTCGGGGGGTTGGATTAAAGGGGGGAGTGATTTGGGACCCTGAGGTGCCATGCAAAGAAGTGGAAAAAAAAGGCCTGGTGGCGTAGAAATTCAGACCTTGTTGGTTCAAACGGTGAATGAAAAAAAATCCAGATTAACGAAAAAGAAGGCTAAGACCGATGGAAAAGGGGTGGGGAGTTTTTTCCCTGTCTTGGGGGGAATGGGAAGGGAGGGACTGGGTGGGAAGGCCAACACATGGTATTACCATGAAGCATTTATGTAGCAATTGAAAAACCGTGAAAACCGGGGGGAGTCACGGATGATACCCGGCATTGGTTATGACTGGAGGGGGCGATGAAAAAAAGGAGAAGGAGGGAAAGGGAGGGGGGAAGTGGTGAGGGATACAAGTGAGTCTGTGGAATGGCAACGACAAATCTTCGGTGATTTGAAAGGGGAGCAGGGAAAGATGTCTATTGGAACGTGTTAGAGGGAAGATCGGGGGGGGGAGATCGCGGGTTGGGAAGCATTCGGGATAGAGGGCGGAACGGAAGGTCTGACAAGGAAAGAAAAATCATGCAAACCAAAACGTGAGGGAGAACTGAGAGAAAGGGAATGGGAAGGAAAGCTGAAGTGGATTTATAGAGCGAGGTAGAAGATCCAGGGAGGAAGGCCACCTTGGTCTATAGACAGAAAAGGTGGAGGTCCGGGATCAAGGAGATGTAAGGGGGGGAAAACAGAGATCGCAGAAAGGAAAGCAAGGCGAAGGTCAAGCTGGGATCTGGGGATGTATGTGTTCGACCTGGCAGGGTTTCAAGAGGAATACGAAAGGAGATTAAAAATTTGTCAGCATAAAGCGCAAACAGTCAACAGGAGAGTGGGAGGGGGAAATTCTAAAGAAACAAGAGGGATACCTCCCATAAAATCTAAAGAATTTTAGGGGTATGGAATGCAGTAGAAGGGGACTCAAAAAACAACAAGGAAAAAGAAGAAGCAAATGGCTAGCACGGCGAAGCTTGTAAAACAGGGAGCGCATCCAGTAGGGTCCAGGGCTTCACAGAAAAGGACAACGAAAACACCGGGAAAGAGTGCATTCTACACTAGAGTGTCTGGTAAACAGGTCTGTATTGACAACGGGGCGGTCTATGCAAAGGTCCCAAACCAGCAGCACCGAAACCAGGAGCCCGACCAAAGACTTCGCACAAGAGGCAGGGCATGATCGTCAAAGTTACAAAAAGCCTAAATTCACTCCGCATATGTAAGAAAAAAGAAAGAAAATAACCTCTAGGCCGAAAGGTGGACTGGAGGGAAAAAGGTCGCTGGATCTCTACCGCTCTCGATAAAAAATCTGACGCGCAATTGGGGAAAAAATATATGAAGACCGCTAAAGTGGAGGGGGGAAGGGTCTCAGTCAGTGAAGGGCCAGAGCATCAGTCCGATGGGAAAAGGCCTCGATCCCCCGCAGTCTTTACTAGAAGCCCACAGCAAGTAAACTCTAGCGAAACCGCTTAAAACTTCAAAAGCCCAGGGAAGAATTTTGTTGGAGGGGGTGACGAATCCTGTACACCAACTCAAAAATGAAAGGGACCCCTCCCCACACAGGAAACAACCGGAGAAGGGGGGGGGAACATGAAAAAGACATAAAAGAAACCGTTGGTCAATGTCTACTCAATCCGAAGGGCTCATGGAGCCCACAATTTGCTTCTTTTGGCAGGGGAAACATGAAAATAGCCCAATTGATTGGCGTGGAATACATATGACCGCCAAAAAAAAGAACCCGGAAGAATGTAAAAATAAAAAGGGAAACGAACATCATCCACAAACTGGGAAGGCAAGGGGGGGTCCTAAATAATTTGGGGGGAGCAGATTCGGACGAACCAAAAAGTCCAGAGGGGACTAAAAAAGAAAACCCCGATCACTTCTTTAAGGAAAAAGGAAAAAGGAGGCAAATATACATACAAACCGGAAACAAAAAACATACCTGTTTTTCCAACAACACGCAAAAGGGGGAAAAAAAGAAAAAGCAGCAAAAAAGAACCCACCGAGCATAAGCATTAGACCTATATCAATTATATAAAGAATGGGAAGTAGAGGGAAAGGAAAACCGATACTAAGTCGGAGAGGTTTCGGCAACGAGAATTAAATGTTGAATGGCTAAGAAGCAATTGGGTTACCCGAACGGACTATACGGGGAAATAACGAAAGAAAACGCGCAAAATCCTACAACTTGGGACCCCACAAAAATAGGATCCTCTCAAAGCCAAAAAATTTCCCTGGACCGGAATGAGTACGAAAGGGTGGGTCTTGACACCCAACCGACGCCAACAACAAGAAGGCTGAACCATCGCCCGACAACTCAAGGGAAAAACACCTCAAAAGGATTGAAACGAGCAAAAAAACACGGAACCTATCCGGAAGGGGGGCCATTCACCAAAGGCCAGTAAGGAAATCATTCAGGGGAAACGGAAGCAAAGCAAATCTACACTTGCCAGTGAAAAAACGGGGGGGGAACCCATCCACCACCGCCCACGCCAATTGAAAGGTCGAACACGCGTACAAATCCAACAAAAATGGGATTCAGAACCACACCGCACACCTGCGACCCATCGCAGGGAGAGACACCAAAATCCGTCTCAAACAATAATAAACGCCAAAAAAACGGAAAAAGGCCTCACGGTCCAAAAAAATGAATCAAAAAAAACGTCCCTTGAGAAAAAGCACGTCATAATAAGGGGACGAAGTGAATGCCAAGGCAGGACGGGTATCTAAATCCTCCAGTAACACTCAAAAGAAAGAAATGAATGTATAAGGGGAATCGCATAATGAACTGGACACCGGAAAATCTCTGCATGAGAGAGACTTGTGATCTTCAGCGGCACCGTGGGACACAGAGGGGAAATCATTGGAAAAAGAGATAAAAGGCAATCTCTTCGATGGAAAGAAAGGCTAAAAAAGGATATACACGTCACCTAACGCAGACGTGGGGACCGCCTCAATCTTGGAAAAAGGGAAATCCAGAAAGATCCTCACAGCAAATTAATTTAAAAATGGAGAACTGAGCTGTCAAGGAGGAGTTGGCACTGATCAGGCAACCGGCCAAGAGGGCAATTGCTTCAACTCAGCGCAAAGAGACCCCTGACCAAGTCATCATCAAATCCCGACCAACTGCAAACCGTGGGGAACCTCGCACAGCAAAACGGTGCCGAGGCCCCAAACAACCTGGCCCTTAAATCACCTAAAGATGAAATTCCTCTTTGGACCAAAGGAGAGAGTCAAAAAAGGCTCGAAAAGAGGATGGGGGATACCGTCCGCCACCACGGAGGTCGCCGGAGGCTCCTCAATCATGGATGCAACAGGGGTGACTTTGCCTTTCAGGTAGACGACCGGGAAAAAGGAGAAGG
>Ga0179593_1320400_pt1 | contig 22135 bp, 23 predicted proteins | sample CZODoug2_1_08_16_FD_185931 | JGI IMG/M metagenome (GOLD analysis project Ga0179593, IMG submission 185931) | Vadose zone soil fungal communities from Angelo Coast Range Reserve, California, USA - CZODoug2_1_08_16fungal (PacBio error correction) | ecosystem: Environmental > Terrestrial > Soil >...
GGCAAAACAAAACTATTCGCGGTCATTGTTGAAACTTAAAACGGACAAACCAACTATCAAGGTTAACAGGGTCGTAACAATTTTGAGAAAAGAAGGAGATTAGAGGTTAAACAAAGGGTAGAGCAAAAGGAGTAATCGGAGAAAATCCTGGTATTCTGTGAGGGAAAAAACCAATAAATCGGGGGACTATGTGGGGGCTTAACAGGGCGTCAGTAGTGGGAATCGAGCAGTCAACTTTGGGGAGAAAGAAAATCACCGGGGAACACAGCAGTCTTGCAAAAAAAGGAAAAGGGGCACACGAGAGGGGGGGAGAACCTGATATAGGTGGCGCTTTCCTGCGAATGTTGAGGGAGAATCGCGAGCCAATAGAGGGCCCCAGAAAGAAAGGGGGAAAAACCAAAAAAATCTCATCGGAAGGGGGTCCAAAAATCTGTCTGACAAGAAACTACGACATGAAATGCCACAAACAATGAAGGTCTCGAGATGAAAAGCCGGTAAAAAAGGACATGGGACCCAAAAAACGAGGAAACTCCTATTTGCTTAAATTGGAAGGACAAAAGGACTAGATGAGCACGTAGAAAAAACCGTTGGAAAAGGAAAAGAGGGCAGTAGGGAAAACTCTTGTCCAGGGCATGTAGAGAAAAATTTTCAAAGCATGACGTCACAAATTGACGGGGAGGGGAATCGCGCCAAACCTTTGATTTTGAAGGGAAGGTAGGGATGTGAGGGAAATATAAGGACGGGGGATTCGTCATCCAAGGGCATCCCAAAACATGGTTTCACCAGGCGTGTTCGCTCTCTAGAATGGAAAACGTTTATAAAGAAACAACAAAAAGGGCGGTGGGAGGGGGAAAATAAAGAAAACACAATTTGAAAGGAAATCGTGGAGGGAAGAATGAATAAAACGGAGAAACTGGAGGAGGAAAGGATCAGTCAAGAATCCCCTAAGATAAGGGGAAAGACAATGGGATGGAAGGGACAGGAGTCTGAAGAAGGGGGTGGTGGAGAAAACGCCGCGGGTCTTTGAGGAAAAGGAAAGTGGTGAAGGGGGCCGTCATCTGGAGAGAAAGGAGAGAAAAAATAATAACGCAAAGCAGGGAAAAAGGAACGCCATTTACTGGGAGGGACTCACATTCATCAGAAAGGCGGGTGGTGTTCCTGTAGAAAAAGGAAGTCCCGTATCCCGTACGTTTTCAAGGAGGCGATGTTGAACGGAAAAGTTAGGCAAAAAACCATACAAAAACGAAACTTCCTTGTGAAAAGACCATGGGAAAAAGGCGAGAGGGGCGGTCGATTGGTCGAAAAGACGACCCAGCACCTGGGAATTGGAAATAGTTAAACGGGCAGTCATCCAGAAGAAAAGGGCGTAGCGAATGCTTAGGGCATAGCGCGAATGGAGGCAGAAAAGCGGCAAGAAACGAAAATCTACCAGAATGTGGCAAAACGAGGAAAAAATCCGAAGAATGAAAGAAAAGGCTACGAATGGGCTGGAAGGGGGATGGGTCTTGGAGGAGTCAAAAAGTTGGTACATAAGGCAGAAAACTGATTTCTCCTCAGGGAACCACAGAGAAAGGCGTAATTAAAAGTCGTAGAAGCAAGACTGGCATCCCCTCGAGATTAGACCGCAGAATAAAACCATCTCTTCCCCAAAACCAAAATCAAAAACGGGCAAGAAGGGGAAAAACTCATTGGAAAAGAGTGTCAAAGGGGGGGGAAAAAAAAAAGTTCGCCGCTATGAGCTGTTTAATAGGGGGGGAAGTGATCGATCGCGATCCTTCAAAAACCTACTCAAAGAAAGGGGAGAAAAAGCGCACATCTCCAGCGAGCAACTTTTTTCAAAAGGGAATGCAAGATGCGTATAGCGCACACGCATTGAGGGGGACATATGCTTTTTCCGCGTCAAAGGCGCTAGGATGTGGGAGTCAACCTACAAAAAGAAAAAATTTTTTTTGCCTGTGGGGGAGGGGACCAGGGAAAACATTTGCGAGGCCTTTTTGACTAAAGTATATCCATAAGGGATCAAACGAAACAGTGGCCTAGTACGGCCTTCAAGCAGGGGGCGGGCGGTGGCAGAAAAAAGGGGGGCAGTACGAGTTGTCCATTTGACCAGGGAAAAGATGGGAGCGATATGCGCGTTTGGATACCAGGGTTCAGCTTGGCTATCGGGAAAAAAAATTAGGGAAGAGTGAAGTCTGCATCTCCTTCCCGAAGGGGGGAACAAAGCACGGATAAGGGGGAACAGCAAATGGTATTTGTAGTTCCTCTGTTGTGCACAACCACCTCTTCTTTGTTTGTCAGGTCCTTTTCTTGCCGGGGGGAGGCAGGAGAAGCTCACAACACAGCGAGGCGGGATTAAGGGAGATAAAAGAAGAGGGAAAACGAAGGCAAGGGGTGGCCTGCACAAAACGCGCAGCCCCATAAACTAGCCGGTGCGGGTCTAAATGGGCAAAACGGCTTGGGGATTCACAGGGGCAATAAGTGAAGGCCCAAGGGCGGAAAGGGCAATATCCAGGAAATGTGACGAGTCAAAAAGCAACACGAAAAAAACGGAGTACGCAATATTTAAAGGGAGGAAAGGGAACCACGAACGTTGCGACACGCAAAAAACTGCTTCTGCAAAAAGAAAAGAAATTAACAAAGGGCGGCCATAGGAGGGCCACATTACGCAGGGAAAAGAGAGGAGATATATTTCGGCAGAATAAATAAATTGCACTGTCCAAGGAAAAAAAAAAAGGGGACCGATAGAATAACAACAAATGAGAGCATAATAGCTATTATCAATCGGGGCTAATAAGATATTATAGATCATTGGGAAAAAGCGTTTGGGACTACAGGGGAGAGGAATGCATTCAAGAATATTTCCTTTAGGAGACTGCCTGTGCAACTTAAGAAAAAACACAGGATTGCTGAAAAGCTGGCCAGTAGCGGCGAAACTTAGGGCATTGGAGGAACGCTGGTTTGGAATGTGCTTGTAATTAAGCCTTTGTGGGTAATGAGAATTTTGATGGAGGGAGGCCTCTCTCGGCTGAAAGCGGCCTTTGCGGGAAATTAAGAGCAGAAGCAGTCTTCCCCGAAATCGGCGCAAGCGGGGCCGCGGCCAATTAACTTCACGGTTGGGAAGAGAATACACTGACATAAGTCTGGTCGAGAAAGGCGGTGACTGGGGGGAAAAACCTGATCTGATCTTGCCTGCCGAAAAAGGGTCGAGGGAAGGCGGGTTTACTGCCCTAGCGAAAGGGTATCACTGAAAAAAAGAAAAATTCCAACAAGAGAACCCAGTACTTAATGGAATAAAAAGCCAAGCAAGGATGGGTTGAGCTATACATCTGGATAAAGACTGGGCGGAGTTAAAATAGCTGCAAGAGGGGGGGGGAAAAATTTAGTCTGATATTGTGGTCACCGAAAGACGAAAACGCAAAGTACCTTGCAATCCTGTTATTGAACGGCAGTTCAATCGTATAACTATTTCCCAATATGGAACTGGGAGAAAGACTACAGGCGGTCGCGTGCGCTTATGCGAGCTCCTCGGCAGAGAGAACAAACGGGAAAAGTAGTGTCGTTCCCCACAGGGAAAAAACCCTTCACTCAAACGCATGGCTAGTCCGGCAAGACCATGAGTGTTTATTAAACACTATTCAGGCCGCAGGATTCGCGCATGGACGGGGAAGACATGAACCAAGCTCGGTTAACATCGAAAAGCCCGGGCCATTTGGTTGGGAGGCTCACGAACACCGGCGTTGGTGGGCGGTGTCTCCAGTGAAGGCCCATTACCCGCGAAAGCCCCGGAAAAAATGGGGGCGAATGCCTTGGATGACGAATACCGGGAATTGGATAAAGGGGCAATCGCGCCTAAAAAATTGGCATCTTCCAAGCGGCCTCACGGCGGCGGGGGTACATAAAGTAGTAACCGTAGACTCGGAGGGGTGATCATCCCTAAACCCCGCCCTGCTTTTAGCCAACTCAGGGCCCAAGGTGTACGCACGTTGAGTCATCTCATCATGGCGGGTACTGAGTGGGTGCCATTCGGGTACTGCATGCGGTTTTGGTGTTGGGCGCCGGGGATTGAAACCTGTGGCTCATACGACCTTGGTGGGCAAAGGAAAGGTCTTAGCACGCGTATCAGCATGAATCTGAAAGCTCGGTAAGTTGCTGTTCTGGGGACCTTCTGTGTAGGGAACTTGTAGCCCTGCTAGAAGGTCCGCGAGACATGTGCGAAAGAAACAGTCAGGAATATAGCGCACGGATCAACGAAGGTGTGGTAGTCCGCCGCGAGGTTGGGTTAAGGGGTCTGAGGTTGTATCCAAGGGCTGCTAGTGAAGAAAACTACGGAAAAAGGATCGGCAGCTCGATTTGGGCAAGAAAAAATTCTAACCTTCCGTTGATGAAACGACGGAAGCGAAAAAAATCACTTACCGTGGTGCAAGAGAATGGCGTCGAAGCTCTAACATTGGGATCCATTCGTTCAGTCGCAAAAATGGAAGGGGATGGGAAAAAAGAGTGCAGCTGCATGCGCCGTTAAAAATCGCAAACAAGAGGCAATGCCAAAAGAAAATCACAAAAAGTCACCGGAAAGGGAAAAATTCATGATGGAGGTTCCGGGGGCGGACATCAAAAATAGGATTTTACGAAAGGGGGGAGGTCGATTTGAATCCCCGATCGCACAGTACAAGAACTCTGAGCAAAATCCAACACAAAAGAAATCTATATTACAAAAAAGTTCCGTTAGGGGTCGAGATCGTGTGATCCAGAGGAAGAGGACACCAACGTGACGTAAATTAAACTGTGAATTGATGGGAATGTAAAAGAAAGACCGATGAATGGTCGAGTTAACTTGGTTAAAAAAGTAGAGTGGATGTGCGCGCTTCCGAACTTGAGGAGCCTTATAAAATTTGACCAAAAAGGGTCGCAGGAACGCTGAAGAAAAAACTCGACAGGTTTACCCGTCTCAAGTCAAAAAGGGTGGGGAGAAGAGGTCGATATGAACCAACGTGATCCTTCGTCTCTAATAAACCGAGGGTAAATGAAAAGGGAAGAAAAAAGAATCAGGGAAATTGTTGGGCGAGCCTGAAACTGAGTCCATGATTCTGTCAAAGGAAAAAAAAGGCAGGCACGGTGGGATAATCACACGCTCCCCTACAAAAAAAAGAGCTTGGAAATTCAGCAGCGTTCACGACGCCGAATGGGAATAAAAACCTTCGTGAGAGGGGGGTCAGAGTATTCGAAAGGAAAAGCGTCGCGAGGTCACGTACCGCTCAGCCGTGCTTTCCCCCAGGCTCATCGAAGGAAAACAGAAAAAAGCCGGAGTCGAGCTTGTCCAGCAGTGCTGATCGGCGCCTAAGTACGTATCCCCACCTATGTCCCTGCGCACAGGAGGAAAACGACCAACCATAATTCAAAAAAAAGGTCGGCCCCGTATTTGAAAATAAGCACTTGGAAAGTAAAATGACGAGATATCAGCGAAACCCACGCACCCTTGGACCTACTTCAGGTCCAAAATTCAAGCGGATGTCGAGATGTGGAAAGATTGAGTAAATGCTTGAGAAAATCGCGCCGGTGATGGGGCACCGGCCACTGGGGCAGACTTACCAATGGTCTGGAGGCGGACAAGGGTGAAATGACACTTGCAAAGGTAAAGAAAATGGGTTTCAAAGGGCGTGGTCAGGGCGCACTGGTGTCCGAAGCCTAAATAAACCGCCCAAAAAACGACTTTGGTTCGAGAGCGTCACACCCAAATGGGAGATTGGTCTGAGATTAGCTTGCGTGGCAAAGATAGTGGGCTTGGCTTATGGATCAAACGAATCAGGAACGGCCCAGACGAAGATTTTCAACCCGCATGGTCTTGTCCGAATGAGCAGGGGAAATAAAGGGTCGGGTTCTCGAAAAGTTTGGAACGTGGCCTGGTAGAACCAAAAATCCTTTGGAAAAGGGTGGGCTGAAAGGTCACGCGGACAGGAGACGACGCCCAAATCGCGCCGCCATCCCAGCGTACTGGGGAGTATAAATACTCCGAACCTTAAAGTACCTGTATCCGAGGCCAAATCATACCCGGCGTTAAAAGGATTTCAGAGGGGGGGACGGCGTGAAGTCAACCATTCGACCGCAGGAAAACAGATTCCTTGTGGGGGACAGAACGCCCCTGGGAAATAGGCGAATGCTTTCTGAAAAAAAGAGGTAAAAAGAGAAAACCCAGCCGACTTGTCCATATCGCGATACTGAAAGAAAAAGTCGTGGGGGATGTTGGGGTGGGAGGCTCGGGGTTCAGGCCTACACAGAGAAGAGACGTTCAAAAGAAAGAACATCTCCCCAAACGTTTCAGGCTGAGGGAAAACGATCGCATCAGGAAATCATCACACGCGAGACCGAAATTTGGTCGTTTTGGGGGCGGAGGCAAAAATTTTGGCAGTAAGCCTCTTAAAGCGTGCGCCTCCGCTCCACAGCAGGGGAGGGGAAAAGGACGAAAGCGAACGGGGGAAGAAATGGGTTACCCAAAAAGCAGACGCACCTGGAGATCTTGATTGGGGTCACCGAGAAGGAACTTCTCGAGAGTGAAAAATACCAAACAAAAAGAAAGCGAATTCACGAATAGCATGAAACCAGGCGTCAGCTTTGCCAGGGAAAAAAAAGCAAAACTGGACAGGATTTTCAGGACATCGTTTGAGAGAAGTGCACGAGAAGGACCTTAAAAGGGAAAAAGCATAGGAAAAAGCAGCCAGCTAAAGCGGAGGACATGGGGTTTCAAAATTCTGCAGGGTGGATCGCCAGAAAAAATGGGAAAAGGTCAAATTCTCTGCTTGGGGGGGTAACACCAAAAAAAAATTCCTCCAGGGGCGGGTACAAGGTTCATTGACGGGAAAAGGGGAGCTGGGGCGACGTTTCTAGGGGATCAAGAAAACAAAAAGTAAGGGTGGCCTCAGAAGGAAAACGTGGGAATTCTTCGGGGGAAAACAGTTGGAGGAAACGCGGTTCGTGGTTCCAATGGCAGCACGAGACGCAATGGTGGTAACAGGAACGCTTCAAAAGGGAAAAACGGGGAAGAGGAGACGCGGATATGACTAAGTTCACTTACCTGGGCAACTTCAGGTCCGTGAGACAAAACCAAGAAGGGCTAGCAAAGGGGGGAGGCAGGTTTTAAAGAAAAAAAACGATTTCTTGAGGGGGGGGGGGGACCTTGGCAGGTAGGTGGGAGGGAGGGAAGACTACACCAAAGAAAAGAGATAACCTAAAAAAAAAGCCGGGGCAAGAAAGCAAGAAGAGGGTTGAAAAACGAGCAAAAGGCCGCCACAACTAAACAAGGGGAGGGATAAAGAAACCGGGGGGGAAAGAAGCAACTTTAAGGGCCCTTCGCGAAGGCGAAATATCAAGCAAAAGGGGTCGATTTCAAGCCCAGCGGGGCAATGGTGGGTAAACTAGAGCAATATCGAGAGATTTACGGCAACGGAGAAAAAAGAAACGCTAGAACAACTGCTGATGAAAAGAAAGAAAGCTGGGGAAGGGGCTTCCGGTAGGGGCCCTTTTTGAAACGGGATTCTCTGCGGATATACTTCGCATGGGCATCCCAGGGCAAATTTAAAAACCTGGGGGAGACAGGGAGGGAGGAACGAAAACGCTCAGGACGGACTAAAGACTATGGATCACGAGGAGTCTAAAAGGCAAGAAGGTGGGGGCCCAGAAGTTTTCTAAGCTGAAAGAAGGAACTGGGGTCGCCCTAGGTCTTTGGGGGGAAGAGGATGTCTAGAGAAGCGGTGGGAACTAGAAAAAATTTCACCGGGGAAAAGGGGCAGTAGGCGGCTAACTTGCTTGCAAAAAGGGACGGGATTTAATAAAAGAGACCTCGGGGGTAAAAGTGGGGGGGGGGGGGGGAGTTGGGGTGGGAAGAAGAAGTTTGATTAAAGGTGAAGGAAGCAAGATCGCGGCGCCCATTTGCGGGACCTAGGGACGCAGCGGCGGAAAGAGAGTCAGGACAAAAAAAGAAGTAGGTGGGAAGGAGGCCAACCATGGACCTAAGCTCTTACAGGAACGGGGAAAAACTGTATCCATAAAGGGAAAAAAGAGAGGGGATATTCCTGAAAAGGAAGGGGAAAAAACGGAGGGCAAGGCAGGCCGGAAAGTTGGGGGTCGCGGCGCTTAGTCCGGGATGTCGAGAGGAATGCAACCAAGAGTATAAGAAAAGGAACAAAAACTCACGCCAAGACTTTTCGAGAAAAAAAGGAGGGCAAAAAGGGATGGGTTAGAACAAAAAGGCAATAGGGGTGGGAAAGGGAGGAGCTGCGAGGCAACACTTAAATTTTAAGTCAGAGTAGGGGGGGGGCTACACTACCTTCCAACGAGAAGCCGGGAAGAGGGGAACTGGAGGGGGAGGGGGCACCTTCGATACGAATTCCATCAAGACAACTAGAAAGGGGAAGAAAAAAGGTAGTAAAAAGGGGGAGTAATGACACATAAAAACAGTCTTTGCTGTCTCAATCGCTGCCGAGAGTTCAAAAATAATGAAGGGAAAGTTGAGTGTATGGGTTCACCAGTTATACTCGCTACACGTGAAAAAGCTGGGAACACGGCGGGAGCCTGCGGTCCTACAAAATCACAATGGGAATATTACTCCGCTGCATTTAAAGAAAAAAAGAATCAAGGGGGGTGTAGATCGGAAACCGGTCGTGTCCCCCAAAAATGGAGGACCTGAAGGGACTGGACCACAGGACGGGAAGCGGCGGTGGAGCCTACCAAACACAAATCAGGGGCAACGCTCCAAAAATAGGAACGGAAAACAGAACGGTGGGGAAAAATCTGGCTTAATAGAGGGAAGGGGAGGAAAGGGGGGCGGAACGGAAAACTTCAATAACTAAAAGAGGAAGCGAGGTGTGGGGTGTCAATGCGGCGTCAGGGTCATAGCTTTCAGTTGTCCCATGCAGTTGGTAATTAAGTAAGGAAAAAAAAAAAAAGCTAACCCTCCACCATGGTGAATAAAAAAATGGCCCGTTCTGACGGGGGTAAACACAGGGGGGAAGGTACAAAAGGGAAAAAAAATAAAACACCGGGGGTCTTCTCAAGGACTGCGAGGTGTAAAAATCATAAATATCATCTGAAAGTGTGGCACATAAAACCATTTACTATCCAACTGTGGGGGAGTGGGAAGGGGGGGCAAAAAAAAAGAGAAGAAGTAGGGAATATTTTGGGGGGCAGGGATAATAATCCAAACAGCGTCCACGTACAAAAAGCATTCACGACAGGACTCAACAAATAGCGCGATGTACACCGGAACAGTACGACACAAATGGTAGCTTGTCACAAAAATTTCACGCCTAGGGAGCTGCGGAGGAACCTAACGACGGCCTTGGGGAACACTCATGCGGGCGTACGTGGGCTGTGAAAAGGCAGAAAAAGGGCCTGCCGTTGGGGGGAAAAGACTGTGGGGGGAGCTGGGGAGGAAGTCGGAGCAAAAAGGCGAAGGAAAAAGTGTGAGAAGGAAATGAAAGGAAAGAGAGAAGGGGACAAGATCGATGCGGGAATTTTGTGTCCCCTTAAAAAGGAAAAAAAAAGGGCTGGGGGCAAATCCCCGAGGAGGGGGAGTGAGAGAGAACTTGCAAAAAAAAGTCGCAAATTGATAAAAAACAGGACTAAAAGAAGGTGGGGGAAGAGGGGAAGAAATCTGAGGAAAAAAGGGGGGGGATTCGGTGACTTGAGGTTGTACCACCTGGAAGGAAGCAAAAAAAACGAACGGAAACAGGGAAATTCTCTAAAAAAAAATCTTGTTAAGGGGGGGGTGGGGGCAGGCGACCAGAAACTTGGACAAAACGGGAGCGTACTACGAAGAATTGGGGGGAAAGATAGGACAGGTAAGTCATCTCTGAACAAAAAAACGGGGTGGCGAGAAGGGTAAAGTGATTGTCTGTGGGGGACTGCAGAAGCGAAAGGCCCCCACCCCCCAAAATGTGTCTTGGTAGTAAGCAAAGAATGGGGTGCGATTTCCATAGAGCAGACGGGTCCCCAATCCACAAGGAGTCAATAACGGAAAATCGCGCGAGGTGAGGGAGAGGGCCGAAATCTCAGTCACACAAGTAGGGTGATGAGTACGCAGCGAAGGGTCCGGGCATGCCCAAAAGTAGTAAGATTTCACGCGCTGGAAGCAGTGGATGTAATGAACAAAGTGAAACCGGAGAATACGGCTCGTAGAACACATGTGAAGAGTAGAATAGTGTAGGGAACACAACTGTGGGTTTAGGGAACGTGGAATCGTGATGTAACACACGACTCAATCTGAACACAAAAGCGTACCATTGAGGGACTAACATTGTTCTTGACACAAATCTAACGGGCAATAGTAATGCCAAGTGGCAGGTGAGACCATATGAAGAGAATGAAAAAAAATGGCGCTGGGGGTACCGGGGCGATAAGAGGCCGAGGTGGGACCAGACGGCGGAATCAGGAACGTACCCCCAGACAGGGACTGGCGGAATATGGTGATTTGTACTGAAAAGGGTAAGGGTTGTTTGGTAACCACGAAGTCGCCAGTTCCGAAAGGATCGATTCCGAGACCGATGTCAATGCGAGAACAAAATGAATGTTAGCCGCGGTTCTCCGAGGTGAGATGGAATTGGGTGTGTGGCTGCACACAGGCGGGCAAAGACAAGACACACAAAGTCTCCTTACACCGCATATAAAAAAAAACAACAGGGCGAAAAGGGAAAAGAGAACAGAGGGTTGAGGGGGACACGGCAATTGGGGAGAATAGCGAAAAGAACCGGGGGCGAACAAAGACGCACAGGGAAGGGGGAAAACCACTGAAAGGGAGAAACCAATCACACCATTGAGAATGGAGCGCGCCCTCCCCCTCCATGGAGGAAAAGAAAAAATATGCAAAAGTCAGAAGAAATGAGAGGTAAGGGCAGAATCAAATAGTCTTCTATCTCACCGCACGAAAAAGCAACTAGGAAAGGAAACACTGCATTTTGGGGAACGGCGAGATTCTAGGGCGGCCGGAAACGGGGTGGAGCGGTAACCAACGAATCTCGGTAAAGGACATATGGGGTATACAGTCGAATCGCGTTCGAATCAATAGCCTCCGACCCAGCGAGCTCAGCGTGCGATCAAAAATCTAGAGCAAACAAGACACACGCACGGTGAGAGTGTGAACACGGGAAAAATACTGTTCAACGAAGAGCCCCTAAGGTCGGGGGCGCAGCGACAGAGAGCAACAGAAGGGCTGGCTGCACAATGTCAAAAGGTCAAACAAAACAGAAGGCTCAAAAGACAAGCATCATCAGGCGTATGTCAACAAGAGAATGGCTGATCCGGGAGAAAGGCAACAAAAAAGGGTGGACCGTACACAAAATCACCTGCGCACAGAAGTTTACAAGGGCACAGCGGAAAAAAAAAATGACCAAAAAAGTGTCCTGGACCACATCAATTGGGCGATGTGGGCAGGAATGGAACTGGCTAATGACAGACATACACAGTGGAACCAGCTGAAGGAGCTAAAGCGAGGAGCAACGGTACAAACAATGGTGCCCGTTTGGGGACACGAAAAGCAGGGCGGCATCGTACAACGATCGCAGAACAACACGGGGATGGGGGTATAACTAAGAGTAAATATATCCCACGGACGGCGCACGAGAGGGATACGAGCGGGGAACGTATCGAACAAGGGGGACAAATTAGTCCCAAAGGGCTGAAGCGTACGGAAGCCACACATATGGTGGCTCACTTCCAAGGGGTCGGTCGACGGTAGCAGACAGGGTGTCCCTGGACTTAGCCTGGGACCGAGCAAAGCCACCAGGGGGAGGGACGCTAATAAAAAATTTTAGGACATATAAGGCTGAAAAACATATTGCAAGCGGAAGGCACATAGGGAAAAAAAACAGGAGGTCGGACAGCGACCAACGAAAACGACAATATGGGTATACAGGTCGAGAGCGAATAAGAAAAAGAGTGGAAATCTGTGGCCAACGTAAGGGGGGGGCAGGGCCAGGTGGGTGGATGCCGGAGTCTGAAATTATACGGAGGGGGGGGGGATTAACAATAGAGAGGAAGGAAACAGTGACGAATCAGAAAAAGAACGCACAGGGGGCCGTGCACGCAGCAAAATCCGAGATTCAGGCAAAGAATTGCCCAGCACAACACACAGCATACGTCGGGTTGGGGAACAAGCTGGTCACATCCACGGAGGTTGGGACCAGCCCAAGGGTATATGCACTGCACACATCTATCTCCCCTCGAAGGTCATACTCCTTCAGGAGGAGGAGACGCGGGACGGGCCAAAACAAGCAATGGGTATGACCCCGGGACAAGGGCCGGGGTACCGTAATATTTAAAACACCATCAATTACAGTACTGAAAGTACCAAATGGAAAGGGGTAAAGAGAAAGTAGAAGGATCTCGACTAAAAGGATAAGTAACAAAAGGAACGGCAGAAGTTAAGCAATCGCTTCATGCAGGTTTGGTAGCGGCGGCATGTCCCACAACATAGATAGAGATAACGCTGCATAGAAGGGGCTGGCAAAGGGAGAAAGAAGGCAGCGCCCCAGGGGAAAGGGAGACCTCTGATATAGGCGCTGTGGAAACGGATTTAGACACCACCATAAGGAAAGGCGGCGGGGGTGATACAAATGTTTACTCTACTTTACAGGACGTCAAAAGAGAGGGGGGGGATGAATTGTTGGAAGGCTCGGATAGACGAGCGGAAAAGGGCAAGAGAGGAAAAAACAGGAGGAACCGCATATGCGGAGACCCAGACGATACACAATTTTAGAAAAAGACGGGGCAAAATAAGGTGTGAACACGGAACGATTGCGCCTTACTGGAAGGGTCGAGGGGTTTGGGGTACGGGCGGATTTCACGATTGGGCAGTAAAACTGAGATGGACTCGGAAAAAGGGAGGGGGGAGTGGATAAAGCAGATGGTTCTTAGTCGCTGAACCGGGGAAGTACTGCCCATGCGTTCAGTGAGGAAGCAGAAACTTATGTAAAAGGCAAAGGCCCGAGAGTGAGGGAAGATTGGCGTACATATCAACTTCGATATGACTCGTACAAAGGAAACACAACCAAAAAAAGTAACTACACGACTTGTCAACGCCGAGGATAAAGACAAAAGAGTGTACATTGGGAATGCAGTGCGGTGCCAGTAAAAGGTTCGCGAACTGGACAGGGTTCAACACACTTGAAGAGAACGAGGAATTGAGATCCGATCCGTCATTGGGGAAAACAGAAGTAGTAGGAATCAAGCCAGCATACCGAATACTCATTGAGGTTTAACATCCTCGCAGATTGAAGATGGGTCGCAGCGAGGACGGTCAAGCGACCCAGTGGGCCATACGAACTTGGGGGGGGAAGGACAAAAAACGTGAAGGGGGGGGGCGGTGAAAGCAGACACAAACAGTCCCAGTGTTTTATGTGGAATTGGGGCATAGTGAAGGGTGTGTCGACGGCGGTGACTGGGTGCGAAAGTAGGAGAGGAATCACGGTCAAAAAAAAAAAGTCGAGGAAGGCCCTCAAAGATTGGTCAATGAATGGAAGCGGCGGTGGGGGTTAGGGGCGCAAGCAGTGAACGGGTCCCGAGCAGGTGCGTTCGTGGTGGGGGATACAGAGACAACCGCAGAAATAAATATATCTCAATGCGCGGGTAACAACCAGGGCCCGCTAATTTGTGGACATCGGGGGAAAAAGAGACTGGCGCCAGCAGGGTAAATAGACGAGCACACACGAAATAACAGGCAGGAACGTAAAAAAAGGAAGTCAACTCAATTTGCAAGCAAATGTATTTGAGGAAAGAATTTTGCAACACATAACAAAGGGGAATCGATTGGCGCTTTTTTCAGGCGTTCGGTACATGAAGAGGGAGAAAAAACAAAGGGAGGAGAGCAGCCGAAAAAAAAGAGGGTGGGGAGGAAAAAAAGCGCCCAAAACTCCAAAAACGTTGCTTTAGAGAGAAAAGGGCCGGCACGTGCACGACAAGAGCAAAGGCGTGGAGGGAAACTTGCGCCCACAGAAAGGCGAATATCAGAAAAAACGATGAGGGAAAAAACGGCAAGAAAAAAAATATTAAGAATGGGAAGAGGAACAGAAACAAACTAAAGGGGCGAGGCGAAACAAACTTCAACTTAGAAAAGGGGCGGGAAGGGAAAAAAGGGGGACGGGTATTCCTCTGCGACTTGAAGCAGTGCGGGGAAAAGTGCGAAAAGAAACTGTTCCGAAAAAAAAACCTGTTACCGAAGGGGAGGAAAACGAAACAAGAGCGCTGGAAGCGGACCAACTATGGGAGGCCCTCGGAGTCGATAGACTCAAGAGGCAGATCACGTGAAAAAGCGTTGGAAAATGTTTTAAAAGGACTTGGAGGAGGACGGATACTGCCAAAGGACAGCGCGAACTAAAAAAGCAATTCACGAGGGATTGGGCTGAAAAAGCGGAACGGTTACAAGGAAAGGACAGGGCACGAACGCAAGAATGGTAGGCACTTAGAATCCGCATACGATGGTCTGTGGTGCCGCCCGTTCTAAATGGGTGGGCTTGTTGGCGAGGGAAAGCGATAAGTGTAATGAGATGTAGTCAAACCACTCCGCAAGAATCAAAAAGGAGGCTGCCTGTGGCCTTCATAAAAAAAAAAAAGAGGACTCACAGGAACCTAGCGAGAACACAGGGTAGGCACAGGTTGATCGTCCGCTGTGATAATCCTATCGGGGGAAGAAACGGAGGCGCAAGCAACGGGGGGACCGAGGGGCTCTTCTAAATTGGTCAAAAAACAACAGATAGTGGCAGAATGAACACGCTCATTCCCTGAGAGAAAATTGGGACCGGTGACGGGGAATGAGGAAGGCAGCATCCAAAAAATAGGGGTGGGGGCGCCAGATAGACGCTTACCCTAAAGAGCGGCATTTCGCCCGACGATGAGCACGAGAGAAAGAAAAAACACCAAGTAGGGGGGAACGAAGAGTAATCGTGAAACGGTAGGAACGGAAAATCTTAAGGATAGCGCAAGACATGCAGAGGGTGGGTAAAAAAATGTGGCTCGCGCTTAAGTGCGACAAGCAGCAGGGGGGTCAGGCATCCGCGAAGGGGGGGGAAATAAACCGAAAATGGGAGAAGGACAGTGGGGAAGGCAAAGGGTAGTCAAATCGGAAGAGATCGTGAATAACAGGGGAAAAGGGACACCTACGACTTATACCGGGGGGAAGCGTCGGGGGGTGAAAAATCAGAAGAAACGGTGATCCGCACACTGCTGGACCGACGCCTAAGACGCGACTAGCTCAACGCTACCAAGCCCCACTGCAAGTGGGGTCACCGTTGAAAACGGAAATATGCAGGTCCGGGCCGCGCGCACAAACGAAAAAAAAGAAAAGTATGGACCGACGGCAATGCTACACAAGGCAAGACATGCAAAAAAAAGGGACTGAACACGAATTCGGATGTTAAAAAGGATTCTGAGCTGACAGGGACAGAACATGAGCCGACAAACAATAGAGGCAACGCAGTCAAATAGAAGCCAGTCAAAGGTAAAATTTGGTGTGCGAATGACGGTGATATGTGATAGCAAAGTCAATGAATCTTCTGAAGTGAGTATAGACGCAGCGAAAGAGTCACGTACAAGTTGCCTGAGCGAGAGCGAAGACCAGCAACGGAATCACAAACAACAGGGGGAAAAAAGGAAGACTAGCACTAAGGTTGGAAGTATACTAATGACCTGGGCGGGACAACAGGCTAAAGTGACGGAACCCGAACAAGACATAAGTGGACAATCCCGAACATTGGGGGAGCTGTCAGGGGGAGCACCCAATCAAAGGTACAGACCGCCTCATAAAATACAAGAAAAAAGGGGGACTTTTAGAAAAGAGTCGCAATCCCCGTATGGTGATGTACTCGACGAAAAAAAGAGAAAGGACCACCCTGGGCGGAAAAAGCACGCGTTGCGAAAAAATTTGATTCAAGAAGGTAGACATGGAAAAAAAGGCACTGGCCAAATGCTGTGGGAGGAGTGAATGCGGTGGTGGCGAATAACGTGGGGCTCTGGCAGGGGCAGACAATAGTAAAAAACTTCAGCCTGGGTCGCTACACAAATATGAAATGGGGGAACTTTAGAAACAACTGATCGCATACATCAGTGTCCCCATGCCGAGGGGGGGAAAAAGCAAAATACTATAAGCTTGACAAAGTAACGAGTTTGTACTTATGGGTAAAAAAAAAAACCATTGTCCAAAGGTTGTACACCGGGGGGTACCACAGCAACTCCCGTTACCGTTCTTTCCGGCATCGTAAGGTTAAGGCGAATAGTGGGGCTGAATTTACTATGATCCTGATGGGGGGGATAAACAGGCGGCCAAATCCAAGGAAAAAAGTAAGGAGCTTGGGGGCCAAGCAGACCAGGATAAACAAATGGGGGCAAGTCTTTTGGTAGGCATCACGCTGGTCCTGCTTTTTTATCCTCATCAGTAATGGTCCACCGACAGGGAACCTCAACCCTACAGAAACTACAAAGGGGTGTCCCAAGAACACATTCGTCAAACAAAGTGTCGGTTCCGGTATTTTGGTGCGTTCAAAATACAAAATTAATTTTCCAGGTGACAAAATCCACCTGACTTAAAGTGCCAGGGCATGGAGGAAAGTGTAGCAATAATACGAGCTAATGATCGACGGAAAAAAAAAAGGGCAGGGTTAGTCTAGAACCTGGAATGGAATCTCAAAGTGGGTCTAAGCCCGTTCGGGGGGGACTGCGCGGGCGTAGCGCACGAGGGCCAGGTGGAAGTCGAAGCGTCTCCAGGCATTGCTGCAAAAAGTCTTCATGGGGGGGGACGGAGAGACCCGTGTCCAATAAGGGACACCTTGGGGGCCAGAAGGTCAAACGCCTCGAGACAGGTTGGTGGTATAAAACAGCCTTGGAAGGAGAAATAAAGTCAACCGGGCAGAAGAGGTTTCCTGACACAACATCAGACTTACAGGTCAGAAACCACGTGTGTTATAACTAAATCACGTTCGGGTGGGTGCAGAAGGGCGCGTCAACAGTAGTCAAACGGTCGCCATTGTACAGGGGAGAACACACGGTGGAGCCAAGTCGCAGGCAACAACAACAACGGTCATGGGGTGCTAAGAGGAACATCGAGAACATCAGGCAGCTATAATCAAAATGGAGCGTCGGAAGGAGGCTGCTGCAATGGCGGGGTGGTGCAGGAATTGGAGGACAACCTGGTCGACGCATGGGCAGAGTTGGTAGGTAAGGATTGACGACCTTCATCCACGCACACAAAGACAACCAAAGTAATGAAAAAGGATGATTTCGGCCCTCGAAAAGGTGAACCCGGGATTTGCCGTCGCTTGGGGCGGTGAGAGGGAACACGCGGGACCTTACATAGAAAGGCGATCCGGGGGGCAAAGGAGCGGCCAGTTTGGTGACCGACGCAGTCGAAAACCACGGGAGGAAGGGTTAAAAGGAGCGAAGGTGTGTGTCGAGATTCGGCGAAGGAAAAAGAGATCGTAGAAAAAAAACGAAAGGAAATGGTCGCCAAAAAGGGAAAGAAACGGGTAGAAATTTGCAAGGGGGGTTTCATGGAAGAGAGGGCAGGGGAAAGGGGGCACAATCATGCAAAAAGACGAAAAACAGCCAAGGGGTGCAAAAAGAGAAACCGCTCGCAGGATGTAGAAAAAACTGTAGGAGGGAGGAGATTCCTTCTTAGGTGAGAGACAGGGCGCCAAGGAACCGTCGACTAGGAAAAGACTTCAAAAAACAAGAAAAAGAATCTTTGAATCCGGGAGAAAGACGCTAAGAAAGGGAGTATGCCCAACCAGTCAGACGTGACAATGAAGGCAAAACCAACAAAAAAGAAAAAAAGCAAGACCGCATTGGGGCAATAAGGCCAGGCAGAAGAACGAGATGAACAAAACGAAACAACTGCCAATTGCCGTGGGTCAAGAAGGGGCGGAATCGTTAAAAAGCTGGACCCCCGTGGCGAGATGGTGAAAGAAGTCGCCGTAATGAACCGTTATGACCCTGGGGAGGGGGTATGGCTCCAAAAAGTTTCCGAAGAAAAAAAATTTTTGTAGGGGAGGGAGGAGGGGGGGAACGGTGACTAATTCACGTGTATGTCGGTATAACCAGATAGGGCACACATTGTGGTCAACCGCGGCTTCCGATGCGGGTGCATGAAAACTGGTCGAAAAAGGAAAAAAGCTGGGGGATTGAGCGCCACAGGGCCCATGGAGGGCGCAGAGGGGGGGGAAGAGTTCCACGACCGAAGGGGGTATCATATAAAAAAGCAGGAAAAAAGCAAAAAAAAACCCATTGTTTCGAAAGAGGGGGGGAGGGGGACGGAAAGAACAGCATATCGCCGAGAACGAACGAAGGGAGGGTGGAAAACTTAAGTAAGACACATCAAAGCGTTGCTTGAAAGTCGAGCAAGAATAAACCAACAGACTATGGAAGGGAACAGACAATTTCTGAACGTAGGGTGACCCTTAATAGGGGGAGGTGATGAAAAGGAAAAAGGATAGAGGAGTCCCGAAAGTCCCAGAACTAGTTACCGAGACTGGCCGGAGTTCCTCGGAGAAAGATGAAGTGTGACAAAAAGCGGCCCATTTTCAAACCAAGTGCAGCGGTGATCAAGGTAGACGCTCACCCAGCCTGCTTGGAAAGAGCTTTTCAGCAGTACGTGGGACTGTGAATTGAGAATACGGAAAGGGTACATTGCAAGGAACGCACAAAAGGGGTGTAGGCTGGAGGAAAATCCAAGCAGGAAATCCCAGTCCCGCATGGGGGCCTGGCGTAGTTCTGGTAGGTGGGTACAAAAAATCAAAAGGGTGGGGGAAAAAGGGAATAGGAAAAAAAGGGCCCGCCGTCAGCAAAGAGGGGTCGCGGGAAAGGAAAAAGAGAACGCAAGCCGCGAGACTTATTAGAATCAGCAAAGAGTACTGAAAAGGAAAAAGGAAAGTCAAACTGAAATAGACTCCCGGCCCCCACCAAAGCAACTGGAAAATGAAAGAAGAGAAGGGGCCATGAAGCGTCATTTCACGGGACAGTAAGTTCCGTAATAACCGGTTGGGAAAAATCGTTGAGGAAAAAAGGGAAGAAGGAAAGTAACATAATCTCAAAGACAGGAAACCATCGCGAAAGCTCCCAGCGTAGCAAACGGCTTTGTCACGTGAGCGGCTTGGAGGCAAAAAATTTCAAAGAAGAGGGGAATTCCCTGGCGCGCTGCTTTGTCGTTCATAAGGAGTCCCCCAGGTTTGCCCTGGCCTGCAATTAAAAAGCAAGAGGTTTGGAGGTCAAAGGAGAAATCAGGAATCAAGTCAAAAAGGGGGGGGCATCCGTACGGCCGGACGGGGGAATGTCTTTCTGGTGCAGATCAGTTTTCGAGCGTTCGGGGTGGGGAAAACATGGAAAAAGTGAAATAGGGAACGATTGAAAAAAGGAAAAGGGGGGGGAGGAAAAAGCGCATAGGATGAGCGGTATCCTTTTTCCGCGGAGAACGGGAAGTGCAGGGGGGAAAGCAGGAAGAGTCGCAAGGGGGGGAAGGAGCTGCGTGGGCAACCACCGAGGGGGGGGTCAAGGGGTTTCATGACGGGTATCACTCAAAAAAAAAAGAGGGAAAAGAAAAGAGAAAGAAAAGCAAGAAAAAAAAGGCCGAAAAAAAGAAAAAAGATGTGGAGCAAAAAGGAAAAAAAAGACACAGAAAAGGGGCGGAGCAAATGAGGCCTCTTGGGATCAAAGTTGAACCGTAGCGGTAAGAAATACAAAAAAGAGTCAAATAAAAAGAAAAAGCCCCTGGTAACTCGCAATATCGGACCTAAGGAACGGGCGGGCCAAGGAAAAACGGAAAAACGGCGGAGGAACCAAACTGACTGCAACGAAAATGAACGGGGAACCTTGTAACAAAAAGGGACGGAGGAAAAAAGAGAGGAAGGATTGGAGGCAACGGGAAGAAAAACGTGGCACTGTCCAATCAAAAACAGTGGGGGGGGGAACGCCGTTGAAGGATTCTAAAAGAAGAAGTCAGAACAAAGCTCTGAAAAAAAGATGGGGAGAGACGAAAGGTGGAAAAAAGTTTTAAAAACAGGGGGGGAGACGGGGAAGGAAGGCGCTTGTCTCACGGGGCTATTATGCTGTTTTCAAGCTGATCCCGGAACTAGAAAAAACCGATTGAGGAAGCCAGACGTCCTGACACTGACTGCAGTTTGATGACGCGTTGCATGAAGAGAGCGTGAAGTCCGCCCGTTTCGTGGGTGCAGGAACCGAGAGAAAAATGGGGGGGAAAGGGCGGGGGAAAACGAAGGGAGGGAGGAGTGAGTTGAGGGAAGGAAAGGAGGGACGAATCAGTGCGAGCAAAAAAAAGGAATGCGAAAAAAAGAGGGTACGGCGGCAGGTTGCCGATGAGACTGACGCCAAACCTACGAAGGGGACAAAGAAATCAAAAGGGAGGGGGAGTAATTGGTTCACGGATGTTCCGCCGGATTCTGATACGTGAGAGACGAAAAGGTTTGGGGGAAGGGGGAAAATTTAAAGGGGGGGGTCGCAAGAAAAGGGAGCAAAAACGAAAAGGAGGAGAAGAGCCCGTCCAACGAAAACTGCAGGGGAGCCCACAAAGGGAGGGGGGGGGAACGTAGAAATCGGGGGGAAAAAAAAATAAGAGCGATGGAAAAGGGGGGAGCGATGATGGGATCTTTGCAAAAAGGATTTTCCTCCTAGGTGGTGGCGGGCCAAAAGGGGGGGGAGGGAAAAAGAAACTGTTGAACGAAGGGTTACTGGTATAGGGAAGGTTTGACCTTCGATTAAAGGGGAAATCAACCGGAATGGCATTTTATAAAAGATTAACTACATTGCTGGGAAACTTAAACAAGAGATCTAAAGGAAAAGAGGGAAAGAGGGAAAAAAAAGCCAAAAGCAAAGTTTTTTGTCTTTCCCCATCCGGAAATAAGGCACGGAGGGAAGGCGCGCACCAATATTCAGATAGTGAACGGCAAAGTGTGGGAAAAAGACGTATTCGGATGTGCAAGAAAGGGTTCTCGCTGACGGCACAAGTACTACAATAGAAGGACCATACAAGAGAAAAACTTAAAAAGGGGGGGAAATTGGGGGGTGGAAAAAGAGACTAGAAAAGGTCAGTTGTTGCAGGGGCTGAGCAGGCGTAAAAAAAGTCCGGCTACGCGAAAAAAGACAAAAAGGTGGGAAAAGAAGGATAAGTAACCGGGAAAAATGCATGGGAACGAAGAAAAAATTGGCAGGCAAAGGGCTCAACCGTAGAGGTGAAAAAAATCATCTGAGAGAGGGAAGTGGATAAACTGCAGCTCTGGGAAAACAAGGACTTTTTTAACAGTCGGGCTCCAATCATGGTTTTCCAAGTGAACAAAACGAAATTGACACGGGGGGAAAGCAGGGACATTTAAGGGAGGAGTTAGCTGCCAAATTAAAATGGGGAAGCTCAAGGGAGGGTGGGTTATTCATGGGTGTCTGCGCTCATCGAAGGGCAAGGTAAAAAGGGGTGGGACATAACCGGAATTGCTAGCGTATCAAAAAGTGAATCAGGGAAAAAAGGTGCGGACTTTGCCTGCTTGGTGTACCAGCAATGAGACAGACGAGAGGGTGCTGGCCAGATACTTTCCGAGAGGACAGCAGGAGAGCGCGCACTATCTCACCGGATGATGGCTAGAGGAAAAAGGGGCCGATGGTTAAGGAGGACTTGGGAACCTTGCCTGATGAAAAATGAAATGAAGATACTACCAACATTTAAAAAATCCAAAAACAAAAATCGTGAAGAGGGGGGTTCCCTACCATAAAGGAAGGGACGGGAGGATCCGACTACGGGGCCCTTTGTGGAATATCTACCGCTGAAAGAGCAGCCGGTCTAAAGGTAACTTTAAAAAATTCTGGTTCTGAAACGTGAAAGTCAAATTGAAAAGGGGGAAAGAGGAAATTTATGGATAAAAACACTATTGCGGAAAGAGGGAAATGCCAAAGCGAAAAAGGGACCAATTAGTCACCGGAGAGTCTCGGGGGGGAAAATAGATGCGTCGGTAGGGGACTTACCGGGGGAAGGAGATGGAAATTTATCAAACTCATCCCTTTACAAGGGAAAACAAAAAAAAAAAAACCAATCTTGAAATCCCAACAAACTGAAAATATAAGTAAAAAAATGAGTTTCCAAGGGAGGGGGGAACGGGGCTCCAAT
>Ga0179593_1505758_pt1 | contig 22132 bp, 22 predicted proteins | sample CZODoug2_1_08_16_FD_185931 | JGI IMG/M metagenome (GOLD analysis project Ga0179593, IMG submission 185931) | Vadose zone soil fungal communities from Angelo Coast Range Reserve, California, USA - CZODoug2_1_08_16fungal (PacBio error correction) | ecosystem: Environmental > Terrestrial > Soil >...
CCGTCAGACGCACGCTCAGGGATCTTACCCGGCCCACACGTAACCTGAGCACGAGAATATTCCATCATTTGGAAACTGCGTAAGAGCTGTTGAACGGTCGTGCGGTGCGCTGTCAAGATGGTCTGCAGCACTGAATTCGCGCCATAGAAACAGACTGTTCAAATGACGGCAAGTTCTCTACCCAAGCGAGTAAGTCGCTCCCAAAAGAGTCGTTGAACAGATTAGCGGGGCCGATCAGCCCCGACAAAACAATGGACGCAGGGTACACTCCACACTTTTACGGGGAGGTGTGAACATCAATCCACCTGAGTGACCCGCGAGTTGGGCGAAGCGCGAACATGGTGACTTGTCCAGAAGTTGCGGATGTAGCTGAAGCGCCGGAAAAAAGGCAATTTTCGATCCGTAGAACCTCGCCGATTGAATGACCATCCCGCCCGATCTGGATGGGACTCCAGGCGCTAGTAAAGAGGGCGCTTTGGGGACCGCGCCCGCCAGCTGCATGCACCAAAGGAAGGAGTTTAGAGGGGCGCCCATGATCGGGCGGAAAAACGGGGAGGATGGGCAGGTTCGAGCCCTATCTACCTCATGCCACTAAAATTGGATAAGGGTGCCAGGACCTACCAAGAAGGCGGTAAGGTTTTTCAAGAAGGAAGGAAGCAACTCGGAGTTTCGAAGCGAAGAGCGAGGGAGGCCTACGTATGCGCAGAAGCCCTCTAAGAAGGGGGGAAAGGGTGGTCATCATAGGGGGGATCTGGAATTGCGCGCCCGTAATGGGTCGGGATAAATTTTTTGCGCTCTTCCTAGAAGCATTGTATCACTGAATTCGAGGTCACGTGGAATGGAAAAAAGTCCTCGTGTACGAGGACGCAATCTAGAGGTCATTGCTGACGCCAAGGCGATGACATCAAGCGCATGACTGAGAGTTTCTCCGCACAGGGTATTACCCGAGGAAGGTTGGTCGGGCGGGAGAGAGTTACATCAGATGGGTAGACTTCTTTGGTAAGGTTCAGCGATCTCGAATACGCAGACCAAGCTGCCGAGGAGAGGATGTACAGGGGAGGGAAACACGATTGCATCAGGTCAAATTGCGGGTCTTCGGGGGAAACCCCATCACAGAATAGGAGCGTGTCGTGAAGGGGAAAACGCCCTATGTGCTCTTCAACTACTGAAGCCTACCAAGCAAGGTGTCCGCGCCTGCGGGAGGGTCTGGCGTACCGAAGGTGCGCAGTGCTCAAAATGGGGGGATCGAGGACGCCGGTGGCAGTCCTGGTCAAGAGCACACGCTCTCTCAAGGAGTCACCAACATCCGGGTCGTCAAGGGACCAGACAAAAAAGCTGCTCCGCCGAAAAACATAAAAAAAGCTGCGCTGAGCTACGGCGCCAAGCTTGAGCTCAGAGCACAAAAATTGCTCAAAAACAGCTATCCGAAAATTGTGCCTCATCGGAAAATCAGAAAATCACCGCCCGCGAGAAGGAGGCAAGTCGCCTTCATTCTTGCACATGGAAGAGAGAATGCCCACGTTGCAGCCGCACCTCGAAAAAAAGTGGAGCAGGAAACTCTGGGGCCAAGTCAATCTTCATGGCTGCAGGGGGGGAAGCTCTGCACTGAATCAATGGAAAGAGAGTTGGAGTAAGCAGGAGCAAACACTGCCGAAGCCTGAGCGGGGCTCGCCGGGAATCCGAATGAGAAATTCGGGGGGGGGAGTTCCACACTTGAACCGGGGCTAACCTTAGAAGCGCTGAATTGAGACTACTTCTCAAGGAAAACCACAAGGAAGAAGCTTCGGAAGAAAAAGAAAACTATCAGGCTCATCCACGGTCACGGAACTCTTTCACCAGCGCCGAAAGTGCTCGGCGAATCTCAACTAGCAGTCCGCAGCTCCGGCGCATTGCGTACTGGGGCCGAGCTGGTGAGGTGACTATGGAGAAGCACCGGGGTTAGTAGCTCGGACCGCCGGTAGAAAACCACGCGGAAGACAACCAACGGAGAGACAAGGATCACGCAGCAACAACAACGTATTAGGAAAGCCGGGGATCTTAACGAAGGGGAATCTCGGGGCAGTCCGCAATGGCGATTGGAAAATTAGAGAAATAGAATCTTCGATCCCAGAAGAAGGGGGGGGACCTGGGGCAAAGAAAAAAGGTGTTGGCTGGGTTGAGAAGAAATTCGATGGAAGAAAGAGCTGCCCGCGGGATCTCACTGGGGACCGGAGATTATGTTTCGGGGCGCGGAAGGGCGGGATTTGAAATATTTGGTAAAGGTGGGGGTTGCAGGACTGGAAATCCGTTTTTTTCGACTCTGATGAGAGGGGATGTGGCGTACAATCGAAGTCGCAGGAAAAGGCTTGATGCTTTCCGATTAAGCACGGGGGAGGGGAGGAGACATGCTTCTTCTCTTGCTCGACCTCCCAGCGTCCATCCGGCCGAGGAGGGGAACGCCAGCAGCGAAGTTTGAGAGACGTGAGAGCAAGAAAGAGATCATCGCTTGAAAAGGGTTTTCATAGGTTGCGAAGGCGTGGGGAGGGAGAGAGCCTCGCCTTTACATGCTCTGGAGAGAGGCGACGGGGAGGGTAAAGGCGCAGCAGGGGGTGGAGGGAGAAACCGCATTAGGCACCGATACGATTGCCTCGCTGATAAAGTCGATCTCAGGCGTCGAGGTACTCTACAAGAGCGTGGCTTCGTTGTTCCCATATGGGCCACGAAAAACAAGCAATGGGCTTGAAAGGTTAGCCTTGTAGATGCGTTGCCGGAAGCGGCAGTGCTTGAAAAAGAACCAAGGCCGGAAGATGACCGTAGTGCCTCGATACTGTGCACCGGGGGCGGACGTCGATGACATAGTAACCATGCGGTGAAACATAAAAGTCCCAAACACAACTCGTTCAGGCCAGCACCGTAAAGCAGGTATCATTAAGGAAACTGGTGGTGGGGATGTCGTGGGGGGAACTCAGCGCAAGGGCGTCTTCCGGCCTTCAGCGCAGCCTGAGCTTATAGGGGGGTCTGGCAAGCAGCCTGGGAAAGACTCGGGAAAGTACAACGGCAATCTTGTACCTGCAAACAAGAACAGTCACGCCGCCAAGGGCCAAAAAAAGACCGCCTGGAAATTTGAGGGAGGGAGTTGTGAAAGGTGCCGGGGGAAGAGCGGATGAGAAATCTCCGGCCCTTCTCGTCAAAATTGGCACCGGCGCGGGTCTAAAGATGGAAAGAAAAAGAATCGATCGGGGGAGTATGGGCTTTTCAACACGAGCTCTTAATGTGAGGAAAGGAGAAAGACATCCTTTCCAGCCGTGGGGAAAGGGCGCGGAAAGTTCTCCATGGCGTCGAGGAGAAGGAAAAAGAGTTCGGTCTATTAAAAGAGGCACCATGAAGTCCAGAAGCGTGCACGCAAAAAGATGAACAAAATGCCGCCAGAAGACTTGCCCATGCTCGCCGCAAGCTGAAAAGCGTACTATAGGCCCATACTGCTCGGGCGGTAGATCAACAGGCAGAAGGGGCATAGGAAACTGGAACGGTAGCCGTCTTGGGTTCACCATCGCGTACAGAGGGACTGGGCGGTCAGGTCGGAAACTGCATCCATTGACTAGAGAGGGGCTCGACCTCGTACTCTTTGAGAAAGAGGCAGAAGAAGACGTTGGGTCATGCAGCTGAGCGATGGTTCCCCTAATTCTCGACATTATAATATCGAGGAGGGAGGTTGCGGGAAGGGATTGTTCTCAGGCCCGAGGAAGGGAGGGACGATCAAGGAGGACGGGGGTGGGTCAAAAATCCCGCCCACCCTTTGGATACAAGCCAGGGCCCGCGATTTCCTCCCGAAGGTGGAAGGTGGGATCTTGCGACGCAATCACCAAATCATCCGAGCTGTGTTGCGGAACAGAAATTGTTTTGTGGTCGCGGGGGACGAAAGCCCAAGGGGTTCCAAACCGACTGGTAGGCAAGGCCCGGAACGACTGGGAGTCCGCGCCGCAGGCTTGAAACTTGTGCGCTAGGCCAGATCAGGGGTGCAGACCCTCAAAGCATGGCACTCACGCAAAAAACTCAGGCTCCTAGGCGTGGAAAAATCAGAGAAATAAAATGTGTGTAATAAATTCACAAAGATTGCTCAAAGAGGTTGGGGGGGGAAGGCGTCTTTCCTAGTTGTCGTTGCAGGTCGGCAAGGTCCGAGGAGCTCAGAAACAAAAGGAAAGGAAGGTGGCCACGGCGCAGCCACTGCCAATAAGGTACCGAAACGGCAATGAAAAGGGGCTGAATCACTCAAGGGGTCAGTATTCCATTGCAGCGATGGAAAGGTCGCCTGCCCGGAGTTTCTGTGCGGCGCTTCAACTGGCTTGTCGTTCACAGTGTGATCGCTTCAAAAGGGGACAAGATCGGACGACGCAGACAGGGTCTGCCGGAGGAGACGCATTGCCGCCAATTTCTTTGAACATGAGGGTGGGAAGGTCGGAAATGCCACAATAAAGTTACCGCATCGTGACCCGCCAAACAGGTAGGGGAATGGGATCGCGTTGTTGCGCACAAACCACCGTCAAAAAAAGGTACGTTGGGAGCTCGGGGAAAATAGGAAACAATTTTGCGGAATCCGCTGCCCACCTTCTCACGTTAGTTCCTGAGTCGAAACAGGGGAGAGCCATACAAAACATTAAAAAGAACCGAAGCTCCTGCTCTATAAAAGCATTTTTATTTGACGCGGTAAGCCGCCCGCTCCCATTACAACTGCACCGTGGAGCGGGTCGGCTCTGGAGGAAGCGTCGCAAAACGGTCGAAGCCCGTGCCCTTCATCCATCAGAAACTTGGAGGGGGTCCAGACCCTGACCGCCAGCCGAGGGACGCGATGGAAGCGTCTAAAAAGCGGAGGAAAGGCTCCTGGGAAACGCGCCCAGGTCGGCGTCCTATCTATGGTCGCAGCCTGCCCGGCTAGACGGGGGAAAGGGGGGATTTTTGGTCTAGGTGATCGGGGGGAAGGTGCGCTGAGAAAGGTTCGTGGGGTGCTCGGAACATATTGTGCCTCGCCTCTAACCCAATGGGAGAGAACTTTTATCCAGAAAGGAACGGATTTAAAGGTCCTGCTCTGATCTCACGAGCGCATGAGGGAACTAGCGGGCCATCCGCCTTTCATTCCGGAAGGTCTGCGTTCAGGAAAACATTATAAGGGATCCGGGATGAACAAGCGCGTCGGCGGGAGAAATCCGCTATGGGGGGACACTCTTTTAGTGCCCAAAGTCAAAGGACGAAACGCTCAAGTTCCCAAGTATTCTTTTTGCGCCTGGCGGCGAAAAAGGCCAAAATGGAGTTTGCCGCAAAAAGGCTGGCGGGAGCCCGACAACCCTAGTTCAAGAACGCGGGGTCTTGAAGGTCCGAAATACGCCCGATTCGACAAAAACAGCAGCGCCCGATATGGGCTGCCGAGACGAGGTGCGCATCGTCGATGGCACAGGGGAGGAATATCCGCACTACTACAAGGGTCACATGCGAGGAAAGTCATGGAAAAAAGGTCGAGTCAAAGATACCGCGCCCCGCCTCGAGAGTCAGTAAACAAATGAGACCAGACCTTCTCATCAAAGGGAAACGGAACCATCAGGGGGGCTGCTGCGTCTGCTTTAGCAGATACAAGTCGCCTCCTTAGAAAGACTAAGAGATAAAAGATCGCGGGGTCATCCCACGGGAGGCTCGCACGACACCGCCGCTAGCTGAGCAAAATCAGAGGCATTCTATCCCGATCTTGTTCAAGGGGAGAGGAGGGAAAGGACAGAAAACCGGAATTGAGAAGTGAGGGAGAAAGGGCCGCGCCAAAGCGCTCAATATTGCCTGAGGGGCTCATTTTTTGAAGCTGCCGAGGCCGTAAAGGATTTGTGCAAGGAAGCGCCACGAGCTCTGAGCGCGGGCCTGAGAACGACTCATATTCTTGGCTCACGCCGATAGGGAAGTGGAAATGGAAAGATGCGACCGCTCAAAATAATAGGGGAGGATTGCGCTCAGTTAAGCCAAGGAAAAGGTGGAGGCCCAACGGGGCGGCAAATAACAACGCCTCGCTCTAATCAAAACCTAATCCCCCCAGTTATCACGCAGACTTGCCAGCAGACGAGCAACTTAGACGAATCTATTCCTCAAGACGGCCGTCTGAGTTGGGTCACTAAATGGAAAAAAAAGACTTCTGAGATATCTAGGATCAGCCCAGCCCGAAGGGTCGAGTCTCTGAGCGCCGTTACTCAAAAGCACGCTCTAAACCAACCGGAAAAAAATCTCAAAAAGGTAAATAAGCTGGTGGAAAGAGTGCTGGTTGTGTGCTATTATAGGGGAACGAGCGCCCAGAATGGAAATGAAATACGATAGTATCCTTACCAAGGTCTATCACAATAAAGTGGGCAGGGAGGACATGAGGTGACTATCGCCGGGGGTAGAGATCTTTTTGATTTCTGGGGCTATTGAGGAGGATGGTTGACGACCTCTCTTGTTTAAGATCACGGGGGAAGGATAGGATATACAGCGAGCGTGGATTTGCCTGTAAACTTTTTTGACTACCCTGGGATGCGTCGGGGCAGTCCGATCGAAGGGACAGCGCTCAGGATTGAGGGGGGTATTTGGGGGTTTGGACATTTCAACGCGTCTCGCTTGATTAAGGTTCTCTATGATATCTGCATAGAATGGGAGGCGCAGAGCTTTAGCTCCTCCCGGGAAGTCGCAAGCCAGGGCCGCGGACAGCCTTCCCAACAAAGCTCAGAAGATTGATCTCTTTTTCTCGGACGTGGGAGCAGCTTCGAGATTTCATCATCGTTGCTCACAAGGGGGGGGTCATAGGGTCAAAAGTTGGAAGCGCGTCTTGAAATCTGTTCAAAAGAGTGCCGAGGACGCAGCGGGTGCGGGTGCGGAGCAGAGAAGTGTGGAAGGAAAACAGAGCTCGATTGTAGCGGAGAGGGCTCCGAAAGAGGCTCCAAAAAGAAAGGGCTGGATGGTTCCCAATGGGCACCCCAACGCTCGTAGTCGCGCAGGGAGCGGGTCGCTCTCAGAGAAAAGGTGGCGTTCGCGAAAAAGGGGGAGCTGTGTGTCGAAAATGGACTGACCGGTCGGATGGATCTGTGAACCTTGGGTAGTAAATAAGCGAAAGGGCGTGCCAAGAACAGGGCTCCCTCGTATTAGGATCGGCCCCCCCAGCACAGATCGGTCAAAAAAAACTTGTGGGGATGGAAGAAAAATAAAGTTTTGGAGCAGGTCAAATAGGTATTGTCCGAATTCACCAGCTTGGGGTGGGCCAACCGCAGCCTGAGAGAGCGCTCAAAAATATCTACGGGGCCATCTTGTCCGGTCCTCAAGAGGTCCTCCGGACAGCATTCACCAAAGATGTAAGGGGGGGCGGCAGAGATCGGGGTTCGGTCCCAAGATTTAAGAGCAGTCGAGGTGAGACGCGAAGAAAAATCTCAGGCCAAACTGCAATACTCTGTACATATATAAGGGAGCTAACAAGGGGTGGGATTAGAGAGGAGGGTAAATTGGCGGGAAAATTCGCTCTTGGTTCAGTAGTTTGACATTGGGCATATTACTCACATGGCAGAAGTCGAAACCACCGTCATGGTTCTCACAGGTGAGGGGAGGCGCAAATGATCTAAAGCCATTGCGTGTCGGATCAGAAGTCACGAAGTTACCAGCCCCCATTCTACTTACCTGAGAGGAAAGGTGCTCAGAAAAAGTCCTAAAGGGAGGAGTCGAAATGTAGTTGAGTGATGCCTCTGACAGCTTCGGGATTTGCCATCGCGGGTCCAAGGCTTGGGAGGAAACATGTGGTCTAAATTGGCCTCGACCTGCGAACGCGGTGCTGTCCCGATCAGGAATCAAGGGAGAAAACTCCACGTTTCCGGGTTGTACATGGCAGCTGGCGGGGATGTTGTCCTCAACAAGAAAAAAAAAAAGGAAAAAACTTTCATTAGCTCCAGCAAGGTGGGCGTTATGGTATGTTCTCCTCGTCTTGGACTGGAGAAAGGTGCGACCTCCTTAACGTGCTACAAAGGGTGGTAAGAAAACTCAAAATTCAAAAGGCAAGGCGATGAGAGCTACCCTAAATGAAAGGGGGTGGCTTGCCTTGCGCCATAAGCCTCCGCCATAAAAATCAGAAAAAAGAGGGTGACACCGGGGTTTTGTCGGGCGCGGGAGCCAGGCACCGCGCCGCACATGTCACACTGAAGGGGGGTTGTCCTTGGGTCGCGCCCGGAAGCGTCCCGACACTGCTTTGCAATAAATCTTGAGAACAGTGGGGGGCTTGGAATCATCACTGGGGAGCGCACTCACAGAGACATCCTTGCAAGACGCAACACATGGACAGGGGAGGCAATTACTTGAAGGGTACTTCCAAGTCGTGAGTGCTCCAGTGGGAAGAATGCGCCGAGACTGGGAGTGATTTCGCGCCTTACGATCTCTCTCAACCAACAAATGGTAGGAGAAATGGCCTTCACTTCTCAGGAAACTGCCAGAGGATACCGAAAAAAAAGTTCAAAGGACGGGATTACAGTTTAGAATCGCCAGTCGCTTGTTGCCCAAAGAAGACAAGCTTTTGGGACTTGTGCGTTCGCTGCAAACGCAAAGGGAAAAAAGAAAAAAACCACTTTAGTAAAAAGACTGTTGCACAGGGGGAGAGGGCGAGACTCCAAATGCCTGTCAGCTACAGGCCAGCCGCCGCGGTACGAGACGCGGGGGAACTAAAAAAAGGGTGGACGCATCAGGGTTCAAACCTCGGAAGTGGGTGATGGAGAGGGAGTGGGGGCGCAAGCCATCCACCTTCTCGAAAAAAACTGCTAGGGAGCGAAAATCGCGAAGGAGGGTCGACCTTAAGGTGCGGATAGCTGCCCACAGTCCGGTGATGAGTCGAGCCTTTGCAATCAGTCTCCAGAACCGAGAAGGGAGAAAAACATGAAAAAAGAACGGGGGAACGATGTAAAGTTGGGACCAAAAACCCAGCTGTCATTTACACACGCAACGCTGCGCAGGCTGTCCTTCCATGAAAGGGTCGACACCGAGGAGGGAAAGAGAAGGATCCCTATAAAGATAAATGATTGGGAAAAAGAACCCTTACCGCAAAAAGTAAGGGCGATTGTGCACTACGAGGTAAAACCCGAAGCTGCTATGCACTTACCACTCAGCCGCCTGTTGATCCAGGAGGCGTAGGATTACGTAGGGAAGCCTGCCAGAGCAGGGGCAAAGTCGACGGTGGGCTATTGTTCAGCTCCTTTATGCCTTGAGCGACGTCCGGAGGAAAAGGTCATTTTACTTGAAGATTGTTTTTCGATTCCTCTGCCTGCGATCCCGCAAGTGGTATACTTCCGCTGCTGGGTGAGAATCGCTTCGCTTGTAGAGAATAGCCGATTATTTGCGAGGGTTGGAGAATGTAGCAAAAAGAGTAAAAAGGAACTCATTTCTTAACGCCGAACCCTCACGTATTCATGGAAGAAAACGAGATACGCCGCAGAGGAAGTTTGAAACGGTGGTCTCTCGGTTACAAAGCAATCGTCGATCGGACATCCCTATGGTCGTGACGTGGGGGGAACGAAAGTTAACAGTCCAGCGTCCGAGGGTTGTGCCGCTTCCTGGAGGGCGGGGACCAAGCAAATGGGACAAGGGGCAGAGCTTTTTGGGAGGATCGCCGCCTGGCTGAAAAAATCCCCTATCCGTCATGAGAGCGGGGGCGGGAGAAAAACCTATTTGGTAACGCTATAGAAAAAAAAGCAGGTTTCACGCATGATGATTGAGGAATCAACGTATGTGTTCGCACTTCGAGGCCACTCAGTGAGAGATGAATGACGTGCAAGGGACTAGATGATCCTTTTCTATCACAGAGAGCACCGCTTGAGAAAAAGATCACCGGAGTCGCGCGCACCGGGCAGACATGCGCCTGGCGAGCCGGCCGATCGGAAGGGACATCACCGGGTCCTACCTTGCTTATCTAGGAGCGATATGGGCCCCTCTAAATAGAGCGTCGGTGGGGGAAATCTCCCAATTAGGTGATCCGTTCGAGAAGATCGGAATCACGTTTCGAATTTCAAGGAGTCGCGATGCAATGCAGCCTCAACGCTCAGGCGACACTCGCAAGTCAATGATTAATAAGCTATCTCTGCCTTCAGAGAAAATGCAGGGCCAGGGGGTTTACGGACAAGCAGGCCGGGCTCTACCTTGATCCGGGTGTAAGAAGAGGCGCAAAGCCGGCGCCGCTGCAGATCATTATCGTTACTCTTATATGACTACTGATATGGGGAATGCAACAAACAGGAGAAGGATAAGACTTCCCCGAATGCGGAGTGCTCTAACTTCCTGTAAACGGAAACGAATGTCTGCCCCAATAGTCTCCTCACTCCAATCTCTGCTGATCTCCCTAGGAAAAGTCCACAGGACTCAAAAGGCCAGCTGCAGAACTCCCTCCGCACTACGATTCCGTACCAGGAACTGGACGTTCTCTGCAGGGAAACTATTGCCGGTCCATGAAAAGTGATAGTACGACTATTGAGATAAATCAAACTGATTCTGTTCTATCAAGTCACCTCCGGTACGAAAAAAACTCGTCACTTCTACTAAAACGAAGAAAAGAAAGAGATGGGGTTGGGTTGTGATCTGTTCTGAAGCTTAAATTGGGCTGGGCCATCTAAGGGGAAGGTCATTGGGAGAGGACTTCCGCGATCACCAGAAGACTCGGCCATAGTTACGTCAGGAACGGCTCATTGGGAGTCGATTGTCGGGCGGTTCTCAACTGGGAGGAGGGAGGTGTGTATGCGGCGATATTGGAGGGCGGAAGCGTGTGAAGCCGCAAGGGGGCCAAATAAACAACCCAGGGGAGGATGTCAAGTGGTAGAGCGAAATCAATCGCTTAAAGCTGAGCGTTCACAACTGTGTGGCCAGTCAATCTAGTCTCAGCGCGCTTGAGGGGGCGTTAAAGGAGGGAAATTCTTAGTACCATGCTAAAGTGCGCTCATCCTCCCCAATCGAACCACGAGGGAATACCTTCGCTGGGGAAGCTTCAACCGTGCGCCCGAAAAGATTGGATGATGAATAGGGTTAATTCAACTGCTCCCTGTTGTCATAGGGGCGGAGTCTTCCGTGGGTATCACGAACAGAGCAGTGAATGAGAAGATAATGAAAGGGACCTGAGCAGCTGACGGGGGGATCGCGTGCAAAGCACAGCATTTGGCTGAAGAGGGGGCGCGAAATATATCGTCGTCAGAATCTTCGAGGAGAACTCGGTAAAGAAGGTCTCCAAAGAGACAGATCGGCGAAAGAAAAGCAGGGTCTGGATCCGTTTCCTCCTTTGCAAGTGAGGGCTTTTGAGGCTAGATGGCCGCGGGTGGGAAAGAGAACCAAGCAGGTCGTACTGATCGTGCAATTGGTCGTGCGGCGATTGACAGGGGAGAGCCAATGACGTGAAAGAAGGCGAATAGTTCGGAGCGGGCAAGCAAGTAAGAAGCCTGAAGGGCGGTGTGGGGGTACTTTGAGGTCGAGCGCACATATGGAGTAGGACTACCACTAGGATTAGCGTGATAAAGGGCGACTCCATAAGACTCAAAAATACTCGGGGGGGAAGGATCTTGTCCTGGTCGAACGGTCAGAGGGGCAAAAAGCCAATAGGAACATTGAGTCGTCGAAGAGGGGGGTCGGAAAAAAGAGTTTTTCAAAAACATAGCGGATGGCGCGAGAGCGCAGAAAGGAGATTGCCTAAACAACAAAGAGGTGAGAAAAGATTGAGAACGCGATCAAGGAATGAAATCTGATGGGCATCGGGGAATGTTCACAATATTGATTTTTCGTCTAAAAGGAAAAAGGAAAAGGATCTCGACGAAGCGGAATTTCCATGAGGTCACAACCAAAACATCTGCTCAGTAGGGGAATCACCATGAACTATGCCCTCAGGGAACTGGAAAAGGGGAATGAAAAGCCAATGAAAGGAGAAATGGAAAGTGGCCGGCACTCGCATTTATATGGGACTCCGGGAAAGGTCTATAACATTCGAGGAATTTTGGCGGAAGGGATCGCCGCCCGGGAGTTAGAAAACGTGCAAAAAAGTGCGGGGTCGGAAACTGGGAGACACTGAGTATTAAATGTAATAGGGCTAGACTGCGAGCTAAAGAGTGGAAGCAGGATGACTGCAAAGCGCCATACCCTCGCCACTGTTGCCGTGTGTACAAGAGGCGGGAGGGGGGAAAAACGCGAAAGGATCGCAATGGGACTACAGATCCTGAGGGAATTTGGTTCTCAATAGAAGTCTGGCGTACTTATCTAAAAGGGTCACGCACGGAGGACCGAACTTTGTAGAACATCCCGAATAAAGGTCATGAAAAAAAAACCAGCGCAGAGCCAGCTACCTCGCCGGGGGAAGCTGCGGTTGTGGCGAACCACCGCGCCAAAGAAATCAAAGGCTTTAGGGAAGCAATTGTTTTGGGTGGCAAGATCGACCGAAGCGCGCGTGGGTTCAGCCCGAAGAGGAATAGGCAACAGCGGGGGGCTTCGGAAGGGAGCAGGTGAAAGAAGTTGGGTGCGAATTAAGCCAAAGGGGAGCACAAGCCTTGCAGCGCAAGACAAACAAAAAATCCGGGCAGACTCCGAAGAGGTTCAAAACAAAAATTAAGGAGTAATAAACATAAAAGTGGGGGGACACGGCGTACGGTCCACTTGGAAAGGGGTGGGCAAAGTTTCCTTTCCAAGACATCCACAACACAAGAGGGGAGGTAAGGAAGAATGAAGTCCTAGGGGACACAGTTACCAACACATTAGGGCGCAAGCCGTGCATTAGTAAAAGAACCAAGGCATTGAACTAACATCGGGTGACCACTACTGCTTCGAAATGCCGTCTTTTTCTTGAGGAGGGGAGAAAAGGTTCAGTGTGAAAAAAAAGGTGATTTGTGGGCGTAATAAAGGCCAAGGTGCACCGCGCGGCACACGGGCGGAAGGAAAAAGAGCCATGCAGCCTCATTCTTTCTGGTGAAGAAAGGCAAGCGGGAAAGGGAGGTCAAAAAGGAATAAGGGTACCCTGGAACAGCGATGATTTGGATGGCGAAGAGGGTGAACTCGCGTAAGAACCCGTCTAGTTATATGCCATCGCGGTTCGTAGGGCTTCGAAAAAGTTCAGTCTCAGTTAGGGTCGCCGGAAGGCGTCGACCGGTTCTAAAAGAGACCAAAAAAATCTCCTATGAGAAACAAGAAAAATGTAGAATATCCTGCGCTTGGGGTTCGAAAGGGGGGGGGAGGGACCAAATCAGGACAGTGAGGCGCAGGCTGGAATATCTGTCTCCACAAGCGACGCATGTGAACTATATCAGGCCATCTACCCTTTAGAAGTTCCGACCCGGAAAAAACACCGGCTGGAAAAGGGTCACTACGGACTTCTCGGGAGAAAATTATCTCCACTAATCGATTCCCGAAAAGGCGTCGAGTTCCTATATAGCTCGCACAAGGAAAAGGGACTATCAGGAGCTGGGGTGTTGGTGGTCAGCTTTATAGGGCAGGGGTCAGCCGTCCTTGATGAAATTCTCATGGGGAGGAATCTAGGAAGAGGGGGGGGGAGACTTGACAAGGCCCGCAGGAGAACTAAAATTCATGCATGCTCGTCAGCCTGCATGCGGGGGAAGGTGGTACTCCATTTCTAGGGAGACATCAGATCTGAGGCAATCCCTCTGTCCACATTGAAACCTGGAGAAAGAAGCAGAAAATGAATCGTTTATGACCCGAGGAACCTAGGAAGAATAGTTGTAAGGTGAACGCGGACGGGAAAACATCCCATGAGTGAAAATTGGGTTGCGGCCCAGGGCAACGATCTCGAAGAAGCAATAAATCCTGAGGCTTGGCCGGTGCTCCTTGAAGTACCAGATGGAACTGCAGGGCTTTTGCCGAGGCGCCCAGTCTGCTGGCGGAAGGGCCACGATAACGCTCAGAGGCGTCTTGTAGGTGCCTCAAGAAAAGTGAGTCTAAGAAATTACCAAAAAGCAAGGGCGCGCCATGTGCTGGTCCGATCGAAAAAGGGGTTCGCCGGTCAAAATGTCAAGGTGCTCTCTTTCATCACGCCGAATATAAGGGGGGTTCACAGAGAGAGAAGTCGGAAAGTCCAGCGAGAAAAGGAAAACTCGTCAACCTCCCATCGAAAGGCCAAAGGACAGCCCCTGAAATAAAAATCTCGCCGGGGCTAGCAGGGGGGGTAGGTAGAAGTCCGAATATAGGAGGCTCTAAAGGCGAAGCTGTATCGCGACGCAGAAGCATGCAATCTAGAGGGTGTGCATAATAAAAAAATGCGGAAGACAACAAATGGAGAGAGGAGAAAGAAGGACAGCCGCCATCTCCGGAATAGACAGTTCAATCGACAGAATGAAACACTGCAGAGAGGAATCGAACTCAAGGAAGACATGAGTATCTCTAGGTCAAATCCGCGCCAAAGCGCACATCTGGCAATGGGAAAATGGGGAGCATTGGGGGGAAAAGGTCGGGGAGAGCGATTGGAGTAGCATTATAGCAGCGCGCAGAGTGAGAGAGTGCTCCGCTCTATCTTACTCGGACACATCCGATATGAAAGACGGATTTTGAAAGCGCTCAGACCTAGAAAGCTTTAGAAAACCAAATACTCAACCAAGCCATACTGGTCGGTTCACAAGAGAGGGATCAAAAAAAGCGCCCAGCATCATGAGCGGTAACCTTTCTCTGTCAAGGGAACAATGCTTTTCACGAAACCGGGCAGAAGAGACGCAATGAGAATATTGTGTAACTATCCGTCCAACGGAAGTGGAACTAGGTCTTATTCTGACCTATTCATAGCAACGAAGACTGCTTTGGAAGAAAAAAAAACAGAAAAAAAAGATTACAAAAGGGTCACCACCACCTCGGATCAACGGGGAAAAGAGAGTGTCAGGTTGGGGGGGGTGACGAAAGAGATTTGTAAAGGGCAAGGAAAGACAGAAGGTCAGGCATGGGGGGAATAGATATGATATAGAACCTCGTCGATCACTTCATAAGAAAGTTGAACGTAGTGAAGAGAACGAAAGGCTGAATCGGAGGGCGAGTTGCGGCGAGGAGCCGGGGGGGAGCGGTTGGATAAACGGGGGGGACTTATGGGCGAAGCGAGCGTTGTTGCCTACCCGGGGGGGGGCCGGACCACGGGTTGCGTCCTTGTATGGGTCGAGCACATCAAGGGGCTGAGCGTAAAAGGGTCCGGGAAAGAAGTGATGAAAAGTCAGAGAAAGACACGACATCTCTCTACCCAACTTCAGCTCCTTCTCCTCCCAGGAAGATCAGCGGAGAAACAGACCGGAAGAGGAATGAACCAGATATGAGCTTGGGGAGGACAGGAAAGGCGGACTCATCTTGCTCCCTTGGTGTTTGGGGATTCTTTTCGGAAATGCAAGCGGGTGCACGAAGGAGGAATCGAAAAGTGCGAAGGTGCAGATGGAGAGCGGCGGTGATGGAGGGGAAAACAAGGGGGGGACATTGGGATGATGCACATCCTCGATTTCCTCTCTATGAGGGTTAGGAGGGAAGAATTCAAGGGAAAAAGGGGGGGCTCGTGTACAACCACGAGGCGTCGGGGGCAGGAGTAGAAACGTTGCTCCTTTGAAGGTCGTGTCCGCGGGGCGGCGAGCAGGGAAAAAAATTGAAAAGAAACCTGGGGATCGGGCAACCCTTGCTGCGGCGATTACTGAGAGAACGGGAGGGCGACTCACCTCTGGTAGTTCGGCCAGCAAAGGTAAAGCAGGCGCAGGGAAAAAATTGCGGTGGTTGGGGAAGGAAATAGGCGTTTCAAAGATTCACCGCCACTCTCTCTTGATCAATGTGGTCTTTCATCGTCCAAGCCTTTGCGCCTCCGGCGGCAAAGGCGATGAAAAAGCAGGGGGGCAGCACAGTCGTTCCTCCTATGAAAGGCAACCAATCCTCTGGACTTGTATGGGTCAGGAAAAGCTTTTCTAAGGGGGGAACGAGATGGGGACCGGCCCTCGTTCCCCGCGTAACGGAAAACGGACTCGGGTCATAACGTATCTGAGGACAAATGGGGGAAAATGACAGAACATGGCAGCACTGTTCTTTCGCTCGAGAAGTGATTTGTCGGGGCAGGAAAGGGACATCAAGAAGGGCCGGAGACTTGAACCGTGCGAAAGTTCAACAAGGGCTGTCGGAGAAGAAGCGGGGAAAAAAAGGGCTAGAGTAAAGAGAGGGACGGCTGAAAGGACGTCACTAAAAGAGGGAAAGGCCCCCATTCGGACGGCTGACGAAACAAAACAGAAATTAGATTTCCTGACGTGCGAGGGACCAGATAATGCGGAGCGGGGGATCTCCTCTCCGCTTTAAAGCTTTCGTAAAACGCAGGTCAGCCAGAGGGAAGGGTCGGAAGGAAGGTATGGTCAGCGAGGCGGCCCGATTCCTGGTCAGGCAATGCCGAAAGAACACTCGCCACCAAGTGGGGGACAAAAGAGGGCGATGGTCAAAGAAATTTCTCTGAACAGCATGAATATCATAGATGAATGAAGGGGAGGGGATGGTGTTGGTATCCTGGGTCTACGGATCGTAAAACGGGTGACGAAGCAGAGAACTCCCTGCAGAACGAAAGGGTGAAGACGAAGAAGACTAAAAAAACCAGTGGGACCCTGTCCCCTAGGAAAACAAGTTCCGCTAACCACAAAACATCCCAAAAGTCGCCTGGGGAAGAGGGGGGCTTGCTTGAGCTCACAAAGGAAAGAAATAAGTACGAGGGCCTGTGTGGGGAACCCTGATTAGAACTTGGGATGTCTCGATATCGAAGCCCTCGCCGAGGGGGGTTCACGCAGGACAGCGGGAGGCTTGACAAAAAGGCCTCTCTCGGAGTTCTCGCCTCCCTTTCACATTAGGGAGAGAGCGATCATGGAACCAGCAAAGAATGAGATAAAGCACAACAGAAGGGAAGCTCCTACTTAGTTAACACGAGTCGGCAATTACTAAGGGACTGCCCCGGCCGAGGCGAGAAAGGTTGAAAGTCGGGAGAGTTGGGTCAACGGTGCCGCATCTCTCAACAACCCACAACTTAAGGAGGGAAGAGGTGCCTGCGCCGTGACAAAGTCCAAGTCCCAAGAGGGGCCCGTAAAATTCTGATAATGGGGAGTAAAGTCATTGCCGAAAAGAAGTGGACTTTTCCCAGAAGAGGCGCATGTCACACGGATGGTTATGACGTGGGAGTGCGGGGTCCTGCAGAACTTGTGATCGCGGAAAAAATTTAACGGGAACGACACAGACAAACATCTAGGTTAAATCAGCCGCTTTCGGTACCCATGAAAGTTCCGGTCTCTAGAGAAACTACAAAAAAGGGATCTTGGAAAAAACAGCCCGCGTTGGTGATGGGGAACTAGTTGTGAGCTCAAGCAAAAACACTTCCAGATTCACCTGCGGGTAAAGATTAAAAGGTGGAGCCTACGGGAACGGGTCAGGAAAAAACCTGGTGAGGGGTCGGACCAACCGTGAGTAAAAGGGGGGACCTTAAAAAAAGCTCAAAAAAACGAGAAATCCGATCTGGAGGCTCATAGAATGCTAGTATAAAGCGTTGGACCACAGGCCACTGCATTTAAACACGGCCCTGGCGAAGGGGAGAAGCGAAGACTGGGAGAGAGGGAGAAGAAATTGCGACTGCCCATCCATCAAACCCTGGGGTTTCCTACCCATTAAATACGAAAACGATAAAACGCGTCTAAGCGCGCAAGATCACTCCTCTACAAAATCGCCTGGGGAAAAGGAATCAAAAAGGGGTATAAGAGACCAGGCTACAGTGCAGAATACTTTAAGTTGGGGACAAGTTATAAGAGAGAAGTCCGATAGTCTGGTGCAAACACTCTGAGCCATAATTTTTTGGAGCGGACCCGCATGGAGAACTGGCGATAACGGTCTGAGGGAAAACACGGCTGGAAGATTGTAAAGGGGGCATGAGAGTACGACAGAGCGCATTTCTTTAAGGATTCCTTCCGCTTTTCATGGGAAAGGAGTCGAGGAGACGAATCTGTGTAGTAACGGGGGGCAAGAGGGAACTGGGGACGCTTCGAGCTCTCCATCCGCTGTGGAGGAAACAGGGAAAAAAGTCCCGTGATCTCGAACACTACATTTCCAGCTTGGCGAGAGCCTGGCCGGTCGACCGTTGACAGGGCTTTTCCTCTAGGGGGGTCCGCGGAGTCGCCGATGCTGGAGATGGGCGAAAATCCCTCATAAAAAAGGCTGTGAAACTAGGGAAGCTTCGAAAAGAATATTCCATCCGCACAAGGGGGGTGCACTTCGGTGCTGCCGGAAAGAGGTGCTCATGTCGATGGAGCGTGGCTCGCAGGGAAGAAGTCGCACATGGACAAGGTAAAGAGAGCTCCTTGGTCTAGACAAAAGAGCGACAGCTACCGCACGCCACATCGTGACGACCATCTCAAAGCTTGAAAAGGAGCAAATAAAAAACCTAGAGAAAAGGGGAGTTTTGGGGGGACAACGCCTGAACTCTGCTTCTTCTGACATATAAAGGAACACTCCTACTGTTCCGACTCACTGGTTCTCTTTTTGCCTCATCCAATGCAAGGCCTCAGAAGACGAGAAAAATAGGCGGGCTGCGAAAGGGCATCCCGTCTCCAGGTCCAGGATCACCTGTCTCGCGAAAAATGCCCACTTTCATCTCCATCAGAGAAATCCATATCAAAAAAGAATCTAAGGAAGCGACAACTAAGTAAGGATTGGCCTGATGGCTCATTGGAGCTTCTTCCAGGAAGTGTGATACGCTTATATTTTAATGAAAGGGCAACAAACCTTGAGAAAAAAGGGTGGCGCCCTCTAACGCTTCAATCCCTGCTCTGGAGGACTAAAAAAGGGGACCTGTCCCATAACGGAAAAAAGACCGACTCAGATTAGAGGGGGCTGATGGAAGAGAGGGAAGGAAAGGAGGGAAAAAGGGAACTGTCCAAAAGGAGGGGGAAACGCTTCGCGAGCATGGAAATAGCATAGTAAAAAGAACACGTGCTCTTCAAAAAAGACGCCGGAAAGGAGAGAGACTCAAAGCTATGAGAAGGAGAAGGATATGGGGCTCCGTTGTTATCGACGAGGTCGATTCTACAAATGACAATCTCCATCCTACCGGTTCGAGCTAGTAAGAAGAGGGGGGTTAAGGAAACCGAGAAAACAAACTCGACAAAGGGGAGGAGGAAGCCGGTTGTTTGGGAGTGTCTTTTTGCTCGTGCGGAAAAAACAGCAGGGTCGCATGTCTATTTGGGAGAGATACCGACCTCTCGAGAACGACCGTCTAGGGGTCGGGGGCGCTAGTAGCCGAGCACTTTCCTACTAGGGGGGAAGAGAGTGGGGATGATTGCCTGATGGCCGCGCGAGAGTGAAGAACCGAAGACGAGACAAGAGGTTGAATGGAAAAGAGCCCATCAGCGAGAGAAGTCTGATCGTCTACTTTTGGGGGAAGTAAAAAGGGCTGCTTGGGGGAAGATTGATCAATAAGGGAAGAAAATCTGAGGGAACATAATGCGCCTCCCAATCGATAGTCGCAAGCCAGACCCGCCTCTGAGAGTAACACCGCAAGAAAGACACGATTGATGCGCTGGGGCGCGGACGTGGCAGAGCTTAAAAGAAGTACGAATAAGAAGGAGAAGTGGGAGTTGGAGGGTGGAGGTGCGGCTAAAGGGGCACCACCCAACAAACCAAACAACCCATATCGCTGGGCTCTTGAATAGATGCGCCAGGGTGCATCTTGGCGCAGCTGCGGTTATGAGGGCGGCCGCACCGCATTTGGGAGGCCAAAGAGACGATTGCGGACTAGATGAGGTAAATACGGTTATGCGCTCCCAGCAGCCGCAGAAAAAGGTGATTTGTTAACCAGATTGGAAAACGGCTCGGCGGCGGGAGGGAATGTGAAAAAAAAAAGCAGAGATAGGGGGAGTTGCCGCGTTTCGTCTGACAGGAGTTGTGCTCTGGAATGCCTAATGAAAGGATCTCGGATCAAAGAACAGGCGGATAATAAACAACGTTCGGATCGGGAAAAACAGTAAGCACTCGGCGGGCTTGTGGGGATTGATGAGGGGAAGGGAGGAGCGGGCGTAAAAGAAAGCTCAAAAGGTGAGCGATGTGGTGTCGTTCCTAAAAGCAGCATTGGCGGCGCCTCGTCGGACCCTGATGCAGTCTTGCAAGCAAAGGTACCGCAAAGGGAAGGAGTCACCGGGAATTGAGTTAGAGATCGGTTAACGTTAAGGACAAGGTGGGGTCACTCACATGGGGAATTCGCTCTCGACGCGGGACCCTTCTGAGGGAAGACAGATCAGGGGAACGCTGGTCCATAACGGATGCGGAGAACGCGAAAAGCGTGGGGGAAGGGAGGGGTCTCGAAAGGAAGAAAGAGATGGGGTCTAGAGCAGAGAAGTGACATCCGTGGCAGCAAAAATGAACTGACCAGTTATAACGGGGAGAAGGAGAAAAAAGGGCGCGATTAGCTCAGCAATGACTAATGCCAAAGGGACTGAGGGGAAGCACGTCGGATCACATAGACCTTCATGGACCGATAGGACGGGGGGACAGAACGTATACAACGCGGCCGGATGCGGTAGATAAAGGCGGAGTTTAATGAAGGGTCATGGCCTCGGTAGCGCTTCGGCAAATCTGTTGGGCTGGCGGTAGGATGGGAAACTCTAACCGGTAAACGACCTGAGAGAAAAACAGGGGGCGGACCTATATTGGGAACGCCTGGTCCGCCAACGAACCCGCCCCGGGTGAGTCACTGCTCTATGGTCCCAACGCCAGGTCTAGGGAAGGGAGGAAGGAGGAAGGGACAGGTTTGTCTCACTCGGGTACTGGACAACGGAGCGGGACAGGGTGCGAAGATAAGCAGAGCGGTGTGCAGCGGACAGCCCAGTGGCAACCAGTTCAAAAAAATAAACGATCGAGCAGGGGGGGGGGGCATTGCGCAAGACGCAGCAAACACAACCTTTGGCTTTTAACAAAAAAGGATTCGTCCACACGCGGTTTACGGAGAGAAAGACAACTTCAACAAAACAAAAGTGGTAGGCAACGAAAAAAAAGACGCACGACGGCGAAGGGCTTGCACCGATTTTGCTCTGAAATCGGGACACAGTGAGCAGACAGCACCTGGAATTGCAGTCAGAAAAAAAACAGAAAAACAGTAGTGTTCAAAGCACATTTCTCGTGCAAAGACTTGTTATACTGCCAACGGACAGGGGGGGGCACTGTCGTCAGCCGATGAGCTTAAGTTGAGACGTCGCCGGAAAATCTCTCAAGAGGAAACGGAGACAACGCCAGTCTCGGACAGAATCTGTGCCGCTCACAGCCGGGGGATGAAGGTGCATTATTCCCGAAATGGACTAACTCTTCCATGGGCTGGGGGTAAACGAGTTAAAAAATGGAGGTAGTGGAAAAGTTCATGCAGGTGTCTGGTTCTGGGGGTCATACCAGATCGGGGCAGATTACTGCGCATAAAGGGGGAAAAAGGGTCGGTCCGACCCCAAAGCGCGCGACCGGTCCAAGGCATCCTCCAAGTTCGGTGTTAACAATGCTTCCCCAACAACCCGTGGACCCAACCCTCCCCCCCTCCACCACCCCCCCCACCCAAACGAGAGGGAGATAAAACACAGGTGACGGATTCCAAGCCAACAGCCGCGGATGAGTGGGGGATGGGGGGGGCGCAAGCAAGGCCAAGGAAACCTTCGAGTAGAGAGCCATCGCCGGGAGGAGGGGGAAGTGAACCAAAGGATGGTAGGAGGACCCAGGAGAAGGGTGGTTAATTCGAACGGTGCTATCGTCTCCAGACCTCGAAGAAGGGAACAATACGGAGGAAGGCAGATCCTGCGCTATTTAGAGGTGATAATGGGGGAGAGGGGGGGGGGTCCGCTAAAAACGGGGAGCGGGAAGCCGGCTGGCCTCAAACACCAGTCCGTCTCTCTCAGTAAATGAACCTTCGACAAAGTTTCCTACCTTACAAGCCTTCTGTACGCTGTTGCAAAAAAGGATACCAAACACTTCAGGATAAGAAGCCTGGTCCACGAGCCCCGGCGGAGGGACTAATAAAACTAGGGAGCGAAATCGCAGATCGTGTTCAGGGAACTGGGGGGGGATTGGGTAAAGGATCGGAGCGTCCAGGGGGCCTGTAAAAGCAAAAGAATCGCGCCAGATTTGTTGCGCTTCTGACTCAAGACGG